>Ga0306926_10000212_pt1 | contig 50037 bp, 50 predicted proteins | sample flu12Cox44000178_FD_203759 | JGI IMG/M metagenome (GOLD analysis project Ga0306926, IMG submission 203759) | Lab enrichment of tropical soil microbial communities from Luquillo Experimental Forest, Puerto Rico - flux8day.12C.oxic.44.000.178 (v2)... | ecosystem: Environmental > Terrestrial >... | reverse complement strand
GCACGACTGCCATATCGATCGTCATGCCGATGCCCATGAAAAACAGCGCCAGCAACAGGCCGCGGAACGGCTCGATGTCCGCCTCAAGCTCGTGCCGATAACTGGATTCGGCCAGCAGTACGCCGGCGAGGAAGGCGCCGAGTGCCATCGACATTCCCACCGCTTGCATGGTCAGCGCCGCGCCCAACACGACAAGAAGCGCGGCGGCGGTCATCACCTCGCGCGCGCCGGTCTGGGCTAGGAGCCGAAAGAGCGGATTGAGCAGATACCGCCCCGCCAGCACGATTAGAGTGATCGCGCCGGCGATGAGCGCCACCGTGCGCAAGCCATCGGCGAGGGCGGGATGCGTGCTGGGCCCGCCCTGCGCCAGCAGGGGCAGCGTCGCCAGCAGCGGCACGACGGCCATGTCCTGGAACAAAAGAATTGCGAAGGCGCGCTGACCATAATCCTGCTGGCGTTGGCCGCGCTCCTCCAGGATCTGTAGTGCGATTGCCGTCGCCGACATGGCCAGTGCGAGGCCGGCAATGACGGCTCCCCGCCAATCGACCAGACCGGCCGAGTATGCAAGCGCGCCGATGACGGCCGCGGTCAACGATAATTGGGCTGCACCGAGGCCGAATATGGCGCGGCGCATCGCGATGAGGCGGCCGAGCTCAAGCTCAAGTCCGATCAGGAACAGCAGCATCACGACGCCGAGTTCGGAAACCGGAAGAATGCTCTCGGGCGTCCCAAACAGCGCAAGCCCGGAAGGACCGATGACCATTCCCGCGATGAGATAGGCGACGATGGCCGAGAGCCGCAGCCGGCGCGCAATCGGAACGCTCAAGACGGCAGCCGCGAGGAGCACCAGGCCCAGTGTCAAAAAGCCAAATTCAGCTTGTTGCATGAGGGATTCCATGGGTGAAGCCGGATCGGCGCAGGGTCGCCGAAACCGCGCTTCGGACAGATGCGAAAACGCGAGCTGTGTACTCGCCTGTGCCTGAAGGCTTCTCTAACATGGATCCCAGGGCGACATGCGGGCGAGAGACGCCGTTATGCGCCGTTGTGGACTGCGGACCGGTTTCGGGTTGGTGATTGCGCTCGCTGCGCTTGGCACGACGGCGCAGGCGCAGGTCGGGTTTGACCGGCCAGGCGGCGATTACGCCAGCTTTCCTATGCGCTCCGGCGATCCCGGGCAATGCGCGGCCCGCTGCGAGCGGGATGTTCGCTGCCGTGCCTGGGCGTTCTCCTATCCTTTGACAGAAAGCGCAAATGCCGTCTGCTGGCTCAAGTCAAAAGTTTCGGCCCGAGTGGCATCCAGCTGCTGTGCGTCTGGCGTGCGCGGCACGGGTGTGATCGAGCCGCGCGGCGGAGCAATCGAATTTGGGATCGATCGCGCGGGTGGTGACTACCGTCACTTCGAAGTGTCGATCGATCCAAGCGGCAAACAGTGCGAGCTGGCCTGCGAAGCCGAGGAAGGCTGCCGCGCCTGGACTTATGTGCGCCCCGGTTACGTCGGCCCCTCGGCGGTATGCTATCTGAAAAACCGCATTACCCGCCCGTTCCACCAGCCCTGCTGCATTTCCGGCGTCGTGAGATGATTGAACGCAAGCTCGACCCGCTCGAACAGGAAATTGATATCGGCGCACGGCAACTCTGTGCGCTCGACCCTGCTGAACACGGAGGCATTCATGTTGAGAATCGTCTCGGTACTCGCGGCTTTGGTGTCGATCGTGGGCGCAGCGATCGCGCATCACGGTTGGGGCAGTTACGATGCCGCCAAACCCGTCACTATCGTCGGCCCAATCCTGACGTCAAAATTTGAAAATCCCCACGCCACGATTACGGTGCGAGGGAGCGACAAGGTCTGGACCGTGACGCTCGCGCCGACCTCGCGCATGGTAAGCCGTGGGGCCACGGAGAAAGTCGTTGCCGTCGGCCAGAACATCTCGGCGTATGGTTATCCTTCGACGGTCGAGAAGGACGAGATGCGTGCCGAGCGAATTACGGTCGACGGGAAGACTTTCGAGATGCGCTGATGATCGACGGGGCCCCCGCGGTCTTCGTCGCGCTCGAGCAGTCCGATTTCGCGTCCGCCATTCGTCGGTCCGTCTGGCTCTATCCGGCCGCCAACGTCGGTCACATCATCTTTTTGTTTCTGTTTGCCGCTGCGCTCGGAGTGATGGACGTACGTCTGCTTGGTGGGCTTGCGGCTACGGATCCCGCACGCCTGCTCGCCCGAGCACGCGCTTTTGCCATCGTGGCGCTCGCGGGCATGGTCCTCAGTGGATTGATGCTATTCTCCGCCGAGGCAGGGCATCTTGCGCTCAATCCGGTGTTTCAGCTCAAGCTGACGCTAATCGCAGCAGGTGGCGTCAACATCGCGCTCTACGAATTCATGGCAAGGCCCGAGGTCCAGCGACTTGCGCCCGGCATACCCATGCCGGCACGCGCGAGGCTCGCCGGTTTGTTATCGCTCTTGATCTGGATTGCCGTCGCCGCCTGCGGCCGCAGCATCGCCTATTTCTGAACTCGACAAAGGCCGATGCATTGAACCGCCGCGAGGGCGGCATCGCGCTCGCCGCTGCCGCGTCATCCGGTCCCGCCCACGGTGATGCGATCGAGACGCAGCGTCGGCTGGCCGACGCCCACAGGCACACCCTGACCGTTCTTGCCGCAAATTCCAATACCGCGATCGAGCTTGAGATCGTTGCCGACCATGCTCACGCGATTGAGATCGGTCGGGCCATTGCCGATCAGCATCGCGCCTTTCAATGGATTTGCGAGCTTCCCATTCTTGATCTTGTAGGCTTCGGTAACCTGAAAGACATATTTTCCGGACGTGATATCGACCTGTCCCCCGCCGAAGCTCACCGCGTAGATGCCGTCAGTGACGGATGCGATGATTTCGTCCGGCGCGTGCCCGCCGGCAAGCATGTAAGTATTGGTCATGCGCGGCATCGGGACATGGGCGTAGCTCTGCCGGCGGCCGTTCCCGGTCGGTTTCATGCCCATGAGCCGGGCGTTCTGGCGATCCTGCATATAGCCGACCAGGATGCCATCCTCGATCAGCACGGTGCGGCTCGACGGCGTGCCTTCATCGTCGATAGAGAGCGATCCCCGTCGCTGCGCCAAGGTGCCATCATCCACCACGGTGACGCCTTTGGATGCCACGCGCTGTCCCATCAGGCCGGCAAAGGCCGAAGTCTTTTTCCGATTGAAGTCGCCTTCCAGGCCGTGCCCCACCGCCTCGTGCAGCATGACGCCGGGCCAGCCCGGCCCAAGGACGACATCCATCTCCCCGGCCGGTGCCGGCAGCGCTTCTAAATTGGTCAGCGCCTGACGCACGGCGTCGTCCGCGGCGTGCTGCCAAGCCTTCGTATCCAGAAAACGCGCAAAGCCTTCGCGTCCGCCATAGCCGTAGCTACCGGATTCCTGGCGATCGCCGTGCCCGGCTACTACGGATACGTTGATGCGCACGAGCGGGCGCACATCGCGATAGCTTTCGCCATCGGCACGCAGAATCTCGATCACCTGCCACGCGGCGCCGAAAGAGACCGAGACCTGCCGCACCCGCGCATCTTTCGCCCGGACATAGGCATCGATCGTTTCGAGGAGTCGTACTTTGCTCGCGAAGCTCGGCTCAGCCAGCGGATTATCGTCACCATAAAGATGGACATTGGTGCGCCCGGGCGGCTCGGCATAGCGGCCTGAATAGCCGCCTTTCACCGCACGTACCGCCTCGGCCGCGCGGGCAAGCGCCGGTTCCGAGAGGTCGGTCGAGTGGGCATAGCCCACCGCCTCGTCCTTCACCGCGCGCAACCCAAAACCCTGGTCGGTATTGTAGGTGGCTTGCTTGAGCCGGCCGTTGTCGAAAACCAGCATTTCGGACTGGGCATATTCGAGATAAAGCTCGCCATCGTCGGAGCCTTCCAGAGTGCGGGCGAGGTGCCTGCGCGCGGCCTCACGGTCGAGGCCGGCGCGGTCGAGAAGCAACGTGGATGGCAAGGTCATGGCGAGTTCCGGGTTTGCGGCCGTTGAGCGAAACATAGTCGCTCCCGCCCCAACTTGCGAGGTTCCGCGCCCGAACTAGCTAGATCGATGATGGAACCGGCTTACGGAAGCTTATCGTAGCCTTCCCCGAATCCCTTGAGACTCATCGGGAAGCCAATGCCTTCTTCCGGGGTTTGGAAGATGATGAAGGTCGCAGTCTGCCCGGTGCGCAGTTGCTTGACCAGATTGTCATCCATCACCACCTCGGCGACGCAGCCATTCGGCAAGCAGCGGACAAATCCTGCTCTGCCCACATCCGTCTGATCAATTTTTAGTCCGAGTCCGGAAGGAAGCAGCACGCCGACCGGCGCGACCACACGCAGGAGTCGGCTTTTTTGATCGGCGGTTTTCAACACGATCACGGTCAGGCCGACATTGGCACGATCCTCAGCGGTGACGCTCTGGATCAGCGCGCACTGTTCGCCCTGCGCGCCGGGCGGCGTGTCGCAGCGAACCTGCCAGTCGTTATGGACGGACTTGACCGCGCCTTGCGCAGGCGCCTGTTCGGGCGCAGCCGTGGCAGAGGCGATCACGAGAGCCGCCAGCAGCGACTTCATTGCAAGAGAAAGCACCCGTGGGCTGAATGAATCCATGATCCCCTCGAATGATGGTGCCGGTCTCGCTTTACCCTCGACTCAGGTCCCGGCCCATGGTTCGCCCCTTGTGTCAAGGATTGGTAAAGCAGCGCATTGTGGCCGAGAAAGGGTAAAAAAGATGGCAAGCGGGCGGCTTGATCGACCGCCTTTTGGCCGCGCCGGGCGCTGACTGAGGTGCATTGCGAGAGGCCGGAAATTGTGGTTTGAGAGGCCGGGATTCGCCTCCAATCCCACAACGCAGAGATCACCACACGGCTGTGGTAGCGGCCGTTGGTGGAGCGCGTCGGGCGCCTGAGCCCTCATCGAAGGAGCATTGCCGAGAATGCCGCTATTGAAGCTGTTGAACGCGGTGGGAATGACGCTTCTCGCTATTTTGATCGGAGCGGGATCGGCGGACGCCGGGCTCGGCCAACCCTCGCCTTGGCAACTCGGGCTTCAGCAATCGGTCACTCCGGTGATGGACAACATCACATGGTTCCACGATTTCCTGCTTTACATCATCACCGCCATTGCCGGCTTTGTGCTGGTGCTCCTTGTGGTGGTGATGGTTCGTTTCAACGCGCGCGCCAATCCGATCCCATCACGAACCACGCATAATACACTGCTCGAGGTGGCCTGGACGATTGTTCCAATCATGATCCTGCTGGTGATCGCGGTCCCTTCGTTCAAGCTGCTGTTCTATCAGCTCAACCTGCCATCGGCCGAGCTCACGGTCAAAGCGACGGGCAAGCAATGGTACTGGAGCTACACCTATCCGGATAACGGCAATTTCGAATTCGATTCGCTCATGCTGCGCGAGGCCGATCGTCAGAAAATCCAACCGGAGCCGCCGCGGCTGCTGGGCGTCGACAACGAGATGGTGGTGCCGGTGAACAAGACCGTCCATGTGCTCACGACCGGCGCCGACGTGATCCACGCGTTCACCGTCCCGTCGTTCGGAATCAAGATCGATGCCATTCCTGGACGCATCAATGAGACCTGGTTCAAGGCGACGCGGGAAGGCGTCTATTACGGGCAATGCTCGGAATTGTGCGGCAAGGATCACGCGTTCATGCCGATTGCGGTCCGCGTCGTGAGCGAACAGGCTTTTGCTGCCTGGATCGAAGACGCAAAGAAGAAATTCGCCGCGCGCGATCCAGAGGCGCAGACGTTGGTCGCGGCGGCGCAACCGAGCGGCCGGTGATGGTGCGAGACGGCGGATAAGGATAGAGCACACAGGGATTTCGCTCATGGAGACGATGGCGAACGCGCACGTGGAGAGCCACGATCATCCGCATGGGTGGCGGCGCTATCTTTATTCGACCAATCACAAAGACATCGGCACGATGTATCTCGTGTTCGCGCTGATAGGCGGTCTGATTGGCGGCATTCTGTCGATCGGCATGCGTCTCGAGCTCATGCATCCGGGGCTGCAGTTCTTCCATGGCGCCCACATGTTCAACGTGTTCACGACCGCGCACGGGCTGATCATGATCTTCTTCATGGTCATGCCGGCAATGATCGGCGGCTTCGGCAACTGGATGATACCGCTGATGATCGGTGCGCCGGATATGGCGTTCCCGCGCATGAACAATATTTCGTTTTGGCTGTTGCCGGCGTCGTTCGCCCTGCTGCTCATTTCGCTGTTCGTGGAGGGTGAACCCGGAGCTCCCGGCGTCGCCGCTGGCTGGACGATCTACGCGCCGCTCTCGACCACCGGGCACCCGGGACCGGCGGTCGATTTTGCCATTCTCTCGCTGCATCTCGCCGGCGCCTCGTCGATCCTCGGCGCGATCAACTTCATCACCACGATCTTCAACATGCGCGCGCCCGGAATGACGCTGCACAAGATGCCGCTGTTCGTCTGGTCGCAGCTGGTCACGGTGTTCCTCATCCTGCTCGCGATGCCGGTACTCGCGGGCGCCATTACCATGCTGCTGACCGATCGCAATTTCGGGACGACCTTCTTCAGTCCCGGAGGAGGCGGCGATCCGCTCCTGTTCCAGCACCTGTTCTGGTTCTTCGGACATCCTGAAGTCTACATCCTGATCGTGCCAGGCTTCGGGATTGTCAGTCAGATCGTCGCCACGTTCTCGAAAAAGCCGGTGTTCGGCTATCTCGGTATGGCCTATGCGATGGTCGCGATCGGCGGCATTGGGTTCGTGGTGTGGGCGCACCACATGTACACAGTGGGCATGTCGACGGCGGCGCAGGCCTATTTCGTAGTTGCCACCATGGTAATTGCGGTGCCGACCGGTGTGAAGATCTTTTCCTGGATTGCAACGATGTGGGGCGGCTCGCTCGAATTCAAGACGCCGATGCTATGGGCGATGGGCTTCATCTTTCTGTTTACCGTCGGCGGCGTCACCGGCGTAGTGCTTGCCAATGCCGGCATCGATCGTTCGCTGCAGGACACCTATTACGTGGTGGCTCACTTTCACTACGTGCTCTCACTCGGCGCGGTCTTCACCATCTTCGCCGGCTGGTATTATTGGTTCCCCAAGATGACGGGGTACATGTATTCGGAGACGATCGGCAAATTGCATTTCTGGCTCACCTTCATCGGCGTGAACATCGTCTTCTTCCCGCAACATTTCCTCGGATTGGCCGGCATGCCGCGCCGCATCGCCGACTACCCGGACGCTTTCGCCGGTTGGAACCTGGTATCGTCGCTCGGCTCCTACCTGTCAGGGTTCGGCGCGCTGGTGTTCTTCTTCGGCGTAGCCCAGGCGTTCATGCGCAAAGTAAGGGCGGCGGATAATCCTTGGGGCGCGGGCGCGACCACGCTGGAATGGACGCTGCCATCGCCGCCACCGTTCCACCAATACAACGAGTTGCCGCTGATCAAGTAATAACCGGGCGGCCCGGCTCATCGAATATCGAGCGCAACATCAATGTCTTTGGTCAGCGAAGGCGCGGAATTCGCGGGTGAGGTGCAGCGAAAACTCGCCAGCGCACCTCGTGAGCCCAGTCTTGCGACCGTCGGCGATTATTTTGCGCTGATGAAGCCCCGGGTGATGTCGCTGGTTGTCTTCACCGGGTTCGTCGGCCTGATGGTCGCGCCTCTACACATCCATCCCGTGCTTGGCTTTACCGCGCTTCTATGCATTGCGGTGGGGGCGGGCGCCGCCGGCGCGCTCAACATGTGGTATGATGCCGATATCGATGCGATGATGCGGCGCACGTCGCGTCGTCCGATCCCGCAAGGCCGCATCGCGCAGGGCGAGGCGTTCGCCTTCGGCATGGTGCTTGCAGCCTTCTCGGTGGCGGTGCTTGGTTTGCTTGTCAGTTGGGCCGCGGCGGCACTGCTTGCTTTTACGATCTTCTTCTACGTTGTCGTTTACACAGTTTGGCTTAAGCGTTCGACACCCCAGAACATCGTCATCGGCGGTGCCGCGGGCGCGTTCCCGCCGATGATCGGCTGGGCGGCGGCAACCGGCGGGCTCTCGGTCGAGCCATGTCTCCTGTTCCTCATCACGTTCTTCTGGACGCCTCCGCATTTCTGGGCACTGTCGCTCAATCACACCGACGAGTACGCCCGTGCCGGCGTGCCGATGCTGCCGGTCGTCGCTGGAGCGGCGGAAACGCGGCGCCAAGTTCTGCGTTATTCCATCGCCCTGGTGCCGGTCGGCGCCGCGCCGTGGTTTCTCGGTTATGCCGACATGGTGTATGGCATGACAGCGTTGTCGGCAGGAACGTTAATGGTTGTTCTAGCGCAGCGTCTGCGCAAGGCGCCGGAGGGGAGGGGCGCGCAGCGTGCCGCGCAGCAGCTTTTTGCCTTCTCTATTCTTTATCTGTTTGTCGTATTCGCGGTGTTGCTGGTCGAGAGCGGACTGCGCGGCTTCACCGGCGCTGCGCGATGAGGACTGACGTGGCGAAAGGCGAAAAACCGCAATGGATCGTTCTTACTGAAGAGCAGCGGCGCGCGCGCCGTGCGCGCTCGATTGCCATCGCGCTGGCCCTTGGTGCTCTTGTCATTCTGTTTTACATCGTCACGCTGGTGAAGGGTCCAGCGGTGTTGAACCGACCGCTTTGATTGCCATGAACGAATCGAGCCAACTTCCGCGGCGGCGTGACGTTACGGTTGCGGCAGCGTGCGCCGTGTTCGTGGCAACAATGGTCGGCGCTGCCTATGCGGCGGTCCCGCTCTACAACTGGTTTTGCCGCACGACCGGGTTTGGCGGTACTCCGCAGGTCGCGCGCGTCGCACCTTCCCACGTGCTCGATCGCAAACTCAGGGTGCGCTTCGATGCCAATGTTGCCGGCGGGCTCCCCTGGCGGTTCGAGCCGGAGCAGAACGCGATCGACGTGAAAATCGGCGCGGTCGTGACCGTCAGCTACAGAGTGGTCAACGAGTCCGCGCGGCCAACCGTCGGCGTCGCCTCGTACAATGTATCTCCGCCGACCGTGGGCGCGTATTTTTCGAAAATCAACTGCTTCTGCTTCACGGAGCAACGGCTTGATGCGGGCGAGAAGCGCGACATGACCGTGGTGTTTTTCGTCGATCCGGCATTGGTGCAGGATTCGGAGCAGGACGGCCTCGACACCATCACGCTGTCCTACACCATGTATCCGGCGGCTCGGCCTGAGACGCCGCAAGTGCAGAACGGTTCATCAGGCAGTCCTGGACGAAGTTGAACCTCGTAGTGCGTTCCCACGCACTGGCAGCGAGAGACGGAGCAAACCGGAAATGGCCGACGCCCACGCCAAGCCGCATCACGATTACCATCTCGTCCCTCCTAGCCCATGGCCGGCGGTGGGAGCGACCTCGGCATTCATGACCGCGGTGGGCGGCATCACCTGGATGCACCACATGTTCACCGCGGCACCGTATGTTTTCGGTGCCGGCGTGATCGGCATCATCTACACCATGATCGGCTGGTGGACCGACGTGGCCCGTGAAGCGACATACGAGGGCTATCACACCCGGGTGGTGCAGATCTCGCACCGCTACGGAATGATTCTGTTCATCGCGTCCGAGGTGATGTTCTTCGTTGCTTGGTTCTGGGCTTATTTCAACAGTGCTTTATTCCCGTCTGACATGCACCAGCTCACGCGTGAACAGCTGTTCGGCGGAGTCTGGCCGCCGAAGGGCATCGAGACCTTCGATCCCTGGCACCTGCCGCTTTTGAACACGCTCATCTTGCTCACGTCCGGCACGACCGTGACCTGGGCGCATCATGCACTTCTCGAGAACGATCGTCAGGGACTCAAATGGGGCCTGATCCTGACCATTGCGCTGGGAATCTCATTCACCTGCGTGCAGGCGTACGAGTACAGCCATGCGGGTTTCAATTTCAGCGGCAACATTTACGGCGCGACGTTTTTCATGGCGACTGGCTTTCACGGTGCTCACGTGATCATCGGGTCAATCTTTCTGATCGTGTGCCTAATCCGCGCCTATCTCGGTCATTTCACGCCCACGCAGCATCTCGGGTTCGAATTTGCTGCTTGGTACTGGCATTTCGTCGACGTGGTTTGGCTGTTCCTGTTTTCCTGCATCTACGTCTGGGGGGCCGGTGGGGAAAGTGCGGCGCACGCCGTGGGCCATTAGGATCCGCCGTGCGCGCGAGCGCATTCGCTGCACACCCTGGAGCGAAAAGGGTCCGGCACCAACTCGAGAATTGAGCCACTAGCGCCCATTTCCAGTTAAGACTCTTGCGAAGCAGGTGTCTCTCGATGTCCCAAGCCGACGTCCCGCCGTCGCCAATCATGGCAGGCCTCGTGGGCCGCTGCCCCCGCTGCGGCGACGGTCGACTGTTTCAGGGCTTTCTCGCCTTGCGCCCGTCCTGCGAGCGGTGTGGCCTCGATTTTTCTTTCGCCGATTCCGCGGATGCACCGGCTTTTTTCGTCATGTTTCTCTCCGGGTTCATCGTCGCTGGTTCGGCTCTGGCGGTGGAAATCCTGTATTCGCCGCCGTATTGGGTTCACGCGCTGCTGTGGGTGCCGCTCATTTTGGCCACCACCTTGCTGCCGCTGCGCCCCATCAAGGGGCTCATGATCGCGCTGCAATCTCATCACAAGGCCGCGGAAGGTCGCTTCACCGGGAATGATGCGCCGTGAACGCTCCAATGCGGCCGCCATTGCGACAGGGCGACTCACCGCGCCAAGGCTTGGCAGTGCCGATCCTGTTCATGCTTGTGGCTCTCGCGACCTTCGTTGGGCTGGGCACTTGGCAGCTGCAACGCAAGGCCTGGAAGGAAGCATTGATCGAAAGACTGGAGCAGCGCCTCTCCGCAGCTCCGGTCAATTTGCCCGTCCCGGAGCGGTGGTCGAGCCTTGATCCGGCTGATGATGAGTTTCGGCGGGTGAAATTTTCTGCGGTTTTCGCGCCCGCCGAGGCAGCGCTCGTGTACACCCCGGGATCGAGCCTGCGCGCCGATGTTTCCGGGCCCGGCTATTGGGTGCTTGCACCGGCCAGAACGGCGACGGGCGGGATCATTGTGGTTGATCGCGGCTTCGTACCGCAGGGACAGCAGGACGCGGTCACACGCTCCGCTGGCGACATCAGCGCCAGCGTCAACATCATTGGTGTCATGCGCTGGCGGGAAGCCCGTGGGCTCTTTACGCCGGCTGACGATCCCGCACACAATCTTTGGTTCTTGCGCGATCCCGTTGCGATTGCCGGCGCCAAGGATTGGGGCAAGGTGGCGCCGTTTTTTATCGAGCTGCAAGATCCGCCTGCACCGGGTGGGTTGCCTCGCGTAGGCGCCCTGAAACCGACCCTGCGCAATGAGCATCTGCAATATGCGATTACCTGGTATGGGCTCGCAGCCGTGGTCGTCGCGATGTTCGTGTTGTGGCTACGCGCCCGGGGCAGAGCTCCGGGAGTCGCCAGGTATTGAGCCCAAGTGACGATCAACGACTCCGCTGCCGACGCCCGAGAAGTTATCATTGAGCCGCAGAGTCGATGATGCGGGACGGCAAGATGCCCTGACGCAGCGAATTCTGGACCGCTCCCGGCTTGCTTGTGGAAGGCGGGCCTTCTCACTATGTTCAAGCCGCTGAGTTCTGGCGGTCTGCGCCAGAAACATAAGTAAATTCAGCTGATTACACCGGGTTTTCGTTGGGCCAATCGCCCCGACGCGGTACCGGTCCTAACCCAACGGGAGCCCTCAGTTTCGTGCAATATGTCTCCACCAGGGGTGAAGCTCCGCAAGTCGGTTTTATTGAAACGACACTTGCGGGCCTTGCACCCGACGGCGGCTTGTATGTGCCGGTGAGCTGGCCGCGGTTCGAGCCGGACAAAATCGCAAGCTTCGCGGGCAAACCCTATCCCGAAGTGGCGGTCGAGGTGATCCGGCCGTTCGTTGTTGATGCCATCTCGGATCATGATCTCGCTCGGATGGCACGGGAAGCCTATGGCACCTTTCGCCATCCCGCGGTGGCCCCTCTCGTCCAGTTTGGGATGAACGACTTCCTGTTGGAGCTGTTTCACGGCCCCACCCTCGCATTCAAGGACCTGGCGATGCAGCTTCTCGCCCGGCTCTTGGATCACGTGCTTACGCAGCGGGGCGAACGCGCCACCATCGTCGTTGCTACGTCGGGAGATACCGGCGGGGCGGCGATCGAGGCATTTCGTGGGCGGATGCGCGCGGACGTTTTCGTTCTGTTCCCGCGTGGCCGGATTTCCGATGTGCAGCGGCGCATGATGACGACGGTCGAGGCGGATAACGTCCATGCTCTGGCGATCGAGGGGACATTCGACGATTGCCAGGCTCTCGTGAAAAACATGTTCAATCACCGCACCTTTCGCGATCAGGTGCGGCTCTCTGGCGTCAATTCAATCAATTGGGCCCGCATCATTGCCCAGGTGGTCTATTACTTCACAGCTGGAGTCGCACTGGGCTGCCCATTTCGCAAGGTCGCTTTTACCGTGCCCACGGGAAATTTCGGCAACGTGTATGCCGGATACGTCGCGCTGTGCATGGGCTTGCCAATCGACCGGCTCGTGATTGCGACGAACGTCAACGACATTCTTGCCCGCACCGTCGCCACAGGCAGCTACGAGCTCCACGAGGTCGTGCCTACGTCTTCCCCGTCCATGGACATCCAGGTCGCATCCAACTTCGAGCGTCTGCTGTTCGATCTCTGTGGCCGCGATGCACCCGCAGTCCGTGCGCTCATGACCTCACTCTCCCAATCGCGGCGGTTCGCGCTTTCCGCGCGGGCGCTGTCTCGGATTCGTGCCGTGTTTTCCGGCGACCGCGCGGACCAAGAGGAAACGGCGGCGACAATTCGTACCATGCTGCGTGAAACCGGCCGTTGCATCGATCCCCATACCGCGGTGGGAGTGGCGGTCGCCGAGAAGGAAACTCGCGGCCCGTCGGTTCCCATGGTGGTGCTCGCCACCGCCCATCCGTGCAAATTCGCCGATGCCGTGCAGGCAGCCTGTGGCGTGCGTCCGATGCTTCCCGAATGGCTGGCCGATACCCAACAGCGGCTGGAGCGCGTCACCACTTTGCCCGCCGACCAGCTTGCCGTCGAGCGCCAGATTCTTTCACTCAGCCGCGCCGCACATGAAGGAGCCGCCGCATGAGCGTCGAAGTCACGCGCCTTCCCTCCGGCCTCGTGGTCGTGACAGATGCGATGCCTCACTTGGAGACAGCATCACTCGGAGTTTGGATTGGCTCTGGCAGTCGCGATGAGCGGAGCGACGAGCATGGGATCTCCCATTTGCTCGAGCACATGGCATTCAAGGGCACAACCCGCCGCACCGCCCGCCAGATCGCCGAAGAGATCGAAGCAGTCGGCGGCGACCTCAATGCTGCGACTTCGGTCGAGACGACCGCGTACTACGCCCGGGTGTTGCGAGCGCATGTGCCGCTCGCCCTCGACGTGCTGTCCGACATTCTCGCCGATCCATCGTTCGATCCTGACGAGCTGCGTCGCGAGCAAAACGTCATCGTGCAAGAGATCGGCGCGGCCGAAGATACGCCGGACGATCTGATTTGGGACAAATTACAGGAGACGGCCTTCCCCGGTCAGCCTATCGGCCGCTCAATTCTCGGCACACCGGTAACCGTGCGGTCGTTCGATCGGACCCGGCTTGCCACATATCTCGCCCGCAATTATCGCGCTCCCGACATGGTGGTCGTGGCCGCTGGCGCAGTCGACCACGACGCCGTGGCAGCAGAAGTCGAACGGCGCTTTGCGAGCTTTACCGGTTCCGCGGCGCCGGTGCCCGAACCGGCCCGATTCGTCGGCGGCTCGCGCATTGAGACGCGCGAGCTCGAGCAGGTGCACATCGCCCTGGCGATGCAAGGATTACCGCAGCGCGATCCGAACCTCTTCAGTCTCCAGGTATTTACCAGCGTGCTCGGCGGAGGAATGTCCTCACGGCTTTTTCAGGAGGTGCGCGAGGAGCGTGGGCTTTGCTATGCAATTTACGCGTTTCATTCTCCATATTCCGATACGGGTACGTTCGGTTTGTATGCCGGAACCGATGCCGCCGATGTTGCCGAACTCATGCAGGTGGTGGTGAGCGAGATCAATGCGGCGGCCGAGAGCATCAACGCGGTGGAGGTGGCACGGGCGAAGGCGCAAATGAAAACGGGATTGTTGATGGCCCTGGAGAGTTCAGGTGCCCGGGCGGAGCAGCTTGCCCGCCAACTGCTCTATTGGAGTCGACCCATCCCGCTCGATGAGCTTGTCGAGAAAATCGAAGCCGTAACGGTCGAGAGCACCCGGGCGGCCGGGCGCGCACTGATCGCCCGTGGTCGCCCTGCCGTCGCCGCGCTCGGCCCGGGCACAGGACTCGAACGTGCTGTTACGATTGCAGACAGCCTCGCTCGTCAAGCTGCGTAGTACAAATTAAAAGGAATCGACGACGTAAGTCGAAACAGCGGGGAAACGCGTTCCTATCAGCTGCCGCTTGGGCACCGTGACAGCCGGTACATGGCATTTTTTCGCACCGTCAGCATCTCCGATCCAACGCCTGCGGTTGCTGGCGAGGGCGTGGTACTTCGAGTGCCCCAGATGACGGATTGTTCCGAATGGGTCGCGCTGCGCGAGACAAGCAGGGATTTCCTTACCCCGTGGGAGCCGACCTGGCCGGCCGACGATCTTACCCGTGCGTCCTTTCGTCGCCGCATCAAGCGGTATTCCGAGGATCATCGAAACGATCTCACCTATTCGTTCTTCATTTTCCGCAAACAGGGCGACGTCCTGGTGGGAGGGCTGACGCTCGCGAACATCCGCCGGGGCTGCGCACAGTCCGGCAGTTTGGGCTACTGGATGGGCGCACCCTATGCGCGCCAAGGTAATATGACGGCGGCAGTCAACGCCATCATTCCCTTTGCGTTCGGCACCTTGAAGCTGCATCGAATCGAAGCTGCGTGCATCCCGGCCAATGTTGCGTCAGTCCGGCTCCTGGAGAAAACCGGGTTCAAGCGCGAAGGCTTTGCCCGCCAGTATCTCTGTATCAACGGCGTCTGGCAGGACCATTGGCTCTATGCCCGGCTCAAGGACGACCCCAAGCCTTAATGCGACAGCGCAACGCCTTGGGGCTGCCACGGTTCCGCTGTTATAACTTGCGATCTGTTACCTTGTCGCAATAGGCCGGGTAGTCCGATGCGATGGCAAAATGACAGAGAACGCCACGTGCGGCGCGCGGCGCTGCTGCTTGCAAGCGGCGCGCTAGCTTCGGGCTGCTCATACATTTCTGGTCTCACGTCGCCGTCGGATAACTCGCCTTCGTTAAGCGGGCGCTTTGCCAGTTTTTTCTCCGGTGCCACGCCAGGCGTGACTCAACCGGCATCGCCAACGCCTTCGGCCCCGGAAATCGATTGCCCCGGCGTCGACATTCGTACCGGGGCCTCTACCCTGAACGTTGCCGCCAAGACCGGTGCCGCCACCGCCGGCGATCTTCGCTATCAGCTTTCGTTCGGCCAGACAGCGCGGGAGTGCGCTGTCCAAGGCGACGCCATGAACGTCAAGGTGGGCGTTCAGGGGCGCGTCATCATTGGGCCGATGGGCGGTCCGGGCAAGGTCGACGTGCCGCTGCGCTACGCGGTCGTGCGCGAGGGGCCGGAACCCAAGACGGTCGTGACCAAATTCAAGCGCATCCCGGTGGTCATTGCGCCCGAGCAGACCCACGTGCAGTTCGTCGACATCGAAGAAGGGTTGAATTTCCCGTTGCCCTCGTCCTCGGAGCTCAGTGCTTACGTCATCTATGTCGGCTTTGATGAGGTCGGCGACCGGAACGAGAAAAGGCCGGCGAAGAGCACGAAAAAGCCGGCGCAAAAGCAGCCATAGCAGCTCGCTGCGCGGCCCGAATCTAGTTCAGCTTCTCGTTGATTTCGGCAATTCCTTTCGCAAGGAGAGCGTCGGCCGCTTTGCCTTTCACGGTGCGACTGAGAATCGTCTCGGCCGCAGCTGCCGCCGCTTCGGCTGCCGCAGAGCGCACATCGGCGAGCGCTTGAGCTTCCGCTTGCGCGATCCTGGTCTCCGCCATTTTGCTGTGGCGCGACACAAGCTCTTCCATCTTTGCCTCGGCCTCGGCCGCCAATCGCTCCGCTTCGCCTTTCGCACTTTCCACGATGGCCTGAGCCTCCCGTTCCGCTTCCTGCAGCTTGCGCTGGTATTGCGCGAGAAGACTTTGTGCCTCCGCTTTGAGCCGAGCCGCTTCTTCCAACTCCGCCTTGATGCGATCACGGCGCGCGTCGATGCCGCTTACCAGACGCTTGTGGGCGCCGACGTAGCCGAGCGTGGCAACGAATAGGATGAAAGCGATTGCGACCCAGAATTCGGCTTCGAACATCGCCGTTCTCAACCTTTGAACGCGCGGCCGACCGCTTCGGCCACTTCTTCTGACGTTGCCCTGAGTCCGGTGAGGCGCTCAACGATCGCAGCCGCGGCATCACTGGCGATGTCGCGCACGTTTTTCATCGCGGCCGACCGGCTTGCGGCAATGGTGTTTTCCGCTTCGGCGATACGGGCATGAAGCTCGGCTTCTACAGTTTTGCGGCGGGCATCGGCGGCCGCGGCCGCCTTTTCGCGTGCGGCATTGGCAAGCGTCTGCGCGTCTTCACGCGCCTGCGCCAACGCCTTCTCGTGGTTTGCGATGGCGGCGTCGGACTCGCCTTTGATCCGCTGCGCTTCCGCAAGATCCGTGTCGATGTGCCGGCGGCGCTCGGCCAGGATCGAGCCGACGCGCGGCAGGGCGATTCGCGACATCAACAGATAAAGCGCGATGAAGGTCAGCGCGAGCCAGACGAGTTGCGAAGGAAAGGTTTGCGAGTCGAACGGCGGAAAGCCGCGGCTATGCTCGCTCGCAGGGATATGCTCGAGCGATTCAGTCTGCTTTATGTTCGTCTGCGCCATCGCAAATCCCTAATCGCCCGCAGCGCTCAGGCAGCCGACGTGTTTTAGGCGGGTGCCAGAGCTAAAAGGTAAACAGCAGCAGCAAGGCTATCAGCAGTGAAAAGATGCCGAGCGCCTCGGTAATCGCAAAGCCGAAGATCAGGTTTGCGAACTGGCCTTGCGCCGCCGACGGGTTGCGTATTGCCGCAGCAAGATAGTGACCGAAAATCGTCCCGACACCGACGCCCGCACCGCCCATGCCGATGCAGGCGATGCCGGCGCCGATCAATTTCGCGGCTTGAGGTTCCATTGCGAGATCTCCTTTTCGAGTTTTGACGAGTCTAGTGGCCTGGGTGGATCGCGTCATTGAGGTAGATGCAGGTAAGAATGGCGAAGACGTAGGCCTGCAGGACGGCCACGAGGAGTTCCAAAGCAGTGAGCGCGACGGTCAGGCCGAGCGGCACAATCCCCCCGAGCCAGCCCAACACGCCGAAGGCGCCCAGCATGGTAACGAATCCGCCGAATACCTTGAGCGCGATGTGACCCGCCATCATGTTGGCAAACAGCCGAACGCTGTGAGAAACGGGGCGCGAGAGAAACGACATCACTTCGATGAACGTCACCAATGGCAAGACATAGATTGGAATTCCGCTTGGCACGAACAGCTTCATGAAGCGAAGCCCGTTTTTCCAAAATCCATAGATCACCACCGTAAGAAAGACGAGCAGGGCAAACGAGACTGTAATGATGATGTGGCTGGTGACCGTGAAGGTGTAGGGAATGATGCCGATCACATTCAATGCCAGAATGAACATGAAAATCGAAAACACCAGCGGGAAAAATTTCATGCCTTCGGGCCCGGCCGTGCTGCGCAGAGTGGCCGCGATAAACTCGTAGGACATTTCAGCAATGGATTGCAGCCGGCCTGGGACCCGCGCGCGCGAGCGGGTCGCGCCCAGCATCAGCAGCACAATCAACAGTAATGCGATCAGCATGAAAACCGCGGAATTCGTGAATGCGATCTCGGTGCCGCCGATCCGAGCGATCGGAAACAGGTTTATGATCTCGAATTGATGAATAGGATCCATGATCAGTTCTGTACCGCGCTGGTGCTGCGCATCGCCCGGTGAGTTCTACTCATTGCTTCGAGTCCGGCGGGGTTGCCGTATAATCATGACCCACACCCGCCGCCCGCATTACGTTGAGAACTCCGGCAGCGAAGCCGAGCAGCAAAAACACGATCATTCCCCAAGGTGAAATCCGAAGCCAGTGATCGATGAGCCAACCAATGGCTGCACCGACGAGAACGCCTGCCACCAGTTCAGTCGAAAGTCGAAAGCCGCGCGCGATCGCCGACGGATCGGAGCGTTGAGCGGTATTGTTCTCCCTTTGGCGGCTCGGTTTTGCATGGGCAAGCTCCTCGCCGAGACGTTCGAGCCTCGCCGAGAGCGCAGCCTCGTCAGCGATAGGTTGTTCGCCACCATTCCTTTCGCGTGCGTCGCCGGCCATGCTTTACGACACTCGCGAAAGTGCCGGAAATCTGCAATGCCCCTCAATTCGGCGGACCATACTGGATGGGGTTCCGCCAAGTCAACAATTGGTGCGCTTGCGGTAAGCCGCTGGAAATGAAACTGAATCAATATATCGCGGTGATCGCGGCTGGCGCGCTAGTGTATGCCGGAACGAGCGCGTCCAAGATGCTTTGCCGGATCTCGAACTACTGGTGGTAGGCTCCCGAACCGGCGTGCAGGATGCCGCATGAGCGGCCCCGACGATCGAGGCAGGAGAGAATGTTATGGTCCGCAGGCTTTTTCTCATCGTGGGCGTGCTCTTCGTAGGCACAACGGTGTGGGCGCAAGGAACACCGACAGATAGCGACGACGCGAGATACACGTTTAATCGGGTCGACGATGGTTACTTGCGACTCGATGGGCGCACCGGCCAAGTCTCACACTGTATGCGTCAGTCGGTCGGTTGGGCCTGTCGCGCGCTGCCGGATGATCGCACGGCGCTCGAGGCGGAGATTGGCCGTCTGCAAGCCGAGAACGTTGCGCTGAAAAAAGAGCTGCTGGCCCGCAATCTGCCGCTGCCAGGCACGGTCAAGCCGGGAGGGCCTGCCACCCCCGGCGAACCGCGGCTGCAGCTTCCAAATGATACCGACCTCAACAAGGTAATGAGTTTTTTGGAAAAGGTTTGGCGCCGTCTGGTCGAGATGGTCGGAACCCTGCAGAAGGATCTTCTTAAGAAGACGTAACCCGTTTCTCCTTGGGCACCGTGACAGTTTCCTTGTCTCCGATTACGAGTGTTGCGGCTGAAATCATCGCGACGGCGACGTTTGCGGTGCAAACGAAGGGCACGGGTTTCATCGACATCACGCAGCAAGCTGCTGAGTTCATTGCAGAGGCAGGCGGCAAGAACGGTGCCCTTCTGGTCTTTACCCGGCATACCTCGGCGTCACTTGTGATACAGGAAAATGCCGATCCGGACGTGCAGCTGGATCTGGTAACGGCGTTCGACCGCCTCGCACCTGCCAATACCCCCTGGGTGCACGATGCCGAAGGTTCGGACGATATGCCGGCGCATGTGAAGACCGCCATTACCGGAGTTTCCCTGCATGTGCCCGTCATCGACGGCAGCCTCGCCCTCGGGACGTGGCAGGGCATCTACCTCGTGGAACATCGCACCCGCCCGCACCGGCGTGAAATCATTTTGCAATTCATTGGCGGCCGGCGGTGAGCTAGCATCTCACGGTGGACGTCGCGCATGGCAAATCACTCGATTCAAAGACACGAGCCTATTCAGGGAAGAGAGAGTTAATCGGGAGACAGACGAAAGAAATAGCTGGGCCTTAGATGCTAAGAAATCCTATCGTCACAATGATGAACTTGTGGGGGAGATGAAACGACTGGGCGGATCGGCGCGCTTGCTCATAGCGGACGATCATCCGCTGTTTCGCGGTGCTTTGCGCGAAGCGGTGTCCCGGCTGTTCGAGCACGGCGAAATTTCTGAAGCCGGGTCCTTCGACGAGGCGACGGAGCTGCTCGAGCGCGGTGGCGACATCGATCTGATCCTCCTCGACCTCACAATGCCAGGGGTGCGCGGATTTTCAGGCCTAATGTATCTGCGCGCGCAATATCCAACCGTTCCCATCATCGTCGTATCCGCGAATGACGACCCCGGTGTGATCCGCCGCTGCATGCATTTCGGCGCATCGGGTTTCATTCCGAAGACTCTCGGTATCGAGGCCATGCGCGGAGCGATTGCCCGCGTGTTCGAAGGCGGCATCTGGACTCCACGGGATATCGACCTCGCCGGCGACGCGGATGCAGCGACGGCCGATCTCATGGCACGGCTCGGGTCGCTCACGCCGCAACAGGTCCGCGTGCTGATGATGTTGTCGGAAGGCCTGCTCAATAAGCAGATCGCCTATGAGCTCGGTGTTTCCGAAGCGACGGTCAAAGCGCATGTCTCGGCCATCTTGCAGAAGCTCGGCGTCGACAGCCGCACGCAGGCGGTGATAGCGGCTTCGAAGATCGAGTTGGGACAATGGCCCCAACCGGCAGGCGCCGCCAGTTAGCTGCGCATACGATCGGCGTGATCAAGTCGAGCGTTTGCCTCTCCGCGTCTGGCTGCGCCGACATACCACGACCCCTGCCGATCGGAAGCGCTGTTATTCGGCTGCGATCACGCGCTGCATGCGCCATTGCGTCAGCAGCGCCCGCAAGGCCGCGGGCCTGAGCGGCTTGTTAAGCACCTGGATGCCCTTTGCGCGCGCCAGATCACGCACATGCGGGCTGCGGTCCGCCGTGATCAAGATAGCGGGGAGATCGTCGCCGAACCATCGCCTCAACTCGGCGATCGTGTCGATGCCGTTGCCGACGTCGAGATGGTAGTCGACCAGAAGCCCATCCGGGCATGCCTTACTTTCCGCCAGGGTTTCCGTCGCCTTCTCCGCGTCAGAGGCTTTGACCACTCGGCAGCCCCAGCCGCCGAGCAGCGTTTGCATGCCATCGAGAATTGCAAGGTCGTTGTCGATGCACAGGACAGTGATCCCGGATAGCGGGACGGGATCGACCGCACGCATCGGACGTTCACGCCGGCTGGCGGGAACAGTTGCGGAGAGCCGCACCTCGACCGAAAATTGTGATCCCCGTCCAGGCGCCGACGTGACCTCGATCTCGTGGTCGAGAACACGCGCGATGCGCTCGACAATGGACAGTCCGAGCCCCAACCCGCGTGCCACCCTGGCGCCTTGCGCCAGCCGGTGGAACTCCTGGAAGATCGCCTGCTGCTGTGAAGCCGGGATGCCGAGGCCGCTATCATGGACATCAATCCGCAGGCGTTCGTGCCGCCTGCGGCAGCCGACCAGCACCCGCCCCTTAGGCGTGTATTTGATCGCATTTGAGATGAGATTTTGCAGCAGCCGGCGCAACAATCGCCGGTCGGAATACACGGCAAGGGAGCAGGGCATGAACTTGAGCGACAGCCCCTTCTCTTGCGCTAGTGGGGTGAACTCGACCTCGAGCTGGCGCAAGAGCTCATCGACATTGAAGCTGACCATCTCCGGTTGCATTGCCCCCGTGTCGAGGCGCGAAATGTCGAGCAATGCTCCGAAAATTTCTTCCACCGCATCGAGCGAGGCGTCGATATTACCGACCAGCTGTGCATCGCTGCCGCTGCCTTTGCGCTCGATCAGGCTGGTGACATAAAGGCGGGCAGCATTGAGCGGCTGCAGAATGTCGTGGCTTGCCGCGGCGAGAAATCGCGTCTTCGAGATGTTGGCCTGTTCGGCTTCGCCCTTGGCACGGCCAAGCTCGGTATTCAGGCGCATCAACTCTTCGGTGCGCTCCTGCACGCGCCGCTCGAGGGATTCGTTCGCGCGTTCCAGCTCTTCCGCCGCTTTTACGCTTGGGGTGATGTCCGTGAATGTCGTGACGATGCCCCCGTCCGGCATGGGATTGGCGCGCACCTCGATGATCAGATCGCGCTCTCCGAAACGCTCCAGGAATGGCTCACTGCTTGCTACGTACCGCGCGAGCCGTTCGCGCGCGATCGCGTCCGCCGGGCGGCGATCCAAGGTGCTGCGCTCGGCTTGCGAACGCAGAATGTCCTCGATGCCGGTGCCGACGCGCGTGAGTTGCTGCGGCAAGGCGAGAATTTGTCCGAACTGGCGATTCCAGCAAACCAGACGCAGGTCCTTGTCGAACACCGCGATCCCCTGACGCACATGGTCGAGGGCGGTCTGCAAAATCTCACGGTTGTAGTGGATCGCTGCGTTGGCATCGTCGAGCAGCTTCAGGGCTGCTTTGGTCGAGACGGTACGTTTGCGCAGCAGGAGTGAAAGCACCAGGCGCGAGGACGCCGTGCCGATTGCGGAGGCCAGCAGGTGTTCCGCAAAGCGCAGTAGCTGGAAGTCCGCCTCGCCCTTGGGATCGAGGTTGATCCCGCGTGTCAAGGCATAGCTGTCGAACGAGGTGCGCGTGCGCTCCTCGCCCAAGTAGCGAGCGACGGTGGTGGTCAACTCCTCCACCGTTACCGCAGAGCGCCAGAGACGGAAGCTCGGCGCAATCGGAGTGAGATCGGAGGGAACGAACAGGTCGGCCTGCAGCCGTTCGACCGACGCGGGCGCCCGCCCGAGCGAGAAGATGACGTAAGCCAGGATATTGAGCGTGAGGCTCCAGGCGACGCCATGAGCAAGAGGCGGCAGGCCGGCGCCCAACAGCGCCTGCGGCCGCAGCGCGCTGATGTCCCAGGGACCGTGGGAAAGCAGGCTCTGCCCAACGATACCGGCGTCGGCGAGGCTCGGCAGCAATAGGGTGTATGCCCAGGCGAGGATTCCAATTGCCATTCCCGCAAGGGCGCCCCGGGCGGTCGCGCGCCGCCAAATCAGACCGCCGATAAAGGCCGGAGCGAGTTGCGCGACGGCCGCAAACGACAGCAGGCCGATCGATGCAAGCTGGGCCTCGCCTGCCACTCGATAATACACGTATGCGAGCAGCAGGATGACGAAGATCGCGATCCGACGCACGCTTAGCAGCACGCCCCCGACATTTTCCCGCGTGGTGATCAGCGCCGCCCGTCGCCGCAATACCAGCGGCATGACGATGTCATTCGACACCATGATGGCGAGGGCGACCGATTCCACGATTACCATCGCGGTCGCGGCCGAGAGCCCGCCGACGAAAGCAGCGATCGTGAACAGGTCGGAGTGAGCTGCCAGCGGCAACGCCAGCACGAACATGTCACTGTCGACTTGCCCTGGCGCGAAGGTCAGCAGTCCCGCCAGTGCGATCGGCACGACAAACAGATTGATCAGCACGAGATACAGCGGAAACAGCCAGGCGGCGCGCCTGATCTCATTTTCATTGTTGTTTTCGACGACCGTGACATGGAACTGGCGCGGCAACAGCACGATGGCGAACAGCGACAAGAGAGTCATCGCGAGTAGCGTGCCCAACGCAGGTTCGCGAGTGAGCACGGCCGCCGTATCCGGCCGCGCCAGCGTATGTGCAAACAGGGATAGGGGTCCGTCGAACATCCAGAAGGTGACGAACACACCGACACCGACGAAGGCGACGAGCTTGACCAGCGACTCGGTGGCGATTGCCAGCATCAAGCCGTCCTGGTGCTCGGTCGCGTCGATATGGCGCGTTCCGAATAACACAGCAAAAATTGCCATCGCGAGTGCCACGTACAGCGCAATATCGCCCAGCACCGGCTGCATTGCCGTGCTGGCCGGCCCGATATGCACCAGTATCGTGGTCAAAGAAGACGACACCGCTTTGAGCTGAAGGGCGATGTACGGGATCGTGCCGATGATCGCGATCAGCGCCACGCTGGCCGCAACGGTCTGGGCTTTGCCGTAGCGGGCAGCAATGAAATCGGCGATCGAGGTGATGTTCTGCGCCTTGGCGAGTCGCACAATGCGGGTAATCAGGGGCGAGCAGAGCCCGATCACCAGCATCGGGCCGATATAGATCGTCAGGAATTCGAAGCCGGTGCGCGAGGCGAGTCCGACCGACCCGAAGAAGGTCCACGACGTGCAATAGATCGCGAGCGAGAGCGGATAGATGAAGTGCCGCCAGCGGCCTTCCCGGCCGAACCGCCGGGTTCGATCGCCGTAGCTGGCAATGACGAACAACAGGCCGATATAGCCGAGCGCGCAGGCGATAACGATCCAGCCTTGCAGCATTTGATAGTTCCGCCTTTGCGGGCGCGATGCCCAGCCTCATTCTATCGCATCGGCAAGCGCGAGAGAACATTGCGGCGAGCGCCGTTCAAACCGATGCCGCACGCAAACCAATGGCTAGAGTGAGGCCGATCAGATGGCGGACTTTGTTCCAGCCCTGGATTGGACTGCTCAGCGAGCCATTTGACCCAATCGGGCACGCACGGCATGGATCATGATCCGATGCCGCCTCCCTCAGCCCGTCCGCGCGAAGTACTGCACGCTGCCGAAACGCTGCTCGTCGCGGCGGCCGGCGGCATCGCTTTTCAAGTGATCGGTTTTCCCGGCGGGCTGGTGTCGGGATCCATGCTGTTGGTCGCGGTGGCTGCGTTTGCGGGACGACCCATGCGCGTGCCGCTGCCGCTGGCGCGCGTATGCTTCGTCCTTGTCGGGATTCTTCTGGGCGCGGTCGTCACGCCAGAGACCCTGCGCGGAATCGCGGCGTGGCCGATGAGCATTGCAATTCTGGTCGTCTCTACGATCGCGATGTTTGCCGCCACCACCTGTTACTTGAACCTCGTACACCGTTGGGACCCGCTTTCCGCCCTGCTGGGCGCAAGCCCCGGCTCGATGGCCCAGGTACTGGCGTTGTCGAGTGAATTGGGTGCCGATGTGCAGGGGGTAGCGATCGTGCAGGTGATGCGCGTGCTGTTGATCGTGCTCGGTCTCCCCGCAGGACTGGCGCTGTTCGGCTGGACCATTGCTCCATCCGTATCGACGCGCGCGGGCGTCGACTGGTCGCTCACCGAGCTTGCGCTGCTCGTGGTCGTGTCGACGCTGCTGGCAATCCGCATGCTGCGCATCAGGTTTCCCGGCGGCTTGCTGTTCGGAGCCATGCTCGGGTCGGGATTCTTGCACGGAATGAATCTAATCCACGCCACGCTGCCGTCGTGGGTCGGGAATGCCGCGGTGCTCACGCTCGGAGCGGTCGCCGGCGCCCGCTTCGCCAATACCAGTCCCCGTATCCTTTTGAGCTATCTCGGAGCCGCATTCGGCTCTTTTGCGGTGGCGGTCGCGATTGCCGCATCATTTGCCACGCTCGTCGCGGCGCTGCTTCCGTTTCGCATCGCCGATGTGGTGGTCGCCTTCGCACCCGGCGCCCAAGACACCATGATGGTCCTGGCACTCGCATTGCATCTCGACCCTATCTTTGTGGGCGCTCACCACCTCACCCGATTTCTGGTCGTGAGCCTCGCTGCCGCGGCGGCAGCCCGCCGGCTGGTCCGCCGTACGCCCGCACCACCGCGTGCGCGCTGGAAGCGGCCGCGGCGCGGCGCTTTTGAAGATTGATGTGAATTTTTATAGTGGTATGCGCGGCCCGCCGATCGCACGCCCGCCTCGGCTTTCGAGATTTCTGGCAAGCCGTTATCATCCGCGTCGAACCGCGCAGATCTGCTGCGAAACGCCCCAGTGGAGAGGCAACATGCACGACGTGACAAGCGAGCACTGGCACGAGCCTGAGGGACTGAAGAACGCCGGTTACGGCGCCTGGAAACGACCCAACACCCCGTACGACGACTACATGGAGGGGCAAGGCATACCGATTTATCGCGGCATCGGGGTGCGGCGTGTGCAGGATATGCCGCTCAAGCCGTGGAAGCGAATGGGCGGCAACGGAACATTCATTCAGCTCTACGGCACCGAGGGCCGCTGGGGCTGCTACGTCGTCGAAATTCCCGGCGCCGGCGCGCTTAATCCCGAGCGCCACATGTTCGAAGAGATCATGGTTGTCGTCGAAGGCCGCGGCACCACCGAGATCTGGACCGATGAGCAGAAGAAGCCTCACACGTTTGAATGGCAGCGCGGCTCCATGTTCTCGATCCCGCTCAACACTTGGCACCGCATCGTCAATGCCGCCTCCGGTCCGGCGCTCATTCTGGTGGCGTCGACGGCCCCGAACGTGATGAATTTGTTCCGCGATACTGACTGGATCTTCAATTGCCCGGTCACTTTCCCGTCTCGCTACGATGGCAGCGAAAACTACTTCAAGCCGAAGGACGACATCGCGCCCGATCCCTTGCGCGGACTGGCCATGCGCAAGACCAATCTCATTCCCGACATTTTCAACGCCGAGCTTTATCTCGATAACCGGCGCTCGCCCGGCTACAAGCGCATGGAGCCGAACATGGCGAGCAACGTGTTCTATGGTTTCGTCGGCGAGCACGTGACCGGCCGCTACTCCAAAGCTCATGCGCACCTGTCATCGGCGGTGCTCGTCTGCATCAAGGGCAAGGGTTATACCTACACTTGGCCGCGGGCGATCGGCATGACGCCCTGGAAGGACGGCAAGACCGATCAGATCTATCGGCAGGACTACGAGCCGGTCGGGCTCGTTACCGCGGCGCCCTATGGCGGCGATTGGTTCCATGCGCATTTCGGGATCAGCAAAGAGCCGTTGCGCCTGATCGGCTGGTACGGCCCCAACAATCACCGCAAGGACCGCGCGGGAGTCCCCGGTGAAAAGGATACCGACGAAGGGGCCATCGACGTCACCGAGGGCGGCACGGCCATTCCGTACTGGTTGGAGGATCCCTTCCTGCGCAAGGAATACGAGGAGACGCTGCGCAAGGAAGGGGTAAGCTCGCGCATGGAGGATTGGCTTTACCGAGCGCCGGCGGCGGCATAGGGCGCAGGACCAACCATGGTCGACAGGCGGCGCCTGTTGGCGATGCTCGCACTTGCCGCCGCGGCGCATTCCACCGCGAACGGTGCCGAGGACGCGAAAAGCTTCTACAGCGGCAAGACGCTGAAAATCATCGTCGGCTTGCCGGCCGGCGGTGGGGCGGATGCTTACGCCCGCCTGGTGCAGCGCCATCTTTCGCGCCACCTTCCCGGCGCGCCGGCGATCGTGGTGCAGAACATGCCCGGAGCCGGCTCGCTTCGATCAGTCACGTTCACCGAGACCGGTGCTCCCGAGGACGGCACGGTCTTAGCCACGTTCAGCGCCGGGCTGATCACCGAAGCCGTGACCGCACCCGAGCGAGTGCGGGTCGATTTCAGAAACTTCGCTTTCATCGGCACGGTGAGCGAGGACATCCGCGTCTGTTACGTCCGACGGGAGACCGGGGTACGGAACTGGCGTGATCTCCTCGCCCGCGATCAGGTCATTTTTGGCGCAAGCGCGCCCGGTGCCGCGGGCACGGCTGATGTGGCCATGCTGCGAAACCTGTTCGGAGTGAAGATTAAGCAGGTTCAGGGCTATGCCGGCAGTGCCGCCAAACGTCTGGCAGTCGAGAAGGGTGAGATCGACGGCGAGTGCGGTGGCTGGACCTCCGTGCCTGATGACTGGCTGCGCGAGCGCAAGATCAACGTGCTGGTTCGCCTTTCCTCGACGCTTGTCGACGGGCTCGACGCGACCGTGCCATTTGCCGGCGATCTCCTTAACGATGCCCGGGATCGAAAGGTGTATGACTTTTTGCTCGCGCCGGCGAAGCTCGGGCGGCTGTTCCTGGTATCCTCGCGAGTTCCCGCAGAGCGCGTGGGCGTGTTGCGCGCCGCCTTCGATGCGATGGTCGCCGACCGCGCTTTCCTCGACGAAGCCGCGAGATTCCGGCTCCTTGTCACTCCCCTCGCTGGCTCTCAGATTGCGCGGGAGGTCAGCGACCTTTACGCGATGCCGGCCGATCTCGTGACGCGGGCCAGGCTGATTGCCGGCGAATAATGGGTCCCCGGCGGCGCCCAGGCACGGCGAATATTCGTCAACGCCGCTTGCATGGGACGGTGCGGCCGTTTCGAGTAAGATCGCAAACCCACTATAGCCGTCGCACTTGGCGCGCCGTGCCAGTTCATGCTGAGGGAACAAATAATGTCCAGAGCGAAGCTCGCGTGCGGATTATCCGCGCTCCTCCTTGCAACCGGCTTGCATTCGGCTGCGCTCGCGGAGGATACGTTGCGTGTCGCCGCGGGCCTTGCCGGAACGTGGGAGAACTCGTTTTCCGAGCTCGGCCAAAACGCCGGCTTCTTCAAACGCCACGGAATCGCCCTCGACGTTTTCTACACCCAGGGAGCCGGCGAAACCCAGCAGGCCGTGATTTCCGGCAGCGCCGATGTCGGAACGGGCGTCGGCGCATTCAACACGTTCGGCGCTTTCATGAAAGGCGCGCCGATCCGGGTGATCGCAGCCACTCACACCGGCGCCGACGATCTCACGTGGTATGTTCGCGCCGATTCGCCGATCAAGGACAAGAAGGATCTGGCGGGCAAGACAGTCGCTTACTCCACGGCCGGTTCGTCCACCTACGCGACCGTGCTCGCCTTTCAGAAAGTATTCGGCGTGAGCTTCACGCCGGTGGCGACCGGCGGCCCGCCGTCCACGCTGACCCAGGTCATGAGCGGCCAGATCGACGTCGGCTGGACATCGCCGCCGTTCGCGCTCGATCTCCTCGCCGCGGGCAAGATCAGGCTGATCGCGCGCGCCAGTGATGTCCCCGAGATGCGAAATCAGACCGTGCGCTTCATGACCGCGAATGCAACCGCTTTAGACACGCGCAAGCCGGTCTTCGTTCGCTATCTGGCGGCCTACCGCGAGGTGGTCGATTGGATGTATTCCGATCCGGCCGCGCTCAAGGCGTTTGCCGACTGGGCTCACGTTTCGGAAGCGATGGCGAAAACCGTGCGCGACGATTACTACCCCAAGAAAAATGTCTTGCCCGACCGCATCGAAGGCGTCGACGCGCTTATGGCCGATGCGGTGTCCTTCAAGTACATCGCCGCCCCGCTTTCGAAGGATCAGCTCGCGCGTCTAATACTCGTTCCTTTGAAATAGCCGACCGGTTGGTCGGCGCGCACTTTACATGAATTAAAACGCGTAAGCTCGGTCGAGGTACTGGATTCGGTTCATCGCGCATTCTACGGTGAAGGCACGTACTAGCCGCGTTGAATTGTGACTAAATTCCTAGGGAGGAATCGATGCAAACAAGACGTCTGTTGCTGGGCGTCAGCGGCGGTTTGGCCGCGATACTTCTGCTGTTGGCGCCCGACTTCGCCCGCGCGCAAACCAAGCCCCCGGCCGCCATTACCGGCCAGGTCACTTCCGAGGCGGAAGGCGCCATGGAAGGCGTGGTGGTCAGCGCCAAGAAGGCGAACTCGATCGTCACGGTCAGCGTGATCAGCGACGCGCAGGGCCGCTACAGCTTCCCGGCCGACCGGTTGGAGCCGGGGCAATATTCGCTCAAAATTCGGGCGATCGGCTACGAGCTCGCCGCTCCCGCGAAAGCGGACGTCGCCGCCGAACAGACCGCCACGGCCGATCTCAAGCTCCGGAAGACGAAGAATCTCCCCGGGCAGATGAGCAATGCCGAATGGATGATGAGTCTGCCCGGCACCGAGGATCAAAAGGCGTTCCTGCTCGGTTGCGTGGGATGCCATACCCTCGAGCGCATCGTCCGCTCGAACCACGACGCGGACGAGTGGCAGCAGGTCATCGTGCGCATGAGCGGTTACGCGCCGGTGAGCCAGCCGATCAAGCCGCAGCGCATGCTCGATCCGGCACGCTCCGGCAACCCCGAGCAGTTCCGCAAGCAGGCGGAATACCTCGCCAGCATCAATCTGAGCGAGGCGCCGCAGTGGGAGTATCCGTTGAAACCTCTGCCGCGTGCGACGGGCCGGTCGACGCGCGTCATCATCACTGAATACGCGTTGCCGCGGCCCACGACCGAGCCGCACGACGTGATCCTCGATGCGCAGGGCATGGTCTGGTATTCGGATTTCGGCGAGCCTTACATTTCCAAGTTCGACCCGAAGACCCTCAAGCTCACCGAATATCCGATCAAGGAGTTCAAGCCGGGCGCTCCGGTCGGCAACCTCTCGCTCGAATTCGACAAGCGCGGCACGCTCTGGTTCGACACGATGTTCCAGGGAGCGCTGGGCAATCTCGATCCGAAGACTGGCGAGATCAAATACTATCCCTTGGCCAAAGAGTATAACGACGTTCGCGTGCAGCTGAACTTTACCGGGCTGCGTCATGACGTCGATGGCAAGGTCTGGACCAAGAGCGTCGGCACGCAGGAGGTCTTCCGTCTCGATCTCGCGAGCGAGAAATGGGAGCGATACGACCCGACCAAGGCGATACCCGGCGCTGGCCGCCACTCGATCTATCAGGTCATCTCGGATTCGCAGAACAACCTGTGGATGGCCGAATTCCAGAAAGGCTATGTCGGCAAGATCGACGCCAAGAGCGGTGAGGTCAGGTGGCACAAGCTTCCGACCGAAAACGCCCGCGCGCGGCGAATGAATATCGACGACCAGGATCGCATCGTAGTCGCCGAATATCGCGGCAACAAGGTCGCGATATTCGACACGAAAACGGAAAAGGTGACGGAATACCCGGTGCCGGCTTCGACTTGGCCGTACCGCGCCGCCATCGACAAGAACGGCGACATCTGGACCGGCGGGATGCACTCGGACCGTGCGGTCCGGCTCAACCCGAAGACCGGTGAGACCGTCGAATATCAGCTGCCCAGGGAAACGAACATCCGCAGCGTCTTCATCGACAATTCGACGACGCCGCCCACGTTCTGGACCGGCAGCAACCACGGCGCCGCCTTGGTCAAGGTGGAGCCGCTGGACTAAGAGCCGTCCCCCAAAAAACGCGCGCCCGCCCCATCATTGCCGACGGGGCGGGCGCTTTCATTTAACCTGGCTCGGTCGCGGCCTACTCCGCCGCTAGCGCGCGGCGTTTGAGCGGCAAGCCGAGCCGCTCCCACACGTCAACCAGTGCTTCGGCGAGCGCGTCGATCAGCGCATCGTCATGGTATGGGCTGGGCGTGATGCGCAGCCGCTCGGTGCCCTTCGGAACGGTCGGGTAGTTGATCGGCTGGATGTAGATGCCGTGCTCGGCGAGCAGGAGGTCGGTTGACTCTTTGCATTTGTCCGGGTCGCCGACGAAGACCGGCACGATGTGCGTGGTGCTTGTCATCACCGGCAATCCCGCGGCGTTCAACACGGCCTTCACTCGCGCGGCACGCTCCTGATGGCGCTCGCGCTCGAAGCTTGAGGTCTTGAGATGCCGGATCGCGGCAGTTGCGGCGGCGCAGATCGCTGGCGGCAGCGCGGTGGTGAAGATGAAGCCGGGCGCGTAACTGCGCACCGCATCGCAAAGCGCCGCGCTTGCCGCGATGTAGCCGCCAAGGCAGCCGAAGGCCTTCGCGAGCGTTCCTTCGATCACATCGAGACGCCCCATGGCGCCTTGGAGCTCAGACTGCCCGCCGCCGCGCGCGCCGTACATTCCGACCGCGTGGACCTCGTCGGCATAGGTCATGGCACCGTAGCGCGCGGCGAGATCGCAGATGCGGTTGATCGGGGCCACGTCGCCGTCCATGGAGTAGAGCGTCTCGAAAACGATGAGCTTCGGTCGGTTCGGATCGGCGGCGCTGAGCAACTCCTCGAGATGCGCCATGTCGTTGTGGCGGAAGATCTGCTTCTCGCATTTCGCCTGGCGCACGCCCTCGATCATGGAATTGTGGTTCCACGCATCGGACAGGATCAGGCAGTTTGGCAGCAGCCTGGCGATAGTCGAGATGCCGGTCTCGTTCGACACATAGCCGGAGGTGAAGACGAGAGCGGCCTCCTTGCGGTGCAGGTCGGCAAGCTCACGCTCGAGCTGGACCAGCGGGTGGTTGGTGCCGGCGATGTTGCGGGTGCCGCCGGCCCCCGTGCCCATGCGAGCCGCGGTCTCGACCATGGCGCCGATCACCTTGGGGTGCTGCGCCATCCCGAGATAATCGTTGGAGCACCAGACGATTACGTCGCGCGGACCCTGCGGCGTATGCCAGATCGCGCGGGGAAAGCGGCCGGCCAGTCGTTCCAGCTCGGCAAAGACCCGGTAGCGGCGCTCATCCCTGATGCGTGCGAGGGCGTTCGTGAAATACGCCTCGTAATCCATAAAGCGGCCCTTCCCGGCAAAAGAGCGCTCTTTGGAACGCTCCCAAGCTCTTTTTTAGAGGCGTTCCAGGGGGCTTGTCGAGTAGGGGGCGAAGCCGGGGAAACTTTGCCGCAAGATCGGGCGATCCCTGCCAAGAACGTCACACCGAGCAGCGCGTTGCCGCGGCTAGCGCGGGGCAGAATAATAGTAGACGTCTTGGATCGACCTTGGATGGATGACGATCTCGCGCCGCGTGCCGTCAGCGCTGTACGAACTGACCGGAATGTCGCGAAGGCCCTCGCCAAATTTCCGCACGGCGTTCAACGCGTCGTTCGTCGACTTTTTTGCCGTTTGAACGCGTCGAGTGGCCATTTTCGCAGCGGCCGCGTGCGCTTGCGCTTCACCAGCCGGCTTGCGTGCAGGCAACCGCGCTTGCGCCTTGGGCGCGACAGTCCTCTCGGGCATGCGAGTCTCTGTCGCGGGCTCTGTAGCGGCCGTGTCTGTGGCCGGCGGCTGGGCCGCGGGCGCGGGCTCCGCGGCGCCCTCAACAGCGGGCGCTTGCTCAACGGCGCGCGGCGGGATCAACGTGGCCTGCTCTGGCAGTGTGGCATCGCCGCGCAGCAGCTCGGGCCACTGCATGTCCGACGGCGTCCTCAACGTCGCGGCCTGCGTGGCGATTTGCTGGGTTTCAATGAAAGGCTGCTCAGGCAGCGCCGCTTGCTGAGGTTGTCCGCGAGGCTGCTCAGGCGCAGCCGCTTGCTGAGGTTCGACCGGCGACTGTGGAGGTGCATTCTCGCTCGCCAACGGAACTTCGAGAGCGATCGAAGCCCGGTGCGCCGCCATCCAAGGTAGGCCGCGGGCGCCGAGTGGCTGTTCGCCGATACCGGGCAGCAGCACCGCCACGCCTACCGCGATCACACCGGCGAAGGCGAGCAGAGCGGCCGCGGTTATCGAACGTACGTGCCAATACAAAGCCGTCTCCTTCGAGACCACATCTGGCGCCATCAATATCTCATCGCGTGTGACGGCACTTTGCGGGACTCTATCCAGCCCGACTCTCATCCCGCTGAAACGAATAGCATATTTCAACCGCGCGGGCCTGCCGATAAGGTAATCCACGGACGCGGCGTATCTGCTGGCATTTACCGTCGCGCCTGCGGATGAGCAAGCATTTCCGCAATTAAGGTGAACGGCCGCCGCTCAAGGGAACACAACCATGGCTGACCGCATGCACGGCCTGGGACACGGCCTCACGAACTACGGCGACCCGGATTTCTCGCTTTATCTGCGGCGCTCCTTCGCGCAATCCATGGGCTATTCGCGCACGATGCTGGATAAACCCGTAATAGGCATCGCCTACACGCCCTCCGGCTTCAACAATTGCCACCGCCATTTCCCGGAACTCCTGCAAGCGGTCAAGCGCGGCGTGCTTGCCGCGGGCGCGCTGCCAATCGAGTTCCCGACGATTTCGCTCGGCGAGGTGTTCTTGAGCCCAACCAGCCTCAAATACCGCAACCTCATGTCGGTCGACACCGAGGAGATGGTGCGCGCCCAGCCGATGGACGCGGTCGTGCTGATGGGCGGCTGCGACAAGACCGTCCCGGCCCAGCTCATGGGCGCGGTGTCGGCGGGTCGGCCCGCTATCATGCTGGTCGCCGGCCCGATGATGACCGGCCGCCACCGCGGTGAGCGCCTCGGCGCCTGCACCGATTGCCGGTGGTTTTGGGCGCGCTATCGGGCGGGCGAGGTCGACGATCAGGAAATTTCACAAGTCGAAGAACAACTCGCGGTCACCGCGGGTACCTGCGCGGTGATGGGCACCGCCTCGACCATGGCGTGCCTCGCGGAGGCGCTCGGCTTCATTTTGCCGGGCACCGCGGCAATCCCGGCCGTGCACGCCGATCGCCTGCGCGCCGCCGAAGCGACCGGCGCGGCAGCTGTGCGGCTCATCGGCTCGAAACTCGCACCCGATCGGATCGTCACTGCGAAGTCGATCGAGAACGCTTTGCGTGTGCTTCTTGCGCTCGGCGGCTCGACCAACGCCTTGATCCATCTGACCGCGATCGCGGGCCGAGCCGGGATCAAGATCTCGCTCGAAGAATTCAACAAGCTGTCGGACTCGACGCCGGTGCTGGTCAATCTCAAGCCGGTCGGCAACGGCTACATGGAAGATTTTTTTGCTGCCGGCGGCATGGGTGCACTGCTGCGCGAGCTCAAGCCGCTCCTCTATCTCGATTGCATGACAGCGACCGGAGAAACTTTGGGCGAGCGCCTCGCAAGTGAGCCCGCTGGTTACGTCGATCGCTCCATCATTGCCGAGCTCGGAAAACCGTTCGAGCCGGTTGGCGGCCTCGTCGCGCTGTTCGGCGACCTCGCGCCGAAGGGAGCTATTCTCAAACGCTCCGCGGCCGATGCAAAATTGTTCGAGCACGAGGGCAGGGCGGTGGTGTTCGCCTCACTCGCGGATCTCGCCGCGCGTATCGACGATCCGGCACTCGATGTCACTCCGCAGGATGTGCTGGTGCTGCAGAATGCCGGTCCGCACTCGAGCGAGTGCATGCCCGAGGCCGGTTACCTGCCGATTCCGAAAAAACTCGCCAGGAGCGGGGTCAAAGACATGATCCGCGTCTCCGACGCGCGTATGAGCGGCACTGCCTACGGTACCATCGTGTTGCACGTGACGCCGGACGCTGCATCGGGTGGCCCGCTCGCGTTGGTGCGTAATGGCGACCGCATTCGCCTTTCGGTCAAGGAGCGGCGCATCGACTTGCTGATCGAAGAGGCAGAAATGTGCAAACGCGCGGCCGCCATGAAATCGGCACTCGCCAAGGCGGAGCGCGGCTACGCAAAGCTCTATGCCCGGGAAATTCTCGGTGCCGACGAGGGCTGCGATTTCGAATTTCTGCGGCCTTCAGCGCTCGCGCCATCAAGCTATTGAGGCTGAAACAGCGAGCTTGGTACGCGAAGGCCCCGAAGGTGACCCTCGCTCCCTTCGTCGTCAATTCCAATGAGGGGTTGTGTAATGGTTCGCGGTGATTAGGACATTTCCGCGCGACCGCCATGAAGCTGGATCACTTTCCAGAGACCGGTGATCCTTGTATATGGAACGGAAAATAAAGCAGAACACGATCGGAGAGTAACATGGACGCAAAAACTGACGAGAGCGCGGGCAAGTGCCCGGTCACAGGCGGAGCCCGTGGACGCACGAACCGCGACTGGTGGCCCGACGCGCTGGATATCGAGATGCTCCATCGGAACTCGCCTCTGTCCGATCCGATGGGCAAGGAGTTCGACTACGCCAAGGAATTCAAGAGTCTCGACCTCAAGGCTGTGATCAAGGACCTGCATGCCTTGATGACGGACTCGCAGGAATGGTGGCCGGCCGACTTCGGCCACTACGGCGGTCTGATGATCCGCATGGCATGGCACAGCGCGGGTACCTATCGCATCAGCGACGGCCGCGGCGGCGCCGGCGCGGGACAGCAGCGCTTCGCGCCGCTCAACAGCTGGCCTGACAACGCAAACCTCGACAAGGCGCGCCGGCTGTTGTGGCCGATCAAGCAGAAGTACGGCCGAAAAATCTCCTGGGCCGACCTGATGGTTCTCGCCGGCAACGTCGCGCTCGAGTCGATGGGCTTCAAGACGTTCGGCTTTGGCGGCGGGCGCGCCGACGTCTGGGAACCTGAAGAGCTCTACTGGGGTCCCGAGGGAACCTGGCTCGGGGACGAGCGCTACAGCGGCGAACGCCAGCTGGCGGACCCGCTCGGCGCGGTTCAAATGGGCCTGATCTACGTCAACCCGCAAGGGCCGAACGGCAAGCCGGACCCGGTCGCGGCGGCTAAGGATATCCGCGAAACGTTCTTCCGCATGGCGATGAACGACGAGGAAACCGTCGCGCTGATTGCCGGTGGGCACACCTTCGGCAAGACCCACGGCGCCGGCGATCCGTCGCTCGTGGGACCGGAGCCCGAAAGCGGCGCCCTCGAGGAGCAGGGCCTCGGCTGGAAGAGTAAGCACGGCACCGGCTTGGCCGGCGATGCCATTACTGGCGGCCCGGAAGTCGTCTGGTCGCAGACGCCTACGAAGTGGAGCAATTACTACTTCGAAAACCTGTTCAAATACGAATGGGAGCTGACGAAGAGCCCGGCCGGCGCTTGGCAGTGGAGCGCGAAAGGTGCCGAGCCGACGATCCCGGATCCGTTCGACAAGTCGAAGAAGCGCGTGCCGACCATGCTCACCACGGACCTGTCGCTGCGGATGGAGCCCGCCTACGAGAAAATCTCGCGGCGCTTCTACGAGCATCCGGATCAGTTCGCGGACGCATTCGCCCGGGCGTGGTTCAAGCTGACGCACCGCGACATGGGGCCGATTCATCGTTATCTCGGCCCGCTCGTCCCGAAAGAGGCGCTGATCTGGCAAGACCCGATCCCGGCGGTGAATCACCCGCTGATCGACGAAAAGGATGTTGCGGCGCTGAAGGCAAAGATTCTCGGCTCTGGCCTGACCGTGTCCCAACTCGTGTCCACCGCCTGGGCCTCGGCTTCGACATTCCGCCGCTCTGATAAGCGCGGTGGCGCCAACGGCGCGCGCATTCGGCTCGCGCCGCAGAAGGATTGGGAGGTCAACCAGCCGGCGCAGCTCAAGACCGTGCTTCCCAAGCTTGAAGCGATCCAGAAGGAGTTCAACGCCTCGGCCAAAGGCGGCAAGAAAGTCTCGCTCGCCGACCTGATCGTCCTCGGCGGCGGTGCTGCCATCGAGAAGGCCGCGAAGGCCGGCGGCACCGACGTGAAGGTTCCGTTCACGCCGGGGCGCATGGATGCGTCCCAGGAGCAGACCGATGCCGACTCCTTCGCGCCGCTCGAACCGCGTGCCGACGGGTTTCGCAACTATGTCAGCGGCAAGCGGCAGTTCATGACGCCTGAGGAGGCGTTGGTGGACCGGGCGCAATTGCTGAGTCTGACGGGGCCGGAGATGACGGCCCTGGTCGGCGGCCTGCGCGTCCTCGGCGCAAATGCCGGTGGGTCCAAGCACGGCGTCTTCACCAAGAAGCCGGAGACGCTGACCAACGACTTCTTTCTCAACCTGCTCGATATGAGCACCTATTGGGAACCCGCCAGCACTGATGGCGTGTACCAGTCGCGCGACCGCAAGACGAAGGCGGTACTGGGGACCGGCACCAGCGTTGACCTGATCTTCGGTTCGCACTCGCAGCTGCGCGCCTTCGCGGAAGTCTATGCGTGCGCGGATTCGAAGGAGAAGTTCGCAAAGGACTTCGTTGCGGCGTGGACCAAGGTGATGAACCTCGATCGCTTCGACCTTGCCTGATCTCTGCGGAAAGGCTTTCGAGGGCTTTTCTAGCGGAGCTGCGACCGAGCATCCGGTGATCAGGCCGGATGGAGGCTTATAGTGGGCAGCGCAGTGCCGCTTTCACCAACGGAGTTGCGAGGTTCGCATGACGACCCGATCTGCGTTCGCTTTGTTCATTTTATGTTTGCTCGCGGCGATCGCTCCGCGGTCGGCCTTGGGCGAAGTCTATCGACCGTGGTGCGCTCAGTACTACAATTCGAATAGCGGCGCCACGAACTGCGGCTTCGTCTCGTACGAGCAATGCATGGCAACGGCGTGGGGCGCGGGCGCGTGGTGTGTGCAAAATCCATGGTATCTGGCGTACGGCGACGGCACCCGAAAACCGCGCAACGCGACGCGGGGTGAGCGGATCGGCCGATAACGGTCCATGGCGGGCACGCCGCTTGTGGCCGCGCGCCAGCATGCGACCGCGGTCGCAATCTCGGCTCCGCACAGCGGGACATAGGGCCGAATCCGATCTACGACATGGCAAAGGGGGAGATCATCCATGGCGGTTGAGAGCATCTTTTATTCGGTGTCCGGCCTCAGTTGCCGCGGCGCGCTGATCTGGGACGAGGCGGTCAAAACACCTCGGCCGCTTCTCCTGATGGCGCCGAATTGGCGCGGCGTGATCAAGGCATCAATCGAAACCGGCCAGATGCTGGCGGGCGCTGGCTATGTGGTGTTCGTTGCCGACATGTACGGCGAGGGAAACGGGCCGGTCGGCACCGAAGAGCCGATGGAGTTTCTCAAGCCGCTCATGAGCGACGTCTCCGCGATGCGGCGGCGCATCGCGGCTGCGCTCGATACGTTGACGCGCGAAAGCGACCGGCGCGCGATCGGCGACATCAGCCGGCGCGCGGCGATCGGCTTCTGCTTCGGCGGGCTCAACGTGCTCGACCTCGCCCGCACCGGGGCCGACGTCCAGGCGGTCGTGTCGATGCACGGCACCCTGGTCACACCGCAGCCCGCCCAGCGCGGCGACATCAAGGCGGCAGTGCTGGCCGTGCACGGAGCTGCCGATCCGGTCGCACCCAAGAGCGAGCGCGACGCCTTCGAAGCGGAAATGACGCAGGCGGGGGCGCGCTGGGTGCTGCTCACGTTCGGCGACGTGGTGCATGCGTTCACCGATCCGGCGGCCGACGTTCCCGGCCGGGCCAAATGGAACGAGCCGGCGGCGCGCCACGGCTATGCGCTGGCGCACGCCTACATCGCCGATGCGTTTGCCGGGAAACTGTGAGGTTGCCGGCAGCCGCGCCGGGCACGATAATCGTTTGCAGACGCCAGAGGTGGAGGGTTCGATGCACACGCTGTCCATTCCACGATCCGTGATCGACCGCGTCATCGAGAAGCGCGGCCGCGAGCACGTCTATGCGGACCTCGATCCGGCCAGGACCGCATTGGTCGTGGTCGACATGCAGAATGCGTTCATGCTGCCGGGCGTTGCTCACGCGCTCTGCCCGATGGCGGAGAAGATCGTGCCCAACATCAATCGCCTGGCGCAGGCGGTGCGCGCGACCGGCGGGACCGTGGTCTGGATCAAGACCACGTTTCATGACCAGGCGCTCAAAGATTGGTCGACCTATTTCGAAATGGTCACGCCGGAACAGGGCGCCAAACGCATCGCCGCGCTCACCCCCGGCAGCAAGGGCCACGAGCTGTGGCCGACGCTCGACGTGCGCTCCGAGGATCTGATCGTCGAGAAGAACCGGTTCAGCGCCTTCATCCAGGGCTCGTCGGATCTCGCCGATGTGCTGCGCAGCCGCGGTCTCGATACGACTCTCATCACCGGCACGGTCACCAATGTGTGCTGCGAATCGACCGCGCGCGACGCCATGATGCTCAACTTCAAAACGATCATGGTGACCGATGGCAATGCCGCGGTGACCGATGCCGATCACAACGCCTCGCTGTGCGCGTTCTATCTGCAGTTCGGCGATGTCATGTCGACCGACATGCTCGTCGCTTGCCTCGAGCGCAACGCGCGCAGGAATCTGGCCGCCGCGGAGTAGCTGGCGAACCGGCTGCAGGACAAACTGCCGCTGGCATGGAAGCGGTCCGCAACATCGCAGGCGAGACGCCCGCACCGGCAGAAATCATTGCCCGGGCCCGCGCGCTGATTCCCGCGCTCGCCGGACGTGCGCGGGCGTCGCGCGTCGCGCGCTGCATTCCCGAAGGAACGATTGCCGAAATGCAGCGGGCAGGTTTGTTCCGCGTGTTGCAGCCGCGGCGCTGGGGCGGCTACGAGCTCGATCTGCATACCTTTTACGAGATCGAGCTGGCGCTCGCCGAGGGCGATATGTCGACCGGCTGGATCTACGGCGTCTCCGGCGTGCATCCCTGGTTCATGGCGCTGCTCGATGACCGCGCCGCGCAGGAGGTCTGGGGCACCGACAGCTCGCGCCTGATCTGCTCGTCGCTGATGCCGGCCGGCAAAGCCAAGGCAAGCGAGAGCGGCTTCCGCTTGAGCGGCCGCTGGCGTTACGCCAGCGCTTGCGTGCATTGCGAGTGGGCGCTGCTCGGCGCCTTGGTCGAGAGCGGCGATGGGGGCACTCCTGAGGGCCGCATCTTCTTATTGCCGCGCCAAGACTATCGCAGCGTCGACACCTGGCAGGTCGCCGGCCTGCAGGCGACCGGCAGCTGGGACATCGTCGTCGATGACGCCTTCGTGCCGGCCTACCGATCCCAACGCATGCTCGACAATTTCTTGCTCAAGGGGCCGGGCCAGGCGCTCAACACGGCAAGCCTCTACCGCGTGCCGTTCGGACAGATCTTCGTGCGCGGCATTTCCACCGCGGCGATCGGTGCGCTGCAGGCCATGCTCAATGCGTTCATGGATTACGGCAAGACCCGCATTACCCGTGCCGGCGGGCGCTCGTCGGAAAATCCGTTCGTGCAGATGCTGTGCGCGGAAACCGCCGCGGCGATCGACGAGATGAAAGCCACGCTGCATCGCAACTTCGCAAGCCTGCACGATCATGCGCGGCGCGGCGAGATGCCGCCCGTAGGCGAGCGCCTGCAGTACAAGTTTCAGTCGACCGCGGTGACCGAGCGTTGCACGCTGTTGGCTTCGCGCATCTTCAAAGCGACCGGCGCCGCCGGTCTCTCCGACGATCTGCCGTTCGGCGGCATCCTGGCCGACCTGATGGCGGGACGGCAGCACATTTCCAATCAGTTCGAATATGTCGGCAGCAACTGGGGCGGCGTGATGTTCGGGCTCGAGAACAAGGACCTGATGCTGTAGCGCCGAGGGGATTTTGATGATTGACTTACTGCGTCGTCATGGCCGGGCTTGTCCCGGCCATCCACGTCTTTCTTCGCTGCACGAGTGAATGAAGACGTGGATGCCCGAGACAAGCGCGGGCATGACGGTCGGTTAGCTCAGAGACAAGGAAGGGGGAGGATCCCATGTATCGCCATATCTTGATCCCGACCGACGGCTCCGAGTTGGCGCACAGGGCCGTCACCCATGGCTTGTCGCTGGCAAAAGCGGTCGGCGCCAAGGTCACCGCGCTGGTGGTGGAAGCATCGTACAACGTCTATGATTTGCCTGCCTCGCGCATCGACCTGATCTCCAGCGCGTTCGCCGAATACGCCGAGCGCGCGAAAGCCCATGCCGCAAAAATATTGGACGGTGTCGCCGCCGAGGCGAAAGCCGCAGGCGTCGCGTGCGAGACCGTGCAGATGACCCACGATCATCCCTATGAAGCGATCGTCGCCACCGCCAAGGAGAAGGGCTGCGATCTCATCGTGATGGCGTCACACGGGCGCGCCGGCATTGCCGCGGTGGTGCTCGGCAGCGTCACCACCAAGGTGCTGACGCATACGAAAATTCCGGTTCTCGTGTGTCATTGAGTCGGGCGACCGCTTGGTGTCAGTGTGAAACGCTGCACTTGGCCGTTCGCAGGTGTGAGCCGCGCTGCGAGTGCGCTACGCCGGGCCGCAAGCCCGGCGATGGTGACGAGGAAATCGCTCGCCTGCGGCGGGTCGGCCGAATCGCAAGCCGGCTCGGAGGCGCCTTCGGTCGCGACGAAGCGCGCGTAACGGTGCTCCCATCCCTCAAGCTGGTGCTCGAGAAAGCCGCAGCGCGCCGTCGCATTGGCGAGGGCCGAAAGGTGCCGATCGAGGCGGGCGAAAAAGCGAGCGGCACGGCTTTGCTCCACATCACGGGCCATGCCGCCCAGCTACACCATGTAGCGAATCGTGTCAAACTCATTTTGTAGTTGACAGGATTCTGGGCGAATCGCATTCGGTTGCGTTGCGGCTACCCGCATTTCGTGGATGCTGCTGCCCGCTGGTCCGCTTGGGGCCAATCGTTGCGGGTCGAACGCGGCTCACTAAGCGTCTCCCGGCCAGCAGGGGAAGGAGCGGAGGGGAAAAGACGTGGATGGCCGGGACGAGCCCGGCCGTGACTCGGCAGCGCATTGACTGAATTCAATCCCGAGCTAGCGGCGCGCCATGCATTTGACCTTGGCGGCCCACTTGATCGCGACGTCGCGCATCGGCGGCTCGGTCTGGGAGTTGAGGTTGTAGAGACCCTCGGCCTTGCCGCGCTGGATCTGCTTGATCAGCACGCGGCCGTCCTCGAGGCCGACCACGCAAATTTCCCCGATCAGTTCGGCCGGCGGCGCGCCATGTCGGACGTCGTCGTAAAACACGAGCCAGCGATTGAAAAATGGGCCTAAACTGTCGCCGCGGACTTCCACGGCTACGGTGTTTTCGTTGGCGCCGATCGGCGGCTCCACGCTGTCGAGGTCGCCGTGCGCCACTTCGTAAAAGTGCGCGGCGGCGCCCGCCCCCACATAGCCGACCAGGGGAACGTTGTGGGTGGCCCAGACGTCCTGCTCGGGAGGTTCCTGCCCGTCGGGCCCGGGCCCGTATCCGGTCAGCAGCCATTCCGGCGTGACCTTGAAGCGCCGTCCATAGCGTTTGGCCTCCTCCGGGCCGAAGTCGCGGCCACCGGGGTCCTCGGCGCGCTCGTGCGCGCCATAGGTGGAGACTGCGATGCCCATCGCCTTGGCTGCGAGGCGCGCCGATTTGAAGAAGCGCTCGCGCGCATAGCGTAGCCGCTCACCACGGGTTTTCGGCGTCATGCGACTACAATAGCCGGATCGGCGGCTACAATTCTAGTTGATATTTCTAGCGCGATATGTAGTTATGTAGTCAAAGTCTGAGCAAGCTGTGGCTACAAAACGTTCGCATCAGCCGCCGCGCTGGTCGCCGTGGACGCCCGCGCGTATCGACGCGCTCAAGGCGCACTGGTCGAAAGGGTTGAACGCGCGGGCGATCGCGCGAGAACTCAAGCACGGCGTTACGCGCGCGGCGGTGCTGGGGAAAATTCGCCGCCTGGGAATCGCCGATCTGGCGCCGGCCGTTGTCGAGCCACGCACCGTTCAACGCGCGGCACGCAAGGCAAAGCGTTCTCGCACCGAGTCGGCGCGCCGAGTTGTGCCCTCGGCGATACCGCGCCGGCTTGCATCCGCGCCGATCACGCTGTGGCGGCCGCGCTCGGTGCCGAGTTGGGTGCTCGAGGCGCGGCCCTACGTGGACGACCCCGGCCGCGACGTCGACATTCCCCGCCTGCAGCGCCGCACATTCGCACAATTGAATCGTGCCGCCTGCCGCTGGCCGATCGGCGATCCGAGCCATCCTGATTTCTTCTTTTGCGGCGCGCCGCGCTCTGCCGGCAAGCCGTTCTGTCCCGCGCATTGCGAGCGCGCCTATCGCGATGAACAGCAAGGAGAGGGGAAATGAAGCGGCGGCAATTCGAGGTGACAGTGGTGAAATCGTTGAGGCGAAGGGGAGGACGCCCGCTCGCCGCGAGCCCCCCGCGCGCCGAGCCCACGCACGAGCGCGTGCGCCGCGCCGGTCTCGATTTCGAACGCGGCGACAGTGGGCAGATCACCATGCGCGACAGCCCGCTCGAGCGCGCGTTCGCGCGCAAGCTGATCACCCAGGAGCAATACTCGGCGGCACAGAAGTTCCGCCACCATTGGTACCACGCCGGCCTGTGCGATCCCGTCGCCGCAGTCGATCTCAGCCGAATATTCGCGAATGATTTCGGCGTCTTTTCCGGAATGGCGAAGACCGAAACGCAGATGTTTCACCGCCAGCGCTACCGCGAAGCGGTGCAGGCGATCGGCAAGATCGGATCGCACGTTCTGGAATGGAGTGTGTGCCGGGAAATGGGATTGGAGCAGGTCGGCTATGGCTTGGGCTGGAGCGGTCGCGCGCAGGCCTACGCCGCGGCGGCCGAGCGCATGAAAGCGGCGCTCGAGGAGCTGTGCAGGCTGTGGGGGATTGGCAAATGAGCGCGGGTGGCGCGAGCAGCCGCCGGAGCGGGTGCTTGAATATCGATGCACGCGCGATGGAACAGCGCGCCGACGTGGTCGCCGATTTTACTCTGATGCACAGCGTGGCATTCCTAACGATGTGGTAGTGTGCGATCGTCCGGCCGAGGGAGCCCATGCGGCGGCGCGAGTTTATCACCATCATCGCCAGCGCGGCGGCCACGTGGCCGCTCGTGGCGCGCGCGCAGCAGCCCTGGCCGAAAGACAAGATCATCCGCGCCATTGTGCCCTTTGCGCCGGGCAGCACGCTCGACATCATCGGCCGGATTGTGCTCGAAGCGCTGTCGAGCCGGATCGGCCAAACCATCGTGGTGGAAAACCGAGGCGGCGCCGGCGGCACCATCGGTTCGGCGGCAGCCGCCAAATCCGACCCGGATGGCTACACACTCTTGATCAACGCTTCGGCCCACTCCGCTGCGCCCGCCGTCTATCCAAATCTGACCTACGATCCCTCGAAGCACTTCGCCGGCGTCGCCATGTTCGGGGTGGTGCCGAACGTGCTGCTGATCGCGCCGTCGAAAGGCATCAAGACCGCCAAAGAACTCATCAAGCGTGCCAAGGGTGGCGCGATGACCTTCGCGTCTGCCGGCGTGGGCAGCGCGTCCCACTGGGGAGCCGAGCGCTTTCTGCTCTCCGCCGGGGTCAAGGCAACGCATGTTCCGTTCAGCGGTGGACCGGCGGCCCTCACCGAAGTCATGGCCGGCCGCGTTGACTTCTGTTCGATCGGGATCTCATCGGCGATGCCGTTCATTGCCGACGGCCGCCTGACACCACTCGCCGTAAGCACCGTGAAGCGCTCACCGGCCCTGCCGAACGTGCCGACCACAACTGAGCTTGGCCTTCCCGGCTCCGATTATACGTTTTGGAACGGAATGCTGGCGCCGGCGAAAACCTCGCGATCAATCATCGAGCAATTGCATGCGGAGGTGCAGAAGGCGCTGGCATTGCCCGCAGTGCAGACCAAACTCGCCGAGCAGGGCGTCGAGCCGATGCCTCTCACCCCGCAGGAATTCGACGCCATGATCGCCAAGGAGATCGTCTCGAACATTAAGCTCATGAAGGATGCCGCCGTGAAGCTCAATTAGCGTCGCGGCACAGGCGAGCGTCGATCATGAGCATGCGGTAGGGCGCCCTGAAGCCCAAACAGAAATGTGGTCGCGCGGCTTACGCGCTCCTCGCAGACGAAACCCGGAGGATGGAATGATTCGACGTTGCATTGGCGGTGCGGCTTTCGCCGCGCTGATCGCCACGTACACGAGCCTGGGTGCACAGGCGGAGGTGACCCGGATCGAGATTACCTCGCGGACGGATGTTCTCGCCGGCAAATCATTCGGCTCGGTCGGCCCGTACCAGAAACTGAGCGGGAAGGTGTACTTTGCTGTGGATCCGACGCATCCGCGCAACAACGCAATCGTCGATCTCGACAAAGCGGCTCGCGACGCCACGGGGCGGGTGGAGTTTTCCGCTGACCTCTATGTGCTTGCTCCTGCCGATGCTGCGCGCGGCAACGGTGTAGCGCTGTTCGATGTCCTCAATCGCGGCCGCAAGAACATCCTGCGGGATTTCAACCGGAGTGGGCAGGCGCTCGACCCCAGCACAGAAGCGGATTTCGGCGACGGCTTCCTGATGCGCCAGGGGTACACGCTGGTGTGGGTGGGCTGGCAGTTCGACATCCCCGACCGCGGGGGACTTCTCGGGCTCAATGCGCCGCCTGCGTTGGATCATGGAAAACCGATCACCGGCCGTGTTTCCACGAGCTTTGTTCCGAACACCGCCGATCCGGTGTACCCGCTCGACAATATGGGCCGCTATGCCGACACGACCCGCTACCCGCCTGTTGATCCGGCCAGCGCAGCCAACACGCTGACCGTGCGGGACGGATTTCTTGCAGCGCCGACAACCGTCCCGCGTGAGCAATGGCAATTCGGCAGAGTAAAGGACGGTCAGGTGGTTCCGGATATTTCCGGCATCTATCTCAAGGGCGGTTTTCAACCAGGCCACCTTTACGAGCTGAGCTACGAGGCCAAAGGCACCGTGGTGGCAGGCTTGGGGTTTGCAGCAATCCGGGACCTGGCATCCGCCGTGAAGCACCAGCAGGGCGGCCCGGTGCGGGCGCGTTTCGCCTACGCTTACGGCCCATCACAAGATGGACGCTTCCTGCGCGAATTTATGTACGCGGGCTTCAACGCGGACGAACAGGATCGCCGCGTATTTGATGGGGTGATTGCGAACATCGCAGGTGCCGGTCGCAGCGGCGATTTTAATGTGCGGTTCGCGCGTCCGAACGGCTTGGCATTCTACGTGGCCTCGCTGTTCCCCTACCTTGATCTCGATCAGCTCGATCCGGCAACTGGAAAGACCGACGGCATCTTGATGCATTTAACACCGGAGCATCAGCCAAAAATCTTCTACACCAACTCTTCCTGCGAATACTGGGGCGGTGGCCGTGCCGCGGCGCTCACACACACCACGCTCGATGCGACGCGAGACGCAATGGTACCGGACAACGTCCGCATCTATCTGTTTGCTGGGACGCAGCACGTTCCGGGAGGATACCTGCCATCCCAGGGAGAGGGTCAGCAGAAGCCAAACGACAATGCGTATTCGTGGGCACACCGTGCGCTGTTGGTGGCGATGGATCGCTGGGTTCGGGATGACATCGCCCCGCCGGCAAGCGCGCATCCGCGCCTCGCGGACAACACGCTCGTCGACCGAGACAAGGTTGCCTTCCCATCCATTCCGGGCGTGCGATCTCCACGGACGATTCCCGCAGGCTACCGTGCCGATCTTGGCAAGCCGCCCAAAGCACCTGCGTTGCCGATCCTGGTGCCCCAGGTAGATGCCGATGGGAACGAGCTGTCAGGTATTCGCATGCCGAACCTGACCGTGCCCCTCGCGACCTACACAGGGTGGAATTTCCGCAATCGCTCGATCGGGCAGCCGGAAGAAGTGCTGCCGCTTACCGGCTCGTTCATCGCGTTCCCGGTGACGAAGGCTGCACGCGAGCAAGCGCAAGACCCTCGCCTCTCGATCGAGGAGCGCTATGAAGGCCGCGCGCGCTACGAGGCGCTTGTATCAGATGCGGCGACCAGGCTGATCCAGCAGAACTACCTGCTAAGCGAAGATGCGCCGCGCGTCGTCCAACAGGCACTCGCGAGATGGGACGAGTTGACCCGCGGGACCAGTCTCGCGGGAAAATGAGGCATATACGAACGTCACGGCAGCCGCAGAGGAGGAGAGCTTGGGTCAAACCTTGCTAGCGTCGGCACTCGCAATCGCCACTTCGGCGATCATTGGAGCTGTCAGCCTGGGCGGAGCTCGTGCGCAGCAGAGCCTCGAGCCGGTTTCGGTCATTGTCTTCCCGGGCGGTTTCAACGGGCCGATTTGGGCCGCGCAGGACAAAGGGTACTTCGCTAGCGGCGGGATCGAGCTCAACCTTACCAACACTCCCAACTCGGTTTTCCAGCTCACGAACTTGATCGACGGAAAGTTCGATATCGCGATGACCGCGATCGACAACGTGATCGCCTATATGGAGGGGCAAGGCGAGGCACCGACCCAAGCTAAACCCGATCTGACCGTGTTCATGGGCGGCGACAACGGATTCTTGAGCCTCGTTACCGTCCCTGGGGTGAGGAACGTCACCGATCTCAAGGGGCGCACCGTGTCAGTGGACGCGAGGACCACCGGCTACGCCTTCGTACTGTTCGACCTGCTCAAGCGCAAAGGCCTCAATGACGGCGACTACAAAGTCGAGAAGGCGGGCGGTGTATTGCAACGCTGGGAGGCCCTGAGGGAAAAGAAGCACGACGGCACGCTGCTCCTTACCCCATTCGAGTTCATGGCGAAGGCGAACGGCTTCAACGTGCTGGAGTACGCGATCGACGCGTACGGGCATTACCAAGGCCTGGTTGGTGCGTCGCGCCGGGGGTGGGCGGCGGAGAACCCGCGTAAGGTGCAGGCCTTCATCAAGGGATACGCCGGCGGCGTCGATTTTTTGCTGGATCCAAGGAACAAGGCTGAAGCGATTGCGATCTTGCGCAAGCGCCTGCCCCAGATGTCGGAGCAACTTGCCGAGCAGAGCTATTCCTACATGGCTGGAGCCAAAGGCTTCACGCCGAAAGCCGGGATAGACATGGACGGCGTCCGGAAAGTCCTCGAGTTGCGCAGCGTGTACGGCGAGCCGAAGAAGGCCCTCACCGATCCGACGAAGTACTATGATTCGAAGTACTACGAGGCGGCTATGAGATAAGCCGCCTTCGTGGGTGATCGCAACGCGACGCGCTGCTCAATAACCTCCGCGATGCCGAGCACGCCGGTAAAACGGCCGATAACCACCGTACCATCCATGGCGGTGGTAGTTCGGCGCGTAGGCGTACGCGTAGCCGGGGTAACCATAGCTATGCGAATAATACGCCGGATAGCCGTACCCGCAGCAGCCATGCCCCGCATATCCGTACGGGAACGCGGGTACGGAGAGCGCTCCGAGCACCCAACTTCCGCCCCATCGAGCGTGCGTTTGAGTCGGCGTCGCGACGCTGGCAACTGCCAAGCCACTCGCGAGCGCCACTGCAAGGACAGGTCGTCTCATTGCCACGGCAAGGATAGGTCGTCTCATTGATGTCTCCCATCAGCGCAGCTCTTACAGCCGTCCCCGAAGGCAAAAACGGTCCGGGATTGCCGAAGTTCCTCTAAACAGAGAAGGGCGCGACGGCTGTCGGTCGATGCGCGCCACTGAACAGGCCGAAATCTGAAGCGTAGCCGGGCAGAGCGGCGGCTCTGCCGGACTGTATTTACGTCAGCTTTCGGGGGGGAGTATAGCGGAAGCAGATCGATTACTGTTGCGGACGGCCGTCGACGCAAATGAGCCTGGCAGTGTCGTTCCTTCTGCCGACTCCCTCTAGTTTTTCAGAAAATGTGTGAAGCGCGCCCCCTTTTGCGCCTTAGTCATTCTTCAGCGGCACTCGCTGACTGTGCTTGAACCCGAGTTGGCTGTTGTGGCGTGGGCTGTTTAGCCTCTTGAGGCCTGACATTACGTTTGTCGGTTTGTCCTGAACGCTTCTGTGCCTCATATCGTGGCGCTGGCAGAAATTCGGGGTTGGGCTGCGCGTTCACGAAGCTCGGAAGAATACCGTCAACCCGGTTGCTGCCCGAACAAGCAGCAAGCAGAGCTCCGATTGCCAGTACTGCGGGAAAGCGCGCTGTTGGCGAAATGATGGTCACCTCGAAAAGTGGCGGAACCGGTCGGAAGCCAGCTCGATATAACGGACGGTCGCTCTCGACCAGGGCGATTGATAGTACACTTCACGCAGCGATGTCGTTCGCAGCCGGCGGTGCTACCGCGCCCAAAGAGACAGCGTCATTAACGGCGCTGTAATCCGGGCGGCTGGCCGTTACCGTCCCATCCTTGCTTATTGCCGTGATCAACCCATCCGGGCGGTTGCTTTGCTCCTTGCCAACCTGTTTTTTCGCCCTGACCGAATCCGGGCGGAGTGGTCGAGGTGTTGCTTCCAATACCATTACTCCCAGCGCCCGCTGCGCCGAAGCCACCGCCTCCGCCACGGCCCGCAGCAAACACGTTTGTGCTCGTGGCGACCGAGACTGCCACCGCTGCAATAATGAACACTCTGCGCATCGACGCCCCCTTTTTTCCTTGTTCGATATGGCCGTGCTCGACTTGAGTCCCGACGCCTTCGACCGCGTCGGACGCGTATGTTTGCCGAACCCGTATGTCCCCGCCGTTATCCAGTGTCTTGCTTCGAATGTTTTATTTTGGACGCTAAGTGGGCTCGGTCCGGACTCGTCCGTGAATAAATCGCGTCAGGTTCCATTGTAGGTATCGCGATACGATCGCTGCGACACCGAACTTCGGACGCGATTGGAGCGAAGCAGACATTTGCGCGGTGGAAGCGGGTCGATCTGTCGAAAATGACCCAAAGCGGACGTTGGGTGACTAATTTTGCCGTGTTGCACAACACCGCATTGCAACAACGATTGTGGTAGGGTGTAACCCCTCAGGTTGATGGGTTACACATGAAGCGACGCGAGTTCATCACGCTGTTCAGCGGCGCCGCAGCGTGGCCGCTTGCGGCGCGCGCGCAGCAGGGAGCAAAAATACCTCGGGTGGGCATCATCTCGCCCGGCCGCTCTGATGGTTCAGATACAAGCCGAGCAACTCTCGACTCCCTACTGACAGGCCTGCGCCAGCTTGGTTACGTCGAAGGGCAGAACATCACCATTGAGCGCGGCTTTGGAGAATCGAATGCCGATCGACTGCGGGAAATCGCTGCCGAACTGGTAAAGCGCCAACTTGATGTAATAGTCGCATTCAGTACGACGGCC
>Ga0306926_10000211_pt1 | contig 50090 bp, 50 predicted proteins | sample flu12Cox44000178_FD_203759 | JGI IMG/M metagenome (GOLD analysis project Ga0306926, IMG submission 203759) | Lab enrichment of tropical soil microbial communities from Luquillo Experimental Forest, Puerto Rico - flux8day.12C.oxic.44.000.178 (v2)... | ecosystem: Environmental > Terrestrial >... | reverse complement strand
GCTCGCGCTCCTCGTAGTCTGCGATTGTGAGCTGGTCTGCGCGCTAGCCACCGAGAGGCCAAGGCCCGTTAGGGCGATCATTGCCAACGGGATAAGCAGCCGGGTTGAAGACCTACCGATCAGATTCCGGTTCATCGCACTTTGTTCCAGTTTGTTACATTTGTGCGCCGATAGAAAGGGACCGGCACAATGGCCGGTCCCCCCACTCGCTCTAGCCTTTGGTAACAACTGGGGGCGGCGGGGCTTTGCCCTTGCCGTAGTACGCCCCAGTCTGCGCATAGCCAGAAGCGACGCTGAGGAGAGTCAGCGCCGCTGCAGTCACTAATGTGAGTGCTTTCATAGCACCCTCCTTTGTCATGACAACGAACAAATCAAACCAACCGGAGGATGCCGCCACTAGTGCTGCAAAGACACACTGAGAATTTCAATTAAGGCAAACCATGGTTAATTGGAGATTTAATTGGAGATCAAGGATATGCACTGCCGCAGAGATCATGGCTCAACTGGGGATTTCGGAGGTATGGTCGATCCAAGACCGACCCCAGCAAGCTGTGCCGCAAGGGTCCGGGCCTCGGGTGTGACGGTTCGCGTTCCGGGGGCGTGAGTATTCAGCGGCCCCAATCCTCCTCCGCCTCGCGCCTCACCATTGGTGGCTTTGGGTTCTTGACCTTAACGCAATGCGGTGATGCCTCTCCGCCAAAACAGCTAGAACGAACAACGATGCGCGGCCGACTAGCCAGGGAATGGCCGCCAAGACCGCCCAGGAGAGGAATGCAGTGAATTGGTGTTGGCCAAACCAGTAGTCAGCAAGGCCAATTCCAAGAAACGTCGCTGCCACAACACAGCCGAACCAATAAATTGTCTTTCCAAAGTCCTTCATTTGTTAGCCCCCCGTCCCCAGTCCGATCAATGAAGAATAGCGGCAGCGTGGTTGCGCTCAAGCGGCAAATTGATTGTGCGGGGATTTCGTGGAGGGCAGTGGATTGGGGGAGCAGAAGCCCCAACGGGAGAGGGGCCCATTGCCGGGGCTTCTGCCTTGCAACAACTGACCCCCTTACAGTTGCGAAGTCGACGCTATGGTCGAATTGATGACCGAGCGGTTAGCAGACTTGGTTAAGCGCAAGATTAAGCGATGACGGCGATGGGCAAGCCGATGAAGTTCACAATTCTCTTTGTCGTTGTCGTCGGCGCAATTCTGGTTTGGTGGTTGAGAATCGTTGAGCCCAAGCGCGGGATTTGATCCCACCCTCGCAATCTCAAGAAAGAAAAAGAGCCGCCATTCAGCGGCCCCCCTTTTTCGTAAGCGAATCAACATTCGATGTGCAGAGAGCCGCTGGGCGTAGCCCATGACCACCGTTTGCCCAATCTGCAACCCCTCAGCGCAAGAGCTTCCTCGTACTGGCGACGCCACCGTCCATTGCCCAACGCATGGTGACTTCAAGGTTACCGACACTGTCTGTGCGGAGGTATCTGACCCAAAAAACAAGACGTAATCGACGGGACTATTTAGTTTACACCTCTAAGCTGTCCCTGCGCAGAGTGGGAGACTTGGGGACAGCAAAAAAATCCGTGGAGCGGCGCAACGTGTCAAGGCACGTAAGCGCGGCTCTTATTTCTCGCCGATAGCAATGAGCCAATCAAAGCCAATTCCGTTTCTCTGCCCGAGTTGTGAGGCGGAATACAAACTCGTCACGATCGAAGCTTGTGACGTCGTGCAAGGCAAAGTTTGCTGCCTGAAGTGTGACGCTCTATTTCCGGCAGGCGAGGGGCGCGCTGCTTTTAAATACTTCCTTGTAAGGCGACCAAGGTGGAAATGACCTGCCGGGCACGCTAACTGGTCTTCCGCAACAGGTCCCGCAGCGTGGCGATTTTCGCCGCCGAGCTCTTCCTGCGCGGTTGGACTGCATTTTTAGAATCAATTTGGCACTATCGACTCTTAATCAGCGGGTCCAAGGTTCGAGTCCTTGTGCGCCCACCAAATTTTCCCAAACATTCGAATCGTTTGTAGGGCGATCCCAACGACGATCAGGCAGCCTCGTTTTCCTCAACTGTTAAATCGGATTGGATTTTCGGGGCGGAGAAATAGACCGTATTTTCAAAGCAACATCCGCACACCTCGCAGAACCATACATTCCGAATACAGCGCTCGGACCGATGCTCAGACCATTCTGGTGCAATGACAGCGTCACCACACTGCGCACACTGGATGACAGGCCCTTTATGCATGGGGTCAACCCCTCCTGTCCCCCGAACACACCATTAATGAGCCTAATCTTAAAAACTAGGCAGGTTAAGTAACTCGCATCAATTATTGTTGCAGGACCTGTCAGACAGTAGTGCTGCGGATCGCGGCGAATATCGCCAAACTCGGCGGCCCGCGTCAGCGAATGCGCCCGCGCGGGGCAAATGTCGGCTTATGGCACAAGCGGACCTCTCAACGAGATCGATGTGTAAAGCGGACATGGCGCAATTTGATCTCTGGCCCTTCAGGCCTCTTCGGGTCGGTGAATGAGCGTGTACACATGGATCTCACCTGATTCCGACTGATTCATAATTTCCGAGCACACGACACATTTGACAGGAACCGCGAGGCACCCAAGTAAAACGCACCAACCAGGGCTGAGTTCGATATGGAACTTAGCTGATGGCACGAACGGCGTTGCTCGCCAGGCGTTTCGAGGAAATTGTTAGTTCAGTCCGACGCACACGAATCCTGCCGGACGCGGATGTCCGCTTCTAGCACTCATCGGACATCGCAAGTGCACGATTGATGTCTGCTTTCAGCGGCAAAAGCAGATATCACGCGGACATACTGGAATGTCACTTACTGACCCTTATCGGAAGTGGGTCGGCACACCGCACAATTCTTGCTCAAAAATTCTTGCTTAATAAGAGCCCGACTGCTGGAGGCCCTTCAGCGCTGAGCGCACCACGTCTTCGAGGTCGGCCGTGGTGAAGCGCGAGCCACGCAGTTGCAGCTGGGCTACGAGGCGCCCGAGGAAGACGCCACGCTTCTCTATCGGTAGGCCATCGGCGGCGGTCCAGACGGCCCGAAGCTGCGAATCAGACAGGGCGAGCATGCAGCGATGGTCGTTCCGTCGCTCTAGATGTCAACCGTTAGCTTTGTTAGCCGCCGCCAATGTTCGCAATTCTACATTTGGATGCCGTAAAAAACCGTAGCAAGGCAACACGTTTGGCCCAGTCGGGATCACCAAGTGCCCGGTGAAGGTCGCTCTCTATTCACCGTAGATCTCGACAGTCCAACGTGCGTGAGGAGCGCGCATGAGGGGGCACGTGTAGGACGAAGGCAAAGCCGTTGGCTGCGTACCGCCGACGGCTTTGCTGTTTGAACGCGCCGGCCGCAAAAACGATGATGCGCGAGTCTAACGCGGAATGCATCGGGAGCGGTTGGATGCAGTGTAAATGAGGGACTTCCCGAAGCAGAAGCGAGTTGCCGGCAATGTTGTTCACGGGCATCGCACACCTGTCCGCTACCAGGGGCTAGCGGAATTAGACGAACATTGGCCGCTAATCCGACGCCTTCTTTTTGATTACGTCCGCGATGCGCCGATCACTCGAACGGACAAGGATGACTTCATCATCTTTAACGAAGAACATGAGCGAACGAACCTGCGGCACCTTTTGGATGACATCCGACGGAATTGGATAGAGCCTTACGTAATCCGGTACAACATCGTCGATCGATTCCGGAGCGGAGTTTTGCTTTTGTACGTTAGAGTCCTCAAAAATGATTTCTCTAATGATGTACTCCTGTTCCGCCGTCAATTTGATGCGCAGTGCGGGGGCTACGGACGGTGGCGGATTTGGTTGTGCCGGTACATTTTCGCCGATAATCACGGCTACGAGTGCCGCGGCAGCGGTCAAAAGACTCGAACGGCGCAATAGAAATCTCATATAGACGCTCGCGTGTTTAAGTATCCAATGTGCTATGCAGCGGGCGGTATCTCCTCTTGAAAACTGCCCAGCTCCACGACGCAATCGGATTAGTGCTTCAAATGACCCGGGGCCACCGCGCGTGCGCTTTGCATGTGCAGACGTTTTTTCGCGTGCCCTGGCGCGTAATATGAGGCTCCGTGAAACTTCGCGTGATGTCCAGGAGCAAATGACTTCGCTGACTCAGCAGGCGCCGAAGTAACGGCGAGGAAAGTTATTGTGATAATCGCTATTGCGGTTCTCATCTGATGCCTCCTGCGATCGTTCACCTACAACGCGGAGCGGAAAACGAACGTTCCCCTATTAGGAGCAACATGCAGATGAACAGACGTTCAGCGCGTCGGCGTCTGTTGCGGTGCACGAGCCTTGTTTTGGCTGTGAGCAACCGTAGCGGACAAGCTAGCCCATGTCTGTTTGAGGCCTCTGTTTAAGGCGTCTGTTTAAGGGCTTTGCCAACATCCGCTAATGACCTAAGCGTGCCCAAGTCCTGGTTGGCGGCGCGTTATCCACGACAAAATGCACAGCGCGCGAACCCGGGGCGGCCAGCGAGTGCTAGAATGAGCCAAGGGGAAAACAGACTATGCGATCACACCCGGGGCGGTGCGTTCAAGCGTTAGAGCGCATCCAAGAAGTGCTGAGGGCGGAGTTTGATGACCTAGAGCCACCTGATTGCGTGTTTGTGCTGTCTCAATTGCTTTGGTCTTTTCACGAGGCTACGGACAGAAGCCTCAAAGGGGCGAAAGAAGAGCTGGGATGAGGCCAGGGGCAATCTGAATAGGCCTCTGCCCAGGGCCCTTCTCGATCCATTGAAGCGAGCGACTTTAAGCCGGAACTGTCCGGCAAGTCGCGACGTTTCCCCTTGCGAGGGGGCATCCGGATTTTCGGAGGTGACGACTATGGACTGGAACCGCATCGAAGGAAATTGGAAACAAGCCCAAGGCAAGATCAAAGAGAAATGGGGTAAACTCACCGACGACGATCTGACTTTGATCAACGGACAGCGTGAGCAGCTCGAAGGTATCATCCAGAAGCGCTATGGCCTAGCTAAGGATATGGTGCGCAAGGATGTCGATAATTGGTTGAAGAATCAGCCGTAGTACTTACGTGCATAGGAGCGCGGAGTTGAGTGATAGAGGCTCACTCCGCGCTCTTTTTTGTGAGCCGCCTAGTACAATTTACAGTTCATGAACGCCAATTAATCGCTAAGCGCGAAGCCATTGCAGGAGATCTCAGCGACGCCGCCTTGAGGGGTAAAGCGGACATCGCAACTGCCACCGAACGGTTAGAATCGGCGGCTCTCACAGTTGATTTGCATCAAAGTTCCTGCGCCTCGCCCAATAGAAAATGACTGGGTGTGATTTGTGGAAGTTGCCGGACATCGAGCAGGTGAATCGAAGGAGAAAGGCAACAACCATGAAACACATCGTCGTGAAATTGGTGGCTCTTATCGCGGTCGCTTGCTCGCCGGCGACAGCGGCGCGCGCTGAGTCCTTCGCCAAGCGGGTCGACATAGGCGGGGGACGGATGATGTACATCGAGTGTCATGGCAGCGGATCACCCACCGTGCTGCTCATCTCGGGTACGGACACGGCGTCTGACCTGTGGCACGCTGCTGATCAGAAGGGTCCGACGGTCTACGACGACATCCAGAAGACGACGCGGGTGTGCGCGTACGACCGACCCGGTGCGCCGCACCTCGATCAAACCTTCAGTCGCAGCGATGCGGTGCCCCAGCCCACCAGTCCTCAAAACGGGGTCGACGACCTCGTCGCCCTGCTGAAAGCGGCTGACGTACCGGGCCCTTACGTCCTCGTCGCGCACTCTTTCAGCGGCACGATCGCACGGGTCTTCGCCGGCGAGCATCCTGACGAAGTCAAAGGCATCGTTTTCGTTGACGTCCTCACGCCCGAGCTTCGCGCCCAGATGACACCTGATGAGTGGAAGATCTGGAAGCGCATCAACGCCCGGCCGGCCAAGGCCCTCGCCGCCTACCCGGATCTGGAACGGCAGGATTTCGATGAGACTTTGGACCAGACGGCCGCCGCGGCAGCGCTAAAGCCCATGCCGGTCGTCGTGCTCACGGCCAGCGACAAGTTCATTGATGTCGTCCCGAAGCTCATCCAGGCCGGTGAGCTGCCGCCGGATACACCGCCGGACTTCGGAGCGGTCGTCGACCGAACGAACTCGGCGGCCCAGAACGAGCTCGCGGCGCTCGTGCCCGGCGCGGCGCACATCACCGACACGCACTCGGGACACAACATCATGATCGACAACGCCCCAGTCGTCATCCAGGCCATCCGCATGGTGGTCGACGCGGTGAGAGCCGGGCAGACCTCGCTCAAGGGGTGACGCATTAACGGACATCCTGGAGCGCTCAACTAATGTCCGCTTCCGACCTGGCGTGCTGTTCGAGCGGCGGCGCAAAGGCGGACATGCCAAAGCAGGCAGATTGATCTCCGACTTATTTGCCGCCGCAATCAGTGGAGCCTTGGTTGTACTGCTCGCGGACGCCAGCCAGCAACGCAGCGTCAGTCTTTTTTGTTAATTAAATCCGCCAAGTTCCGAGTAAGTCCAAGCATGCCTCCCTGTTCCATCACGCCGGAAGCGGCTGCGCCAGCACTAGGTCGCCGAGCGGGCGGTACAGCCGAAAAACATAGAATGCGCGCAGAATTTGCAGATGACTACAATGTGAGGATAGGTCGACGTGTCGCTCGCATTGGCATCCGTCGCGTCACTCGGAATCTTGATGAGATGCCCGGCAATCTTCCAATCTGTTGCACGGTGGATTGCGGTTATATCGCTAAGCTCTGGAGCTTCGCGCGATCGCTGTCGCCCGACCGCTGTTCCCATCCTTCCCTTCATCGGTCTCGACGGACTGTGACGTAGTTCACAGCGCCTTAAGCCGCAGTCGTGGCAGAACTGACCTCCAATAGTGGAGGCTTGCCATGTTGAGACTAGTGATGTCGGCCGGCCTGATGCTGCTGATCCTGATACTGGCCACGGCGACGCGGCTGTTGCCACACGGTACCGCCGCCGAGACGGTGACGCCGCAACAGATCTATTTCCGCCTGCACAATGACGATGATCTTGTCGCCAAGCCGTGACCGATCATTGGAGAGCCCCCTTGCTTCGCTCGGGCGGCGAATAGAAGGGCGCATGCGAGAGGTTAGGGCGCGACTAACAGAGATGAGCTGACGGCCTACCGGGCTCATCCTCGAAGTCGTCTACGGCCGAGGCCTCCCGGGCTCATGGAGGTTACTCGGCAACACCGGTGTGCCCTCTAGTGCGTGCGTTGGTCATCCATATTCTCACAACCTAAAGATGATCCGCAGGTGCGCTCACTCCGCCCGGATATTGTCTGCTCGGATTACTTTGCCCCACTTTTCGGTGTCTTCAGTGATGAAGTTGCCAAAATCAACAGGTGTCATCGATTTTGGAGCGCTACCGACATCTGCAAATCGCGACATTATCTTTGGATCGGCGAGCGCCGCGTCGATCGCGTTGTAAAGTTTATCGATTATTTCTGTCGGCGTGTTCTTGGGTGCAACCAAACCATTCCATACGCTCGCCTCATAGCCCGGTACAAACTCGCCGATGGTCGGCACGTCTGGTAACGCCTCCGAACGTGTCCTGCCGGTTACCGCGAGGGCGCGCAACCTACCTGCCCTGACCTGCTCGATTGTCGTAGGCACGGGACTGAATACCACTTGCACCTGTCCGGCAAGCATATCGGGGACGTAACTGCTGCGATAATGGACTGGAACCAACTGAACTCCGGTCATTGTCATGAACAGTTCGCCGGCAAGATGAACCGAGCTTCCAATGCCGGCTGTGGCCATATTGATCTTGCCTGGATTGGCCTTGGCATAGGTGATGAAGTCAGGAACAGTTTTGGCAGGAAATGATGGATGGGTCTCCATGATGAGCGGCGTACGGGCGATGCCAGCGACGGGCGTCGTGTCGCGGATGAAATTGAATCTGAGATTATCGTAGAGCGTTGCATTTATGGCATTCGTCGAGGTTGCCATAAGCAACATGTAGCCGTCTGGACGGGCCCTCACAACCATTTCAGTGGCGAGATTTGTGCCGGCGCCAGGCTGGTCTTCGACGATAAATTGCTGCCCAAGCCGCTCCGACAACCACGGACTGAGTAAACGCGCCAGAACGTCGGTAAGGCCGCCGGCAGGAAAGCCGACGATCAAACGCACCGGTCGTGTCGGATAGTCGACTGCGAGTGCGTCGCGTAGCAAAGCCCCAAGCGCGGCGGTACTCGCGGCGAGATGCAGGAATTGTCTACGGGGAAGTTCCACAGTGATGCTCCACGAGCTTAAGCATCTTCCCAAACACAATCATACTCAACGCACGCCTGAATATCTCCTTTTGGCACTTAGCGGACATTAGTCTAGCATCGTGGAATGTCCGCTTTCGGAGGTAAAGCGGACATGCCAATCAAACGGGTCAATGTCCGCTTCTGACCCAAAGCGGACAATAAAGCGTCGATGATCAGCCGCTTGTCGCAATTGGTCCGGGTGCCCAATCGTCGCCGAGCAAGGGCGTGACCTTGACACGATGGATCAAGCCTCGTTTCAAAGACGGATCGAAAAAGCGCATTGTTCGTTCGTTGAGATCGATGATACGACCAGGCTCGAGTGGTCCGACATCGTTGATCTTGACGATCACTTGCTTGTCGGAGCTTGCGACCAGAGCGTAAGCCGGCCGATAATCCTTGCCAAAATAGACGCCACCAAACTCCTTGCGAAGATCAATGTGGATCGCGGCGGTCCACGCGGTCGGATCATATAGTTCGCCGGAAGCAGTTGCGGGGCCGCCGGACTGCCGATCGTGCCGATAGGGATTGTATGTCGATGCAGCACCCACGATCGTCGGCCCGCTCGCAATCGCGTTCCAGTTTTTGGATTCCGTGGCCGATATTGCCACAGACGAGCAGACAAAAATCATCCCGGCGCCGATCGCGGCGCCCAAGCGCACCACCATTTGTATAGTTCCTGATTGATCCCGCTGGAGCGCGGGTACAAAGAGGCGCTACGTGGCGCAATTCGGGCAGGAACAGAGGATGGCCCGGAAAACCAAATTTTTGTCTCGGCAGAACAAAGTTCCCGAGCGAAAGATGATCGGAACCGCGCTCGGACCGCTGTCAATCGATGTCTGCGTTGAAGGGTAAAACGGACAAACAGATCAAGCTTTTCAGCCCTAAGCATGCGATCGACATAGCTCGCGGCTCGTTCCGAAAGGAACAATCTTGTTGCTGGTGTCATGCCCAATGTCAGCGCGCCCCAACCATGGAATTCCAGACCTCTGGCACCAGTAACGAGTAATCTCTTCTTCGTTCATTCCGAAATCGGGTTCGTTAGGGGTGATGTTGCTGCAACGGCCAAGCATGACGCCCGACACCCGCCTGATTTCGGCGTTACTGGTAATGTGAAATAGCGACCTATCAATTCTGTACATTGCCTCCCCGACCTCTTCCAACATAAGCACGTGTCCGCCGAGGTCAGGTTGCAGCGGCGTGCCAAGTATCTGGCTAAGGACGGTCATGTTAAATGCTGCCGTCATCTTCACCCGGTTTACGGTCGGCTCCAACGCCTCTGGCGACCGATCGACCATCCAGGCGAGCGCTCGCCCAACCGCTGCGTTTCCCCCATCTCGGAGGATGTCCTGCGCCACGGGACCATGCGCTACGGCCTCGAACCCAGCCCGGTACAAGGCAGCGAGCAGTACACCAGCATCACTGTAGCCTAGGTAGGTTTTTCGTCTGGACGGCTCCGTCAATCTACGCATGACCGCTTCAACCATGCGGCAGGAACCGTAACCGCCGCGCGCGAACCACACCGCGTCGTAGCTCTCGTCGTTGGCGATGTCGAGGAAGGCCTGTCCGCGCGTTTCGTCGTCGCCGGCGAAATGTCCGTGTGAAGCGAAGCACTGCGGATGGAAAACGATCTCCGGCATTCTGTCCAGGTAGAGCGATCTGGCCAACGCCGGCACTTTCTCAGCAACTTCCGGAGACATGCGCGAAGCCGGCGCGACTACGCCGATCCTGCATCTCTCTTTGCTCATCCAAGAGCCCAGCCTGCGTTGCACCTCATCGGCAACCCCTCTAGATTTCGCCAATGTCCCAACTGAAAGATTACTTTTTTTGCGGCGTTGGCGGTAGTGGCATGACCCCGCTCGCTTTGATCATCCAAGCCAGCGGCGGACGGGTTGAGGGTTCTGACCGGGCCCTCGACCAGGGGCGCAATACCGAAAGATTTGATTATCTGCGCGCGCGTGGTGTGCTGCTCTATCCCCAGGATGGCAGCGGCATTACGCGGGCCAGTCAGATCTTAGTGACGTCCGCTGCGGTGGAGGAGACAGTCTCCGACGTGCAGGCCGCGCGCCGTATTGGTGCCGCCGTCATCACTCGCGCGAAACTTCTCGCCGAACTCTTCAACTCTGCCGCCTTAAGCGTCGGTGTGGCCGGCACGAGCGGCAAGTCTACCACGGTCGGCATGCTCGGCTGGATTTTGCACCGCGCTGGAAAGAATCCAACGATCATGAATGGCGCGGATATGAAGAACTTCATTGATGTGGCCTCACCTTTTGCCAGCGCCCGGATCGGCGACGACGAGGTTTTCGTCAGCGAGTTGGACGAGAGCGATGGCTCGATTGCGCTTTTCGAGCCCCGCGTGGCAGTCGTGAACAACATCTCCTTGGACCACAAATCGATGGACGAGCTGCGCACCATTTTTCGCGCTTTTGTTGCCAAGGCGCAGACGGTAGTGCTGAATCTCGATAACTCAGAAACCGCGGCACTCTTGTCCGGTTTGAAGCCCGGGCAAGCAATCACCTACAGTCTGAATTCTCCGCAAGCCCACCTCCTTGCGTCTACGCCGGTTCGATCGCTGGCGGGAATCAGATTCTCAGTGAAGGCGCGCGAGACCGGTGAGGTTGTCGAGGTGGATCTGAAAGTTCCTGGGCTGCATAATGTGGCCAACGCACTCGCCGCTCTGAGTGCCGCAATGGCCTGCCGCGTAGCTCTTGCGCCTGCCGCGGCGTATCTGCGCGAGTTCAGTGGCATTCGTCGGCGATTGGAGGTCGTGGGCACCGCAAATGAAATAACCGTGATCGACGATTTTGCTCACAACCCCGACAAGATATCGGCCACGCTCGAAACGTTGCACGCGTTCCCGGGCCGCTTGCTGCTGATGTTTCAGCCCCATGGCTACGGCCCGATCCGCTTGATGAGAGATGGCTTTGTGGGCTGCTTCGCAAACGGGTTACGGGATGAGGATGTTTTGGTCATGCCCGAGCCCGTTTATTTCGGTGGCACAGTCGATCGTAGCGTCGGCAGCAATGATCTTGTTTACGAAATCCAGCGGCACGGCCGAAAAGCCTTTGCTTTTCCAGACCGTGGCGCCTGTGGCGACATGCTGGTCAGGTTGGCCCATCATGGTGATCGCGTCGTAGTCATGGGCGCACGCGACGATTCGCTTTCGCAGTTCGCACATGAACTCCTTCGACGGCTTGCGGCGACAAAGGACGAAAGACCGATTGCCACTTCGTGATTGCAAGTCAACCCAAAATGTCCGCCCTTAGGGGCAAAGCGGACATCGGCTGGATGCGCTTCGATGTCCGTTGTGGCGCGGAGAATCATGACGACACGGCAAGCTTCCGGTTCCAATAAGTTTTGATAAACCTTGTGCGGCTACCAATTTTCTTTTCTATAATGATGACCGCTGTGAATAGGCTCTCACTATGAGCAAAACAATGATCGTGCGTTCGGTTGTTCTGCTCGGTCAGTTGGTGGCGTTCTCGGCCCTTCACGCGCAGGTTTATCCATATTGTGCGCAATATTCTGATGGTGCGTCGCTCGATTGCAGCTTCTCGAGCCTGTCGATGTGTGAGCAATCCGTCAGCGGCGTCGGCGGCATTTGCATACTCAATCCGCGGGGAGGGGCGCCTTCCTCCGCAAACGCCGCTTCGCCGAGTTTCAATCCCGCGTATGTACCGCCGCCTCCAATTTCGCAGCCGCAATCGAATATTGCGCCCATTCAGAGTTTCTCAAGCGATCTTGCGATCGGCGGCGCCGCGCCGGCGACGCTCGGTGCCATCACTTTCAACAGTGACGGGTCAAATTGCATCGGCTTGTTTCGGCGAATGAGCTGTGGAGGACCTTGATATGGGGGTGAGCAGAAGGATCGGTTTCGGCGCGGGCTTGGCTCTCGCAATTATTATCGTAAGTTCGGGCCCTATCTCGGCGCAGGACGCTAATACCCGTACTGTCGATCAATACACCTGCAAGGACGTCATGCGCGAACACGGCGGCAATCGCGACGTGACCATAGCTTTCCTGCACGGTTATCTCTTGGGAAAATCCGGCCGGGCCACCTTCACCATCGACGATCTACACAAACAGACGAGTGCGTTCATCGAGCGCTGCCTGGATAATCCGAGCGAACGCGCCGTGGATGCGATGTCCAAGATAAAGGGCTGATGCCAAACCAAATGAAACAGCTTTCTCACTGCACTGGCGGCAGCCACAGATAGAGTGTGATGGCAAAGACGGCGTAGACAAACAACAGCAAAACGCCGACAAACCAGGCCGAGCGCCCGGCGCTTGTAATAAATGCGGCGATAAGCGTGGCGACAAAGACCATCACCACCGCGCCGGGCCAGAATTGCAGGTCCATCGGCGTCGGGCCGATCGCGTAACTCAGAAGTACGAGCACGGGGGCCGACAAATAACGCAATCTGGGAAGCACTCCCCAGCGCGATCCAACGCTCAGATCGAGCCGGTCCTTCCGCGCTGCGGAAAATACCTGCGCCAATCCCACCAAGCGCTCCAGCCGCGGGGTTAATAAGAAGCTGCTCCATGTTGATCTCGGGATGAAACAGAAATCACGTTTTTCAGGCTAGACACTTGTATCAAGTTCGGTTCGAACTTGATCTGAGTCAAAGACCCCAGCGCATTAGCGCGCTTCGGCGCGCGGCGGCCGCGGAACTTCCCACGGCAGCCTGTCGACATCCTCAGGCCGTGCTGTCTGACTGGACAGGAATACGACCGCGCGCAACCCGTCGGTGTAGTAGGGATCGCCGGTGAGATTTCGGCGCGGCGCCGCTTCCGAAGCGATGCCGACACCATCAACATAACCATAACGTTCGACAAAACCGGACATGAACAGATCTTGCAGGAGATAGGACCGATCGAAGTCGACATCCGGCCCGATTTTATGCGTGGTTAAATTCCACGTTTGCCCGGTGAGCCGGACGCCAATGTCTCGGCTCACTTGCCCGATCCATATTCTGCGCCCTTCAAAAGTGAAGGGCGTGAGCCAGAACCGGGCGTGCACGCGTTCGTTGATAGTCGACCGCGCCTTCTGCACGACGACGTCTTCCCGGCGGCCAAACACATAGAGCGGACTGACGGGCGAGGTGAGGAATGCATCTCGAAACAAGAACGCGCGCGCCGTCTCTATCGCGCTTGCCACATCGAGCTTTCGAGCGAGGTGCCAGCCGCGCGCAATGAAGGGCACGATTGGGTCCTGCTTGCCTTCCACAACAATGAAATTAAGCGGATCCCCGTTACGCGTGCCCTCGGCGCCGGTTGTGCAGCAGTGTTGCTTGGCAAAAGTCGCCCGCAGTGAATCAAGATTGAGATCTTCGATCTTCTTGCCCGGATAAATGTTTTCGGTGCGAATATTTGTGCCGACAAACGGCGGGCCGGGAACCGGCAGCGCAAAATCGAATGTCTCCAGGCCGCGTTTTCCGGCAATGGCGATGTGCGCATATTTTATGCCGGCATCAAGCACGCCATAGACAAAGCCCGTCGTAGTCGAGTGGGCGGGCAGGATGTTGGCTATCTGGCGGGTGAGAAAAAATTCATCGCGCGCGTGATTGGCGGCAAAGGAAAAAACGCCGTGAAATCTATAGGAGACCTCGTAAGGCGAGTAGTAGTCCGAGTCCATTGTGATCGGAAGAAAAGCAAGCTGTTCGTCCGTCTCATTTTCGATCGACAGCCAGACCGGTTGAATGTTGTATTTGGCGAGATCTTCTCCGAAGCTTTGCTGGCTTTCGCGCGCACCAAGTGCGCTGGCGCTTACCTGGAGCCCCGGCACGGACTTCTTCGCGGCGCGAGAGATAAAACTCGCATCCCCGCTCGCGTCAGGACTGAAACGGAAAGAGTTCAGCAAGGCGGCAGCGACCCCCAACAAGCAGAGCAAGATCGCCGCAACGACGATTTTATTTCGTCGAGAGCGCCTGATGCTTTCGCTGTAGAATCGGGTGAAGGTCTTTGCCTCCATAGCAGTGGCCTGCGCTCCCGGTTGGGTTCTCGACCCTTAAGGGTGGCTCTGGATTTGGTATGGCCCCGGACATTTGGGGACTCGGGGGAGTGGGGAATGTCCGGGGCCAGTGGCACACGAGGAAGGATTGGCACTCTAGGATCGAGGCTTCCTCGGTGGGCTGGATTTTCCATCATTGTTGAGCAATGGAAATTGATCTGGCGCAAATCTCGTCAAGCAACGAAAGCCCGCGGTCTCCCCACCAACGGCGCTTAGAAAAACAAAACCTATGCGATGGTTGGGGCGAGGCATTACTTGAGGCTAAAACCTCCCGCCAGGCTTGTTGGGAAAAGGCCTTTTTGACGCAAATCAAAGCAAGCTCAGGTCAATATGTGGCTGTCTTCATTGTGAGGCTTTTGGGTGGGCTTAGGAGGTCACGATGTTGAAAGGAGTACGGACCACTGCTGTGGCTGCTGCATTGGTTGGGGCAGCCTCGCTGGCGCTGCCCAGCCCAGCTCACGCATGGCGCGGTTGGGGCTGGGGCGGTTGGGGCTGGGGCGGCGTTGGCGTCGGGCTGGCTGCCGGCGCCCTGGTCGGAGCGGCGCTCGCTCGTCCCTACTACGCTTACGGCTATGGCTATCCTTATTATGGCGGTTATGGCTATGGCTACGGCTATCCGTCATACGCGTACGGTTACGGTTATCCCTACGCGTACAATTATCGATACGGCTATGCGCCCCGTTACTACGCCTATGCGGGACCCTATCGCCGCGCTGGCTATTGGGCGGCCCGGCGGGCGTACTATCGGTACTGAATCTGGCGGCTAGCAAGCGCCAGTAAATTGAGCGCGCGCCGTTTCCCAGCGGCGCGCGCGAGCGTGAATGCGACTTCACTCGGGTATGATTTCGCCCGAACCGCTGAACTCCTTGGGGAAGTCCTTCAGCTTGGGAAGACCGTCACGCATTGGTAATACGGTCTCCGCGTAATTGACATGCACACCTGGACTGACGCCGAGAATATGTCTACCAGTCCGAACGTGGGATGCGTGGTCATAAGATGTCCGCCGCACTTGCGGCAATATTGTCGCTGGCTGATTTCGGTCTTTTGATATGTAGCGAGCTGGTCCTTGCCCTTGGTGATCCGCACGGCCTCCGGTTTCCAGAGCGTGAAAGCATTCACCCAGACCACGAGCGGCACGACCGGCAATGGCAATATTCCATGGCTTCGGGCGCTCCCGACGCCTCCAAATGAATGGCTCCGCAAAAGCATTCACCCGTATATGTTGCTGCCATGGTCGCCCTCTATTTGAGATTTGATAAAACATTCTACGCCCACGCTTGTGCGCTTGATCGCAACAATGCTCGGCTCAATGTCTCATTGGTCGCGCAAAGAGTGTCACACAATGAGTGTCGCGCAATGAGCGGGTTTGCGCTCCGATTGCACGGGCCACGGCACAGAAGACTCGGTGGCGCTGCTCAATGCGCCCGAGGAACCGGAATTCTTGCGCCCGAGGCGAGCCAATGGTCGTAGTCCTGGAATATCACCCCGAGCTTCTCATAGTTCACGCTTAAATAGCCGTCGCGGCCGCGCGTCACTGCTTCCGGCGCGACCTGCATGACCTCCTGCGCCATGACTCCGACGTAGGGTTTGCTGCTGCCGTTATAGCTGAACCGATAGAAGCCAAGACCATTCTTCAGATAGCCGAGAAGAACGATGTCATGCTTGAGCATGATGTCGGAGCGCCCACGCCCGCCGCCGCGCCCGCCACCGCCACGCCCACCGCCGCCACCACGGAAGCCGCCGCCGCCACCACGGCCGCCGCCGCGTGCGCGCAAGCCGCCGCCGCCCCGACCGCCACCGCGGCCGATGTTTGCAGCCCGGCCGCCCCCGGGGCGATTGCGCGCGGCTGTCCCGCGGTGCGAAGGCCGGCCCTTGGCGCTTGCGCGTTGCCCGCCGCGATGCGCGGTTCTGGCACCCTGGCTCGGACGATGGCGTTCGCCGACATTGGTGCGTCCGCCGCCGGGCTTGGTGCTGGGCCTAGTGCTCGGCCTATTGCCGGCACCGGGTCTATTGCCGGGTTTGTTGCCAGGCCTGAGCACTTGCTGACCGCGGCTGCCGCGGAAATCACGTTTGCCGGCGCCTTGCCGATGATCGACGCGCGGCCGCCATCTGTCGCCGCCGCCGGCAATTGGATGTCCCGGCCGTCCCCCGCCGATATTGATGTTATTACCGCCGCCGCTCCAGTTGATGCTGCCGCCCCAATAACCTCCCGACCCCCAATTGCCCAGCGCCCAGCCGGCGCCGAAGGCAAGTCCGGTCGCAAGCAGGCCGTAGCCGATATAGGGCGGCGGCGGCCAGTAATAGGGCGGGTAAGCAGGATACGGCCAGGGGCCGTAGACCACCGACGGATCGTAATAGGGCACGTACATCGTATCCGGATCGGTCGGCTCGATGGCGATGACCTGCTTGCCCTGCACCTGGTTGACGGTGACCTTCTGCTGCTTCGTCGTGGTCAGTTTATCGTTCGCTTGAGCTTTGGAGCGCAGACGCTGGATCGCGTCCATCACGTCGGGCTGCTGCGCAACCACCGCATCGCCGAGCTTTTCCGTCCAATCGATCTTGTCATTCATCATCGCCAGCACATCCGGTGTTGCCACCAGCGATTTGATGCTGTCGTCCCAATCCTCCTTGGCGAGCGCGGCCTTAAGCTGATCGCCCTTGAGATTCTTGTGGCTTTTGAGCCAGCGTTCGGCCTGTACGATATCGAGCGGGTAGGCCGAGGCCATCAACACCTCGGCAAGCAACGGATCGGGATAAAGCGCTATCGGCGCGAGGAGCTGATCGAGTTCTTCGGGCTTTAACAGATTGGGTTGAGGGGCGGGTTCGGGCGCCTGGGCCAGGGCAACGCCAGGGATTAGAAGGAAAAACGCAGCGAGCACTGACCGGATTACGACCGACGCCATGGACACCCGCCTTACTGTCGCACACAATTGCGCGAGCCTATCAGGCGTCCAATTCGCGGTGCGTACTTTGATTTAGATCAAGTTTCCACCCAAGCAGCGATGCTGCTCATCGAGGATTTCGCAGTCAGGCTTTAAGTTTACGCGGCGGCTTTGATCTGCCCAACGGGCACGGCGGGTGTGCCTCGTGCCAGAGCCTCAATCCGCACGGCCAGTTCGTAACCGCGGGCGAGCAATAGCCAGCGTCGTTCGCAATCCAAAAAGTCTTGCCGGAAAGTGGGATCGCTCTGCTCTTTCGCCTTGCGTCGGCGCGAGTAACTTCCGCGTGACAGTCGTGACAGAATAGATTCGGTTTTGTGAATGCCAGCGGCGCTGGACAAGCGCCGCCGTTTTTTAACAAGAATCTCAGATACGATATCCGTATTTCATCATGCAGGCCGCGCCCGCCGAATACCGTGCTGAGGAATCCCTCGGAACGGTCTTATTCAGTTGTTTTGTGCACAGAGCCCAGGCTTGGTCATAGGTTGGCTTTGATTTTGCCGCAGCCGATTCGACGCTTCCGAGCAGGGCGGCTGCCGCGAGCAAGCACAGGAGTGCATGTGAGTTTTGCATTTTGCATGTCGATGCTCCCGGGTTGAATGTTGTTCGAAAGAATAATCCGTCTGCCGCGTCGGCGTTGGTATTGGTCATTGAGATCCACTCCTCCCGTGGCGCCGCGCTGACGTGATCGTCTCGTGCGCTCACAACTGCATTTCGGGAATGTTATCGGGGATGGCCAATTTGGCTTCAGTGGCGGCAACGACCTGTTCGGTCGTGACGCCGGGGGCTCGTTCCAGCAGTGTCGCGCGACCGCCTGGAAAAGCGATCACCGCCATTTCGCTGACGACGAGATCGATCGGCCGCTCGGAGGTCAGCGGCAGGGTGCATTTGTTAACGATCTTCGGCTTGCCTTTGGCGGTGTGCTGCATGGCGACAATAACCCGCTTTGCCCCGGTGACCAGGTCCATGGCGCCGCCCATTCCCGGCACCATCTTGCCCGGGATCATCCAATTGGCCAGCAGACCATGCGCATCCACTTGCAGTGCGCCAAGCACGGTAATGTCGACATGCCCGCCGCGGATGAGTCCGAAGGACATCGCGCTGTCGAACGTGCAGGCACCTGGCAATGCGGTTACCGGCTGGCCAGCCGCATCGGTGAGCAGCCGATGACCCATGCCTTGTTCCGGGATCGCGCCCGTGCCGATCAAGCCGTTTTCCGATTGAAAAAATACCTTCACATCGCTCGGCACGTGGTTCGCCACCATGGTCGGGATCCCAATCCCGAGATTGACCAGCATGCCGGATCGGAGCTCCCGCGCGATGCGCTTGGCGATGATGGTTTGCGGGTCCATCGTCTTCATCCGTTTGTCACGAGATAGTCAACCAGTGGCGCCGGCGTTACGACATGATCAGGAGCAATCAATCCGACCGGCACGATGTGCTCGGCCGCCACGATGGTGGTGTCCGCCGCCATGGCGATGACTGGATTGAAATTTCGTGCTGTCAAAGCGTAAGAGAGATTGCCCAGGTAATCGGCGAGAAAAGCCTCGACCAATGCAAATTGGGCGTGCAGCGCGGTTTCGATCAGGTAACTCTTGCCGTTGAGCTGAATCTTTTGTTTGCCCTCTTCGACCACCGTGCCGACACCGGTCGGGGTCAGTATGCCGCCCAATCCATAACCGCCGGCGCGAATACGCTCGATGAGTGTGCCTTGCGGAACGAGATCGACGGCCATCTTGCCCGCGATCATCTGTTTTTGCGTTTCGGGATTAAGTCCGATGTGGCTGGCGATGGTTCGGCTAACGAGCCCGGCATCGATAAGCTTGCCAATGCCTCGCCCGGGCACCGCTGTGTCATTCGCTATCACCGTCAGGTTGCGTTTGCCCTGTCGGACGAGCTCATCCACCAAGCGCTCCGGGGTGCCGACCCCCATGAAGCCGCCGATCATGAGCGTGGCGCCGTCGGGAATCTTGGACACGGCGGTTGCGGCGGACACCGTTTGCATCGGATTGGCCTCACGATCGAACTTTGTTTTGTAGGGCGACCGGCACCGCGATCTTTGATTTGGATCAAACCAGCGCCGAACGAGAGAGGATTTGATGTTTACGAAATCGGCGGAACAACCAAGCTGATCGCGGCTATGATGCTTGCGTCACCGAGCGAAGGATCCGATCAATGAGCTTGAGCAAGGTCGACTGGAAATCGAACGGCCAATTGGCAGCCGGCAAGAGTGCCACGGCCCAGGAGTTTATGGCGATTGTCGGCGCCGATAAGCTCGCAATCGATGTCGCGCCCTGGGGCGAAGGGCGCTTGCGCGTCAACGGGCGTGAGATCGCCCATGTCAAGGACGCTAAAGATCGACGTTAGGTATTTCGCGAACTGTAAAAAATTGCGGAGCACTATATGCAGACCAAAACTGCGCCATTCGAAAAGCCGCGAAATTCAGCAAAGTTGCCCGTTGTCAAAGCCAAACTTCTCGACGGCAAGAAGGGACTCGTGGTCGGCATTGCCAACGATCAATCGATCGCCTGGGGCTGCGCCAAGGCATTTCGTGCCTTGGGGGCTGAGCTCGCCGTGACCTATTTGAACGACAAAGCCAAAAAATTTGTCGATCCTCTCGCGCAGGCTCTCGAAGCTCCGATTGTGATGCCGCTCGACGTTCGCGTCGCCGGCCAGACGGAGGCTGTTTTCGAGAAAATCGGCAAAGTCTGGGGCGAGCTCGACTTTCTTGTGCATTCGATCGCCTTCTCGCCCAAGGATGCGTTGCAGGGCCGCGTTGTCGACGTCTCGCGTGAAGGCTTTCTCGCCACACTGGACGTATCGTGCTGGACGTTTATTCGCATGGCCCACCTTGCCGAGCCGCTCATGCGCAAGGGTGGCACGCTCTTCACCATGACTTATTACGGCAGCCAGATGGTGGTGAAGAACTACAACATCATGGGCGTAGCCAAGGCCGCTCTGGAGAGCGCGGTGCGCTACCTGGCGGCCGAACTCGGGCCGAAAGGGATACGCGTCCACGCAATCTCACCGGGCCCGCTGGCAACACGCGCGGCATCCGGAATTCCGGAATTTGACGCGCTCTTGGACAAGGCCAAGGCCAAAGCACCTGCGAAAGCGCTCGTTAGCATCGATGATGTCGGCATTGCCACCGCGTTTCTTGCGCACGATGCCGCGCGGCTGATTACCGGCGAAACGCTCTACATCGATGGCGGCTATCACATCATGGACTAGAAGCGCGGGCGACTTTTGTGAGGCGCCTGCCTGCGCGCATCGTGCAATAGGCGCTTTCACTAACGGATAGGCCCGCGGATTTATTCCGTCGGCGCATCATTAGCGCTGGTTGAAAGCTTTCCGCTGACGGTTCTTGTCAGCCACGTATGCGTGGTGATCCAGCCGATGGCTTCATTCCTTGATTTAAAGCTTCCGAAATAGTGCACGCCGCCGTTAGGCCACACTATCTGCACGCGCCAGATATCGCCCTGTTGCATGGGCAATAAAACAGTATGCACCTTTGCCATAATGGCAAGTCCATCCTCCACGTTAGGAAGGGCGAGGCGAAAAATGCGGGCGGCGCGCCCGTGCTTTACACGTCGCGCGCCGCGCCGCCGGTCCCCACGCCCAAGCTCCGGAACCGATTATCGGTTTGCCGAAACCAGAAGATGTCTAACCCCCGCGAACCAGTTCGTACTGGCGTGAATGAGAGCGGATAGAAAAAAACCGAAAGTAGTCCCGGCCAGAAAGCCGATCGCGAAAGCAACTAACGACATCGCGCATGGAGTTAGTAAATCAGGTGCGAGGATTTCTTGCGCCTGTAGGCCAATTATTTGTTCCTATGCGCCAGCCCGCCGTCGTGGCGATGAAAACGCGGTATCGGGGCACGTGTCGTAGCGGCAATAAGCTTTTCGACGATCAGCTTGTTGGGGCGAGAGCAACCGCTTCGTTTTTCCCATTCAGTTGAAAAATTCGGTAAGGCTGGAAAATTGTAACCCGCAAGTTGCGGCGACGGTGGTGCCATTCGGGCGGTTAAATCTTTACGCGCGAAGCAGAAATCACCGTCGCCCCGCTACCGACCGAATTGCGTTGCAACAAACCCGGCGCAACAATTGCGTAGGAAAGGTTGATCTCGATCAAATACACGAGGCACTACTGTTGATTGACTTGGCAACTGGCGCTCCCGGACTACGGTCCCCCGACCCCCCGGTAAGCGCTAGTGGCCCCGGACAACCCCATCCCCCGGACACCCCTGTCCGGGGCCACACGGGTGCCGCTCACAACCACTCTATGGTTGGCCTTCGCATCCGCGGCTGCACGCGAATGCAAACCGAGTCTCGTGGCCAAATTGTGCAAACCCACCGACCAAATCGCGGCTAACTCTCCAAACCTCCGAACACAAAACGTATCTTCGCTTTCGCGTGCTGAAAGTATTTTGGACAGGAGAATTTAATCGCTTGAGACAGACGTGGCGTCTCCATATTGAGGTGATGGAAGTGTTTATTGATATGTGTAAAATAACGCACTCGGTATAGCGCTTTTAGCACGGGCTGTAACGGTGTTGGTTCAGGGGCGCTCCAAGTCGAATGACACGGCGTGGTCGCGGGCGAACGATCTCTGGCTCGCCGCGGCAGTCGGTTGCGGCTATTTTCTTGCCGCGCGACTAAGCCTCGGACTGCTCATCGAGCCTGACGGCGTTGCGGTGTTCTGGCCAGCGGCGGGGATTTCTTCCGGCATTTTGATTGCGCTAGGGCCGCAGGTACGATTGCCCGTCGCCGTGGCGGTCATGGGAGCGACCGTCGCCGCCAATCTGATGGGCGACCGAAATCTTTGGGCCGCGCTCTCATTCGCTGGCTGCAACGCGGTGGAGGCGCTCGCGACCGCAGCAATAATCCAGTACTATTTCGGGACCAGCTTCAATCTCGATCGGCTGCAACAAATCTTCGCTTTGCTCGCGGCGGCGGTGGTCGGCACCGTTCTCTCCGCATCAGGCGCATCTGTTGCCTACGGTCTGTTCCACAGTTCCGCTTCGCCGATGACCACTGTCTGGTGGCACTGGTTTGCATCCGATGCCATTGGCATCATTGCCGTTGCCCCTCTTGTGATTGGGCTTCGGACCGCGGCACGAACACCGCTTCCGCGTCACGATCTGATCGAAGGCACTACCGCTGTCGTGCTGCTCGGCGCGATGACCGGGATAATTATATCACTGCCCAGAGAGCCGTGGCAGACTTTGGTGCCGGGCGCCCTGCTGTTTCCGATATTGCTGTGGCTAGCCGCCCGGTCCGAACCGGTCTTTGCCGCTGCCGGCGCTTTCATTGTTTCGCTGACGATAGTTTGGGCGACGATCTTCGGGCTTGGTCATTTCGGCGACATCGCGGTTCCGATCGAAGATCGCTTGCTCCAGGCGCAGGTCGTCATTCTGGTCATGACGCTTGGCGCTCTTACGCTGGCGGCGTTGTTTGCCGAGCGGCGGCACCATGAACTCGTGCTCAGGCGAAGTGAAGCGCACCTCGCGCACGTCAATAAAATGCTTGAGCGGGAACGCGACAATAAGCTGATGAACCTCGGCGCGGCGATCAGCGCAATTTCGCACGAATTAAGGCAGCCGCTGACGGCGATCGTGACTAAAGGATCCGCAGCTCGCCGGTTTCTGGAACGGACGCCCGCAGAGATTGCCCGGGTGCAGGGCATGCTGGGCGAGATCGTCAATGCCAGCTTTCGCGCCAATGAGGTGCTTGAGAGTGTCCACGGATTGTTCGGACAGCGTGACCAAGAGCCGCACCTGACCGACATAAACGGCGTCGTCGAGGAGGCTCTCAGCCTTTTGCGCGGAGAATTGCATCGTCATCGCATCACGGTGGTTACGGATCTGTCCTCGGACGTGCCCGCGGTCCTCGGCCATAAGGGCCAGCTTCAGGAAGTCGTCTTCAATTTGGTTCAAAATTCGATCGATGCCATGGAGGTTGTCACCGAAGGAGGCCGGCTCTTGCAGGTACGAACCGAACGTCGGGGCAAAGATGCGATTACGATTTCAATTCAGGATTCAGGAAAGGGCATCGATTCACAGCTTATCGACAGTATGTTCGATGCATTCGTAACCACGAAAGCAAAAGGGAAGGGGCTGGGCTTGGCAATATCTCGAATGATCATCGAGCGCCACAACGGGCAACTCGCTGCGTCATCGGGCGGCGAAACTGGAGCGGTTTTCCAGATCGTTCTGCCGGCGGCGCTCGAAGATCAGCCGGTCGGCCAAGTAGCATAGGGCTTGTTGCCCAATCCGCCTCTGATCGCCATGTTGCGACAGTTCCTAGTCGGCGGCGCTGTCAGCTCGATCAACGTCGCCATCCACGCATTGGTAATGACGAACGCTGGTGCGCATGGCTCGGTCCACGAGCGAACGAAGAAAGTCGCAGTCTTCGGTGCTGTTGATCGCGGTGATGATCCCGACCGTTCTGGTCTTGATGGTCGCGCACGGCATCGAAGTGATCGTGTGGTCGTTCGCTTACGCCATCGTCAGTGCAGCGGCCGATGACGCCAACCTCGTCTATTTTGCCTTCGTGAATTACACGACCCTCGGTTACGGCGACGTTTTACCGCTGCCGCGTTGGCGGCTACTCGGCCCCATAACCGCGATGAACGGCGTGTTGCTGTTTGGATGGTCGACCGCGGTTATCTTCGAGGTGCTTCGGCGGACTTTGGCGCGCACTCCCGGTTTCCGCGAATGATCGAAGATTAGGCCGTGGTTTCGAGCTCCCGCGCGCGAGAAATCAGACTGTCAGCGGCGACGGCGGCTTCTTCGAGGTCATGCCCTGAGAAACTGTCCAGCGAGACGTTGTTTTGGCGGTCAAATAGCTCGATCCAAATTGGCTCGGCGTCTCGATTAGCCAATTTCGGGCACTCGATTAGCCGCACGTCGTAGTCGCCGTGGCGTGCAAGCAGCCCGATGCGGCGGCCGTTCACATATTTGGGCGTGACCAGACTCCAAAGATACATTTGCAAAATACGCAACTCACTGGTCTTGCCTGCGGCCATTCTTGTCCTCATAATTTCCGAAATCGCGGCCTAGTTCACAGGGGCTTGAAGGAGGTGCGCGCGATTGGCCCGTTTTTGCAGGCCTGCTTAAAGGTCACTGCGCGCGATTGTCCCTGCTATTCGGAGCCAATTGTTTGATCAGAAGCGCCAACGGCCTGACCGTGGCGACAGGGTGGATTTACGATGCGCGAGTCCGAGCGACCGCAGCTAAACTCTATCCCTACGGCGGGTGGCGGCATCGCGCGTGCCGCAGTCGCGTTCGCATGCAAGGCGCAAATTCCGATTGAGCCGTTGCTGCACAAGGCAGGACTCACCCTCGAGCAGATCAACGATCCCCGCGCGCGAATCCCAGTAAGAAGTCAAATCGATCTGCTCAACCTGATCGCAGAAGAATCATCGGACGAGTTTCTGGGCGTTCACCTGGCTCGTGATATCGATCCCCGCGAACTGGGCTTCTTGTATTACGTGTCGGCGTCTTCGCAATGTCTGGGCGACGCCCTCAAACGCACCGCGCGGTACAGCAAGCTCCAGAATGAAGGGGTCGAAATCACATATCGGGAAGGCAAGTTCGCGCGCATCGCGTTTGAATATATCGGGGTGCCGCGCCGTCTCGATCGGCATCAGATCGAGTTCTTCGTCGCAATCTTGTTGCGCGCTTGCCGTCAACTCACCGGCCGCCAGCTATCCCCGACGACAGTGGCCTTCGTGCATCGCCGTGGACGCGTTCCCGCCGAAATTCGTTCCTTCTTCGGCGTCGATATTGCGTTCAATAGTTCGGCGGACGAGGTAACATTTCCAAACAAGGCCACCGCGCTGGAGATTGCCAGCGCCGATCCGTATCTCAATTCGCTTTTGGTGCGTTATTTCGACGAAGCCCTGGCGGCGAGACGCCTCCGTTCGAGCTTTTGGCGCCTTAAGGTTGAAAATGCGATCGTGCCTTTGTTGCCGCACGGGCAAGCCCAGATCGGGGAGGTTGCAAGACAACTCGGCGTCAGTCGCAGAACGCTCGCACGGCGGCTCGCCGCCGAAGGGCAATCGTTCGTCAAAATACTGGATAGGTTGCGCTTCGATCTCGCCCAGCGTTATTTGCGCGAACGGGAGCTGCCGCTCGCCGAAATAGCCTGGTTACTCGGTTATCGAGAGACCGCGGCACTCAACCACGCTTTCAAGCGCTGGTGCGGCAGGACTCCGACCGAAGTCCGTTCGGCCCCGGCCGGCGCGCCAACTGCCGATCAAAAGGACGGTCCTGATCCAAGCGGAACGAGGAAACGTTCGACCCGCCTGCACAAGATTACGACCGTCGGGACCTTGACCTAGATTGTGACACGCTTCGCGGCTGGACGTAGTTTTATTTTTCAAGCCATTGGCGATTCGATCGAGAGGAGTATTTACGTGAACGAGGATCGTCAACCATTAATCCTTGATACATCGAATGATGGGCTTGTTGTTTTGGCAATTCGGCTGGTCTGTCTTGGATTGCTTGGTTATTGGACGCTCATCCTGATCAGGCCGTTTTTGACGATCATGATCTGGAGCGCCATCATTGCGGTAGCGCTTTATCCGATATTCGAATGGCTCTCGCGTGCGCTGTACGGCTTCCGCGTGTTGGCGGCAATCGTGATAACGGTGTTCAGCCTGCTTGTAATGCTGGGCCCGGCAGCGTGGCTCGGGCTGAGCCTGGCGGAAACCGTTCGCACGCTCAGCGCGGGGATCGGTGACGGCACGATTGCCGTTCCTCCACCCCCGCAGGCGCTCAAAAGCTGGCCGCTGGTTGGGAGCGAGATCTATGATTTGTGGCAACAGGCATCGACCAACGTCCGGGGGTTGCTTGTGCAAGCGACGCCGTACCTCAAGCCCTTTGGCGGCAAACTCTTGGCCGCCGCCGGCGGTCTAGGCGTCGATATGCTCAGATTCATACTTGCAATCGTCATCTCGGGTTTTCTTTTCATCCCGGGTCCTGCGCTCGTCGATTCCACCAAGAATATTCTGCGGCATCTCGCCGAAGCCCGGGGCGAAGCCTTCGTGGACATTTCCGGCGCCACTATACGCATCATTTCCCGCGGAGTTATCGGAGTCGCGGTTATTCAGACGCTGCTGGCCGGTACCGGTCTGATCATCGCCGGCATTCCAGCCGCAGGATTTATCAGTCTTCTGGTTCTGATACTGGGGATTGTACAGATCGGGCCAAGCATCATCCTGCTGCCGCTGGTCGTTTGGAGTTGGTTCGCAATGGACACGACGGCGGCGATCGTGTTTTCGATCTACATGGTCGTGGTAAATTTCGTTGACAATATATTACGGCCTCTTGTGATGGCTAAAGGCTTGAGCACGCCGATCTGGCTCACCTTGATCGGTGTTCTCGGCGGCACTCTGGCCCATGGATTGATCGGGTTGTTTATCGGCCCAGTCATCCTTTCAATCGCTTGGCAATTGATCGTGCTCTGGACGCGCAGCGAGCCCGTCGGTGGCCACGTGGTGGCCTAACTCAAAAAAGCGGTGAATCGCCTTTCCTTGAAAGAGCGTAAGGAGAGAACGTCGCAGTTCCTCTTGCAAAATATCGAAAGTGAATAAATCGACAGTTTGCGATCTTAGCGCAACTCCCAAAACCAGCGGATTTTGATCTAAGTCAAAGCCGGCATACGCGGATTCCCAGTTAATGGCCCAGCGAACCCGCTGTGGCTCGACTGCGAGAGCGTCGACGGGTTTAATGAAGCAGGTGTCTTACGCCCACAGATGAGTAAATCGGGTACGGAACATTCCGTCTGCCGCGATCACGCCTTACAACCGAAGTAGCCATGTGCTTCCGCTGGGGTGCTTGACGTTCATCCGGGAGCTGACCGATTTTCGCGATGTCAAATTCCTCGAAAGCTGAATCTGTTGTGTATGTCGTTGACGACGATTCCGACATCCGTGATGGATTGAAGGCCCTATTGGAATCCGTCGGAATAGCGTGCGTGTGTTTCAGCTCAACAAAGGAATTCTTGTACAGCCAGCATACCGGAGGCGCAAATTGCTTGATCTTGGATGTCCGCCTGCCGGGAATTGGCGGGCTCGATCTTCAGGACGAACTGGCCAAAGCGAAAATCAAGACACCGATCATCTTCATAACCGGCCATGGCGACATACCCATGTCGGTCAGAGCGATGAAAGCCGGCGCAGTCGAGTTCCTGACCAAACCGTTTCGTGAGCAAGATATCCTGGATGCTGTTCGGACCGCCCTCGAACGCGATCGTCTACAGCGCAGTAAGGATCAGGAATTGCAGGGTCTGGCGGCTCGGTTCGAAACGCTTAGCGAGCGTGAACGCGAGGTCCTGAAATTCGTCATTGCGGGTTTCTTGAACAAGCAGACCGCGGCGCAAATGGGCGTCAGCGAGGTTACCGTCAAAGTTCACCGCCATAACATCATGATGAAATTGGATGCGAAGTCGTTGCCTGATCTGGTGCGAATGGCCGACCTGCTCGGCGTTCGTCACTTGGAGGTGACTGCGGCGGCCGAAGCAGAAGCGGGGGATCGCAGGCTACGAAGCAAGAAATAGGAACGTTGGGAGGTTGGCTTGTCCGAGACTCGCATGATTTCGATTGTCGATGATGACGCCCTGGCCCGCGATGGCATCAGGGAGCTCGTTGAATCCCTGGGATACAAGGCTCTTACCTTCGTTTCAGCCGAGCATTTCCTGCAATCGGGACAGATTGCGCAAACGGTGTGTCTGATTAGCGATATCCAAATGCCGGGATTGAGCGGCCTCGATTTGCAGGAAGAGCTCCACGCACAGGGCTATCGCACGCCGGTCATCTTGATCACTGCTTATCCCAGCGAGCAACAACGCACGCGCGCGTTTGGCGCCGGAGCGATCGGCTTCCTCAGCAAGCCGTTCGCAGAGCAGTCGCTCATCGACTGTCTGAGCGCCGCGATGAAGCACGCCAGCAGTCGTTCCAATGCGCAAATGGCCAGATAAAGTTGATTAAAGTTCATTCGACTAACAGTTGCTCATTTTCGGCGGCGCTTACCGAAGTCCAGCGTTTTTCTCTAAACCAAAGTATATTTAAGTCATCCGAATAGACTGGTACGAAAACCCCGCAACAGCGGGACTCAATTCCCCAGTGTCATATACTCAACTCATAGAGGAGGTAGGCCACATTCAATTGTAATTTGTTCAAGTGCAGGAGGTGAGGGTCATGCTGACACAGTCAGCGACAGTAAAAAACGCGTTCAATCCTTCAGCCTTACGAAATCCACCCGTTGAATCCAAAAGTCCCGTAGAAACCACGTCCGACGACGAATCGCTCGCTCGGTCGATGCATGTCGTTGGCAGCGTTCTGTACTATCCGCGCCGAACCGCCATCATTCATGAAGACGATCCTGCGGACCGCCTCTACAAGGTCATCAGCGGGGCCGTCTGTACCTACAAGATTCTGAGCGACGGGCGCCGGCAGATCGGCGGATTTTATTTGCCGGGCGATATTTTCGGTCTCGAAAGCGCCGCCGGGCATACACTCGCGGCTGAGTCCATCACTAATGTCAAAGTCCTTGTCATCAGGAAAAGTGCGCTTGCGCCGCTCGCCAAGCAAAGCGCAATGATGACGAATGAACTCCTCGAACTAACCGCGCGCGAGCTCGCCCGGGCACAGGACAGAGTGCTACTCCTTTCCTCTAAAAGCGCGCAAGAGCGCGTCGTCGGCTTTCTGTTCGAAATGTCGAAGCGGGCATCGTCAACCGGAAATACCGTCGAACTTCCGATGTCGCGCCAGGATATTGCCGATTATCTTGGGCTTACGATCGAGACGGTCTCGCGCACCTTGTGGGCGCTGGAAAACTGCGGTGCGATTGAGATATCGACGCGCCGGCGGATCGCATTCCGTAATCGCTCCGCGCTCATGCAATTGCAGCAGTGAAGTCAAACTGCCGCGCGCGGGCAAGCCGGGAGCGCTGAAACCAGGGCGCTCTCAAGGCCGCGTGGGGCGGCGGAGCTGTGCGCGTGCCGGCAATTGTCAGCCCGGCGGCGATTTCTTTCGCAAATTGACGAACCAATAAACGACCCCGACCATGATCGATCCGCCGATCACGTTGCCGATCGTGACCGGCAGCAGATTGCCGATCAGAAAATTGCTCCAGTTCAGGTTCGGAAAATCAGCGGGCGTTTTGCCGACTGCAGTCCAGAACGCGCTTGCAGCTTCCGCCTTTATGAACAAGCCGATGGAAATGAAATAGATGTTGGCGATGCTGTGCTCGAAGCCAGCCGCCACAAAAGCGGCGATCGGCAGAACATCCGATCGGCGCTACTGCGCGCGCCATAGCACATCCAAACCCCGAGACAGACCAGCGCGTTGCACAAGACGCCCAGCGTCCCCAACGAGAAAACCAGTCCCGCCAACAAACGCACCACGCCATATGGAAGCTTGGCGTAGCCGACCCAACTTCTGTCCGCAGACGTGACATCGATGCTGCCGTCGTCGCAAAGATCGCGCCAAATGCGATGAGTGCTCCGGCGAGAATGCTGAGCACGAATGATGTGAGCGGATCGGTAGTGACGCGGTTGATGCCGGTCTGTTCGGCACGCAGCGCCATTGCCGCCGGCAGGATGGCATCAAAGGTCACAAGCTGAGGCGACTGGACGTCAAGTCCGCCCGCCGGATCGTCGAGCGGCGCGCGCCCGCTCCTTTCTTTCATGGTACCGCGATTCTTTCATGGTACCGCGATCCACTTCAGGTCGCGCCAGCGACGCCGAACAGCAAGCCGACGATTTGGACGGCGATCACTTTGACGATCGTCATTGACGGAAAGATCATCGCATAGCCGATATCGGGACGCTCCGTCGGCGCCATTCGCGTGGAATAGACCAATATGGCCGGGTTTCCGGTCGCCCCGGAGGTGACGCCCAGCAGGTCGTCAAACGGGATTTTCATCAGGTAGTGTCCGACCAAAAGCACGATGACAACAGTTGCGAGGAGAACCGCAACCCCGATCAACAGCAGCTGCAATCCGGTTTCGGACACGGTCTTAACGAAAGGCTGCCCGGCATTGACCCCTACCGTGGCGAGAAACAGCGCCAGCCCGAAGTTGCGCAGCACGATATTCGCCGGTAGCGGTATCACCCAAAGCAAGGGCCCGGTCCGGCGCAGCTTTCCGGCGATCAGGGCCACGATCAGCGGGCCGCCGCCAATGCCGAGAGTCACTGTCCCAACACCGGGAATGGGGATCGGAATAAGTCCAAGGAGGACCCCGAGCACCATGCCGATTCCGAGTGACACGTAACTGAATTCAGCAGCGGCTTTGACGCTGTCGCCAAAGAACTGTCTTATTGCAGCCTTGCGATCGGGCGGCATCAGAACGCCGACGCGGTCGCCGAATTCCAGCGCGAGATCGGGCGATGGGACGAGATCGGTGTCGTAGCGCCGCACGTGCAACAACTGAACCGGAAAACCGGTCGGCAGCGAAAGCCTGGCAAGCGGTATTCCGACGACACTCGCTTTGCCTACGAAGACGCGAATATAGTCCAGAGCCGAACGGTCCTTGACGATACGGCCCGGATCGAGCTTGCCGAGGCGGCCTGCCGTGTCGTTGAGCTCGTCAAATCGTTCGGCAACGACGAGCAGGGCATCGCCGGCTTCAAGCATAAGCCCGGCCGATGGTACAACGTTCTGGCTCTTCTTCCTCACCATCGTGACTTGAATACCACTCGGCAGGTCTCTGCGGAGGTCTTCGTAGGTGGCATTCGTCCAATTGGGGCCGAGTGTGATTTCGCCCATGTGCATTTGCGGTTCTTTTGGGGGAAATTTCGGCTGCACCAGGCGCGTCATAAAATAAATGCATAAAATCGGCCCAATGACCCCGAAGGGATAGGCCACCGAATATCCAATTGATGGGTCCTTATTCACCATCACGTCCAGCGCTGCTTGTAGCGTGGCGGTGCTGGTCATCGAACCCGCAAAGATGCCCAGCGTGTGGCCTATCCTGACGCCGAACATCCGGCCAAGTCCCAGCGCGACCACGAGCCCGGCAATGACTCCAACGAAAGCCAAGAAGTTGTATTTGCGGCCGGCCGCGCCGGTCATGCCTTCAAAAAATTGGCGGCCATAGAGAATGCCTACGCCGTAGAGGAACATGATCAGGCCAATCAGTCCGATCGGACCGGTGATCTGAGCTTTGGGTGCAAAGGCCCCAAGTGCAAGCCCGACGAATAGGACGGCGCCGACGCCGAGCGAAAAGCTGCCGATGCTGATCTGGCCGACAAGATATCCTAGACCTATGGCGAGAAAAGCCGTGAGAATGGGTTGCGTGCCGATGATGTCACGGGCCAGGCCGATCATTGGAATTTCCTCTTCCTTCGATGCCACTTAGGTGCGAAGCGCCTGACGGATCAGCGCGCACGGCAGCCGGCGGCTCGCAATTGCTCGAGTACGCGTTCGACCAAATCGGGGGTAGGCGGTGTTGTGTTCGCAAGTTTGTATTCCAGGTTCATCGCTTTCCATTTGAACGCGCCGAGCTGATGAAACGGTTGTACCTCGACCCATTCCACATTCTTCATTGGCGCCACAAAGCGCGCGATGCCGTCGACATTTGCCGGATCGTCGGTCAGTCCGGGAACAAGCGTGAAGCGCACCCATACGGGTTTGCCGATCGCTGCCAACCGTTCGGCAAAGCGTAAGGTCGGGGTCAAATCGCGACCGGTTACGGTTCGATATGTTTGTGGATCTGAGCTCTTGATGTCGAGCAGAACGAGGTCGAGGACGGACAGATATTTGTCATCGACGCGGTCGCCCAAAAAGCCTGATGTCTCGATCGCGGTATGCAGCCCGAGTTGTTTCGCCCCGGCCAATATCCGCCGGGTAAAGGCTTGCTGCACCATCGGCTCGCCGCCTGAGATCGTCAGGCCGCCATCCAAAGCGCGCAGAGCAGGTGCAAACGTGGCAAGCCGATCAATGATCTGCTGCGCCGCCAGATTGGTGCCGTCTTTGAGGTGCCAGGTGTCGGGATTGTGGCAATAGGAGCAGCGCAGCAGGCAACCGGACACGAACAGCACGACACGAAGCCCAGGCCCGTCGTAGCGCGAGGCTGTCTCGTAGGAGTGCACGTAGCCGAATGCGCCGGCAGGATCTTCTTCAAACGTGCTTTCATCGGGCGCATCGGGCGAGACGCCAATGTGCAAATCGTGGCGGCTGCCAGGCTCGAGGTTGCCGACCTGGGACATGCCCGCGAACTCCTTGCGTCAGATCTGGCCGTGGAAGGTGCGGCTGATCACGTCCTGTTGTTGCTCGCGCGTGAGCCGGACGAAATTGACGGCGTAACCCGAGACCCGGATCGTCAGTTGCGGATACTTGTCCGGGTTCTTCATCGCGTCTTCGAGCGTGTTCTTGTCGATCACGTTCAGGTTCATGTGGAACCCGCCCTGGTCGAAATAGACGTCGAACGCCTTCACGGCGGCATCGACAAGCTCGGTATCCGACAAGTGCGCCTTTTGCGGCGCCACCGAGACCGTGTAGCTGATACCGTCAAGCGAGTCCTTGTACGGAAGCTTCGCAACCGACAGGCACGACGCTAACCAGCCGTGGTTGTCGCGGCCGTGCATGGGATTGGCCCCTGGTGCGAACGGCTCCCCCTTGCGCCGACCATCGGGCGTATTTCCGGTTGCTTTGCCGTAGACCACATTGGACGTGATTGTCAGGACGCTTTGCGTATGCGTAGCACCGCGGTAAGTCGGGTGCTTGCGAATCTTGTGCATGAACCGTGTCACAACGTCGGAAGCGATGGAATCGACGCGATCGTCATTGTTTCCGAATTGCGGAACCGGGTCCTTGCTCTTGTTCTGGTAGTCGACCACCAGTCCCGTATTGTCCCGAATGACGTGGACCTTTCCGTATTTGATCGCAGCAAGGCTGTCGGCGACCACAGACAGACCAGCGATGCCAAACGCCATAGTCCGCAGAATGTCGCGGTCATGCAGCGCCATCTCCAGCCGCTCGTAGAAATACTTGTCATGCATGTAATGGATGCAATTCATCGCGTGCACGTAGGTGCGCGCGAGCCATTCCATCATATGGTCGAATTTGGCGAAGACGTCGTCGTAGTCGAGCTCCTCGCCGACCACCGGCGGGCTTGCCGGGGCAATTTGGTCGCCGGAAACCTCGTCGCGACCGCCGTTGACGGCATAGAGCAGCGCCTTGGCGAGATTGACGCGCGCACCGAAGAACTGCATCTGCTTGCCAAGACGCATTGCCGAAACGCAGCACGCGATGCCGTAATCGTCGCCCCAATAAGGACGCATCAGGTCGTCGTTCTCATATTGCAGCGAAGATGTGTCGCGGCTCACCTTGACGCAGTATTTCTTGAAATTCTCCGGCATGTGCTTCGACCACAGCACGGTGATGTTCGGCTCCGGCGCCGGCCCGAGATTGGTCAATGTATGCAGCATCCGGTAGCTGCTCTTGGTGACCAGCGTCTGTCCGTCTACGCTCATGCCAGCGACGCACTCGGTCGCCCAATACGGGTCGCCGCTGAACAAAGCGTCATATTCCGGCGTCCGCAGGAACCGCACGATGCGAAGCTTCTGAACGAGTTGGTCCCAAAGCTCCTGCGCGCCAGCTTCGTCGAGAATCTTCTCGCGCATATCGCGTTCAATATAAACATCGAGAAAAGTCGATATCCGGCCGATCGACATCGCCGCGCCGTTCGCTTCTTTCACCGCGCCGAGATAAGCGAGATAGGTCCATTGCACGGCTTCGTGCGCGTCCGCGGCGGGACGGCTGATATCGCAATCGTAGAGTTTCGCCATCGCGACGAGATCTTCGAGGGCGCGTATCTGGTCAGCCAACTCCTCGCGTTGGCGAATCACCTCGTCGGTCGGCCACATGTCGTCGATTTGGTGCCGCTCTTCTTTTTTGGCTTCGATCAGGCGGTCGACGCCGTACAGCGCAACGCGGCGGTAATCGCCGATAATCCGGCCCCGACCATAAGCATCGGGCAAGCCGGTGATGATGCCGGACTTCCGGCATCGCATGATTTCCGGCGTGTAGGCGTCGAAGACGCCGTCGTTATGCGTCTTGCGATATTTAGTGAAAGTCTGGTGAACCGTTGGGTCAGCTTCAAAACCAGCGGCCTTGAGCCCCGCTTCGACCATGCGCAGGCCGCCAAAAGGAAATATTGCCCGTTTGAACGCCTGGTCGGTTTGCAGTCCAACGATCACTTCGTTGGCTTTGTCGATATAGCCGGCTTTGTGCGCCAGCATCGTTGATGGCGTTTGCGCGTCAACAGCAAGGACGCCTTTTTTTTGTTCGTCATGGAAATAGGGTTGCAACTTATTCCAAACCGCCTTGGTTCGCTTTGACGGTCCGGCAAGAAATTTTTCGTCCCCTGAATAAGGTGTGGCGTTGCGAACAATGAAATCGCGCACATCGATGGAAGTCGACCAAGGACCGAGCTGGAAACCGCGCCAACTGCGCTCGTTCTTTTGGCTTTTGGGTATAGCGGCCATGCCTTCCATGCGCGCCTCCAGATAATCGGAATTCTGTTGACCAAACTCTATGCCGCCACAGCCGGCTCGAATTTGATCAAGGTCAAAGTCCTCCTCGCGCGGGTGCGTCTAAGAGTCGATCGCGCAAGGAGGAGTGGCCATGAACAACAAAGAGGACGAAGAGAAAAATCGAGGTGCTTGATCGACCTCTTTGAAGGCGCCAAGGGCCGCCGCCCGAAGACAGATCGAGAATTGGAGGAGTGGCTCACCTCGGCCGAGGGGAAAGCGGCCACGGCTTTTGAGTCCACGTCTATTTCTCGTTGGGGAGAAACCGGGCGATCGTAACTGGCGCCAGAAACTGTTAAGCAGTTACTTCGACCCGTGCATCTGCGGCCAAACGAGGCAATGCGAGCGCTGATCGGCTTCAGCCCGAAGCAGCGCTGGCTTTCTGCGATAGAAGCGAAACCGTATGCCGCGCGATCATCAGCTCTTCGTCGGTGCCGATCACGTAAACGGCGACCTTGCTCTTTGGATCGGAAATGAGCGGCCCGCCGGATTTGTTCGCCGCTGCATCGAACTTCACCCCGAGCCATGCCAGCTTCTCGGCCACACGCGCGCGAATAGTCGGTGAATTCTCGCCGATTCCGGCGGTAAAGACAAAGCCGTCAAGCCCGTTGAGCGCGGCTGCTAGCATCCCTGCGTTGAGCACGATGCGATAGACAAAATATTCGATTGCGAGCTTGGCGCCGGGAGCCGCGCTGCCGTCCAGTTCGCGCATATCGTTGCTGATTCCGGACAGGCCTTTGAGGCCGCTGTCGCGATAGAGGAGATCCTGAACGTCTTTGGCGGACATGCCCTTCTGATCGATTAGATAAAGGAGCACGCCGGGATCGATCTGGCCCGGCCGGGTGCCCATGGGCAGCCCATCGAGCGCCGTAAAGCCCATCGTGCTTTCGACGCTTCGGCCGGCGGCGAGCGCGCACATTGAAGCGCCGCTGCCGAGATGGGCGACGATAACCCGCCCGTTTGCCATGGTGGGGCCGAAATCGTGCAAGCGGCCCGCAATATATTCGTAAGAAAGTCCATGGAAGCCGTAGCGCCGCACACCCTCGTCGTAGAAGTGCGCCGGGATTGCGTAATGATCGGCAACCACATTGTGCGTGCGATGAAACGCCGTATCAAAGCACGCCACCTGGAGTAGTTCAGGCTGGGTGGTCAGTAATCTGCGGATCGGCGCCAGATTGTTGGGCTGGTGCAGCGGCGCGAGCGAACTGAACCGTTCAAGGCGCACCAGCACGTCCTTATTGATGACGACCGGGCGATCATAGTCGGGACCGCCATGAACGACGCGGTGGCCAACTGCGACGAGCCTGATCTTCTGCGTCTCGCGCAGCCACGCGCCGGTCGCCGCCAAGGCGGTGGCGACATCCGGGACTTCCTGCGTTGTATAGGTTTTGTCGATCAAGGGGCTGCGATCGCGCGCTTCGGCGCGAAGCCGCGGCCGGGTGCCGATGCCGTCGACTTGGCCCTTGATGAGACGTTGCGGATCGCCGGAATTCGGCAGGTCAAATATTTGGAATTTGACGCTCGAAGAGCCCGCATTGACGACAAGGATTGTGTCCATGGCTGATGAGGTCCACGGCCACTACGCGGTCGGTAAAGGCGCGTTGTTGCGGCGCGCCGCAGCGTAAAGCACCGCTGCCGCGCATGAGGCCATGCGGCTCCGCACCGAATCCGCCCGCGAGGTCAGGACGACCGGCACTCTGGCGCCGAGCACCAAACCGGCGGAATCCGCTTTGGAGAGATAGATCAGGTTCTTCGCCAGCATATTGCCGGCTTCGAGGTCGGGAACGACCAGGATTTGCGCCTTGCCCGCGACCGGCGACTGAATGCCCTTAATTCTCGCGGCTTCCGGATCGATGGCATTGTCGAACGCCAGCGGGCCATCGAGGATCGCGTTGGTGATCTGGCCGCGGTCGGCCATCTTGCACAGCGCCGCGGCATCAATAGTCGAAGGGATTTTAGACGTTACCGTCTCAACGGCTGAAAGTATTGCCACGCGCGGGACACCGAGCCCGACTTGATGGAACAAATCGGCGGCGTTCTGAACGATATCGCGCTTGGCGTCGAGGTCCGGAGCAATATTAATCGCGGCGTCGGTTACGAATAAAGTCTCGGCATATGTCGGCACGTCCATAATGAAGACGTGGCTTATGCGTCGCGCGGTGCGCAGCCCGGTTTTGGAACTCGTGACGGCGCGCATCAGCTCGTCGGTGTGCAAGCTGCCTTTCATCAGCATCTCGCCCTTGCCTTCATGCACCAATTCCACGGCTTTAGCGGCGGCGGCTTCGCTATGCGCGGCATCGACCACCTGGAAGCCGCCGATTTGAATGCGATGCTCGTCAGCAACCTTGTGAATCCTGGCGGCAGGCCCGACAAGGGTCGGCTTGATGATGCCGAGTTCCGCGGCCGCCACTGCGCCACGAAGCGAAGTCTCGTCACATGGATGCACCACGACAGTCAGCGCCGGTGTAACTTGCTTCGCCTTGGCGATGAGATGGTCGTATTTCGATCCCGGCGGATGTGTCGCCGGGCTGATCGCTCGAAGAGTGCCTATTTCGCTCTCTCGTTCTCTTGGCATGGCCGCTCCGATCCGTTTGTGCGTCTACACGATCATGACGCTTTCGACGTTGTATCTCCGGCTGCGGCGGAGGCCGCTGATCTGCTTCTCACGACGGCCAGCCGATCATCTTTACTGAACAGGCGACTCACCCGCTGCAGGCGCTCGCGGTCGTCCTCGGATAGTTCCCCGCGCGCGCTCAGCACCTGTTGGATCAACTCCAGGGACTTACGCCGCGTCTCGGGCTCGGGCGGCAGCATCGATGGGATTGCCGACAGCGCTCCCTCGGGATCGAGCAGGAGGATGTAAAATTGCTCCCGCACCGTCGCTTTGAATTCCGCCAAAGAAACATCGGTGTATTTCTCACGTATTCGGCGCAGTGCTTCGAAGCCGCGCTCGTCGACTGCCCCGCGACCCATTCCTGCAAAGAGGAGGGCGCGGATTGTCGCCTCGCGCAGTCCGCCGCTAGAGATATGTGATTTCAGTTCCGCAATGCGCTTATTGATCAGCTCGCCATGGAGCGGATTTTTGCCGGGCCGGCGCAGCGAACGGCTATCCGCCACATCGACGCCCATTGCGGCTTGCAAGGGTTTCCAGCCGTAAACGGTCGTGAACAAGCGCTCGCAAAAATTTTCCGTCGCGGTCCGCCAGGCTTCCCATCCCGCAACGACCTGCCGCGAAACATTTTCCTGCATGGCAATAAACGGGTTGTCGGCGGCGGCTGGTCTACGCCCCTGGCGCACCCGCTCGGCCCATGCGCCGACCGGCGCCATCATCGGATTTGCATTGGAAAACAGTTCATATTGGAGGCGCAGCGGGTGCATGCGTCGCATCGCATCGGCCAAAGCCGGATTTACCAGCGCGCGAACAAACGGCTGCGCGAACGTTCGATAAAGCGCGAGATTGGTCTGCGATACACGATCGACGGTAGCGAAGCTGCGGTCGTCCGACAGGTCGTTACCGCCCAGTGCACGGATGTCGTCGAGCGTTCGCATTTCGCAGCGCATGATCCAATCGCCGGAAGCGAGATCCGGGTTGATTGTCTCCCCGCCTTTCGGAGCAAACTTTGCTTCGTAAAGGCCCGGCGGCAGGGTGTCGATCAGGTCGATATTGCTCGAAAACTCACCGTGCTCTTTTTTGGCCACGCCGCCGGACACGAAGATGCCAAGATGGCCGATCGTGTCATGAATGGTGTAGACGATTGTCTGGCCATACGCGCGGATCTCGTCGACATTCTCGTACAGATCAAGAATCCAGCCGAGCGCTTGCTGCGGCGGCGTGACATTGTCGCCGTGCGAGCAAAATACGACGATCGGCGAGCGTATGTTGCGCAGGTCGATCGTCGTTCCATCCGATACGCGGATATTCCCTGCGGCGAGATTGTTGCCGACGAATAATTCGTCGACGATGAACTGAATTTCTTCCGCGTTCAAATTGACGTGGCCGCCCCACCAGCGTTCAAAGCCCAGATAGCGCGGAGCCTCGGTGTCGATTTTCGAGTAGAGATTGTATTGCTTGGTCCAAAGTGTATTTGCCGGATTTTGATTTTCGAAATTCTGCACGAGCCAGGCGCCGTCGAACTTGCCGCCGCCGAGATCGCTCGCGAACTCGGTAAGCCAGCTGCCGCCAAGGAGCCCGCCGCTGTAGCGCATCGGATTTTTGCCATGCACGCCCTGCCAATAAGACAGTGGCGAACCGGCGACGATGATCGGGCCGAACAGCTCCGGACGCAGTGCCGCGAGCATCATCACCGCCCAGCCGGCCTGGCAGTTGCCGATCACGCACGGCTTGCCGTCGGCATCCGGGTGCAATTCGATGACCTTCTCGAGGAATTTGGCCTCGGCGCGCCCAATATCTTCGATGGTCTGGCCGGGGACCGGCTCGGGGAGAAACCCAATGAAATAGCACGGGTGGCCGGCCCTCATCGCCACGCCGATCTCGCTGTCGGCCTTGAAGCCGCCGATTCCGGGGCCGTGGCCGGCGCGCGGGTCGACGACCACAAAGGGCCGCCGTTTCGGATCGATTTTTACGTTGGCCGGCGGGACAATTCTCACCAAGGCGTAGTTGACCGGCCGTTCGAGCCGACGGCCGTCGACGATCAGCTCGAATTCATACTCCAGCACATGCGGCGCGGTTTCCGCGATGTGCTCGCGATATTGATTGCCCCGTTGCCGCATCACGTCCAGGAACAGGACGCTGCGCTGCGCGGCGTCGACCATGTATTCGATCGCGGGGCCAAAACTGTTGAACGGTAATGTTTCGGGTTTGTTAGACATGAGACTGGACATGTGAGCCGATGCGGTTGCGTTTTCGGGGAGCGTCAGGCGGATTTTTCGTGTGTGATGATCGCTGGGATTTCCGATGCCCATCAGCCGAAATCGTCCGCCGCGCTATTGTCGAAAACAGCTATGACCAAAATGAGATATTGAGTTTGATATAGGTCAAAGAACTCGATTAAGTCTTTGTGTCGGTTTGACGTAGCCCATTGGCCAATCAGAGAAATCTCGTGCAAGAATTCTCGGCCGAGGCTGCCCGGATGGCATGAGATGGAACAGTCCGAAAAACAGGCACGCGGTTGGAATTTGCTCCGCTATCTGCCGCCCGCCAACTGGCTTGTGCATTACCGGCCCATCTGGCTAAGCGGCGATTTTGTAGCCGGCGTCACGCTTGCGGCCTATGCGATTCCGGTGGCGCTTGCCTATGCGACATTGGCCGGGTTGCCGCCGCAGGTCGGCATCTATGGCTATTTGCTTGGCGGCCTCGGCTACGCACTCCTGGGGTCATCGCGTCAGCTGGCGATCGGCCCAACCTCCGCGATCTCGCTGATGGTTGCGGGAACGGTCGGGGAGATGGCCGGCGGTGACACCGTGCATTATGCGCAAATTGCTAGTCTTGCCGGCTTCACCGTAGCTTTGCTTTGCCTGATCTCGTGGCTTTTGCGCCTGAGCATATTGGTGCGTCTGATCAGCGACAGCATTCTGGTGGGCTTCAAGGCCGGTGCCGGGTTGACCATCATCATGACCCAGTTGCCGAGCCTCTTCGGCGTTCGCGGCGGCGGTCACAACTTTTTCGAGCGCGCGGTGCTGCTGCTCGGCCAGCTCGGCCAGGTTCATTACCTCGTGCTGGCGATAGGAGTGCTGGCAATCGCAGTGCTGTTCGCCGGCGACCGGGCTTTTCCGGGACGGCCGATTGCACTTGCGGTGGTCGTACTGGCGATCGTGGCGGCATCCGTTTTCGGATTGCCAGCGCTTGGTGTACCGATCACCGGGGAGATTCCTCGGGGTCTTCCGTCGCTGAGCTTGCCCGCCTTGCGGCTGCGCGACGTGGACGGGATATTTCCGCTGGCGGCTGGGTGTCTGCTGCTTGCCTATATCGAAGGCGTGTCGGCAGCGCGCACTTTCGCGACAAAACACGGCTACGAGCTCGATTCGCGTCAAGAATTTCTCGGCCTCGGCGCGGCGAACCTGTTCGCAGCACTGGGTCACGGCTATCCGGTGGCCGGCGGCTTGTCGCAGTCGGCGGTCAACGACAAGGCCGGCGCGCGCACGCCGCTTGCTCTTGTGATCGCTTCGCTGGCGCTCGCGTTATGTCTGCTATTCCTTTCCGACTATTTGCAAAATCTGCCGAAGGCCGTTCTCGCCGCCATCGTATTCACGGCCGTGCTCGGGCTGATCGATGTTCGCGCCTTGTCGCATATGTGGCGGATCAGCAAGCCCGATTTCTATGCGGCCGCCATTGCCCTTGCCGCGGTGCTGCTGCTGGGCATTCTGCAAGGCATCTTGCTCGCTGCGGCAGCTTCGGTGTTGATCCTTCTCGCCCGCGCCTCGCAGCCGCACGTGGCGTTTCTCGGCCGCATCCCCAGCACTGACAGTTATTCTGACCTGGCGCGACACCCTGAAAACGAACAACTACCGCATGCCATCGTGTTCCGGCCGGAATCCTCGCTGCTCTATGTCAACGCCGATCATGTGATGCAGAGCGTTCTGGAGCGCGTGAGGAACGTCGGCCAAGCGGGCACCCGCATCATCGTCTGCGATCTCTCGGCTTCGCCTTACATCGACCTCGCCGGCGCGCGCATGCTGCGTGCGCTTCACAACGAGGTGGCGCCACGCGGTATCGGCCTGCGGATTGTAGGAGCCCGGGGCCGCGTGCGCGACCTCTTGCGCGCTGACGGACTCGGCGAGATCGTCGGTGGCCGCCTGACGACCGTCGAAGCGGTGGTTAAGAGCATCGATCAGGCAAAATCACCCGCGGGCAACTGAACAGCCACGAGAATTTCACTGCGGCGGTTCGGTATCGGTGACCTTCTTCCACGACTGATCCGGATTGAACGAGGTCATTTGTTCCGCCAGTTTCGCGGTCTGCGGGCCGAGATCTTTTTCGTACACCACGCCGTCGTGATTGACGATAAAAGTCATCACGCCGGAATTTCTGTATTCGGCGGGATAGGCCACGAGCGCAAAGCCGCCGATCATCTTGCCATTCACCACGTAATCCGCCGCGCTGCCGGGGGCGGCGGGGCCCTGCTTGGTCAGGATCTTGTAGTAGTAGCCGTGATAAGGAGAACGACCTTCGCCAGCGCGGTAACCCTGGCGCGACGCGGCAGCGAACAGTTCGCCGAGCGGGCTTTCTTCCTCACCCTGCGCGGTCGGCCAATACAGACCGTCCTTCTTGCCAGATTCGCTGATGAAGCGTCGGGCATAGACGCCTTGGCCGTCGCCGCGATCTTTCGCAGCATAATCATTCTGCGCGTCCACATAGGCAAGGCTAGTCTGAATAGCATCGAGTTCGTTGTGGCCGATGCGCCGAGCGAGGATTTCCTGCCGGCCGGCCGAGGTGTCGAACGACCAAGTGCCTTCCTTGTTACGCACGAGTGGGATCGGGAACGGATAATCATTGTTGCCGATCACCAAGATCGCCTTGCTGTCGCCGTCCATCGCAATCTGATGCTTGGTGTCATAGGAGCCGACGAAACGCTCGCGAATGGCGTCGTCGGAGACTTTGTCGCCAGATGAGATGATATCCTCGCCACCTCGGCCGAGCACGACCAACGCGGCTTTTTGATCGCCGCTTCTTGCCGTGGCGACAAGTGCATCAACCGCGTCCTGCGGCGTTTTGTAGTCCTGCTGCGCGAGGGCCATAGACGAAGCGACAATTGACGTCCACGTCACAACAAGGATCGCGGCCGTCAGCATTTTGAGAATCTTGTTCATTGACAACCTCGGTTGTTCCATTGTTGCATCATTGCATACGTTAGTGTGCGACCACAGTGACTGCTGGGATCCGCGCACCCGACGCAATCCAGGCGTCATAAGTTTGGAACGTCAAACCAAGCTTGTCGTAGAAGACTCGCAGGTAACCGTCGCGGCCGCGCATGACCGCCTCCGGCACGAGCGATTGCACCTCCTGCGCCATGACGCCGACATAGGCTGTGTGGCCGCCGTTGTAAGTAAAGCGATAGAAGCCAAGCCCATCGTCGATGCGCCCGAGCAACACGATGTCGTGCTTAAGGCGCATGTCAGAGCGCCGACCGCCGCCGCCACCGCGCCCTCCGCCGCCGCCACCGCCGCCGCGGGCCATTCCGCCACCGCCACCGCGTCCTCCGCCGCCACCGCCGCCTCGAGCGAACCCACCGCCTCCGCCGCCACGGCCACCCCCGCCTCCGCCGAGACTGGCACGGCCGCGGGCGCCCTCAAGATTGGCAACTCTTCCCGAGCTGATATTGCCCATTGCATTGCCCGGACCACGCCCTCCGCCGGCCGAGGGTCTGTTGCCCCCGCCGCCCGGCCGATTGCCGGCACCGCCTGGTCGGTTGCCCCCAGCAACGCCGCCTCCGCCGCCGCCTGGTCGATTGGCCCCAGCGCCACCGCCTGGTCGGTTGCCCCCAGCAACGCCGCTTCCGCCGCCGCCTGGTCGATTGGCCCCAGCGCCACCACCTGGCCGGTTGCCCCCGCCGCCGACGTTCGGCCGGTTGTCGCCGCCTCCACCAATATTGGGCCGGTTAGCACCCCCACCGCCTGGTTGCAGAACCTGGTTGCCGCCGCGGCCACGGAAGTCCATACGATTTTGCGCACCACCAGCGACGGCGTTGCGATTACCACCGAATTTTTGCGCGACGTTGGCGTTGTTGTAGCGCACACCCTGGCGATGCGCTGGATTGTGTGCCCAGTTGTTGCCACCGCCGCGATTGATGTTGTTGATGTTGACGTTGCGATTGACGTTGATGTTGTTGCCGCCCCAATTCATACCGCCGCCCCAATAGCCCCCTCCGGCCCAGCGGCCGAGCGCGTAGCCGGCACCGAAGGCAAGTCCGGTCGCAAGAATGCCGGCGCCGATATAGGCGGGCGGTGGCCAGTAGTAGGGCGGATAGGTCGGAGACGGCCACGTTCCGTAGACGACGGCCGGATTGTAATAGGGTACGTAGACCGTGTTCGGTTGCGTAGGCGTGATGACGATGACTTGCTTTCCGTCCTGCTGCTCCGTTGACACCGTCTGCTGCTGGTTCGACGTGAGCTTGTCGTTGGCCTGCGCCTTCTGACGCAACCGTTGGATCGCATCCATGACATCCGGCTGCTGCGCTAGCACCGCGTCGCCGAGCTTTTGTGTCCAGTCGAGCTTGTCGCTCATCATGTCGAGCACCGAGGGTGTCGCCACGAGCGACTTGACGCTGTCGTCCCAGCTCTGCTTGCCGACCGCCGTCTTGAGCGCGTCGTCCTTGAGATTCTTGTTGGCGGTGACCCAGCGTTCTGCCTCAATGACCTCAAGCGGGTAGGTTGAAGCCATCAGGATCTGCGCCAAAAGCGCGTCGGGATAGAGCGCGATCGGCGCGAGCAGCGCATCGAGCTCTTCGGGTTTGAGCAATTGCTGGTCAGATGAGGCAGGCTGCGGCGGGTTGGTTTGCGCCTGGGCAGCGACGGGCAGCCAAAGAAGAATAGCAAGAAGGACAAACCTCTTAGCTAGAGACGTCATTTGCCCTCTCCTCAATCGATCCGGTAAGGCAAGGAATGGATGGTGTAGACGACGCGGTGCTGCCCCTGCCGCGCGACCTCATGCGAGAAAAACCAAAATAGCCGGGCCTCGAACCCGCCGTGTTTGATCCAGATCAAAGTCTAACCAATCCTGGCATTCCAGACTCATTTGTTCTCGCAGTGCAGGGTATTCGGTCATCGGCAGACGCCAAACGGCTTCGGCCACTCTCTAGCGATGTTTCCGCCTTGCTGGACGCCGCGAACTATTCCGCCATCGAGACGCTACGTAACGGGAAGCGGATAGAGATCCGCGCTCTTCGACCGGAAGATCGCGACGATTTCGTGGCGGCGGTCGGCCGTGCCAGCAGCCAGTCGCTATATCGGCGGTTTTTTGCGGTCCGGCGTCATTTCACCGAGAACGAAACCTCGTTTTATCTCAAGGTCGACTTCAAGGATCACGTTGCGCTGGTGGCGGTTGCCGAGGATAACGGGCGCGCGATGATCATTGCCGGCGCCCGCTACATTGTCGTCGAGCCGCGCCAGGCTGAAGTGGCGTTTACGGTGCTTGACGATTACCAGAGGCAGGGAGTCGGGGCGGCTCTGCTGCGCCATCTCATTGGGATTGCCAGGGGTGCCGGCATCGGCGAACTGATCGCGCAAGTGCTGCCCGACAATACCGCGATGCTTAAAGTCTTCGAAAGAAGCGGAGCGAAATACACGGCAAAACGGCAGTCGCAGACGATCTACACCAAACTTGAACTGTCGTGAGGTTGGCAACAGAGTGATTGCTCGTCATGTGCAGAAATTTCAGCCAGAGGGTGCTTCGCCGTTCGCATTGGGGCAAAGCTATCGTAGCGGCATTCGTCCTCTTGAGCGCCGGTGATATTTGTCACGCCGCAGACGCTCGCATCCATATTGCCCTTAATGCGAGAAGTGCCGCGGGCACCGGCAATTTATTTTTCTCCAGGCGCAGATTTCGGCTTGCCGTAAGCGGCGTCGATTTGGCTAAAGCTTCCATTGCCACGGTCGATCTAGACGGCACGGCGTCGAATCTGCACAATGCCGGCGAGATCGTGGGCAGCTATGACGCAGCGCCGTCCGGCACCGCAATCGCGTCCGGGTCAAGACCCGCCCGTCTTCAGAACGCCCATGGCGTCGTTCTCGAATTGCATGCAAGCACGGCAGCTGCGCCGGATCTGAACCTTGCCGGGATGACGATCGAAAGTCACGGATGGCGAGCCGTCGTCCGCGCTTCAAAAGCGAGGTAAGGGCGCTTCGCGCGTGGGTCAGTTCACTTCCAGCGCAGCGTCATTCCAATGTCGCCCGGCATGCCGCCGGGAAAGTCAACGATCTGGAACGCGATCTTGTATCCGCGATCCTTAAGGTGTTTTTCCCAGAAGTCGTAGAGTTCTTTCGGCAGGCCGGTCAGCGTCTTTTCCCAACCCGCCTCGCGCTGGTTTATCGCGCGGCCGCGGTCGGTGCAGAGCTGGTTGGGGAAACGGCCGATCTCGACCTCGGTCAATCCGTTATTGGCGGCGCGTTTGATGATCGCTACCGCGCGCGCCATGCGATCGTCATCGGATACACCCGAAGGCTTGGTAAATTTGTCGATCAGCGCCTTTTTCTCGGCCTCCGCGGCAGACATTTCGCGCATCGCGGCAGAGGCTTTCTCGGCCTCTTTACGGGCGATTTGCTCCAAGAGGTCTTTTGCCGAGGGCAACCCGGCGAGTGGATCGGCTGTCTTCTGCGCTTGTGCTTCAGCCATGGGACACTCCTTGTCGAACCAGATGCATACGTTGCGTACCGGCGAAAAAGTTTGATTTATCGCAAATCGGGCAACACCGGGGCTGCCTAGATTGTCGAGTTGCTGCAAACGGATAGGGGTTGAGCATGGCGACCGAAGACGAAAGCGCAAAGAAATTCAAGCGTAAAGCCTATGAGAAACAGCTGCACAAGTTGCAGGTCGAGCTTTGCCACCTGCAAGATTGGGTCAAGGCTGAAGGGGCGCGGATCATCATTATCTTCGAAGGCCGTGACACGGCGGGCAAAGGCGGCACGATCAAGGCCATTACCGAGCGGGTCAGCCCGCGCGTTTTTCGGGTCGTCGCCTTGCCGGCGCCGACCGAGCGCGAGAAAAGCCAAATGTATGTTCAGCGTTACATCGCGCATTTTCCCGCTGCCGGCGAAATCGTCATCTTCGACCGCAGTTACTACAACCGCGTCGGCGTCGAACATGTAATGGGATTTGTCGACAAACCCCAATACAAGCGGTTTTTGCAACTCTGCCCCCAGATCGAACAATACATTATCGATGCCGGCATTCAATTGATCAAAGTCTGGCTCGAAGTCGGCCAGAAAGAGCAGGACCGGCGATTCCAGGCCCGTATCAACGACCCGCTACGGCAATGGAAACTGAGCCCAATGGATGTTGAATCGTACAATCGCTGGTATGACTACTCGAAAGCGCGCGATCACATGTTCAAAGCGACGGATACCAAGCACGCTCCGTGGTACATCGTGCGCAATGACGATAAGCGGCGCGGCAGGCTGAATTGTATTTCTCACATCCTGTCACGAATCCCGTACAAAAAAACTGCCCACAAGAAGGTCAAGCTTCCCAAGCGATCGAACAAAGGCGCGTATGACGATCAGACGTCTTTGAAGGGCAGGAAGTTCGTTGCTGAACGCTTCTGACCAGCCGAACGCTCTTGACCAGCCACGCGCTTTGACCAACTCAAATATGAGGGATCAGAAAATGCGGCTCGCCAGGCGCCTCGCTCCGGCGCTCTTCGTCACTTTGATTTTTTTTGCCGGAAGTCAGCACCAGCTCTGGGCGGCGCCTGCGCGCGATGCGGCGCTCGGTCCCGCTGAAGTGCAGGTCGACCTATTTCGCGGCTTGGCCGACGTTTTTTCCCGCGGCATGGACACGCTGACCCATAGACTGAACCAAGAGGGCTATAGCGCACGCGTCTACAGCACCAATCAATGGCCCACGGCCGCGCAACGCATCGCCGGCCAGTATATGCGCCAACACAAGGCTATCGTGGTGCTCATAGGTCATTCGCTCGGCGGCAATGCGATCTTCGACGCCGCCTACGACCTGGATCAGAGAAACATCCCGGTCGAATTGCTGGTTTCGTTCGATGCGACAAATCCCCGCCCGGTGCCGAAGAACGTTCTCCATGTGGTGAACTTCTTTCAGCAGAACGGCTTCGGCAAACCGGTCTCGCCGGGCCCTGACTTCAAGGGCGAGCTTACCAACATCGACTTGACCGCCGAGACCGGTTTGTCACACACGACAATCGAGAAATCGCCGCGGCTTCATGCCATGGTGATGCGGAAAATTACCACGGTCGTCGAGAAAGATTTGGCCAAGAGGACCAAGGGAAGCAAAAAGAAAGCGCCAAAGAAGAAAACCGCCGCGGCTAATCCTGCCGCACAATGACCTTGGTGCCGACGTTTACCCGGTTGTAGAGATCGATCACGTCGTCGTTGACAAGCCGGAAGCAGCCCGACGACACCGCTTGCCCGATCGTCTCCGGGGCATTGGTGCCATGAATGCGATATACCGTGGCGCCAAGAAACATCGCACGCGCGCCGAGTGGGTTGCCGGGGCCGCCGGCCATAAAGCGGGGCAAATAGGGTTGCCGCTGGAGCATTTCCGGGGGCGGATGCCAGTCCGGCCACTCGACCTTGCGGCTTATCTGAAGAAGCCCTTGCCAAGTGAAACCGTCTCGGCCGACACCGACGCCATAGCGCATCGCGTGCGTTGGATCCTGGATCAGGTAGAGGTGCCGTTCGAGCGTATTGACGATGATGGTGCCCGCTGGTTGTTGCGAACGGTAAAACACCATCTGGCGCTGAAATTCCTCCGGCAGGTTGGCTGAATTGCCGTGATCGATGCCGGGATCGACGTCTTTTGCCGTGGGCTGAGTCTGATACGGAAAGGGTAGGAGCGGCGGCAGCGATTGCGCCGCCGCGTAGACCGGAGCCAGGCACAAAATTGCCAGCGCGGACCGCAGTATCGATCCGCGCAATAGTCTGTGACGTTTCATGGAGCCCCTACCTACCTTCTGTAAGCGAACACGTTAGCAGCTGACGCTAGTTCATCGCAACGCTATGGTCATGCCTCCCACGCCGAGTGTCGCCTGAAACCCGACCTGCGCGCCGCGCAGCGTGAGCACCACGCCTCTCTGGTTTTGCAGCGTCGCTACCTGTCCGCCGCCGACGAATGCAAGGCCGGCGCCGGCCGCACCATAGGTGCCGGCGATGTCCGAAGCACGGTGCAGATTCGACGCGGTGCCGACAAGACTGGCGCTGGAGACGCCCAGGGTGCCAAGGCTGAGACCGCCGATGCTCAACGGATAAGTGTGGCCGCGAAATGTCAAGGTACCGCTGCCGCCGCCGGCGCCGACGATGAATCCAGCCTTGACGACGTTGATCCGCACCGTGCCGCTTTGCGCCTGAGACGGTGTCGTGGCGGCGAACATGATTGATATGACGGCCGCAAAAGCCGCCATGAGCTTAGTCAACTTGGTCAACCCGGACATTGCCATCTCCCAACACTCCTTTGAGTTGCCTTCGATTCCTAAAGCTGCATCTGGCAGCCATCCATTGTACATGGATCGATTATTGGGGCAGCAATTTGATCTAGATCAATCACATGGTCGCGCATCTGCCCTGCTGCCCCAAGCTGAAGCGGATTTAGCTCCATCGTTGCCGATATATCGCCCTGTCGCTCTACCGGTGCGCCTTCATCTCCTCGGACGTCAATATCAAGTTTTGGGGAACAACGCTGATCACACCGACACTTGGGCTGTCAATATCCGCGATAAGAAAGAACGCGATGGATGAGATCACCGGCAGTACCACCAGAGCGAGATGCCCGCTGCTGCGCTCCCGATAACCCAATAAGAGGTTTGAGAAAAACGCTATCAGCAGCATTAATGCCCAGGCCGCAATCGGGATGCGGTTCAACCAGGCGGCCTGAGTGTCGGCTTGCGTATTAAAGACGTCGTTCATGCCCGAAACGCCCAACCCCACTACGGGATTTGGTTGCGCCGAGGCCACGCGCGCTACGGAGGACCAAAGCTCGCCCCGTACTCTGGCAGCCTCTGCACTTGCGCTCGCAGTTCTGTCGCGGTTGTAGAAGGCGATGCGCTGGTCCACGTACGATTTCAAAAGCTCGCGGACCTTTGCCGCATCTTCGGCCGGCAACAGATCCGCGCGGATATATTCGGTTCCGATCGCGTTGGCTTCCGCTTCCTCGTAATTCTTGCGCTGATCATAGCGGCTCACAGCCATTGAAAAGCTGAAGCCGATAATGAGCGCGAGTAGAGTCAGCGTGGCGGTGAGGACCGTGTCGAGATCGTTTTGTTCGTCCTTTTTGAGCGGTTGCCTTTTTCTGCGCAGCCGGTCGCCAATGAAGGCGGCGCCGGCTTGGGTAACCACGGCGATGACAAAGACCGCGAATGGGTTGTCGATAATGTCGGTCGCGCTCATCGAACGGGGCCCAAACCAGGAAAGCCAAGACTAAGGCGGGGATTAGAACATCAATGAAGCGGCCAAGTCCGGTGTTTGATCTAGATCAAATCACGCCGAGATACGCACGATAATGTTGGGCTTTCCGCTCGCGCTTGCCGCAGAGAACGTGTCCCCGATAAGGACACCAAACCCCGAAAGGCCTTGAGTTCCCGTCGAATATGCCTCCAAAATGCCGGAGGCGGGCGGCACAATGCGACGAGCTGGTCCCCGAGCCTGTTTTCATGAATGTTCTGACAATGAATGATCCGGCGGGC
>Ga0306926_10000207_pt1 | contig 50372 bp, 41 predicted proteins | sample flu12Cox44000178_FD_203759 | JGI IMG/M metagenome (GOLD analysis project Ga0306926, IMG submission 203759) | Lab enrichment of tropical soil microbial communities from Luquillo Experimental Forest, Puerto Rico - flux8day.12C.oxic.44.000.178 (v2)... | ecosystem: Environmental > Terrestrial >... | reverse complement strand
GTGACGGCTCTGCACAACCATTTCTTTTGGGACGACCCGCATGTCTATTACATGCACGTGCACGGCATGGGAAAAGCGGCGGACCTCGCGCGGGAAGTGAAGCCGGGCCTTGATCTCATCGGCCACTTAAAGGCAGAAGGGACCTCGCCCCTCGCGACGAGCGGCCCCGCGCTCGACACGGCGAAGATCGCGCAGATAGTTGGACATGCGGGCGAGCAGTCCGGCGCGGTCTACAAAATCACGGTCGGACGCAACGACATCGCGATGAAGGACCACGGCGCTGCGATCAATGCGCGCATGGGGCTCAATACCTGGGCGGCATTCTACGGCACGCAGGAAGATGCGGTCGTTGCGGGTGACATTGCCATGCTCGAAAGTGAGCTGACCCCTGTGTTGAAGACACTGCGGAAGAACGGCGTTGATGTCGTCGCGATTCACCATCACATGACAGAAGAAAAGCCGATGGTGATTTTTCTGCATTACTGGGGGCGTGGGCCGGCGGATAAATTGGCGAATGCCTTTAAGGCTACCCTCGGCGAGTTGGGCAAGAACCGATAGCGATGCGTACAACATTCATGCTCGCGTTGGCCCCGCTGTTGGGATTGATCCCAGCATCCGGCCAGGATAACCCGCAGAAGCAAACAATTCTGTTCGTTTGCGAACACGGATCGGCAAAGAGCGTGATCGCCGCTGCACACTTCAATCGAGTGGCGGAGCAAAGGAGTCTGCCATACCGCGCCATCGCTCGTGGAATCAATCCTGATGCAGAGGTACCGCAGCAAGTCAGAGTCAATCTCGCAAAAGACGGACTGGAGATCGCAAGTTGGAAGCCGCAGAAGATCGCGGAAAAGGACGTTCAGCAAGCGGTGCGCATCGTAACGTTCGGTTGCAAAGTGCCGTTTCCCGAGAGACTTACGGCAGGCAAGCTGGTGGACTGGCAGGACGTGCCGTCCACGAACGAGGACTACCAACGGGCCCGCACGATGCTCGTAAACAAGATCGATGCACTCATCAAGACCCTAATGCCCAAAATCTGAACTGCGACGACTGAGTGCGGTAGGGACACAAATGATGCAAATAGGACCTGCCATCAGCTTTTTGGCCGCTTACTTTATTCTTGGCGCTTTTGCCGAAGGACAAACGCTTCGGAAGATTGCTTCGTTCGACCTTCCCGGGCCGGGCGGGAAGCGCTTCGACTATCTGACGATCGACACTGCCGACAATTATTTGATTTCGGCGCATCTCGCCGCTAATCAGACTTACGTGATTGACCTTACCACAAACCGAGTCGTTGCGACCGTTACGGACACCCCCGGGGCAGAAGGCGTCGAATGCGTTCCCGAACTCAAGAAGTTTTACACCTCGAACGCGCACGACAACACCATTGGCGTCGTCGACCTGAGCCAGATGAAGGTGATCAAAAAGCTCAAAACCGAAGCCAAGCCCGACGGGAGCACCTACGCCACTCCCTTCCACAAGCTGTACGTCTCGGATGAGCGGGGGAAAGCCGAAGCCGTCGTCGATGTCAGCAAGGACGAGATTGTGAAGACGCTGCACTTCGACAGTGAGACGGGAATGCCGCAGTACGATCCGGTCGCGCGAAAGGTCTATGTCAACCTGCAGGATCAAAACCTCTTTGCCGTGATCGATCCCGCGACGGACGAGGTCGTAGCTCGTCATTCGGTCGGAAGATGCAAAGGCAACCACGGCATGGCGCTTGATCCGGAGCACCACCGCGCATTTCTTTCCTGCGAAGAAAACGAGTTGATGACCGTCTTCGATCTAGATAAGAACGTTCCGATCGCATTCCTGCCGCTTGCGGGCGGGCCGGATGTCATCAAGTTCGATCCCGGCCTGGGGCGAATCTACGTTGCCTGCTACAGCGGCGCGATCTCCGTTTTTCATGAGGACGATGCGGATCACTACCGCAAGCTGGAGGATTTTCGCGTTCAGCACGCGGTACACACCGTGGCCGTCGATATGAAAACGCACAAACTCTACACGCCAGAACAAGAAGAGAATGGCAAGCCTGTGGCACGCATGGTGGTGTACGGTCCGACCGAAGACCACTAGGGTTCAGTCTGAGGCTGCGAAAGAAGGCTCTGTGTGCGTCCGCGAGCGCGATGCCGCAGGGTACCTCGACGTCTCAGTTGGAGATCGGAAGTTCACGTACAGCTTCTTTGAGCGCTTCGGCAGCTACTACAGCGGAACGCTGAACGAATTCCGGGTGCGTGCGAACTACCGTCCGACAGCGAAATTCTCCGTTTCCGCTTCAGAGACGTGGGACCGTTTTCGTTTGCCTCTAGCGAGCGGGAATTTTTCGGTTGTACTGGCAAGCCTGCAAAGAAACTACCCGTTCAACCGCTTCCTGACTTTTACGAGCCCGGTGCAGATGGATACTTCAAACACCGAAGCTGTCAGCGCCAATCTCCGCCTTCGTTACAACTATCGACCCGACAGTGATCTGCACGTCATCTACAACGTCGGAACGCAGTTCGCCAGCATTGCTCCGGCGAACCCACCCCAAGTGCGCGAAACACGGTTCGCTATCAAATGGACATATTCCTGGCAAAAATGAGGAGGGGCAATGGAAAGACCGAGACGAGATTTTCTTCGAGCGGCGTCAGGCGCGGCAGCCCTTCCTGCTGTGGCTTGCTTCTTGCGCAAAGTCACGCGGACAGAGGTTGATAGAGCGACTCCAAGCGAGCTGCGCACAGAATTCCCATTGCTGGCGGAGTCGATGAACGGACATCCTCTCGTGTATCTCGATAGCGCTGCCACGACGCAACGCCCGCGGGCGGTGCTCGATGCGCTCAACGACTTCTACTTGCATGAAAATGCCAACCCTTCGATTTCCCTTCACGCACTGGCTCGCCGTTCCGCGGCTTTGTATGACCAGGCACGAGCGATTGTCGCAAGGTTTCTGCACTCGCGCAGCCCTGACGAGATCGTATTTACGCGGGGGACAACCGAGGCGATCAACTTGGTGGCGTCGTCCTGGGGTGGCGTGAATCTCGGCCGTGGAGACGAAATTGTCATCACCATATCCGATCACTATTCGAGCTTGGTGCCATGGCAGTTGGCGGCGCAGCGCACCGGGGCTGTTCTTCGCATCTGGGATGTTAGCGACGATGGCCATTTGCGACTAGATCAACTAGACAACCTTCTGTCGAAGCGAACCAAGATTGTGACTTTTCCGCACGTTTCCAATGTCCTCGGTGTCATTAACCCTGCAAAAGAAATCTGCGCGCGAGCACACCGCGTCGGAGCGGTTGTGCTCGTTGACGCGGCTCAGTCCGTCCCGCATTTTCCCGTGAACGTGCGAGAGATCGATTGCGACTTTTTAGCGTTCTCGGGCCACAAAATGTGCGGGCCGATGGGCATCGGCGCGCTGTGGGCGCGACGCGAGCTTTTCGATGCGATGCCACCATTCCAGGCAGGCAGCAACATGGCTCATGCCGTGGAACTGGAGTCGAAGCCAGCACACTTTGCGGAAGGCGGGCTCAGGTTTGAAGCCGGAACTCCCAACGTACAAGGCGCGGTGGGCCTGGCGGCGGCCATTCGTTTCTTGGAATCTTTGGATCGGACACAGTTGTGGGCACGTGAAAAAAAACTGACCGTGTATGCCTTGGAAAGTCTTGCCAGGGTCAAAGGCCTGCGACTCCTTGGTCCTGCAAATGCGAACGAGCGAATCTCGGTCTTCTCCTTCGTTGTTGAAAACCGCGAACCGCTCGAGCTCGCAGCATCTCTTGACCGCATCGGAGTTGCGTTGCGTGCTGGGGACCTGGCATCGCTGCCGGCGCTGAAGAGATTCGGCGTGAGGGCCGCGGTAAGGGCGTCCTGCTACATCTATACCACCCCCGAAGATGTCGATCGGCTCGTCGCCGCGCTCCAAGGTTCCTGATGGGCTTGGCCCTCTACTTAACTCAAATAATGGAAAATGCCATTGACGAACTGCACTACCGGTGGATCAGGGTCGAATAAGTCGAAGTTTCAAGCAAGCTGACGTCTGGATTCCAGGCTGCGGAGCCGCTGGCGTGAAACTATTCCTGGTCGGCGGTCTTTTTTTGAGTCTTTTGCGGCTTGCGGTAGAGCGCCAGCACATCGTCGAATGTTACGACACCCAGCAGCTGATGGATATTGTCGCGGCTGACTACCGGCAACGCATCGAGCCCTTCCTCGCCCATGCGGTCGAGTGCGGCGTGCAACGAATGGTCGGCGTGGAGATGCGGGAACTCGCTTGCCGTCAGCATTCGGTCTAGCAAAGCCTCGGACTGTCCATGCAAGGCCGCGGACTCGATGGCGGCCCGGCTCAAAACGCCGATGACTCCGCGCGCGTCGCAAACCGGAAACGCCGGCAGCGGGCTTCTTTCGATTGCAGCCAACGCCTCGTCAATTTTCTGGTCGGCGCGCAACACGTCGGTCGCGTAACGCATTACCTGCCGAACCTGGCGGCTGCCGGCTCCGCCCCGCGATTCCGCGGCCGGCAGGTGGATTCCGTCTTGTTGCGCAAGAACCTCGTAAATCGGCTGTTTCTGAAAACGCGAAGCGATGAAGAAGCTGACCAGGTTCGCGATCATCAGCGGAACAATGACCGCGTAGTCGCGTGTGATCTCGAAGATCATCACCACGCTGGTCATCGGCGCGCGAACGACTCCAGCAAAAGCCGCTCCCATGCCGACCAGCGCGTAGGCGCCGGACGTTGCGACCCGCCCCGGAAAAAAATGATTTCCGATGGTGCCGACGACACCGCCGAGCATGGCGCCCAGAAAGAGGCTCGGTCCGAAGATGCCGCCGGCGTTTCCCGATGCGTAGCTTACGGCTACCGACACCAGCTTAAGCGCGAGCAACATCGTCATCAGCTTCCAGGCCATATTGCCGTTGAGCGCCTCGCCCACGTGAACGTAGCCAACCCCGAGCGTTTGCGGGACGAACCAGCCCATCGATCCGACCACCAAGCCGCCGGCGACCGGCTGAAGCCAAACCGTCTTGCGCGGCGCCGCGAGAAACCTTTCGCGGAGCCACAGCAGCAGCCGCGTGAAAGCTGCGGAAAGCAGACCGCCCGCCGCGCCGAGCACGGCGTAGAGAGCAAACTCGGCCGGGTGGACCAGCTGATACTGCGGAACAGCGAACAGCGGATGGTTGCCGAGCAGGAGGCGCAAGACGGCCCACGAGGTAGCGGAGGCCAGCACCACCGATCCGAGAACCGGCGCGTGCAGATCACCGACCACTTCTTCCAAGGCGAAGAGCACAGCTGCGAGCGGGGTGTTGAACGCGGCGGCGACCGCGGCTGCCGCACCTACCGGAATGAGCGCTTTTACCTTCTCCTGACGCAGCCCGAGTTTTCGGCCGAGAACGGATGCGATGCCTGCGCCAACCTGCACCGCCGGGCCTTCGCGGCCGAGCGGAATGCCGCTGGCAAGCGTAACCGAGGTGCAGAAAAATTTTCCCAGCACCGTGCGCAGGGTAATGCGCCCTTCGCGCGCATAGAGCGCGGCCTTGGTTTGCGGGACGCCGCTGCCGCGGGCGTTGGGGAAATAGCGGTAAAGCAAGTAACCCATCACCAGCGAGGCGACAACGGGAAACACGAGGCGGTGCCACGCGGCGCCGCCCGTCGGATATAGCCTTTGCCCCACTCGTTCCGTAAGCAAAATGAAGGCGACGACAACCAGGCCAACCAGCGCCCCAATCAGCAGGGTAAGGACCAGGAAGACCTGATCCTCGCGGCCGGAGAGAAAGCGGCGCAGCGCGGTCTCTTCGGCGATCGCCAAGTCCTGCTTGGGCGGGATTGCGGCCATATGTCAGGCTTTCTGCAGTAGACTTTCCGAGTTGTCGGACTCTAGGGTTGCTATGGTTCCTTCCGTGCGGCTCGATGCTCCGCCTCCGGAGAAGGGGAAGCGCAGGGTCTGCTCACGATGCCGCTCGTCTTCCAGGTGGCGCGAGCGGGCCTTCAGGAGATCGTCGAGGGAAAGCAGGCCCAGCAGCTTGCGTGAATCGCGTTCTATCACCGGCAAGCGGGTGATTCCCTTCTCCGCCATGCGGTGCACGACGATGCGCAGCGGTTCATCCGGATAGGCGGCAACCACGGAGGAATGGACCAATTCCGAAAGGCGCTTCTCGAGCGCCCGTTCGCCGCCCAGTTCGATCTGTTCGCGAATGTCGCCGCGGGTGACCACGCCGGTGAGGCGGCCTTCCTGGTCAACGACCGGCAGCAGGCGCTGCTTCTGGCGATGGTCGGAGCGAAGAGAATGCTGCACTTCGCGGAGCGTGCTTTTGCCCGAAAGAGCCGCGATTTTCGTGCGCATGACTTCGCGTGCAAAAAGGAGTTCCAGCGGATCGATCGAGTATTCGCGGCTTAAATGATAGCCGCGGCGCGCAACCTTTTCCGTTAGGATGGAGCGCTTCAGTGTCAGCACCGTGAAGGCGTGCGCCACCACGCTGCCGACCAGCAGCGGCAGAAAGACGTTCGCGTCGTGCGTCAGTTCGAAGGCGAAGATGATACTGGTGAACGGAGAGCGCATGGTGCCGCCAAGAATCGCACCCATGCTGACCAGGGGCCAGAAGCCCGCGCCTTCGTTGGGAAGAAACATGGCTTCGAGTCCGCCAAGCGCGCCACCCATCATCAATAGCGGAGCCAGCACACCGCCGGAGGTACCGGAGCCGAGCGAGACGGCCCAAATAAACCATTTGACCAGCAGAACCCCGAGAATCACTTTGGTGGTGACGTTGCCTTGCAGCAGGTTTCCTATGGTGTCGTAGCCGACACCGAGGGCTTGCGGAAAGACCAAGCCGCCCAGACCAATAGCCAAACCTCCGAGCGCGGGCCACCACATCCAGTGGATGGGAAGGCGCTGAAAGAAATCCTCAGCGGCATAGACGGAGAGCGTCAGAAGGGCCGAGAGTGCGCCGGCGAGAATGCCCACCAGGACACACGCCATCAGACCCTTTGGGCCGATGAACAGAGGATGCTCCGGGACTGGAAAAAGCGGGCCGAAGCCCAGAATGTAACGGCGCAGAACCGCAGCAACTGCGCTGGCCAGGGCCACCGGGATCAAGCTGCGCGGTTTCCATTCGAACAAAAGCAGTTCAACGGCGAGAAGCACGGCGGCTACCGGCGAAGCGAAGGTGGCGGACATTCCGCCGGCGGCTCCGGCGACCAGAAGCGTCTTGCGTTCGGCGGCGGTGAGATGAAACAACTGCGCGATCATGGAGCCGAATGCTCCGCCGGTCATGATGATTGGACCTTCGGCGCCGAAGGGGCCGCCGGAGCCTATGGAGATGGCGGAGGAAATTGGCTTGAGCAGCGCGACTTTGGGTTCGACGCGGCTGCCATTCATCAGAATGGCTTCGATGGCTTCCGGAATTCCGTGGCCGCGAATGCGCTCGGAGCCGTAGCGGGCCATGACGCCGATCATGAGCGCCCCCGCTACCGGAACCAGCACGCTGAGCCAGCCCAGGTGATTTCCCACCGGCGAAACCAGGGCCGAGTTCCATCGGCCGTAATAAAAGAGATTGGTGAAGAGGCCGATCAGGCGAAGCAGCGCGAGCGCAACGAAAGCGCAGACGGCGCCGATGACGAGGGCCAGAGCAGAAATCACCAGCACACGCGGCGTTGTCGTGAAGTCGCCGAGCGTCTCCCAAGACGGGCTGGCGGAGTGTTTCTGCGAACTTTGCATTGGTATCGCCGATCGTTTTTGGCTCACGAACTGCGTTTCTCCTAGTGTAGCGGCGGGACGGTTCCGCCGCCGAATTATGCTTCGCGGGCGCGTCGAATGTTGGTCAAGCTGCAGCAGCTACCTCTGGCGTTTGTCGTTGCTGAGCACGGCATCGATGGCGCGAATCAGCTGGCGCCCGCCGGCCCGCAGCTCGCTGATGCGTTGCTGTACGACGCGCTCGAGCACGCGCTGACCCTTGGGAAGAAGCGAAACCAGAACTTCGCGACGATCTTCCTTGCCTCTGCTGCGGCGCACGTAACCGTGGCTTTCGAGGCGGTCCACGAGTTCGACGGCGCTGTGATGCCGGATCAGCAAGCTGTCCGCAAGAGACTGAATTTTGGCGGACGCCCCGTCGGGCATTCCGCGAATCGCCAGCAGCAACAGGTATTGCTGGGGTTCGAGCCCGGAAGAGCGCGCGGCTGCGTCGCCTTCGCGAAGGAAAAGGCGGATCCGGTAACGCAATTGCGCCATAGCCTGGTATTCGGAAGGAGTGATTCGCTTCATCAAGCGATTATATCGTAGAACGATAGGTTATGCGAGTGTTCTGCGACCGAAATGACAACCACTTTACCGGGCTGGCTACAGGGTCTTGCGGAATGCTTTTTGGGTCTTGTAGTGTTCGTAGCCGTTGCGCAGATAGAAGGCGTGCGCCCGGTCGCGCACCACATTGGAGCGTACGGACATGCTGGCGCAGCCCTTTGACTTTGCCCATTCCTCGGCAGCCCGCAGCAGCTTGTAACCGGAGCCGGAACTGCGCTGCCCTTCGGCGACGATCAAGCCGTTCACCTCCGCGCGCAGAGGGACTTCGAGCAACGGCGTGACGCTGACGTGCAGCCAGCCGACGACCTTCTGATCTCGGGTCTCGGCGACGAGCACAACACCCAAGCGCGGATGACGTATGAGACGGGCCAGGCGTTGGGCCATTTCGCTTTCCGTCGCGGGATAACCGAGCTGGCCGCTCAATTCGGCAACCGAAGCGGCGTCGGAAAGGCGGGCTCGGCGGATTTCGATCGTTGCGGCTGGGCTGGGCATCGGACGGCCCTCGACTAGCTGGCGGACCTTTGCCGCAGGCGACGCTGCACCGTTTGGCTGCGTAGCTCGCGCAGCGCATCCGACGCTATCCAGCGCGCCGACCTCGAGTCGATCTTGCGAATTCTTTCCGCTTCGTCAATGGCTGCGCGATTCAACTTCAGGTTTCGCTTGCCTATCTGGCGCAGCGCCCAGTTCACGGCCTTGCGCACGAAATTGCGGTCGTCAGCAGCCCCGCCGCGAAGGATCGGCAGAAGCTCCATAAATTCGTGATCGCTGGCACGCCGGTCATGGACAGCAAGATAGGCCATCAACGCAAAGCCGGCGCGTTTCTGAAATTCATCCGGTTTACGGCTCCATTCAAAAGCCTTCTGCCACGCCAAGGCGGTGTGCGCAAAAAGATGACAACAGGTGCCGTCACAGACATCCCAGCTGTCAAAATCGCGGGCCCAGCCATCCATTTGTGCCGCCGTTACAGCCCCCGGCTCGTCGATCATGCCCGCCAGGATTCGCGCTTCGCGAACGCCTGAGTTCCAAAGGCGCAGGGCCAGAGCATGGTTCTTGCCGATGCGCTTGGCCAATTTGTCCATTTTGGGTTTCGAGACGCCATATACCTTGCTGGCGCGAATGGCAAACCGCGCCATGCCCGCGATGTTTCTGCGCGACCCCAAACGCCGCAGTTCGAGCAAGCACCGCCTGCAACTCCATGCTCCGGTTGCTTGCGGACCCCAGAATGTGCGCCGGTCCGCTCCCTTGGCACGGGTTGACGCGCCGTGGCTAGAAGGTCTTGTCGGAGTCGAGTAGGATCGTGACCGGGCCTTCATTCGTCAGCTCCACCGACATCATAGCCTGAAAGACGCCGGTGGCCACGCTGATGCCGAGCTGGCGCAGAGCGTCACAGAATACTTCGTAAAGAGCTCTGGCTTGCTCCGGAGGGGCGGCCGCGATGAAACTCGGTCGCCGGCCGCCGCGCGCGTCGCCATACAACGTGAATTGCGATACCACGAGCGCCGCGCCTTTCACGTCGAGAAGCGAGCGGTTCATCTTTTCGTTTTCGTCCTCGAAGATGCGCAGGTTGGCGGCTTTTTCCGCGAGCGCCGCGGCGACCGCCGGCGTGTCTTCACGTCCTACACCCAAGAGAATCATCAGGCCGTGCGGGATTTCTCCGCTGACGGCGCCGTTGACGGTGACTCTGGCGCGGCTGACGCGCTGGACTACGGCTCGCATTCGAGATAGGAAGGGTATTCTACGAAATTCCGCCCCTAAATGGGGACGGTTACAGGGCGATTTCGCGCGGCTATCGGGAATGCGCTTCGGGCTGCGCGGGCTTCACGGGTTTGCGCGGCAACATTTCGGGAAGCTGCGCAACGTTGTAGGCGTAGACGGCAAGGACTTGAGCGCCTTCGGCGAGGTCGTCCCACCTCACGCGGTCGAGCGTGTCGTTCTGCGAGTGATGGTCCTTCTCATAGTTGGCGACTTCCTGGATGCACCACGAGGCCGGCACGCCTTCGGCGTCGAAGGGAACGTGGTCGCTACCCCCTTCGCTGCGCAAGCTTGGTTCGGCGAGGCCGATCGACTTGTCGGTGGCCAGCGGGTAGAGCACGCGGGCCATGGTTTCACGCAGGCCGTAATTGTGCATCAGGCCGATGGTCAGAACTTTGCCGGTGCCCGTGTCGTGCACGAGGATGCCCGAGATTTTGCCCATTTCCTCTTTGTGAGCGGCGACGTAGGCACGGGAGCCGTTTAGCCCCTGCTCTTCTCCGGTGAAGAGCACAAAGCGGATGGTGCGCTTGGGTCTGACGCCGGATTTGACGAGGGCGCGGGCAGCGGCCAAAACCGCCATCGAGCCGGTGCCGTTGTCAGTCGCTCCGGTTGCAAGATCCCACGAATCGAGGTGGCCGCCGATGATGACGACTTCGTCGGGTTTTTCCGTGCCCTTGAGTTCGGCAACGGTGTTGTAAACCGTGACCGGCTTGCCGGTAAGCGTGCCCTGAATGTTCACTTCGGCTTCGACGGCACCGGCATCGAGCAGACGCCAGAGCAGCGTGGCGCTTTCGCGCGAGAGGTAGGCATTGGGCAGCGGCGCGGGCTGATACTGGCGCGACATTCCGGTGCCCATGTTCATCATGCCGTACCACTTTTCGGAGGCCATAAGGATGGCGATGGCCCCTTCGTCCTTGAGGAATTTGACTTCGTCCTGCATCAGGCGCATACGACCGCGGAAATCCTGCAGCCGCATGTTTTTTGGATGATCGAGCGGCAGGTTGCTTTCGGCGTAGGGGGTGAGCATGGGGTTAGACGGCGGTTCGCTTTCGCCGGGGCGATCGAGCAGGACGATCGCGCCCTTCAGCTTGCCGGCGTATGGTTTCAAGTCCTCGATCTTCTTGATGCCGATGCCCACCACCGGCCCGCGCGTAGGGCCGCTCGTCCCTGGGGACCAGCCCGCGGAAGCAAGAGTGAGAGCTTGATCGGTGGGAGCGATGACGTGGCCGGAGGCTGGACCGCGCGTCCAGCCGTTGGCGATGGTCCAGGGTTCAAGGTGCGCGTCGAGGCCGAGCGCATTGAATTGCTCGAGCGCCCAGTGGCTGGCCTGGTCGAGTTTGGTCGAGCCTGTAAGCCGGGGACCGATGCGGTCGGCAAGGTAAGAAAGATCGGCCTGCAGCTGGAACTGGTCGACTTTGACCTGCGCGATGAGTTTGGCGTCGGTCTCCGCGACGGGATCCGGGGCCGGAGGCGGAGGAGGCGCTTGGTTGGGCGCGGGCTCGGGCTTCGGAGCTACCGGACGGCGCGGCAGCATGTCCGGAAGTTGCGCGGTGTTATAGGCCCAAGCGGCCAAAACCTGCGCGCCCTGGTTGAGATCGTCCTTCCAGACTTTGTCGAAGGTGTCGGACTGGCTGTGATGGGTCTTTGCGTACTCGGCGCCGTTTTGAATGCAAAAGAAGCCGGGTACGCCAACGTCATCGAACGAAGCGTGATCGGTTCCGAAGGCGCGCACCATACTGGGTTCGAAAAGCTTTAGTTCGCCGAGCGGGGCCAGGACCTGGTCGACAATTTCGCGCGCCTGATAGTTGTCGTGGAGGCCGAGCGTGAGCACGCGGCCGGTGCCGGTGTCGTGAACCAGCACGGCGGAAATCTTGTCGAGATCGGCTTTGTGGGCTTCGACGTACTTCGCGGAGCCGACCAGACCCTCTTCCTCGCCGGAGAAAAGGATGAAGCGGATGGTGCGCTTCGGTTTCAAGCCGGATTTTGCCAGCGCGCGAGCCGCTTCGAGAACTGCGGCGGAACCGGTTCCGTTGTCGGTCGAGCCGGTGCCGAGATCCCAGGAATCCAGATGGGCGCCGAGGACAATAACTTCGTCGGGTTTTTCGCTGCCGCGAATTTCGCCTACCGTGTTGTAGACCTCGACCATTTTGTCGCTGAAGGAGTTGGTCATGTTGATTTCGACCGTGACCGAGCCATGCTTCAGCAAACGCCAGACCATGCGATAGCCTTCGCCGGTGATGAACGCGTTGGGGATGGGGCCGGTGTCGAATTTTTCGCCCCCTACGCCGGTCATATTGAGGAGCGTGTGGGGCTTGTTCGAATCGCGAAGCACGGCGGCGACGCCTTCCGCCTTGAAAAATTCGTTGCGCGCGCGTCCGAGTTCCGTGAGCGCGGCGAAGGGCGAAGGAGCGGGAGGCTGGCCCGCGGGCGGAGGCGGCACCTGCATGGGGCGGACGTATTCAGCATTGGCGTCTTCAGGCCGCGGCGGGGAGAGCGGTTGCGGTTCGGTGGCGATGACGATGGCGCCTTTAAGCTTGCCTTTGTACTTTGCGAAGTCATCTTTGCTTTTGGCGTCGAAGAAAATGACCGGGCCGCGAACCGTGCCGTTGGTTCCCGGCGCCCATCCCGCGGAGGCGATGGTCAGCGGATGCTCGGTCGGAGCGATGATGCGGGCGGAGGCGGTGCCGCGCGTCCAGGAGTGGGCGATGGTCCACGGCTCCAGATGCACGTTCACCAAGCCGTACTTTCTCATCACTTCGGCGGTCCACTCGTTGGCCTGCTTGAGCTGCGGCGAACCGGTGAGACGCGGACCGATGCGGTCTGAAATGTACTCGAGATTCTCCGCAGCCTCGCTGTGGTCGCGGACCTCGCTGAGGATCCGGGCGTCGTCTTCGGCCAGCGGATTCGTGTCGTCGGGGGAGACCGCAACGCCTTTCCGCGCCGCGATGGCGGCGATCGCCAACGGCGCCAAGACGCACAGAGCCATCACTCGATGGAAACGCATTCTCACCCTCACCTTCGCTACTTCATGAAATGCAAGACGGTTGTCGGAATCGCACTCGCAGCCACTTCGCTTGAAAGGCGCCCAGAGCATCTGGAGCCGGCTACCTCTTCGACGTAGCGGGAGGCCGGTTGCGTTTCGTCTTTTTTCGCGGGCGGCCACGCCGGCCGTGCGCTGCGCGCGGCGCCGGCTGGCATACCGGACAAAAATGACTGCTGCGCCCGGCCACCACGATCCTTCGGATTTTCTTGCCGCAACGAAAGCACGCCCGGCCATCGCGCCCGTAGACCCTGTGGTGCTGCTGATAGTCCCCCGGGAGGCCGCCCACGTCGACGAAATCGGAAATGGAAGAGCCGCGCAGCTCGATCGCCTTCAATAGGATTTGGCGGAGTTCTTTGCGCAGCGACGCGAGCTCGGTCGGGGTCAAGCGTGCTCCGATTTTCGCCGGATGGATTCTTGCTTTCCACAGGCTTTCGTCAGCGTAGATGTTACCCACGCCGCGCAGCACACTTTGATCGAGGAGCAAAGCTTTGATGCGGGCTCTGCTGGTGTGAATACGGCGCGCAAATTCCCCGGCGCCGACGTCAAGCGGATCGGCGCCGAATCGCCGCAGTTCTTCCGCCAAGGCCGGGCCCGAGAGATACGCCATGCGGCCGAAGCGCCGTGCGTCGGTATAGCGCAGTTCGCGCCCATCGTCGAGGGCGAAAGTCACATGGGTATGTTTGGCGAGCGGCTGCTCCGGAAGGTGCGGTGCCAGATGCCCGGTCATGCCGAGATGAACCAGCAGCGCTTCGGACACCTGTGCTTGCGCAACAACGGCCCTGGCATCCCCCGGCGCGGCGGGCGCGGCGCGACTCGCCAGCTGCAACAACATGAACTTGCCGAACCGCTCGATTCTAACGATGTGGCGGCCCGGTAATTCGCGCTCGATGACGGCGGGATCATCGATAAAGTCCGTCTTGCGCAGCGTAACCCGCAGAATCTGGCGCCCGGCGACGGCCGCCTGCAATCCGCGCGCGACGGTTTCGACTTCAGGAAGTTCCGGCATGAATCAAATGAAAATAACACAACGCCGGTGCCTGCTGTGGAGGGGGGAGCCGACCAGCTCAGCCCGCGTTGCGGCGCCGGACTTGCCGAAGCTACTGCTGTTTCTGATGATAGTTCGGATACGGAGGATGGTCCGGAATGACGACCGGATGCTTCCTGAGCGCCTCCAGGGTGACCTCGACCGCCTTTTCAAGCTGCGCGTCATGGCCGGCAGCGACCGACGACGGATCGTTTTCCACCTCGATATCCGGCGCGATGCCGCGATTCTCCACTTCCCATTCGCCATGCAGACCGTAAATGGCCACGCGCGGCGCAGTGACGCCGCCGCCATCCATCAGCGGCGGATAGTTGTAGATGCCGACCAGTCCGCCCCACGTGCGGGTCCCGACCAGAGGACCGATCTTGTCCTGTTTGAACATCCACGGAAGCGCGTCGCCGCCGGAGCCGGACATCTCATTGATGATCATGGTCTTGGGGCCGTAGATTTGCGCCAGCGGCGAGCAGAACTTCTCGCCTTCACGGGAAATGGCGCAGTTGCGCAGGGGCCTTTCCAGCAAATCGATGATGTAGTCCGCGATAAAGCCCCCATGATTGTAGCGCTCGTCGATGACGGCGGCCTGCTTGCCGACCTGCGCGAAGTAGAAACGGTTGAAGTTCAGGTAGCCGCCCACGGAAGTGTCCGGCACGTGAACGTAGGCAACCTTGCCGCCGCTCAGTTCTTCCACCTTGCGGCGGTTGTCCTCTTCCCAGGCGCGGTGGCGCAGAGCAAAATCGCTGCCTAGCGGCACCACGGTCGTTTCGCGCGCGTCCTTTCCATCGGGACTTGCGCCGACTTTGATCTTGACCTGCTTACCTGCAGTGTTTTCGAAATAGCGATACACCTCGGTGGTCGGCTTCACATCAACGCCGTTTACTTCTAGCAGGTAGTCGCCCGGCTTCACGTCAACGCCGGGTTGCGTCAGCGGCGCGCGCAGCTCGGGGTTCCAGTTTTCGCCGTTGTAAATGTGCGCGAAGCGGTAGCGACCGTTTTCGATTTTGTAGTCGGCCCCCAACAATCCGCCGTTCACTTTAGGAGCCTTGGGAACGTCGCCGCCAAAGACGAACATGTGGCCGACGGTCAGTTCCCCGAGCATTTCCGTGAAGAGGTGGTTCAAATCGTCCCGACCGCCGACTCCTTTGAGATACGGCGCGTACTTTCTCTCGGCGGCGGCAACGTCCAGTCCGTGCCAGTGCGGGTCGTAGAGGAAGTCGCGCTGGATGCGCCACACTTCGTGATACATCTGGTTCCATTCGGCGCGCGGATCGACGTACACCTCCAGCCCTTCGGTTTTCAACGCGCCCTCACCCGGCTTGGGAGCTGCGGCGGTGGCCGCGATAAACCAGGCATCGCCCTGGCGGTACAGCACCTTTTCGCCGTTTGCGGAAAAAGCCGCGCCGCTGATGCCGGCCAAGAACGGCTCGGTCTTCCGCGTGGACACATCAAACTTGCTGACGGTGAACGTCGGCGGGCCGCCGATCGGAGCCAACATCGGCCGTTCGGTCAGATAGAGAATTCCAGGCTTACCCGGAGTCAAGACAACATAGTTCGCGGGCTTGATGGGCAGCGAAACGATGCGCTGGCCGATGCCGTCCAGATCCATGGTGACGACGACTTTTTCCTCCTTCTTGTCTTCGCCCTTTTTATCAGCCTCTTTCTTTTCGGCGTCCTTCTTGTCGGATGCCTTCTTGCTCTGATCTTCCGGCTGGGCGTCTTTCGGCTTTTCGCCGGACTTCTTTTCCTCCGCCGGGCCCACCTTTTCGTCGTCGCTCTCCGGTGCCATCGGGGACGGTTCGCCTTTTTTCAGCACGACCGCGTAGACGTGGCGAGAGACGGGGTGCTGGAAGCTGGTCAAATCGAGCCATCCGGAGGAAAGACCAAAGTCCGTGCTCGCGCCGAAATAGATGTACTTTCCGTTCTTGTCGAACACCGGAAAGCGCGCTTCACCCATGCCGTCGGTGATCTGCGAGGTCTTGGCGGAATCGACCGCGTACACGAAAACCGCGCGAAAGTGGCTCGGCAGGTACCGCGAATATGTCAGCCACTTGCTGTCCGGCGACCAGGCGGGGTCAAGCGCATAGGTCGGATCTTCATAAAGATCGGTGTCTACCTTGACCGGAGTGCCTTTGTCGATGTCCAGGTACCAAAGGTTCAAGCGCTTATCGATGTAGGAAATTTTCTTGCTGTCGGGTGACCAGTTGGGACTATAGAAAAACGACGGCGGATTGCCGAGATTGATCTTTTTGACGTCGCCCAGGCCGCTCTGGTCTTTCAAATGCAGCGCATACTCGCCGGACTCATCGGAAAAATACGCAATCCACTTGCCGTCGGGACTCCAAGCCGGATCGCGCTCGACCACGCTGGTGGTGCGCGTCAGGTTGCGGATGTCTCCTTTTTCCGCAGGGACGGTGACAATTTCACCGCGCGCTTCGAAAACGGCGCGCACCCCGGTGGGCGAAATGGCGGCATTCGAAATGTTTTCCGCTGCTTTTTCCCAATGCGGACGTGTGGACGGCAGGTCGCCGGCCACGTGAATGCTGACCCGCTCCGCCTTGCCGCTTTTCGTATCCAATACGTAGATTCCGCCGAATTGTTCATAGACCAGCGCGTCGGGCCCGCCGGAAATGGACTTGACGTCGACCCCTTTGTTCGCGAGCACCTGCTTCGCCTGTTTCGTCTTTACGTCGTAGGCGAAGATCGCGACCGGCCCGTTGCGGTCGGAAAGAAAATAGATGGTGTCGCCGACCCACACCGGGTTAGAATCGTTCGAATTTTCCCGCGGCAGCTTTTCTAGCTGCAGATCGCTCAAGCGCACGATGTAAACTGGCGTGGTCTGCCCGCCGCGATAGCGTTTCCACGCGTCCTGCCACTTCAGATTCGGTACGTAGACAAAACTCTTCCCGTCAGGCGAGTACGAACCTTCAAAGGCCCGCCACATGGGCAGTACTTCGGGGACACCGCCTTCAACCGCCACCGTGTAGAGGCGGGAAACGTCGGCCCAGGCATCGCGCAGGGAAAGAAACACGACGCGCTTGCCGTCCGGCGTCCATCCGACTGGTCCGTCATTCGCTGGATGCCAGGTCAGGCGCCGCGGTTCGCCGCCCTCTGCCGGCACCACATACACATCCTGGTTGCCATCGTACTGCCCGCTGAACGCGATCCATTTCCCGTCGGGGGAAAAACAGGGGCTGCTCTCGTGGCCGCCGGTCGTCAGCTGGCGCGCTTCGCCGCCGGCACGCGGCACGCTCCACAAGTAACCGCCGTAGGCAAACGCGATGGCCGTTTTGCTGATGGTCGGTTCCGTGGCCAGCAGCGGCGTATCGTCCGCCGCACCGGCTAGCTTGGCGGCCATCAGCAATACGGCGAGCAGCATCACGCAACGAATTTTCATGAAGCCTCCCGAAACTTCAGCGACACTCACAACTTGCACCGCAATCGCAAAGGTCCCTGGTGGACTGCGGAAAAGCTGGAACGAACCACTACTTCCCGGGTGCCGGCCAGAACCCCGGCTCGGAAATCTTGCGCATATCCTGCTGCGTCGCGTATTTGGCCAGCGCGGGGCGGATTTCGGAGGCTTTGCCGATCAGCAGAAAGACCAGACTGTCGGCCGGAAAATGCCTTTCGATCACCTGTCTGGTTACTGGGAGCGTTACCGCGTCAATACGCGCTTCCAGTTGGTTGATCTCATCGTCGTTCAGCCCATAAAACTCGTTGCTGGCTATGCGTCGAGCCAGTTGCGAGGAAGTTTCGATGTTGGGCGGGAATTGTCCCTTGATATAGGCCTTCGCGGAAGCCAGTTCGTCCGCGGTCACGCCGTCTTTATGCAGTTTGTCGAGCACCTTTAGAGCCAGGTCCACGGCCTGGACCGTGGAATCGTTCTTGGTGTAGCTGAAGATGGCAAAAGCCCCCGGCTGTTTCCTGGAATCGAAGAAAGACTGCGCACCGTAGCTCAGGCCGGATTCGACCCGGAGCGCTTCGTTCAACTGCGACGTGAAGCGGCCGCCAAAAATGGTGTTCACCACGCGAATCGCAACCCGGTCCGGTTCGGTAGCCGACGTGCCGACGTTTCCGATGGCAAAAAAGGTCTGGGTCGAGTCCGGCTTGTCAATCAGCAGGAGCCGCTTGCCCTTTGCCGGCTGCGCGGCGGGCAACGCGGCCGGTGCCGCGCCTTGGGCCGTCCAGACTCCGAAAACCTCCGCAAGCTTCACCTTCAATTGGGCGGCGTTGAACTCGCCGACAACGGCCAGGATGGTATTCGCGGGGGTGTAATTCGCTTGGTAGAACTTCACTACGGCGTCGCGCCTGATGCGCGTTAGCGACAGGTCGTCGCCGCCTTCAGGGCGCGCGTAAGGATGTTTTCCGAAAAGATATCCGTAGTAGTAGCTGAGCACGACCGACTGCGCGTCATCCTTGGCCGCTTTGATCCCGTCGACGCTCTGCGACAAGAGCTTGTCGACTTCGGGTTGCGGGAACGCCGGATGCAGCACGGCGTCGCTCAACAGATCCAGTCCTTGGTCGAGATCCTTGGTCAGGCACTCCGCGGTGATCGAGGTAAAATCGGCGCCCGCGTCCGCGCCGAAGCTGGCGCCGATGAAATCCAGATCCTCTGCGAATTTTTGCGCGCTGCGCTTGGCGGTGCCCTTGCGCAGGAGCCCGGCGGTAATCGAAGCCAAGCCTTCCTGCCCTTCCGGGTCGGCCGTCGAACCGGATTTCACGATTGCCGCGAAGCTGACCATCGGCACGCCGCGCTTCTCCATCAGCAGTACGGTCATGCCGTTTTTCAAAGTGACTTTTTCATGCGACGGAAGTTTCAGCGTTTGCGCTTGGCCGGCAAAAGCGAACAGCTGCGCAAAGCAAAGGGCGGCCAAAAGGCGCAGAGACCGCGAACGGTGGCTCATGGCTTGGCGCTCCCCTCCGCGGCGCCTTCCGGGCTGTTGTCGGGAAGCAGGGTGGCCACGGTGCGATTGTTGGCGCCGAAATACTTACGCGCCACACGCTGCACGTCCTCCTTGCTAACGGCGCCGTAGTTCTTCGCCGCGTCAAACAGCTTCTGGTAGTCGCCGAAGAACACCTCGTAGGTGCCAATGGTGTTGGCTCGGCCGTTGATGGTGCGCATCTGCTGATAGAACTCCACCAGCCGGATGTTTTTCGCCTTTTCCAGTTCACGATCGGTGATCGCCGATTGCTTGACCCGATCCAGCTCTTCGTACACCGCGGCCTCGCACTTCGCTGGGTCCACGCCTTGTTTCGGCTGTACCGAGACGACGGCCATGGTCGGATCAAATGCCGACGACATGGACAAGCCCACGTCCAGGGCCGTCTGGTCTTGGTCCACCAGCCGCCGGTACATCCGCGAACTCTCGCCTTGCGTCAGCACGGTCCGCAGAATATTGAGCGCGTAAAAGTCGGGGCTGTCGGTCTTGGGAACGTGGTAAGCGATCCTTAGCAGTGGAAGTTCGGCCGGCTTGCGGACCACCAGCCGGCGCTCGCCCATCTGCTCGGGCTCTACAGTCGTCACCGGAGGCGGCGGCTGGTGTTGCGGTATCGGCTCGATGTATTTTTCGCACAGCTGAAAGATCTCTTCGGCGGTGACATCGCCCACGACCACCATGGTTGCGTTGTTCGGTGCATAGCCCATGGCGAAGTGGTGCTTCAGGTCTTCCATGGTCCAGTGCTCGATGTCGCTCATCCAGCCGACCACCGGCCACTGGTATGGATGGGCGATGAAGGCCGTCGCCTGCAGCTGTTCGTCCAGAATTCCGCCGTTGTCAGCATCGACGCTGGTACGGCGTTCGGAGGCCACCACACCGCGCTCGGATTCGATCTTTTTCGCATCGAAACTCAGGTACTGAATTCGGTCGGCCTCGATGTCGAAGATCAGGTTCAACGCCGAACGCGGGAACCAGTCCTGATAGACGGTCACATTTTCGGTGGTGTAGGCGTTGTTGGCGCCTCCGTTCGCTTCCATGGCTTTGTCCAGTTCGCCGGGCCCGTACTTTTTCGCGCCGTTGAACATCATGTGCTCGAAAAAGTGGGAAAGCCCGGTCGTGCCGGGATGCTCGTTGCGCGATCCAATGCGGTAGAAAATGTAGAGGGCGACGTTCGGGATGCTGTGGTCGGTCTGCACCAGAACTTTCATCCCGTTCTTGAGTGTTCTTGCAGCGACGGGAAATTGTTTTTCATTTTGAGCGCAGACACGGCACGCGATTGTACAGGCCAACGCCAGAGACAACAATCCGCGCACAAGAGTTTCGGACAAGCGCACAACCACCCCCAGGGACCACCAGCTAATCAGACGTATGAAACCGCGAAAATGTTCTTACGAGCAGAGTTAGTTCCCTCGCAGCGCAAAGACCCGCACCGCTCCCCCCGATCCGCCTTCGAGCTTGATCGGCGCGGCAACCAGGAAAGCGCCCGCTTCCGGCAAGCCGCTCGCGTCCGCCAGATTCTCCAGCTGATAGACGCCCGCTCCGAGAACCAGGCGGTGCACGGGAAAATCCGGCGAATTGCCCGGATCGATGCTCAAAGTGTCGCAGCCGAGCCCGCTGACCTTGCGGTCCAGCAATAGCTTGGCGGCTTCGACGGAGTAGCCCGGGAAATGCATTTTGCCGTTCGCATCCTGATTGCGGTAGCGCGCTACGTCCGGCCAGCGCGCGGACCAGCCGGTGCGCAGCACCGCGATGGCGCCTGCCGGAATCTTGCCGTACTTTGCTTCCCAACCGGCAATGTCTTTCGCGCTCAGCACATAGTCCGGGTCGCGCTCCGCCTCTTTGCGAACGTCCAGCACTACGGCCGGGCCAAAAAATCTCTCTGCGGCTATTTTGTCTACGGTTGTCGTTCCCGGCGGGAAATGTGCCGGCGCATCCATGTGCGTGCCATAGTGTTCCAACATCCAGAAGCTGCGCGTGAAGTACCCTTCTTTCTCGACCGTCGCGTTGGTCTTGGCCTCGAACCCCTTAGCGTCGCCCGGCCACGGTACCATTTTGTCGCTGATGGCGTAGCTCAGATCAATGACCCGCGCCTTGCCGCTCGCGATGTCGTCGAGCGCCGGTTTCTGGCCGCCTTGCTGCGCTAGCGCTGTCGCCGCCAAGATTGCGGCCGCGCCGAGTACGATCCGAGAGGGCTTGGCCACGGTTCACCTCTTAAGGCTTTGGCAGAGCTTGTGTTGTGTGAGCTAAGGCAGCGGAATTCCCGGCGTCGGCACGATTCCCGCCATGCGCAGGATTTCCTGATACTCCACGTCGCTGACCGCGGAAATGATCAGCCGGACGTTCTTGAGAAACTTTACCTTCTTGAGCGCTTTGTTCCCGCGCAGTTCGGCGAGCGTCACTTGCCGCGGCAGTTTTTCAAAGGCCCGTAAGTCTGCCACCAGGTTTTTGCCCTCCCGGTCGTGCGGGTCGGGATAAGGATCGCGGGTGACCTCGGCGATCGAATAGAGAGAACGTTCCGGCGCCGAGTGATAACAAAGCACGCGGTCGCCTTTGCGCACCTGCTTCAGCGCACGGACGGCGTCAGGCTTCGCTCCGGCGCCATGCCACATCTCCTTGCCCTTTACGAAAAGGGTGTCCCAGTGGTAGTGGTGCGGGTCGGCTGTAAAGATCCAGAAGTGGCGGGTAACTGTATGCGTCGTCATTCGACTTGGTTTCGGCGGTAATATACACGGCAGCGCCAGCAAAACCAAACAAAATATGAGGGTTACGAGAACCTGACAACCTACTACCGTCCTGATCGGGTCCAGACCAGGGAATGGTAGTAAGTCCTTTTTTTTGTTACATTTGAGGGTAAATGCTATCCCAAGTCGACGTAAACCTCGTCGCCCTGCACTTCGCTATAAAGGCATCCTACGCCGGCATTTGGATTCATGACCGCCTTGCCGGTGGTGACGTCGAACTGCCAGCCATGCCACGGGCAGGTCACCACGGTCCCTTCCAACTGGCCTTGACCAAGCGGACCGCCACGATGCAGACAGGTGTTGTGGATGGCGTAGAACCTACCGCCTACGTTGGCTAGCGCCACCGGCTGGCCAGAAACCTGCACTTCCCGGATCGAGCCCGGGGGAATCTCCGACACTTTCGCAGCCGGTTCAAGCGCCATTCATCCTCCGATACGCTCATGATTTTCCATTCCGAAATCCGAGTGCCCGAAGTATAGCGCCCGAGTTAAGGGGCGGTAAAGAATCCCGCGCTTGCCTGACCTGGCCGGCCGAGGAACGCCAGGTCAATCCAACCTGGCAACGTGAACACGGTTGCGGCCGGCGCGCTTGGCTTCGTAGAGCATTTCGTCGGCTTTGCGCACAAACGCGTCGAAATCCCGTATGTTGCCGCTCTCGCTGCCCGCTACCCCGAAGGTGGCGGTGATGCTGATGCTGTGTCCGGCAAGCGGAAACGACAGCGAACCGAACAGTTCGCGAAACCGATTGATCGCCACCTCGATGTTGGTGGCGCTTACATGCGAAATCACGATCAGGAATTCGTCACCGCCGAGCCGCCCGCACATGTCGGAAATGCGCGTGAGCCGGCGCAGGGTATCGGCGAAGGTCCGCAGCACCGTGTCGCCCGCTTCGTGGCCGAAGGTGTCGTTGATTTCCTTGAAGGAATCGAGATCGCCTAAAACGACCCAGATGGGAAAACCGTGGCGGTTTGCGCCGCGCAGCTGTTTGCTGGCCCACTCTGCAATGGCGCGCCGGTTCGGCAAGCCGGTCAGAGCGTCGGTACTGGCCACTTCTTCCAGCTCGGCGCTCTTGTCCTCCAGACTGCGGTGCAATTCGATAATGCGGCGACCCACGCCGACCCGGGCCATCATCTCACTCGGATTGAAGGGCTTGATCAGAAAGTCGTCGGCACCGGCTTCCATCGCCCGCACGACGCCGTCTTGTTCCCGATTGCTCGTCATCACGATGACGTAGGTGTAGGACGCGGACTTGTCTTCCCTTATGCGCCGGCAAAGTTCCAAGCCGGAAAAATCCGGCATCAGCCAGTCGGTGATGACGATGCTCGGAGGCCTTTCCCGGAAGACCCGGGTCGCTTCGCCGCCGCTGCACGCGTAGGAGACCGAATACTGGTCGGTCGGGAGGAGCTGCTCAAAGACTTTGCGTGATACCGCCGAGTCGTCGACAACCAAGACTTCGAGTATTGACCGGGGTTCGCGCGGGATCATGGCAGCTGTTCGATGGTCCGTTCGTGCGCAGTTTGGCAACCGGGCGGCGGAGCAGCTGCGATAGGTCTACTATAGACGCAGTTCGAAGTACCAATGCAAAATAATCCTACCAATTTCGCATCAGTAATTTATCGATGAACGGGAAGGCGCAAGCCGGCTAAACTCGCGCGCCGCATGCGCCGCAGTATTGCACCACGGAAACGGCGGGCGTACCGCAGCGCGAGCAGAAACGGGCCATGCCTGCCGGAGCGTATTGCGCAGACGCGGGCCGGTCGGAGCAGCAAGCCCAGAGAAACGCGACGACCCAGCCGACCAGGGTCCAGCCAAGGAGCAGATTGACCAGGAAGATGCCCGCGAAGTCGCGCTTTTCTCGGCCGATAATCGATGGCAGGAAATAGAGAGCGGTTAACAGCAAAAAGCTGACCATGACAGACCTCCCGCGGCTTCCTGCCTGTAGTACGCAATTGGACCGCGGGATGTTCCCCCTGCGCTCGGGCGCAGCCCCAGTCCGAGCCCTGTCACCGCTCATGTTGAGCGCCCCTTCTTTCGGCGCCGGTACCTCAAGAAAGAGGAGAAGACCTAAGGGCAAGCGGCAAGGATCCCCAAAAAAGAGTGCTCCTTGCGCCTCGGGCAGATTCGTTCGCGCGGCCATTTCTTTTGCGGGAAGTAGTGCCAGTCCTTCGTGAAGCTCTTGCCGTTGCTTTCGCCTTCGCTGCGGGCCATTAGCGTGCCGTCAGCGTTTCTGCGGTAGACGATCCTTTTCAGGTGATCGGCGCGGCCCGGATTCACGAACACGGCTTCATCCTTGGCAGTCGAAGTGAATTTGAAGTCCAGCGCGGGTTTGCCGCCCGGCTGCGCCGCCGCGGGTCTCTTAGTCGCCGGCCATCCAGCCGACCGACTGGAGCGCATCGGCGTTCACGCTGATGGCGCGGCGGTTTCTGGCGTCGAACTACGCCAGAGCGAGAAGAGAGCGGAGGACTGCCACCGCGGCAAGGGCTCGATGGGCTTTCACGGCAGCACTATGCGCCTGCTCCCTGCACTTTGACCAGAAGTTCCGCAAACTTCTGTTTGCGTTCGGCCTGGTCCTGGCCGGATTCGGCTTCGGCAAGCTGGGTGATGTTCATCGAGCAGAATTTCGGGCCGCACATCGAACAGAACTTGGCTTCCTTGTAGAAGTCGTCGGGCAGCGATTCATCGTGCATGGCGCGGGCGGTTTCCGGGTCGAGCGACAGCTCGAACTGTTTGTTCCAGTCGAAAAGGAAGCGGGCATAACTGAGCGCATCGTCGCGGTCCCGCGCGCCGGGACGGTGGCGGGCGACATCGGCTGCGTGCGCGGCGATTTTGTACGCGATGACGCCTTGCTTCACGTCTTCGGGATTGGGCAGACCGAGATGCTCTTTCGGCGTGACGTAGCAGAGCATAGAGGCGCCGTGCCAGCCGATCATCGCGGCGCCGATGGCGCTGGTAATGTGGTCGTAGCCGGGAGCGATGTCGGTAACCAGGGGACCGAGCGTATAGAACGGCGCTTCCTGGCACCACTCCATTTCCTTGTCCACCTGCTCTTTGATTTTGTCCATCGGAATGTGGCCGGGGCCTTCGATCATGACCTGAACGTCGTGTTCCCAAGCCTTCTTGGTGAGTTCTCCGAGTACTTTGAGTTCGGCGAACTGCGCGTCGTCGCTCGCGTCGGCGATGGAGCCGGGGCGTAGGCCGTCGCCAAGCGAAAAGCTTACGTCGTGTTTCTTGAAGATCTTGCAGATGTCGTCGAAGCGCTCGTAGAGGAAGTTTTGCTGTTTGTGGTGCTCCATCCAGTGCGCCATGAGAGAGCCGCCGCGGCTGACGATTCCGGTGATGCGCTTGCGAACCAGCGGAACATGCTGGCGCAAAACGCCGGCATGGATGGTCATGTAGTCCACGCCCTGTTCGGCCTGCTCTTCGATAACTTCGAGCATCAGGTCCATGGTGAGATCTTCAGGGCGGCGGACGCGGGATATGGCCTCGTAAACCGGAACGGTACCGACAGGAACGGGTGAAGCGTCGATGATGGCTTTACGGATTTTGGGGATGTCGCCGCCGGTCGAAAGGTCCATTACGGTGTCCGCGCCGTAGTGCACGGAATGGTGGAGCTTCTTCAGTTCTTCATCAATGTTGGAGGTAGTGGCGGAGTTGCCGATATTGGCGTTGATCTTGCACTTGAATGCGATGCCGATGCCCATCGGCTCAAGATTGCGATGGTGAATGTTGGCGGGGATAATGGCGCGGCCGCGGGCCACTTCGCCACAAACGAGTTCAGGCTCGATCTTTTCGCGTTTGGCGACGTAGGTCATCTCTTCGGTAACGACGCCTTGGCGCGCCAGATGCATCTGGGACATATTGCGCGAGCCGTTGGCATGGGCTTGGTCGGCTTCGCGCTTTTCGATCCAATTATCACGGAGTGGCATAAGTCCCCCAGGAGATCCGGCGCGGCGAAGTCTTCCAGTAGGCCGACGCCGGTGAAAGAAAAGTATGGCATCGGGGCGAAAGAGGGGCAACCGTGCGCGGCGCGCTGGCTCACCAGTGGTCGCCGGGACTCCGCATGCGGTTTTCGAGGAACGATTTCGCGGTGCGGCACATCGCTTCGAGCAGCCTGTAACTGAACTCGTGCGGGCCTTTGTCGAACAGAGACCCTTGGTGGTCTATGCCGTTGGTTACGTGCGCGACCATACCGACCGGTGTTCCCCTTGCAATAGAAAAGGCAAAAAGCGAGGCCGCCTGCATTTCGACAGCGAGCACGCCTTGCCGAGCGTACTCAACCAGCTGCCGGTTGGTTTCGCGGTAAGGAGCGTCGGTGGTCCACACCGCGCCACTCAAAACCGGCACGCCAAGGCTGCCCAGACCCTGCTCAAGCGAATCGGCAAGCTGGGAATGGGCGACGGCCGGACGGCTTGGCGACAAGTAGTGGTACGAGGTGCCTTCATCACGGATGGCGGACGTTGCAACCACAAGACTCGGAACGGGAACGGATGCCGCAACGCGTCCAGCCGAGGTTAGCCCGAGGATTACCCGGGCACCGGACGACTTCAGTTGTTCAGCAATCAAGGCCGCATAGGGGCCGCCAATGGTCCGAGGCACGATCCCGCAGGATGTACCCTCCACTTCGAGCGCGTGCATCGAGGTATGAAAGCAGGCCCAGGATTTCCATCGTTTCGCCGCACCGGTCGAGACCAGCCAATCCGTCAGATCGCCGTCAAATTCCAAAACGCAAATGGGCGGCACCGGGTCCCGCGGCACCCTGCGGGTTACGCGAACGGCTTCCAACAAAGCCTCCGGAGTGAACGCCGACTCCTCGTCGAGAGGGTGCGCAAGAAGGGGAATGGGTTTCGAAGCCACAGCGCAAGTCTATCGCAACCTGCGCACTCGCTTAAGGAACGGCGGGTTAGCCAAGTCCAGGCACGGCCGTGACCTCGCGCCGATTGCTCGGGGAGGCATCATCCGGACCAGCCGCGACACGTTGTATTCTCTTGCGGTTTTCGACCTCGATGGACCAAGCAGGCGAGTTTTATCGCGCCACCGACGTCAACTTCGCTGCCGGGCCCGCGCCACTCGCGTTAGGCTCAGTGCGGTTTCGGTGCGGGCTCATCCGACTTGGGCTTGGGAGCAGGCGCATTCTGGCTCGCCGCCGGCTCCGTCGAGGTCTGCGTCGCGGACGAAACTACTTTGTAGTTGCCGTTGGCATCGCGGATTTCGACGGTCTTGGTCTGTTGGGTTCCGGGGCCGGCGTACTTCACGACATACTTGGTACGTCCGGTTACTTTGGGTCCGTCGCTCGGATTTCCGAGATTGGCTCCCTCAATCTTCTCTTCAATGATTTCTCCGCTCGCGTCCTTTCTCTGGGTCCGGGTAACTCGCTGGTTCAACTGCGCGGCGCCGTCATAGGTTTCGACGACACTCTTTTTCTCACCCGACGCGGTTTCCGTTTCTTTTGCGACGGTGCGTGAACCCTCCTGAAGCCTTCCCTCTAAATCAGGGGTCGAAACGCGCTCTTCCGTGGTGCGGCTCTTGCCGTCATCCTTGATCGTCTTTTCCGTGACGCCGCTCACTTTGAAGCCGCCGTTGCCGTCCGGCAGCAGCGTGGTCTTCTTCACCTGGACGCTGTCATCCGCGCCGTGCGTCTTCAATTCCTGCGTCTCGCCGACCTTTGTGAAGCCGCCATAACTGTCTGCCCGGTATACCGAGCTTTTCGTTTCCTCGGTGCCCGAACCTACCTTTCGCGTATCGGCGACCTCGCGTTGTGTAACCCGAAAATTGCCGTTGATGTCCGCACTCGAAGTCTTGCGCTCCTGGCGCAGATCGCCGTTGGCCGTGGTTCGGGAGTTCTCTTCGGTTACCTGGGCCAGGATTCTTTGTCCGTTTCCATTCCACTGATAGGTGCGCACTACGGTACGCGTGTTCGCGGCGTCCACCTGGATGGTTTCCGTCTCAGTCTCCGAGAACGGCTGATAGCTGCCGTTGGTTCCCATAACCTCGACCCTTTGCTTGTCCACCGTCCGGCTGCCTGACTTCGTGTGGCTTTCGGTGGTCCGCGACGGCGTGATGTTTTGTTCGGCCTTCTCGGTGGTTTTCGTCCAGGATTCGTCGCCGCTTTTTTGCGTGTCCTGCGCTTGGACAGAAACCGCCGCCGCGACGAAGAGCGTTGCGGAAATCGCCGCCTTCAACCGAAGGAGTCTGGTCGACGGGCCGCTCTGAATTCGAGGTTTTCCTTGTTTCACGTTTGTTGCTCCGGCAATTGGATGCTTTGGCTTCTCGGCTCGTTTCGAGCCTGCAAATTAGAGAAAGGAGAGGGGCGCTCGGGTAGTCACGAGCGCCCCTTCTACTGCGTCAACGTAAACCGTACCTCACTGGATCACCTCCTTCTCGGCGAAGGCGCCGATATCGACGAGATGTCGCATGGGGTGAGTATAGCTCCGCATGAGAAAAGGAGCAGGCCTTATTTTGGCGCTATCCCGTCTTTCGGCACCCCTGCCAAGCAGGTTTGCTTCTAGCGTTGTTTCTGGGTTTGCGTCTCGGACGCCGATTCCTGTGCGCGGGCGACGATGTATGAGCGAATCGCCTCCACCTCTTGTTCCGAGAGGATCTTCTTAAACGACGGCATGCCAACACTCGACCGCGCGCCGCCCAGCACGATGGACGGCAGTGAATCGAGCACTGCTTTACTTGAATAGCGCAGATCGGGCAGCGAACCCGCGACCGCGTTCAGGCCATGGCAGAGAAAGCAGTGCGAGTTGAAGAGCAAGGCGCCTCGGTGAACCGATTGAGGATCCTGCTTGGCGGTGATGGCAGGCCGCGGCGGATCTTTATGGCCGAAAGGCGGAGCCTTCAGTACGGCGTTACCATCCAGGGCAAACGTAAGAATACGGCCCCATCCTGGTTTTACGGCGCCAAGCAATGGGAGATTCATTAAGCCAGGAGCGCCACCCCACCCAGCCATGATGGTCAGGTACTGAACGCCGCCCACGGTATAGGTCACGGGCGGGGCCATGATCCCCGTGCCGCAGTCAAACTGCCAGAGTTGTGATCCATCCGTGGCGCGATAGGCGGCGAGGACACCGTCGGAACGGCCCTGGAAAACCAGGTTGCCGCCGGTCGCCAGCACACCTCCTCCATCGAGGACGGGATAGTCGCTGCTCCAGGCTGCTTTCTGCGCGACGGGATCCCAAGCCAAAAGTTTGCCGGAGGGCGGGGGCATGGAGGCCAGCTTGGCGAAAAGCGGTCCTTCATAGTTGCCATCGATGCCCACGTTGTCGCGGTCCGCGTTGTATTTCCACTTTTTGTCCGGAGCGTGAACCATGTGCGTGTGATCGCGAGCCGGGAAGTACACCAGGCCAGTCGCCGGATGAAATGCCATCGGGTGCCAGCTGTGCGCCCCCGTCGAATCGGGAGAGAGCATCTTGGGGTTGGCATCGCCGACGCCGGCGAACTCGATGGGGCGCCCGGTCCCGGGGTCGACGCCGCTGGCCCAGGTGATGCCACTGACAAACGGCGCGGCGGAAAGAAACCCCCCGGTTCGCCGGTCGAGCACATAGAAAAACCCGTTCTTGTTCGCCTGGAGAAGGACCTTGCGTGCCCGTCCGCCGATGGTCAGATCGGCCTGCACGAGCGGTTGTGTGGCGTCGAAATCGAAGTTGTCGCCCGGCGTAGGTTGAAAGTACCAGGCGAACTGGCCCGAGCCTGCGCTTACCGCGAGGATGCAAGCGGTGTAGAGACTGTCTCCTTCGCCGCGCAACGCGCGATACCAGGTAGAGGCATTTCCGGTTCCGAAATAGAGCAGGTCGAGGTCGGAATCATAGGTCATACCTTCCCAGGGCGTGCCTCCGCCTCCGGCCTGCCACCACTCCTTGCCGTGCCAGGTTTTCGCAGCCACTTCAAGCGCCTTCGATTCAAACCGCCGATTCGGATTCCCCGGGACGGTGTAGAAGCGCCAAATCAGCTTGCCGGTTTCCGCGTCGTAGGCCGTGACGTACCCGCGCACACCATACTCGGAGCCCGCGTTGCCGATGATGACTCTGTTTCCGGCGACCAGCGGGGCGGCGGTGATGGAGTAAGCCTTAGCGGGGTCGGTGGTTTGCACGCTCCACAGCGGTGTTCCCGAGCCCTGCTTGAGAGCCACGAGGCGGCCGTCGAGCGTTGCCAGGTAGACTTTGCCGTGGCGGAGCGCGACGCCGCGATTCACCACATCGCAGCAATAGAAATAGGCCTTCTCGCGGGAAACCCGGGGATCGTAGGTCCAGTTCAGTTTTCCGGTTCGGGCGTCAAAGGCATACGCGACACTCCAGGAACCGGTGGTATAGATGACGCCATTTTCGACCATCGGCGTGGCTTCGAGTCCGCGCGAAGTGCCGAGTTCCTGGCTCCATACCAGGCCCAGCCGCCCGACGGTCTGCTCGTTGATCTGGTCGAGGGGAGCGAACCGCTGGTTATCTTCTGAACCACCATAGAAACGCCAATTCTCCTGGGCCGCCGCTAGCAGCGCTGCTGCAAGAAGGGCGCAAGCGGTAAGAAACCATTTCCGCATGGATGCCGGGCTCCGCGGGGCGATGGGAAAGGATAGCAGAACGGTCGACGCGATCGGACCATGGTGGCTCAGCAGGAGTGCTGCCCGCGCCGGTTCCAGGGAGCGCCTTGGCGGCAAAACTCTGCTAGGCTACAACGCCTATGCGACTCTGGCTCGGTCCCGCTGCCCTGTTTGCTCTGTCCGTTTCTACGTTTGCTCAGAACAACACCCAAGAAAAGAAACTGCCTCCGGTGGCGGAACGGCTTGCCGCGCAGAATGCGCTCTTTGACGAGCAATATGAAGCGGAGCTGCGCGAGTTCCCGGAACGGGCGACGAGTTTTGGCGACTACCGCTACAACGACAAGCTTGCCCAGCGGTCGCTCGCTGCAATCCTGCGGCGGGAGAGAACCGACGAGGCGTTTCTTGGCCGGCTGAAGGCGATTTTAACCGACGGCTTCCCGGAGCAGGATCAGCTCTCTCACGATATCCTGGTGCGCGGGCTGGAGCAGCGCGCCGCGGATTTCGAGCTCAAGGAATACGAGATGCCCGTGAACCAGTTCAGCGGCATCCACACCACCTTGGCCGATTTGCCGAATTCCGTGCCGTTCGATTCGGTGAAGCACTATGAAGACTACCTTGCGCGGCTGCACCAGATTCCGGACTCATTGAAAGACACGATCGAAGTCTTGCGGGCGGGAATGAAAGACAAACTGATGCCGGTGCGGTTTCTGCTGGAGAAAGTCCCGGCGCAGTGTCAGGGCATCGTCGAAGCCGATCCTTTCCTGAATCCGACAAAAAAATATCCGGCCGCCATTTCGACAGAAGATCAGAAGCGGCTGACGCAGCAGATCACCGACACCGTGAACCGCGAAGTACTGCCGGCGTACAGGGCGTTCGCGGATTTCGTGAAGACGGAATACGCCCCGCAGGGGCGGACCGCTTTGTCCGTGACTTCACTGCCAGACGGCGGCAAACGGTATGAGAACGACCTTTACGCGCGCACCACAACGCACATGACCGCGGAACAGATTCACGTGCTCGGCTTGCACGAAATCGAGCGCATTGAAGCCGAGATGACGGCCATTGCCAAGAAGGAAGGATCGAGCGACCTGGCCTCGTTTCGCTCCGCGTTGAAGGAGAACCGCAAGTACGCAGCCACGTCATCCGAGCAAATCCTGGACGATTTCAGGCGCTACATCGGGCAGATGGAGCCGAAGCTGCCCCAGCTGTTCGGCCTGCTGCCCAAATCGCCGGTGACGGTTGAGGCCATACCTGCCTTTCAGGCGGCGACGGCGACGCACTATGTCGCCGGAACCCCGGACGGCAAACGACCGGGGCGTGTCGTGGTGGCCACTTCAAATTTTGCCGAGAGGTCGCTGGTGGACGACGAAGCCGTGGCCTACCACGAAGGAATTCCCGGCCATCACATGCAGATTTCGATTCAGCGGCAACTGACGGGGCTGCCGAAGTTCCGCCTGCAGGGGTTGGGCTTCGGCGCCTTTACCGAAGGCTGGGCTCTCTATTCCGAGCAGCTCGGTAAGGAGGTCGGCTTCTACCAGGATCCGGTTTCCGACTATGGGCGGCTTTCCTCGGAGCTTTTCCGCGCGGTGCGGCTGGTGGTAGATACGGGAATTCACGCCAAGGGATGGTCGCGAGACCAGGTGGTGGAGTTCATGCGCAGGTCTGGAGCGATTGACGAACCGACGATTCAGTCTGAGACCGATCGCTACATTGCCTGGCCGGGACAGGCCTGCAGCTACAAAATCGGGCAGCTGAAGTTCCGCGAGCTGCGGGATCGGGCGCAGCAAGAGCTGGGCGCGAAGTTCGACCTGAAAAAATTCCACGATGAAATGCTAAACGGCGGAAGCATGCCGCTCGATCTGCTCGACGCCCGCACGGGAAGGTGGATCGCCGCACAGAAGGCGGAATCAGCTCGTTAGCTTCCGGCCTTCGTGGAAACGCCTATGGGCGGCCCGATTGCTCGCTGCCGGGGCGCTTCGGGCTAGCGGGGAAGGCGGTACCAGCCGCCGCGATATCCATAGCCGCCGTAGTAACTGAAAGCAAATGCCGGCCAGTAGCCATAAGCGTAGTAAGGCGCACAGGCGTAGGGACCGCAGGCGGCATCGTAGGGCGGTGGCGGCGGATAGGCGACATAGGGGAGGCCGCCGCGGCGCAACGTGGGCGATGAGCGGTAATCGTTGGGGCCGACCGGCAGGAAAGCTTGCTGGCTGCGAGCGGTCGAAATCGTTACCGGATCCGTCAGGCGAAAGTTGAGCAGCGTTTCCGGCGCCAGAACGGTCGGTTTGCCGCGCGTGAGCAGGACCATGGCGAGGCCCGCGGCCGCACCCGCGCCGGCGCCGATGCCCGCGCCGGCGCCGCCATCGGCAGCCGCGCCTAGGATGGTGCCGGCGCCCGTCAGAGTGGCTATTCCGGCGGCATCGCTGCCATGCGAAGTTCCGGCAGAGCCCTTCCACAATTCCGTGAGAATCGGGAGCTGCTGGCCGTCCACGATGGTCAGATCGGTGAGTTCGAGCCCAAGCTGGGAAACGCCTTTGACCCGGCCGGCTTTTTGGGCGGTAGTGACCGAACCGACGATGGTCTCGCCGCGACGCGCGACAACCCAGCCGTCCACAATGATGGGACGATCAAGCGTAGCCGTGAACGTGTCGCCAGGCTGGTTGCGGTCGCTTGAGAGCGGCTCAGCGAGGCGCGCGAAAATGACCGTGCCCGGAGGAATGACCAGGTTCGCAGGAACCGGCGCGGGTGTGGTGCGTCTTGTCGGCGCACGATCGGGTGAAGGCGGGCGCTCGGCCGGCGATGCCGGTGGTTGCTGTTCCTCTGGAAATCTGTCGCGCGAGGTGACGGGGCGCGAATCCGCCCGGTCCTGCTGGCTCTGTGGCTCCATTGCGGGCTGCGCTGCGCTTTGCCGCTGGCCTTCGGGATCTTTTGCGCGGATGCTGGCGGCGGAGAGAAGTAGAACTGCGGCAACTGCGGCGGTCCGTACAGACGCAAAACGAGTGTGTGAACCCATACGTGGTCCTCAAGATGATCTTCTTGGGGCGCAAGGGCCAGACCTCGCGCGACGTGAGGCTACCTGCCGTCTAACACCCGCGCTGGATGAAAGTTGCGGCTGCGGGAGGTGATTTTTGGGCAGCGGTCAAGGCCCGTCGGCTGGGGCCAGGCCGAGACCCGCTACGGCCTCACTGGCTAGTCTTTCCGGACTCGACGAGACATCGAGTACCAAAGCGTCGGTTGGTTCTTCGAGATCGCTGAACTGGCCCGCGAGAATGGACTCGCCGGCGAAGTGGCCGTGCCGGGCGAGAATGTGTTGGCGCATCTGGTCGTAGGTTCCGCGCAGATAGACGATGCGCATGTCGAGGCCGGCGGCGAGTGTCTCGCGATAGCTTTGCTTCAAGGCTGAACAAGCCAGAACAGCATCTTCTGCGCCTAGCTGCCGCAGCCGGGAATGAATGTTGGCGAGCCAGGGCGAACGCTCGCGATCGGTGAGCGGTACGCCGTGCTTCATTTTTTCGATGTTGGCTTGCGGATGAAAATCGTCGGCGTCCAGAAAGGTCCAGCCCAGCTTCTGCGCGATGAGCTGGCCCACCGTGGTCTTGCCTGACCCCGTAGTACCCATGACAAGAATGACCATGGCCAAAAGACCGGGCTCAGGCGCTGCGCAGGACGAGCAGCGAAATTTCGGGAGGAACGCCCAAGCGAACCGGCGCACCGACCGTGCCGAGTCCGCGATTCACGTAGATGGCGGCGTGCGGCCCCTGCAAAGTCGCAGCGTGCAGAAACTTCTGCGAAGCGACGGTCTTCGCCGGAGTGAATAGCGGCCGCAGGTACAAGCCCGCCACGTAGTCGGTGATGAAGCGCGCCGGGCTCAAGCGGTGATCCAGAATTTCCACCTGCACCTGCCCTCCGTGCGTGTGGCCGGCTAGCGAGAGTTCGACGCCCAATTCCGCCGCGCGATTGAAAGAGTTTGGATTGTGGGAAAGCAAAATGTTCGGCATGTCCTTGCGAACGAGCGGCTGCAAGCTGGAAAGCAAGGTCACGCGACGGCCGCCCGGCGTGCGTTCACGCTGATAATCGACGCCCATCAGGTTCAGCTTCGCTCCGCGGTAGTGCAGTACCGCGTTCTGCTGACGCAGCAGCTTCATGCCGCCCTGCGCGAACAGCCACTGCGCGCGGTCCTCGGCGTCGGCATAGATCTCGTGATTGCCGTTGCAGCCGTAGACGCCGAGCGGCGAAGACAATTTGCGGATTTCCTCCACGCAATCTTCCAGCGGATCACCGGCACCGGTGATGAAGTCGCCCGTGACGACGGCAACGTCGCCGCCGAGTTCGTTGGCCATTTCAATGGCGCGGCGCACTTCGAGGCGTGGCATGTAGCCACTCAAGTGAATATCGCTGAGCTGAGTGATCTTGAACCCGTCCAGCGCGGCGGGAAGGTTGGAAACGGGAATTTCAACGCGATGAACCTGATAGTTCAAGCGTTCCGAAGCGAATCCGTAGACCGCGCCAAGGAAAGGCGCGGCACCCGCCGCCGCCGTGGCGGTCTTGAAGAAATAGCGGCGACTCGGATCGACGGGCAAATCCAATTCCGGAGCGTCGGGATGGTTGGCCTTGGGCGCAGCCCGGAAGAAATGCCAGACCTTGTCGAGCAGGTGCACGATTTTCACCGACAGGTAGGCAAACAGCGCGCTAAAGAACCACAAACCCGCCAACACGTTCAAAAACGTGCCGCGCGGGAGCAGGCGCCCGTGGCCGTTGCGAATCGAGTCCACCAGGCTCGTGATGATGAGCAAAAGCCCGGCGATATAGACCAGGCGCGCGGCTATGCGCAACACCTGGCTACCCCATTTCGCGCTCCAGCGCCACAATCCGCGATACCAGAATCGCTGCGAAAGGAACAGGAGCAACAGCAGGGTCGCCGCGATCACGATCCGCAGCGTGAGCCAGGACCAGTTCAAACTCGCCTCCGGAGCTACTCCATTCAGACTACCATGGGCAGCCCCTGAGATATTTTACGCATGCGGAGCGTGCGCCGTGTCAGTAAGATGGCTGGCGCAGGCAGATCGGTACCAGGTTGTTAAGAGTTGTGAACAGTTGTGAAAGATTGTAAAACACCGGCTACAAGGGCTTACATTGCGTTCCGGCCAACCGTCGAAGCGGGCGTTGGCCTTTATGGGCCTCAGAGGGAGTTCCCTGCCAAAAGGGAGAGGGGGAGTGTATGAAGCGTGTTGTGTACCTAGCAGCAGTGTGTCTGGCCGCCGTTATTTCGGCCATACCCGTGGTAGCTCAGAGCGACGCGAAGAAGGAACCGCCCAAGCCGGCATTGGGCGCTTCCGCCGCGGTTTTGGACCAGTGGAATGACATCGGGCGCAAACTGATCGCCATTGCGGAAGATTTGCCGGAAGACAAATACGACTACAAGCCAAATCCGGATTCGCGCACGTTTGTGGCGAATCTTCTGCACGCATCCGGCTCCATGTATTTCTTCACCGATCCCGCCCAGGGCAAGAAGCCCCGTTATGGCGACGATCCGAAGCGCGACGAACTAAAGACCAAGGCGCAGGTCGTGGCGTTCGTCAAGAAGTGCGTGGAGGACGGCGCCGCCGTGATCAAGTCCAAGGGCGATGCCGGCATGGCCACGACCATCGACGCCGGCGGCAGCCGCCTGTATCGCGTGGATGAACTGGCGTACGGTCTGGTTGAGCATTCCGGCGAACACTACGGACAGCTGGTGGTGTACTACCGCGCGAACGGCCTGGTGCCGCCCGAATCGCGCAAGAAGTAGTTTGCGGGCTGGTTCGACCGGGGAAGAATACCGCGTTCTTCCCGGTGGTTTTTGCACTATCGGAAAAAGAGGACTTGGCGGTCGAATAGGATCTGGTCAAAGCGCTGCGGAAGTTGATCCGACCGAAGCGGTGCGGACGCCGCCCGTTAACAGGCTAACCAAGGTCTCCGGCTCCGAGGTGGGCGGGAAACAGCTGCTGCCGTTGCAGACGAGCGCGACGGCCTTGTCCTGCGGCAAATGCGGCAGGGTTTCGCGCAGTGCGATGGGTAAGGAGGCGGGCGTGACGCCAGTTAACACGCGTAGCACCGACTTGCCGTATCGGAACACCGAATTTGCCGACGCTTCGAGCGCCGCCGCCCGGGTATCGTGCGGCGTCCCGGTGATCACGACCATCGCCGGGTGGTTTGCGTAAACCGTCGCCGCCAGACCGTAAGTCGCCGCGAACATTCCGTACTGCGGCGCAATCCCCGCAAAAGCCTCCAGCGTGTTTTGCGCCCACTGCTGATACTTCCTGTCATCGGTGAAAGCATACAGACGCGCCAAGGCGATCGCGGCCACGGAGTTTCCGCCCGGTGTCGGCGAATCCTGGAAAGGCTTGCGCCGCACGTCAAGCCCGCCCATCGGAGGCGCATCGGCCGAGCGATCGAAAAATCCGCCGTGTTCTGCGTCGCCGTACTTGAGAATGGCAATATCGATGGTTTGCCGCGCGGCAGCGAAGTAGCGCGCTTCCAGTGTCGCTTCGTAAGCATCGAGCAGCGCAATGGCTCCGAACGCCTGATCATCGAGAGATCCAGCTAGCGGTGCGCCGGTGCCGATTCGGTGTGCGAATCCCTGCTGTTCGGTCCAGGCCTCAAGCAACATGCGGTCGAGGGTTTTCAGCGCGAACAGGCGGCAACTCAGCCCGAGGGCATCCTGGAGCACGCGAGCGGCCTCCAGATACGCCGAGACGAACATGGCGTTCCAGCTGGCGTACATCGTACGGTCGATGTAGGGAGTCAGACGTTGCATTCTGGCCCCGAGCGCCTTCTCTTTGGCGCGAGCCAGAGTCATGCGAACCACCGATTCTTCGATTCGCAGCTGCGCGGTGATCTCGTGCGGCTCACGCGCCACCCAGAGCACATTCTTGGCCGGGTTGTGATGCATTTCGCCGTGTGCTTCGACGTCGTAGTGGAGTTCCATCACCCGCGCTTCGTCCGGAGAGAGGGCGGCCCGCAACTCTTCGAGCGTCCAGGTGAAGTAGTCGCCGTCGTCGTCAAGCGAATAGTCGGCATCCTGGCTGGCATAGAACCCGCCTGCGGGCTGGTCGGAAAGGACTTCATTCACCCAGGTAATGATGCCTGCCGCGGTTTGCCGAAACAGCGGATTCCGCGTGACCTGCCAGCCGTGAAGATAATTCTTGAGCAGTTCCGAATTGTCGTACGACATTTTCTCGAAGTGCGGTACCAGCCATTTCTCGTCCACCGAATAGCGGTGGAACCCTCCGGCTAATTGGTCATAGACGCCGCCGCGCGCCATTTTCTCGAGCGTGGTTTCGGCCATGGCCAGCAAATGTTTGCCATCCGCGTGGCTCGCCGTACGCTGGTACTCTTCAAGAATCAGATCCAGCGAAGAAGAATGCGGGAACTTCGGCGCACGCCCGAATCCGCCGTTGCGAACGTCAAACAGCTGCGTGAGAGATTTGATCTGCGAGTCGACGACGGCGACGTCGAACGCGCCGTGGGCGCCGCTGAAGGTTTCCGCCTGCGCCACCGCATCCGCCAACGAATCCGCCGCTTTCTCCAGCTCCGCGCGGCGACCTTTAAAGGAATCAACGACGGCCAGCAGCACGCGTCGGAATCCCGGCCGGCCAAACTGGTCCTCCGGCGGGAAATAGGTCCCTCCGAAAAACGGCCGGCCATCCGGCAGCAGGAATCCGGTCAGCGGCCAGCCGCCTTGCCCGGAAATCGTGCTGATCGCGGACTGATAGCGCGAATCCACGTCCGGTCGCTCGTCGCGGTCGACTTTGATGGCGATGAAATGCTCGTTGATGACCTTCGCGATGACGGCATTTTCGTAGCTTTCGCGGTCAATTACATGGCACCAATGGCACCACACCGCGCCGATATCCAGCAGAATCGGTTTGTCCTGCTCTTTCGCGAGGGCAAAGGCTTCCTCGTTCCATTCATACCAATCGATCGGCTGATGCGCCGCGGAACGGAGATAGGGGCTGGCGGAATTCTCCAAACGATTTGGCGGATGCGCGGTCACGAACAGCCTCTCAATCCACTTAGGATATTGCTTGCCGCGCGGGCCGGTTACTGGACGGTGTCGTTCGAGCCGGTGTCGCGCGGATCGAGCGGTTTGCGGCCCGCGAATCCTTCATCCTGCCGATGGTAGTAGCGGATTCGATCCTCGCCGAGCTTCCAGCAGAGATAGACTTCTTCGTTGTCGACGATCGAAGGGAAATCGAGCAGGCCGATGTCCAGATCTTTGATGATGCAGCCGGTCTCCAAGATGCGGTCGAGGGAGCTTTTCAGATTCTCCGCCAGCTTGGTGTGTTCGTGCCGCAAGCGCGCCAAGCTTTCGTAAGGCACCACGACGCCGCCCATCATCATGATGCGGGCCGCAACCGCAGAGAGGTCATTGTCGAGGCCGGAAAGCTTCTTGCGGCATTCCATGGCCTCCACCAGAAAAGGCTCGACCTCGCGGCGCGCGCGTTCCGCTTCCGTCAGTGTAAAAAGCCTTTGCGGCTCTTCCGGCGTCTCGTCCTGCGGCAGCTCGTCGTCTTCGTCGGCCATGGTCTCCCCTGTTGCACCGGTTGGGGACGGTTTCGGTTATGTGCGCCCGCAGCGTTCAGCAAGCCTAGGGTGATGCTAACGCAAAGCAAGCATGCGGTCGAGCGCCGTTCGCGCGTATTTTCTTGTACGTTCATCCACGGAAATTTGGTTGACGACGCGGCCCTCGGCGAGATTCTCGAGCGCCCATAGGAGGTGCAACGGCGTGATGCGGAACATGGTCGTGCACACGCATACGCTTGAATCGAGCGAAATCACCTGATGGTCTTTCAGCTCCTTGGCCAGGCGGTTTACCAGGTGGATTTCCGTCCCCACCGCCCATTTGGTCCCGGGCGGCGAAGCTTTCACGGCGCGGATGATTCCCTCGGTCGAGCCGATTTCATCCGCGGCTTGCGCCACGGCAAAGCGGCATTCGGGATGCGCGACGACCCGGACCCCAGGATTCTCGCGGCGGACCTTCGCGACATGTTCCGGCGTGAAGCGCTGGTGCACGGAGCAGTAGCCCTTCCACAAGATCACTCTGGCTTTCTGGATGGCCTCCGGGGTGTTGCCGCCCAGCTCTTGGTTGGGATCCCACACGATCATTTCGTCCAGCGCGATGCCCATGCGATAACCGGTGTTGCGGCCGAGGTGCTCGTCCGGCAGGAACAAGACCTTATCGCCGCGCCCGAAGGCCCACTTCATTACCGCGGCGGCATTGGAACTGGTGCAGATCGATCCGTCGTGTTCGCCGGTGAACGACTTGATCGCCGCCGTCGAGTTCATATAGGTAACGGGAATGATCCGGGAGGTATCCGTAACGCCGCTCAGCTCCGTCCAGCACGCTTCGACCTGGCCGATGTCGGCCATGTCCGCCATGGAGCAGCCGGCATTCAAATCCGGCAGTACCACGGTCTGATTTCCTCGCCGCAGTATGTCGGCGCTTTCCGCCATGAAATGCACACCGCAAAAAATGATGTACTTGGCATCAGCTTCAGCGGCCTGCTGGGAAAGTTTGAGCGAATCGCCGCGAAAGTCGGCGAACCTCACGACTTCGTCGCGCTGATAGTGGTGGCCCAAAATCACGGCGTCTCGGCCGAGCCTGGTCTTGGCTGCGGCGATTCGTTCATCGAGGGAGTTGTCCGGCACCAGCAGATAGTTGTCGAAGTCGCAGCCTACGCCCTTCTCGATTTCGGGTGCGCGCAGGGTCTCCGGCTGCTCGATCACGACGAGACCGGCTCGAGTTGGAACTGAGGTGAGGTTGCTCATGGTTGCTAGGTGACTAGCCCTTTTTTCGCCCCGTCTGCTTAGATGAAACGCGAGCCGCTCTTGCCACCTCTAGCCGCCGATAAATACCATGGTTCGCGACGGCGGCACAAAACCCGGCTCGTTGATGCGATGACCTTTTTCCTTTTCGTTCACCACAGAACGGATGTAAATGCCGAGATCCTGGTCACTGGCATTTTCGCGCAACAAGGTGCGCAAGTCATGATCCTCCTTACTAAAGAGGCAGGTACGAAGCTTGCCGTCGGCGGTCAGCCGAACACGCGAACAGTGTCCGCAAAACGGCTGGGTAACCGGCGCGATCAGGCCGATCTCGCCCCGCGCGCCGTCCGCGAAACGATACTTGCGCGCTGTCTCGCTCGCTTGGTGGGGAATCTGCACCAGCGGCCAGCGGGCATGAATTCGCGCGTGCACTTCGGCCGCTGGCACGACCGCTTCGCGCGACCAATGCCGGTCTGCGTCGAGCGGCATGAACTCGATAAAGCGCATGATCACGCCGCGTTCCCGCGCGAATTCAGCGAACGATAGAACTTCGTCATCATTGAAGCCGCGCATCAGCACCGCGTTCACCTTCACCGGGCCCAGCCGCGAATTCTGGGCCACGTCGATTCCCGCCATTACCGAAGCGAACGTTTTGGTGCGCGTAATTTTTTCGAACTTCACCGGGTTCAAGGAGTCGAGACTGATGTTGATGCGCCGCAGACCGGCGGCCACCAGTCGCTCGCAGCGTTCGGAAAGAAGGTGGCCGTTGGTGGTCATGGACAAATCTTCGTATCCCGCTTGCGCAAGGTTCGCAACGAAATTCTCAACACCCTCGCGCACCAGCGGCTCGCCCCCCGTCACGCGAACTTTGCGAATGCCCAGGGCGTGGAAAACCAGTCCGAGACGCTCGAGCTCCGGCCACGAGAGAATCTGGTCGTGCTGCTCGTAGTTTTCCCTGTCGGCAGACCGGCAGTAGAAGCACCGGAAATTGCACCGGTCCGTCACCGAAATGCGCAAATCGGTGATCTGCCTGCCGAATTGATCGTGCAGCGACATCTCGCTTTAGATTCCTCCCAGCTAAAGAAAAAGCCCGATTCGGCAGGTTGAATCGGGCGCAAGTCGGAAAAACACATATTTCCGGCCATGCGCTCCTTTCCAAACCGGTACAAGAATCGCGAACCGGCGCAAAACGGGAGGCCCGGGCGTTTCCGCCCAAACCCTCAGCCCTCAACTTTCCCGGGCTTCGCCAAGGTGGCCCTGGGTTTTCTCCCGTTAGGCCGCCCCGGTCGGAGCATGGCTCAAGTGTACGCCCGCGGCCGAACCGTATGCAATATTCGCGGTATTTGCGCGAAAATCGGCACAAAAACGCATTGCAGCCCGGGGATCTGCCGGCATTCCGTCCTGTGGTACAGTTTCCCGACGCCATGCGCATCTTCGTACTGGGAGCCGGCGCCACGGGCTCTCTTCTCGCACAACTCCTCGACCGCCAAGGACATCATGTCTGGTGCGGCGATCGCGATCCGCAACGCGCCCGCCGGTTTCTTGGCAACAAGAGCCCGATCGCCATCGCCCAGGTCAACGCCCGCAACCTTCGCGGGATCGTGCGCGCCGGCAAAGGCTGCCAGCTGCTCATCAACGCCTCGGCGTCAGTCTTCAACGAAATCGTCATGCGCGCCGCCCTGCGTCTGCGCTCCCACTATCTCGACCTCAGCTCCCATCTGACCCGAAATCCCTTTCACGCCGAACAGTTCCGCTATGCGCGGCGTTTCGAAGAGAAAAATCGCGCCGCGGTCATCAACGCCGGCGCCGCTCCCGGCCTGACCAACTTGCTCGTCAAACGAGCCGCCGACCTTTGCGACGAAGTGCAGACGGCGCAAATCCGTCTCTATGAGAGTTCGGAAAGCGACGATCCCATCTCGCAATGGTCGCCCGAAGTCTCCTTTGACGAAGCGGTGTCGCATCCCCGCATCTACCGCGCAGGGAGATTCAAGCTGGCCAAGCGCTTTTCTGAAATGGAAAAGTTTCGATTCATGGACCCGGTAGGGCCCGCGCGGGTGGTGCTGGCGGCCCAGGACGAGGTGGCCACGCTGCCCCGTTTCATTTCCATGCGCGACCTCGACGCCAAAATCGGAGGCAATGAGATCGACCGGCTGCGCCGCTGGCAGAAACAAGGCAAGCTCTCCAAGTCACGCGGGCGCCAAAAAACCCGCTTCCCCGATACGGCTTCGCCTCGCGCCATCGCCAGACTGATCCGACGCGGCATACTGCAAAACGCCCGCTTCGCCGCTGCCGTCCTGGTGCGCGGCGTGCAGCGCGGACCTAAGGAAGACGTCCACGTGCTGATGCGCAGCGACGTGCTATTCCCATCTCTCTACACCATCCGCCGCCGCGGCCTTTATACCACGCCGGTGGCCTTCGCCACCGCTCACGTTGCCGCTCAGTTTGTGAAGTTTTTTCCGCGTGACGAAGCCGGCGTGTTCGCGCCGGAGACGCTGCCGGCCGAAATCCGGCGCGACATTCTCGCGGGGGTCCGCTCGCAAGGACTCAAGGTCCAGCACAAGGTCACAATTCTGAAGACAAATACGGACGATGAGGAAGTGCCGCTGTAGGCCCTACGGCCGCGCCTCGAACACCAGGTTGAACGGAGTCTGCGTCGCGCGCCGGAACCGCGTAAACCCGCCGGACATCACAACTTCACGCAGCCGCTTCTCGCCGGCCTGCGCGCCGAGCGCCAGCCCAACTTCCTGTGACAGCGAAGCCGGCGTGCATAGCAGCGTGGACGCTCCATAAAACGCGCGCCCGATCGGGTGGAGATTGTCTTCGATCTTGTCGCCGGCCATCGGCTCCACGATCATCCAGGTGCCGTCTTTTTTGAGCGTGCTGTACACGTGCGCCGCGGCTCCAGCCGGATCGCCCATGTCGTGCAGGCAATCGAAAAACGTCACAAAGTCGTAGTCCTGGCCGGGATAATTCTTGGCCATGGCCAGGGCAAACTTGATGCGATCGGCGACTCCGGCCTCTTGCGCGCGTTGTTTCGCCGTTTCGATCGACTTGTCGTGGTAATCGAATCCGGCAAACTCCGACCGCGGATAATTCTTGGCCATCAGAATGGTCGAAGCGCCCAGACCGCAGCCGACATCGGCGACTTTCGCCCCCGCGTTCAGCTTGGCTTCGACTCCTTCGAGCGCTGGTATCCATGAGGCAATCAAGTTCGCCGCATACCCCGGCCGGAAAAATCGCTCGGTGCCTACAAACACGTTGGCGTGATGTTCATGCCAACCCATTCCCTTCCCGGTCTTGAACCTTTCCTCCAGCTGGTCCTTCGCTTGTATCGCGCCGAGCGCGACCTGAAACGCACCCGGCAGAAACGCGGGGCTGTCGTCGTCCGCCAATGCGAAAGCTTGCTCCTCAGTCAGCGAAAATTTGCCGCTGCCAGGGTCGTACGTGACGTATCCGCCCGCGGCCTGGTTGCACAGCCACTCGCGCACATAGCGTTCCGTCGTGCCCGTTCGCTTCGCGAGCTCACCCGGCGTTTGCGCTCCGCCTGCCGCCAGGCCCTTGTACAGTCCGAGCTTGTCGCCGATCGCTATCAGCGCGGCGTGAAACGTCGCGCCGAAGTCCGACACTCCTTTCCCCAGGAGTTCGTGCAGCTTTTGTTCATTGATTGGCATGGCCCATCTCCGAGAGGATCTTCGCTAAAGAGTTGGCCTGGGATTCCGATGCGCGAGGTGCCCTGCGATTCTATTCCTGCCGCCAGCCGAAGGCAAGAAACGACGCCAGCTCTTGGCCTATCAGCAACAGCGGCTCACACGCGAGTAACGTCTTTCGAGTTGCGCCAGATAGAAATCCCGGCGGCTCAGTTGCGCCGCGCCGCCGCCGCGCCGGGCGTGCGCTTTCTGATATCGCTCATAGGCGGCATCACCCGACCATTCGCGAATGCCAAGCCACAACCGGGCAGCCGATTTGCGGATGCGCACAAGCCTGCCGGCCAAGGTGGTCCGCATCAATCGCCCTCCGCTCCCGCCGCCCAGCGCGTCCGAACGTAGGGCGACTCGCGCAGCACCGCTTCGCGGCGTTTGCTCAAGATGGCCGTCCATTGCACGACCGCTTCCGCCAGCAGCACCAGAATCATCACCGCAAAGACCGCGGTCACCGCGGCATCCAGCCGCTGATTGAAAATCAGCCGTTGTGTTTCGGCAATTTTCGCAGTAGGAATCTTCCCGTCCGCAATCTGCGCCGCCATGCCGTTTGCCGCGGAGAGAAACCCCATGCGCGGACTCCGGTCAAAAATCTTTTGCCAACTTGCCGTCATGGTGATCGTCACCAGCCAGGCCATCGGCAGCAGCGTCACCCAGATCCAGCGCAGCCTGCCCATCTTCAGCAGGATGGTGGTCGCCACTACCAGGGCGACCGCCGCCAGCAACTGATTCGAGATGCCGAACAGCGGCCACAGCGAATTGATTCCGCCCAGCGGGTCGAGCACGCCCTGGTACAGGAAGTATCCCCATCCGCCTACGATCAGCGCGCTCGAGACCAGCACCCCCGGCGTCCACGCCGTACGGCCAAACGGCTTCCAGACTCGGCTGCCCAGCTCATGGATCATGAACCGGCCCACGCGCGTGCCCGCGTCCAGCACGGTCAAGATAAACAGCGCCTCGAACATGATGGCGAAGTGATACCAGATGCTCATCAGCTTTTCGCCGCCGATGGTGCTCGAAAAAATCTGCGCCATGCCGACGGCAAGCGACGGTGCGCCGCCGGTGCGGTTGAACAGTGTCTGCTCGCCTACTGCGTGCGCCAGTCCGGCCATCGTTGCGGCATCCACCGGGTAGCCCCAGCTGGAAATCGTGGCTGTCGCCGCATCCGCCGCGGCGCCCACCACCGCGGGCGGCGAGTTAATGGAGAAATAGACGCCCGGCGTCATCGCGCACGCCGCGACCATGGCCATGACGCCGACAAACGACTCCAGCAGCATCGCGCCGTATCCGATGAACCGCGCGTGTCCTTCGCGCTGAATCATTTTAGGTGTCGTTCCGGACGAAATCAGCGAGTGAAATCCGCTGATCGCGCCGCAAGCGATGGTGATGAAACAAAACGGGAAAACCTTGCCGGCAAAGACCGGGCCGGTGCCGTCGACGAATCTGGTCAGGGCCGGCATGTGCACATCCGGACGCACGATCAATATCCCCGCCGCCAGCGAAAAAATCGCTCCGGCTTTGATAAAGGCGCTCAAGTAGTCGCGCGGCGCCAGCAACAGCCACACCGGCAGAGCCGAGGCGGCGAATCCGTAGATCATGATCGCGAACGCCAGTGCCGCGCCGCTCAATGTGAACACCTGCGCCCAAGCCGGCGAATCCGCCACCCACTGGCCCGCCACCACCACCAAAACCACCAGTGCAACGCCGATCGCCGAAGCTTCCAGCACTCTCCCGGGACGCAGAAACCGCAGATACACGCCCAGCAGCATGGCAATCGGAATAGTCATGGCCAGCGTGAACGTCGCCCAGGGCGACGACTTCAGCGCGTTCACCACCACCAGCGCGACCACCGCCAGCAAAATCACCATGATTGCCAGCACCGCGATTTGCGCAATGAAGCCGCCACGCTTGCTCACCTCATCGCGCGCCATCTCGCCGAGCGTCTTGCCGTCGCGACGAATCGAGCAAAACAAAATGATGAAGTCCTGTACGCACCCCGCGAACGCGCAGCCCGCAATGAGCCACAAGGTTCCCGGCAAGTATCCAAACTGGGCGGCCAGGGTCGGACCCACCAGCGGCCCGGGCCCGGCGATTGCGGCAAAATGATGGCCGAACAAGACCCATTTGTGCGTGGGCACAAAGTCCCGGCCGTCGTCCAGACGTTCGGCCGGCGTCGCCCGCGTGTCGTCGAGCGCCAGCACCTTGGCCGCCAGGAAGGCCGAGTACAGGCGGTAGGCGACCAGGTAGCAGCACCCGGCGGCGATCACAAACCATGTCGCGCTCAACGCTTCGCCGCGGTATACGGCGATTTTCGCGAGCGCGGTCGCGCCCGCGATCGCCACCGCAACCCAAACTGCGGTGCCGAGCGCCTTCTTCACTTCGAGCTTCCCTTCTGGGCTTCCTGCATGAATTTCGCCAGATCCGCTTTCAACTTGGCCAGCGAGGGCATATGCACATACATCATGTGGCCGGCTTCGTAGTAGCCTCCGGACAGATGCGGACGCAGCGAATCGTCCAGGGTCAAATGATCGAATGTATATTCCGCTGCGTAAAACGGCGTCGCCAGGTCGTAGTAGCCCTTGCCGACAAACACGTGCAGAAACGGATTGCGCGTCATCGCGCTGCGCAACGTTTCCGCCACGTTCACATAGCGATTTTCATAGGGCTCGAAGCTCCACGGTCGCACGCGCGAGGTCAGATACTCGTAAAAAAGGTCGCTTTCAAATTTCAAGTCGCCGCGCACGTAATCATGGAAGGTCGCCGTGTACGGGCCGACGATCGCGGCCAGGCTGGGGTCGTAGTCCGGTTGCGCACCGGCTGAGTCCTCATCAATCCCGGTAAAGCGCCCGTCGAGCCGGCCCACCGTTCTCCGCTGATCCCGCAACAACTCTTTGTCGAATCGCTGAATCTCGATGCGCAGATTGCTGCGCGACACGTATTCGGCCGAAAGCCCGCTCAGCCGCGAAAGCTTCTGCGCGATCTCGGTTTTTCGGGCTGCCGGCAGGTTGTCGCCGCTCATCAGCGCGTCCGCGTATTCATGCGCCGCGAAGTTGCGCGATTCATCGACCGCCTTCCCTAAACCGGCGCTTTGCAAATCGGCCGGCAGCTTCTTGTGGTACCAGGCGATCGCGGTGTAGGTCGGCAAAAACAGAATGTAGGGCAGGTCGTTGCCGGTATCGAACTCCGCGGTCTGAAAATTCAGAATCGAAGAAATCAGGATGATCCCGTTCAGGTACATTCCATAGCGCTGCTGCAGATATCCGGACAGTCCCGCGGCGCGTGTGGTTCCGTAGCTTTCTCCAGCCAGGAATTTCGGCGAGGTCCAGCGCTTGTTCCGGGTCGCATACAAACGAATGAAGTCGCCCACCGATTCGACGTCCTGCTGAATCCCGTGATATTGATTGGCTGATTCTCCGGGGACGGGACGGCTATAGCCCGTCGAAACCGGATCAATGAAAACCAGGTCCGTCACGTCCAGCAGCGAATGCTCGTTGTCCACCAGCTTGTAAGGGGGCGGCAGCAACGAACCCGCATCGCCCATCTCCACGCGCCGCGGCCCCAACGCGCCCAAATGCAGCCAGATGGAAGCCGACCCGGGCCCGCCGTTAAAGGTAAACGTGACCGGCCGCTTTGCCGGATCGCTCACATCGTCTTTCGTGTACGCGATATAGAACACGCTGGCTTTCGGCGTTCCGTCTTCGAGCTTCAGCAGGATCGTTCCCGCCGTCGCCGTGTACTTGATCTCCTGCCCGCCAATTTTGATGGCGTGCTTGGTCTGCACCATCTTCTCTTCCGGCTTCTTCTCTTCTTTCTTCTCTTCTTTCTTCTCTTCTTTCTTCTCGCCCGCTTTGTCGCCCTTGTCGGACTGGTCGGTCTTGTCCGTCTTCTCCGCGGATTTTTCTCCGGGTTTCTGCGCGAGCAGCGCCGTCGGCTGAGCCGCACACCATGCCAGCATCGTCCCGACCCACAGCAAAGCGAACTTATGCATCCTCGGCCCCCTAGAAAATCGACTGCTTTCTCCTGCGCGTCCCCGCATCCTATGCAACTCTTCCCACACCGTCAATTTTTCTGTCTGGTCCCCAACCGCCTGGCGCTACCCGATCGACCTGGGCGGGGCGCTTGCGACAGAAATCCAACAAACCTTCGACTCGCCGTTGATTGCGCTTTGACATCCGGTTCCCTGCGTTTTTTTAGCCTGATCAAGTCGCAGCGACGAGCGCACCTCTGGCCCCGCAAACGCTCTCGTCCTCGAAGGAGACCTACCATGCAAGCACGACCTGGAAACTCTGCCTCTACACGCCGCGGCTTCCTCAAGAAAGGAGTCGCCGCCGGCGTAGCAACTGTGGGCGCCGGACTCTGGTCCCATGGCGTTTCGGCATCCGCAGAAGACGAAAAAAGCGGCCGGCTCACGCCGGGGGATGCGGCACTCCTCCGTTTTGCGGCGGCCGCCGAAATCATCGAAACCGACTTCTGGGTGCAGTACAACGAGTTGGGCGGCGTTCCTAATACCAACGAAGTTCCTGGCGGTAGCGGCAATCCGGCTTACACCAACGCCATTTCCCAGCTGGATACAGACATGGCGCAATACATTCACGACAATACTGACGACGAATTTACCCACCAGAATTTTCTGAACGCTTACCTCGAATCCAAGGGCGCTTCCCCGGTCAGCCTAGAGCCTTTCCGCACACTGCAAGGCAGCCAGGCCACGGGATCGAGCGGCAAACTTCGCATTACCAACCTTATGCAACTTACGGTGGACACCAGCTGGTGGACTCGCTACCGCAACGGAGACCATAACCCCGACTTAGAGGCTAGTTTTGCCTTCCCGCAAGCCATTCCGACTTTAGCCACCGGGAAGCACACCGCGATCCCACGAACGGATGCGGACACCAGCGATCCTATGGTTCTACAAGCCATTGCGAACACTGCGGGCTTCCATTTTGCGACGATTGAACAGGGCGGCACGACGCTTTACCCGGCGATGGCGCAGCGGGCGAACCATCCAGAAGTCCTGCGCATCCTGCTTAGCATCGGCCCCACCGAGACCATGCACTTTCAGACCTGGCAGGACAAAGCCGGCAACGCTCCCGACGCCAGCTTCTTCGATCCCATCAACAAATCCAATGTAGTGTTCGACGTGCAAACCGCCTCGCGTTTCAAGACCGAAGACTTCAAGCCAAACCTGATCATGCCCGAGCCTTGCCCCTTCATTAGCCCCAACTTGCCACGCTGCTCGGTGATCCGGCCGACCGAAACCAAAAACATTGCTAAAGGCGTGGTCAAGTTCTTGACCGATATGGGCCTGTTCATCGGCCAGTCGCCTGCATTCTTCGCTCTGCTCACCGAGCTGGCCGAAGAAGCCGACGCCGCCCACCGCGGACAGGGCCAAAAGATGTAGCAGCGGCCCTAACGCAGGCCAAGCAATGGTTTGCGCGAATGCGCAAACTTCGCAAGAGCTCGCCACACGCTTTCGGCCCCGGCAAAGGGCGAATCTGCAGGAAGCCGGGGCCGAAAGCCCTCCCCTAGCTGCGGCCCGATTGGCTGGCCTGCTGCTCACCCAACCCCGGTGCTGCGCGGCCAATCTCCAAAACCGCGGCAGCTCCTCGCTGCAATCCCGAGACCGCCAACGCGCGCTGGCAAAGCGGGCGAAAGAGCGAAGGCCGGTGGACGCCCAATTGCTCCGGCAATCCCGGCCTGCTGCCAGCGCAACCCGCGGCGGACTCCGCGCCGCTATGAATCGCGCCGACGGATAGTCCTGCGGACGCCAGGGAACTGCGCTGACTCCAGCTGCCGTCAGAGCGACGTGAACTGCAGCAGGGGATAGACGTCGCGAAAGACTTTGGCGGCGTCGGCAGGAAGCGACGCGCGCGTTGCATCGGACTTGCGCAACTTTTTGCGAACGATCCACGCCTGCAGTTTCGGCCAGTCCTCTACCGCCGGCCATCCTGCGTTTTTCCTCCATTCGCCCTTGACGGTGGAATACCAGTAGCTGTCGTACTTTTTCCCGAGACGATTCCGTTGCTGCGCGAGCGCCTTCGGATTTGCGGCCAGTTTGGGCTCGGCGACCAGAGCAATGGGAGAAAGCTTGCGTTTCGGCACGGCGTAAATGCGAAAGCCCGCCGTTACCGTCTCCGCGGAAACTCCGAGATACAGCTCGCCGCCTTCCATTTCGCCCGCAAGCGGCACACCGAATTTCACGTACATCTGCGCGCGGTACGGCGTCTTGTCTTTGGCAAAGCGAATGTCGCGGTTTATGCGGGAAAAGTTGGTCCCGCCGCGAGCCGCAACGTCAAAATTGGGATCGAGCTTGAGCAACGCCGGCGACAGCGCCTCGAGCAGGCGCCGGAACGGCTTGGTCACCGTCTCCCGATACCGCTCGCGGTTCGCGTCCATCCAGGCTTTCTTGTTGTGCTTCTTCAGATCCGCAAAGAATCGGAAGATTTCCGACGTAAAAATGGGTTTGGCTTCTGCCATCTCTTCTCTCCGCGACATTGCGCGACATGCGTCGACCCCAGCAAGGCTCGGGATCTCTCGTTGCCACCGCGGCGGCCCGCCCGAGGTTCCCCGTTCC
>Ga0306926_10000204_pt1 | contig 50475 bp, 51 predicted proteins | sample flu12Cox44000178_FD_203759 | JGI IMG/M metagenome (GOLD analysis project Ga0306926, IMG submission 203759) | Lab enrichment of tropical soil microbial communities from Luquillo Experimental Forest, Puerto Rico - flux8day.12C.oxic.44.000.178 (v2)... | ecosystem: Environmental > Terrestrial >... | reverse complement strand
CTGCCGAGCCAACTCGGCTGACCGACAGGCCAACATTAATGGCCGGCCGGATCCCCTGGTAGAACAGCTCGGTTTCGAGAAAGATCTGGCCGTCGGTGATCGAGATGACGTTGGTCGGAATATACGCCGAAACGTCTCCTGCTTGAGTTTCGATGATCGGTAATGCGGTCAGCGAACCAGCGCCGTGGTCATCGTTCATCTTGGCCGCGCGCTCCAGCAGCCGCGAATGCAGATAGAACACATCTCCGGGATAGGCTTCGCGCCCGGGCGGGCGGCGCAACAGCAACGACATCTGCCGATAGGCCGCCGCATGCTTCGACAGATCGTCATAGATCATCACCGCATGCATGCCGTTGTCGCGAAAGTATTCGCCCATCGCGCAGCCCGCGTAAGGAGCGATGAATTGCAGGGGTGCCGGCTCTGATGCGGTCGCTGCTACGACGATCGAGTATTCGAGTGCGCCGTAATCCTGCAGGGTCTTGACGATCAGGGCTACCGTGGAGCGTTTCTGGCCGATCGCGACGTAGACGCAGTAAAGCTTTCGCTTCTCGTCGCCGCTGCTGTTGACCTGCTTTTGATTGAGCACGGCGTCGATGGCGAGCGCAGTCTTGCCGGTCTGACGATCGCCGATGATCAGTTCGCGTTGCCCGCGCCCGATCGGCACCAGTGAATCGATGGCCTTCAGCCCGGTCTGGACCGGCTCGTGCACCGAGCGACGGGGGACAATACCTGGCGCCTTGACCTCGACGCGCGCCCGGGTGACATCGGTCAGAGGGCCCTTGCCGTCGATCGGCTCGCCCAGCGCATCGACGACACGACCAAGTAGGCCGCGCCCAACCGGCACATCGACGATCGCACCGGTGCGTTTGACGATGTCACCTTCGCTGATGCCGCTGTCGTCGCCGAACACGACGACCCCGACATTGTCGCTCTCAAGGTTGAGGGCCAATCCCCTCTCGCCGGTCGGAAACTCGACCATCTCGCCGGCCTGAACTTTATCGAGGCCGTAGACGCGAGCGATCCCGTCGCCGATCGACAAAACCTGACCCACTTCTGCGACGTCGGCCTCGGTGCCGAAATTGGCGATCTGCTGCTTGAGGATCGCCGAAATCTCTGCCGGGCGAATTTCCATGAATACCCCCTCAGGCAATATTCTTCATCGCTAGCTGCAGCCGCTGCAGCTTACTTTTGACGGACCCGTCGATCATGCGCGAACCGACCTTGACGATCATACCGCCGATCAGCCCAGGATCGACGCGCACATCGATCGAAACCCTGCTGCCAATGCTGCGGCGCAACTGTTCGTTCAGAGCCGCGAGCTGAGCCTCGTTCAAGGGCTGCGCCGCAGTCACGTGCGCGTTGACCTCGCCGCGCCGCGCCGCGAGCTTGTTCAAGAAGACCTCAATCATCGCTGAGACGGCAAACAGTCGGCGATTGCGGGCGACGACTGCGAGAAAATCACGCACTAACGAGGACAGCTCGGCGCGCTCCGCGAGCACCCCGATCGCTTTGGCTTGCTCATCGCGCGACAAGATCGGGCTGCGGATCAAGCGTTGAAAGTCGCCGCTAGCCCCAAGCATCGCCCGCAGCTGGCGCAAGTCGGCCGCGATCTCGTCAAGCATTCGCCGTTCGTCGGCGAGATCGAACAATGCCGCCGCATAACGCTCAGCCAAGCCGGAAACGCCTGTCGTTTCGGAAGCCAATGAAAAGCAGCCCTCGGTGCCCGCTCCGGCGCCAGTCCAAGCAGCGGCCTAGTTGTTTTCGGATCGCGGCGGGCTAGTGCCGCCAGCGCAAAGAGCGCCCGCCAAACCGGCGCGGTTCCTAACATAATGAACCAACTGACGCAACCTCAACAATCCTGCGAAAGCGTCGCATGATTACCAAGAGCACAGAGGGCAGCCGTCGGATAGGACAACCTATGATAGAGCTAGTGCCTGGTTGCAAAAGTTGACGTATTCCTCACCCTCGCAGAAGCGACCACAAGAACAGGCGTGTCGCCCCGCCGGCAGCCTTGTACATGCTCGTCGGGATCCAGTAATAATCTCCGTCGTCCCCCCGAAAGCGGGGACCCAGGGGGCGATCGATCGCTGTATGAATGTGAGGCGTCCTTGTGTCTACATCGGCGTTACGAACGATATTGCGCGTCGTGCTTGGGAACATCGGTTAAATGCTGTCGGAGGATTTGTTCGCTATTACGGAGTGCATAGATTAGTGCTCGTCGAGTTTCACGAGACCATGGCCGATGCGATCCATCGCGAAAAAGCGTCTCAAGAAATGGCGCCGTGCATGGAAACTGGAGTTGATCGAGCGCGATCATCCGCAATGGCGTGATCTTTACGACCACGCCCCCTGTTTATGCCGGGGGCAGGCTCTGGGTCCCGGCTTGCGCGGGGACGACGGACGGGCGGAAGTTCGGTACGCTAATTTTCGCAACGAGGTACTAGCCGGTCCGCAGCGGCTCGCACAGCATCGCGGCGTTGCTGCGCCGCCGTCGACATCCGGCGCTGCACTAAGTCGAGGATTTGAGGCGGCGCAAGCTCGGGGCGGCCTGAATTGAACGGCGGCGCGGGTGCATATTCGATACCGAGCTGAATAGCTTGCGCGACATCGGGCCCGGCGAGTTCGGCGGCGACTGTCAAGGCAAGATCAATGCCTGCCGTAACGCCGCCGCCCGTAATGATATTGCCGTCACGGACCACGCGACCTTCATCCGAGATCGCGCCAAAGGGTTCCAACAGCGTCCGCCAAGCCCAATGGCAGGCGGCCCGCTTCCCTACCAGCAGTCCAGCCGCGCCGAGCACGAGCGAGCCAGTGCATACCGAGGTGACAAACTGTGCTTTCGCCGCCAGCCGGCGCAATTCGTTCAGGAATTCCCGATCGGCGATCGCATTATCCGTGGCGCCGGCGCCGCCAGGGACGCAGATCACGTCGCAGCTCGGCACGTCCGCGAGCTTGCTCAGACCGCCGAAGACGATCCCGTCGGCAGTGATCTCGCGGCCCATTGTGCTCGCCATCAGCACCTGTGTGTTGGGTAGCCGCGAAAACACTTGATGCGGCCCGGTGAAGTCCAACTGTGTTACGCCCGGAAAGAGCGCGAAGAGGATGATCGTCGGTTGCTCGCTCATATGTCGGCTCCAATTGGTTGGTTGACGCGCTGATGATGAACCGATTACCCTTCGGCTGAAATGACATAGTTCCCTCGGAATCGGACGTGACCCGTATCGTCGGCATTCTGATATTCCCTGATTTCCAGCTGCTCGATGCGGCTGGGCCGGCCACCGCGTTTGACGTGGCGACCCGGCTAACGACACCTCCCGCATACCGGGTGCGGGCGCTGGCCCGTGTGGCTGGACCTGTGACAAGCTCCTCGGGAGTGACTCTGATGGCCGAGAGCTTCCCTGACTCGAGGCTGCTCGACATGCTGATCGTGGCCGGCGGGCGCGGCACCCGCGACGCTGTCAATTGTGAAACAACACTTGGCTTCCTTCGCGAAGCAGCGGCGGGGGTGCCGCGAGTCGCGAGCGTCTGCACAGGCGCCTTCTTGCTGGCGGCAACCGGGCTGCTCGATGGGCGGCAGGCCACCACGCATTGGCGCCTCGCCGCAAGCCTCGCCCGGAACTATCCACGAGTAAAGGTGTCGCCGGATCGCATATTTGTCCGCGATGGACGGATATGGACCTCGGCTGGCATTACCGCCGGGATAGATCTGGCGCTCGCGCTGATCGCCGAGGATTTAGGTGAAGCCGTAGCCAAGCGGACGGCGCAGGAACTCGTCGTTTACTATCGCAGGCCTGGTAGCCAGTCGCAGTATTCGGCGTTGCTTGAGCTCGACGGGGCCGGCGGGCGGTTTGCGCCGCTCCTCGCCTGGACGCGCGAGCGGCTTTCCGAACCGCTTTCGGTCGAACGCCTCGCCGACCGCGTCGGGATGAGTCCGCGTCACTTCGCCCGCGCCTTTGTCGCCGAGACCGGGACAACCCCGGCTAAGGCGGTTGAGCGTATGCGGCTCGAGGTCGCGCGCGAACGCATTGAAGGGGGGACCGATCCCATCGATCGGATCGCGAGACTCACTGGATTTGGCGATCCGGAGCGAATGCGCCGCGCCTTTATTCGCGCTGTCGGGCAACCCCCGCAATCCTTGCGCCGCGGTGCACGGGTGGGAGGGTCAGCGTCCTTGGCATCAGGCGGTTCGGCGTGAGAGAGCTCGCGCCCGACGACATCGAGGCGCTGGCGGTCGGTGCGTGGATACTCGGCACGGGCGGTGGCGGCAGCCCTTATCTGGGGCTTCTCAACATGCGCCGGCTTTATGCCGAGGGCCACCGCGTGTCGCTGATGTCGCCACTCGACCTAGCCGATGAGGATTGGGTTGCAGTCGTTTCGAATATGGGAGCGCCTCTGGTCGGCCAGGAGCGGCTGGCCGACAGCCGCAACATCGCCCGCGCTGTCGAGATTCAGGAGGGGCTGTTGGGCACGGAATTTCGCGCCCTGATGTCGCTCGAGATCGGCGGTGGCAACGGCATCCAGCCGCTGATGGCGGCTGCCCATCTTGGGCTCCCGGTCGTCGACGCGGATACTATGGGCCGCGCCTATCCCGAAGCGCAAATGACCAGCGTTGCGGTCGGCGATCTCCGACCCTATCCATGTGTGCTCTATGACCCGCGCGGCATCGAGGCGGTCGTGACCAAGGTCCCGAGCTGGAAGTGGATGGAGCGGGTTAGCCGTAAGATCTGCGTCGAGCTCGGCTCGATCGCCTCGACCTGCAAGGCGCCGCGCACCGGCCGCGAGGTCAAGGATTGGGGCATCCATTTTACGGTAACTAAGGCGATTGGCATCGGCCGTCGCGTGCGTGAAGCACAGCGGCGACACGATGACCCGATCGCGGCAATCCTGGATGAGGGCCAAGGGAAATTCCTCTTCCGCGGCAAGGTCGTCGACGTCGCCCGCCGCACAACCGAGGGGTACTTGCGCGGCCGGGCGGTGATCGAGGGTCTCGATAATGACCGTGGATGCCGACTGGAGATCGCATTCCAGAATGAATGGGTGGTGGCGTGGCGCGACGAGGCGCCGATCGCGATGTCGCCCGATCTGATCTGCGTGCTCGACACCGTGTCGGGCGAAGCGTTCGGCACCGAGACAATCGGTTATGGCCGGAGGGTAGCCGTTGTTGTACTCCCCGCGCCCTCGGTTTTCCTGACGCCGAAAGGCCTCGAACACGTCGGGCCACGCGCCTTCGGCTACGACCTCGAATTTCGCTCGGTCTTCGACGGTAGCCCCTTCCCATTCCTTCCCCCGCAGGCGGGGGAGGGTTAGGGTCGGGGTGATGCGGCGGATCGGGATCGATGTCGGCGGCACCAATACCGATGCGGTGCTGCTCGAAGACGCTCGCGTCGTGCATGCGGTCAAGTCTCCGACAACCTCGGATGTCACAACTGGTATCGTGACGGCGCTCGCTGAATTGGCGCGCCACTCTGAGGTCGCTCGCGGCGCGATTGACGGCGTCGTGATCGGCACAACGCATTTCGTCAATGCCGTCGTGCAGCGGCGCGACTTGGCGCGGGTTGCCGCGGTGCGCATCGGGTTGCCGGCGAGCGCCTCCTTACCGCCCTTCTGTGATTGGCCCGAAGATCTCGCCGAATGCGTCTGTGGCGAGGTGTTCATGCTCGAAGGCGGGCATGATTACGATGGCCGGCCGATCGTGCCGTTCGACGAGACCGGCATGCGGCGGGTCGCACGACAGATCCGGGAGAGCGGCATCCGCTCGGTCGCGGTCGCATCGATCTTCTCGCCGCTCGACCCCGGCTGCGAGGAGCGTGCCCGCTCAATCCTCTGGGAGGAATGCCCGGACGCCGATATTACGTTGTCCTACTATCTCGGCCGCATCGGCCTCCTCGAGCGTGAGAATGCCGCCCTTCTCAACGCCGCGCTGATCGACCTCGCCCGGCAAACGGTCGACAGCTTCACCGCGGGGATTTCGGCGAGTGGCATCGCCGCACCGCTTTATCTGACGCAGAACGACGGGACCGTGATGCAGGCCGAGATCGCGACGGCGCTGCCAGTCATGAGCTTCGCCTCCGGCGCGACCAACTCGATGCGCGGCGCCGCCTTCCTCTCGGGCCTTTCGGATGCAATGGTCATCGATGTCGGCGGCACGACGACCGATGTCGGTCAGCTCCGCCGCGGGTTTCCGCGCGAGGCAAACTCGGTCGTGGAGGTGGGTGGTGTGCGCACCTTGTTTCGTATGCCCGACCTGCTGTCGCTCGGCCTCGGAGGCGGGAGCGTTGTCGAGGTTGATCCAATTGCCGTCGGACCAAAAAGCGTCGGTTATCGACTGATCGATGAGGGCCTGATCTTTGGCGGCAATACCCTAACTGCGACCGATGTTGCAGTTGCTGCCGGCATTGTCCGGATCGGAGACGGTGAGGCGGTCGCCCATCTGCCGCACGATCTCGTGCAAGGGGCACTCGACAAGGCGCGAGCGACGATCGAGGACTCGGTCGACCGGATGAAGACCGAGGCTCGTGAACTGCTGCTGATCGCGGTCGGCGGCGGGGCCTTTCTAGTGCCCGATCGGCTTGCCGGGATCTCACGAGTGATCCATGCGCCGCATGGCGACTGCGCCAATGCGGTCGGCGCCGCGATCGCCCAAATCAGCGGCGAAACGGACCAGATCTATCGCGATCTCAGCCGCGCGGAAGCGATCGCGGCAGCCGAAATGCAGGCACGAGACCGCGCGGTAGCCGCCGGCGCCGATCCCGAGACCCTCCAAACAGTCGATGTCGAAGACATGCCTCTCGCCTATTTGCCTGGAAATGCGGTCAGAGTGAGGGTGCGCGTCGCCGGCGAGATGGCTTCCCCGGCCAATCAGAACGGGTCGAGCTCGGTATCCCAGTAGAGATAGTCGCGCCAGCTCTCGTGCAGGTAATTGGGCGGGAAGGCGCGGCCGTTTTCCTGCAGCATATAAGTTGTCGGCTGGACGGGGCGGTGCCGCGGATACATTCTGCTCTCGCGCGGCAAGCGGTTGCCCTTCCACAAATTGCAGGTGGCGCAGGCGGTGACGACATTGCTCCAGGTCGTCCGTCCGCCACGTGACCGCGGAACCAGGTGGTCGAAGGTCAGCTCGTGCGAGGGATACGGCTCGCCGCAATATTGGCAGGTGAAGCGGTCGCGCAGAAACACGTTGAATCGCGTGAATGCGGGGTGCCGTGCCGCGGGTACGTATTCTTTCAATGAGACAACGCTGGGCAGCTGCATCTCCAAAGACGGGCTGCGCACGCAAATGTCGTAATGATCGATGATGTTAACCCGCTCGAGGAACACTGCCTTGATCGCGTCCTGCCATGACCACAGTGACAGCGGAAAATAGCTCAGCGGCCGAAAATCCGCGTTCAGCACTAAAGCCGGGCAATTGTCCAGACTTACCGTCACGAAGCTCCCGTCCCGCTAACTCTCGCTCGCGGGCCGGAATAGCACGCGATTATGACGGGTTGATAACGGATCGACCGGCGAGGGGCAAGATTTCGAAAGAAGTCTTCGGGTCACCGCGTCGGGACCGGCGTTGCGCCGTGGTAATCGTAAAAGCCACGGTCCGCCTTGCGGCCCAGCCAGCCGGCCTCGACATATTTGACCAGCAATGGGCAGGGCCGGTACTTGCTGTCGGCAAGCCCCTCATAGAGCACCTGCATGACGGACAGGCAGGTGTCGAGCCCAATGAAATCGGCGAGCTCCAGCGGACCCATCGGGTGGTTGGCACCGAGCTTCATCGCAGTGTCGATCGCCTCGACCGAACCCACTCCCTCATAGAGGGTATAGACGGCCTCGTTGATCATAGGCAGGAGAATGCGGTTGACGATGAAGGCCGGGAAATCTTCCGCCGCAACCGGGGTCTTGCCGAGCTTCAATGCGAGTTCGCGAGTTACCGCAAAAGTGTCCTCATCCGTCGCGATGCCCCGGATCAGCTCGACAAGGCTCATCACCGGCACCGGGTTCATGAAATGCATGCCAATGAATTTGCCCGGCCGATCGGTTGATGAAGCGAGCCGGGTAATTGAAATCGACGACGTGTTGGTCGCAACCAATGCGTCGGGCTTTAACGCCGGGGTCAGCTTCTTGAAGATCTCGCGCTTGATCTCTTCCTTTTCGGTTGCAGCCTCGATCACCATGTCGCAATCGGCGAACAGCGCGTAGTCGAGGCCCATCCGGATGCGGTCGAGCGCCGCATCCTTGTCCTCTTCGCGAATCTTTCCACGGGACACCTGGCGCGACAGGTTGCGGTCGATCGCTACGCGGCCGCGCTGCAGCGCCTCATCGTTGATATCCGTCACCACGACATCGAGCCCGGCGAGCGCGCAGACATGGGCGATGCCGCCGCCCATTTGTCCGGCACCGATGATACCGATACGGTGCAGCCGGTCGACCGACATCGGGCCCGACCTCATTGACGGCGCTCGAGCTCTTCGGCGAGCTCGGGAAGGATCTTGAACAGATCGCCGACAAGGCCGTAATCGGCAATCTGAAAGATCGGCGCCTCTTCGTCTTTGTTAATCGCGACAATCACCTTCGAGTCCTTCATTCCGGCGAGATGCTGGATGGCACCAGAAATCCCGACCGCGATGTAGAGCTCTGGCGCGACGATCTTCCCGGTCTGGCCGACCTGGTAGTCGTTCGGAACAAAACCGGCGTCGACGGCGGCACGGGAGGCACCGACGGCGGCACCGAGCTTGTCGGCGACCTTCTCGAGCAGGTGGAAATTGTCGCCCGACTGCATGCCACGCCCACCCGAAATGATGACCCGCGCGCTGGTCAGCTCGGGACGCTCCGATTTCGACAGCTCGGCTCGCAGGAACTCCGAGAGACCCGTCGCGTCCGTCGGCGCCACCGGCTCGATCACCGCCGAGCCGCCGGTCGCTTCGACCGGCGGGAAAGCAGTGCCGCGTACGGTTATGACCTTGATCGGGTCTTTGGATTGCACGGTCTGCAGCGCGTTTCCCGCGTAGATCGGCCGGACAAAAGTATCAGGCGAAACGACCGCGCTGATGTCCGAAATTTGCATGACGTCGAGAAGGGCGGCGACCCGTGGCATCAGGTTCTTGCCCGAGGTTGTCGCCGGCGCGAGCAGATGCGAATAATTCGTGGCGAGCTGGACAAGGAGGGGGGCGACATTTTCGGCCAGCGCGTGGTCGTAAGCGCCATCGTCGGCGAGCAGGACCTTTCTTGCTCCGGCGATCTTACCCGCCGCCTCGGCCACGGGATGGCAGTCCTTGCCTGCCACCAGAATATCGATGTCCTGCCCGGCGATTTCCTTGGCCGCGGCGACGGCATTGAGGGTCGCAGGCTTGAGCGCCGCATTGTCGTGTTCGGCGACGACGAGCGCAGCCATCAGATCACCCGTGCCTCTGTCTTGAGCTTGTCGACGAGCTCGGCGACCGAACCCACCTTGTGCCCGCCCTGCCGTTTCGGCGGCTCGTCCACCTTGAGCACGACGAGGCGCGGCGTCGCGTCGACCCCGAGCGCTTCCGGCGTCGTCGTAACGATCGGCTTCTTTTTCGCCTTCATGATATTGGGCAAAGAGGCGTAGCGCGGCTCGTTGAGCCTCAGATCGGTGGTGACGACCGCCGGCAGTTTGATCGAGACCGTTTCGAGCCCGCCATCGACCTCGCGTGTGACCTCTGCGTGTCCATCGCCGATCTTGATTTTCGAGGCGAAGGTCGCTTGTGGCCAGCCGAGCAGCGCCGAGAGCATCTGGCCGGTCTGGTTGCAGTCATCATCGATCGCCTGCTTGCCGATGATGACGATTTCGGGATTTTCTTGCTGAATCACAGCCTTGAGGAGCTTGGCGACAGCCAGCGGCTGCAATTCGGCATCGGTCTGTACCAGGACGCCGCGATCAGCCCCCATCGCGAGCGCGGTGCGGATCGTCTCCTGGCATGGCGCGCCGCCGAGCGAAACCGCAATAACCTCGCTGACGATACCGGCTTCGCGCAGGCGCAGCGCCTCCTCGACGGCGATCTCGTCGAAGGGGTTCATCGACATCTTGACGTTGCCGGTTTCCACCCCGGTTTTGTCCGCCTTGACGCGGATCTTGACGTTGTAATCGATGACCCGCTTGACCGCGACCAACGCTTTCATCTCGTCCTCGCCTGTAGGGCCGTTTCGCGCGTCTCGGGCCGTGCCCGTGCCGCCGAGTATGTTCGAATTTGGGCACGCGCACCCAGCGAAGGCAAGAGCTGTTCTGTCGCGCAGCGAGGAAAGCCGAAGGGGTCAGCGATTGGCGCCGGGGCGCCAGAGGACGTCGCGCGCACCACCGTCGTTCAGTCGGCGGCCGAGAACGAAAAGGTGGTCAGACAGCCGGTTCAGGTATTTGAGCGCCTCAGGGTTAACCCTTTCGACGCGAGCGAGTTCGCTGACCAGGCGCTCGGCCCGCCGAGTGACAGTGCGGGCGAAATGAAGATACGTCGCGGCCGGTGTGCCCCCCGGCAGAATGAACGAGTCGAGGGGCTGCAATGACGCGTTCGTCGCGTCGATTTCGCGTTCGAGGCGCTCGACCTGCGCCGCGACAATTCGCAGCGCTCCGGCACTGCGCCTCCCTTCTTCCGGAGTGCACAGATCGGCGCCGAGGTCGAAGAGGTCGTTCTGTATGCGGTCGAGCATCTCGTCGGCCGCCGGGTCGGCATAGAGTCGGGCGATGCCGATCGCCGCATTCGCTTCATCTACGGTGCCGTAGGCGGCAACCCGCAAGGAATCCTTTGGCACGCGAGCGCCGTCGCCGAGCGAGGTTTCGCCGCTATCGCCGCCGCGGGTGTAGATCCGGGTCAGCCGCACCATCTGTGACCTCGGGAGCTAACGTCGGCCCAGCAGCATCAGCATTGCCAGTAGCACCAGCGCCAGAGCCTGCATGATGACCCGCGATTGCATCAGCTTGTTCGAGCGGCGCGGATCCCCCCCTCGCCACAGCGACGCCACCCCGAACCCGAGGACGGTCAGGGTGCCGAGCATCGCGAGCACGAGCAAAATAGTTAAAAATACTGTCATGCACTCAATATGGGCCGATTGCCGAGGTGCGACCAGGGCTGATCTCGGCGAAGGCCGGTGTCCACAGCCGCCGTGGATCCCGGCCTTTATCGGGATGCCCGAAGGCTCCTGCTCCTGGTACCCTCGGTGTCTTTGCGGCGCAATTAGTTCCGGCCGGCGATCAGCCCGCGGGCGATCACTTGCGCTTGGATCTCCGCGGCGCCTTCGAAGATGTTGAGGATGCGGGCGTCGCATAAGACGCGGCTGATAGGATACTCGAGGGCATAGCCGTTGCCGCCATGGATTTGCAGGGCATTGTCGGCATTCGACCAGGCGACCCGGGCGGCGAGCAGTTTGGCCATCCCGGCCTCTATGTCGCAACGCCGGTCGCCGTCCTTTTCGCGAGCCGCAAAATACGTCAGCTGGCGAGCGACCATCGTCTCGGTCGCCATCAGGGCCAGCTTGCCCGCAATGCGCGGGAAAGCGATCAGTTTCCTGTCGAATTGTGAGCGCTCGAACGCATAAGCCAAGCCAAGCTCGAGTGCATTCTGGGCGACGCCGACGGCGCGTGCCGCGGTTTGTATACGGGCGCTCTCGAAGGTTGCCATCAGCTGCTTGAACCCCTGTCCCTCGACCCCGCCGAGCAGCCCGTCGGCGGGCATCGTAAAACCGTCGAAGGCGATCTCGTACTCCTTCATGCCGCGATAGCCGAGCACGGGGATCTCGGTGCCGCTCATGCCCGCCGCAGGGAACGGGTCCTGCTCGGTGCCGCGCGGCTTCTCGGCCAAAAACATGCTGAGACCCCGATAGCCGCGCTCGGTCGGATCGGTGCGGGCCAGCAACGTCATCAGGTCCGAACGGGCTCCGTGGGTGATCCAGGTCTTCGCGCCGTATACGCGATAGACGCCCCCGTCGCGCTCCGCGCGGGTTTGCAGGCTGGCGAGGTCCGATCCGGTATTCGGCTCGGTAAAGACCGCGGTCGGTAATACCGCTCCCGAGGCGATCGCCGGCAGCCAGCGCTCTTTCTGCGCGGTTGTGCCGTTGAGCCGGATCAGCTCGCCGGCGATCTCCGAGCGGGTGCCGAGCGAGCCAACCCCCAAGTAAGCGCGCGACAGCTCTTCGGACACAGTGGCCATCGCCGTCTTGCCCAAACCCAGCCCGCCATTCTCTTCCGGGATTGTCATTCCGAAGACGCCGATCCCGGCGAGCTCTTCGATAACCGGCAGCGGGATCAGCTCGTCGCGGCGGTGCCACCCCTGGGCTTGGGGCGCGACCGTGCGCGCCGCGAAACGGCGCACCTGGTCGCGGATCATCTCTAGCGTGGCATCCTCGATACCGATATGCCCGAACCCGCCGCTTTCCCCGAGGAGGGTGCCGAGCCGCACGCGCGCCGGCCCGAGCCCTGCGGAGAGCGCGCCAGCCTCGCCCGCGCGCAGCGGCTCGACCTCCTCGTCCGCAAGACCAAAATCCTGCGGCCGGGCGAACTCGCCCTGCGCCATCGGAATGCCGCCCGCGAGTTGGGCGATATACTCGCCGTAGGCGATCTCGAGGATCAGCGCCTCGGCTTCGCCAAACATACCCCCGTCATCGAGGCGCACTGCCCAGTTGCGAAGCTGACGTAGCGCCTCGACATAGCTCGCCATCCAGGCGAAGGCATGTCCGGCCAGCTGCTCAGCAGTGAAGCGCTCGGGCGCCATGGCGCCGTCCGGCGCTAGCCGGGCGACGAACCGTGCCCGCGCGGCTGCGAGGAAAGTCTCGGCTGCGGCGAGTGCTCGCTCGGTCGTTGCGAGAAGCGTTTTGTTCGGCCGGTCGGTCAAATGCGCCTCGTGAGCGCGCCTCGATTAGTCTTGAGGCAACTGATCGTTATGAGGGAGGACGGTGCGGGCCATCGGATCATCGGCATGCATCACCCCCGAGCGGGTCATCGACAGCGCCGCGATGTCGTCCGATATCCCATTGATGTTCTGGGTGTCACTGGCGCGTTCGGGCGCACCGATGACGTTGCAGCCGACTGTCGCGACGAGCGCCAGCGCGACGAAGCCGAGCCGAACATTAATCATCAATCTCTCCGATTAAGAAAATAGCTCACAAGCTACCATGAATAGAACCACGACGAGCACCAGTGACGCCAGCAGAACGTAGCGTACCACGCTTTCTTTGGTACCCAGGCGCGCTTTAGGCGCGTTCTCGACAATACGGCGCGCCATCTCCGCTCATCCCCGTGGGTGCTCACTCTTCGCAGAAAACGAAGTGAGCGGTGGTTTCGATCCGGCGGGGGAAGGGCCAAAAGCTGGTTGACCGCGTAAGGAGATCGGCCTAAATCTGCGCGTGTGACGGCGCTGACAAAGCATGACCGGCAGCATCGGCGAATTACGATCCCGGACCCCATAAGGGTTCGGGCTCTCGTTATCTGCCCCTTACCTGTCGAGGACCATGCTCATGTCGCCCGGCGCCGCGACTGTCACTAACGACGATCTCCCCCTCACCGCCTGTTTTTCCGTTCACGCGCACGCCGAACCCGGCGTTATGCCGCGCGTTCTCGAACTCTTCGCCAAGCGCGGGCTTGTCCCCTCCGCCTGGCAGAGTTGGACAACCGGAACTGACGGGGCGGAACTAACCATCGACATTCAGATGCGCGGGCTTGGCCGCGATGCTATGGACTACATCGCGGCCTGTTTGCGTCAGATCACCTTTGTCGAGGTGGTGTTGACCTCGCAGAAAACATAACACCCAAATCGGCCGGAGCTTTGGAGCCATGTCGTTCCGCGACCATATCCGCTCCTGCAACACGTACGACCCGGCGCGCGCCGTCCCGCTGATCGCCGGGAGTGAGCGGATCGGGCTGGTGCGGTGTGACAATGCCGAGCTGTTGCGGCGATTTCCGGATGTCTTCGCCGTCGAGGATGACAAGGTAAGCCTGGCGGCCGACGGCGATGTCGAGACCGTTAGCCGGATGGTCGAGGGCGTGGTCGACGCGCTTGTTGTGGAAAATCGAGTCCCGAAATGGCGCAACGAGACCTTCGACGTTGCCTCGCACTGGGGGGCGCCCCCCGTCTTTCGCCTCGATCGCGGGGCCGTCCCCTTTTTTGGAACGCGTGCTTATGGTGTCCACCTGAACGGGTATCTCCGGAGGGGGGACGCGCTCTACCTTTGGGTTGGGCGGCGTGCTCCCGACAAGAAGGTGGCGCCTAACAAGCTCGACAACCTGGTCGCCGGCGGCGTCGGCAACGGATACGGGATCGCCGAAACATTGTTAAAGGAGGGTGAGGAGGAAGCGGCCATCCCTACCGACATCACCAAGCATGCGCTGCCGGTTGGAGCCATCTCTTATCGGATGGAGACGGAGCTGGGAATCCGCGACGATGTGCTGTTTGTCTACGACCTTGAGATGCCCGCCGATTTCCGGCCGGAGAACCGCGATGGCGAGATCATACATTTCGAGTTGCTGCCGGCGTCGGTGGTCCTCGATCGTGTCCGCACGACAGACGACTTCAAGTTCAATGTGAATTTGGTGATCCTCGATTTCGCCCTCCGCCACGGGCTGTTGCAGCCGGACGATCCGGAATACCTCGACGTCGCCACCGGTCTCCATCGCCCGCTCGACTGAGACTGCCCCCTCATCCTCCCGCGATCTACTCCCTCGCCCCCCTCGCGGGGAGAGGGGTTGCCGCAGCCGACGCCGAGACATCTGCCGGGCTCATCCCCCGCTCTCGCATCGATCTTATCGTCAACGCGCCGTTGCGTTTGGAGAGGCGGCGGCCGGTCGCGTCGGTCAATAACGGGTGGTGACGATAGCAGGGCACCGGCAGCCCGAGGAGTGCCTGCAGCACGCGATGAATGTGGGTCGCGGTCACCAAATCCTCGCCGCGCGTGACAAGCGTAACTCCTTGGATCGCATCGTCGACCGTGACGCACAGATGGTAGCTTGCGGGCACTTCCTTGCGCGCCAGTACGACATCGCCGAGCGGCAGGGGATCGGCTTGCTGGCGATCCTCTCCTTCGATCCAATGGAGCGGCCCCGTCAGAGCAAGAGCGCCAGCGAGATCGAGCCGCAACGCATAATCAAGGCCCGACTTCCGCCTTGCCGAGGCTTCTTCGGCACTGAGCCCGCGGCAGGTGCCGGGGTAAAGCGGCCCTGCCTCCCCCTGCGGGGCGCCGCCGGCACGTGTAATCTCAGCCTGGATCTCGCGCCGAGTGCAGAAGCACGGATAGAGGACCCCCATTTCGGCGAGCTGATCAAGCGCGCGCCGGTAGTCGTCGAAATGCTCCGACTGCTTTCGCACCGGCCCGTCCCAGTCGAGGCCGAGCCAGGCGAGGTCTTCCACGATCGCTTCGGCGTACTCGTCGCGGCAGCGAGTTCGGTCGATATCCTCGAGACGCAGCAGAAAGCTCCCTCCATCTCGACGCGCCGCCCGCCACCCTTCGAGCGCCGATCGGATGTGGCCGAGATGGAGATATCCGGTTGGACTTGGTGCGAAACGCGTCACCGTCGTCATAGTGCGCGCCGGTGCGAGTGACATCGGCACCCAGCCTGGGCTAGCTTCCAGTGCTGCGCTTGCCATCAGAGAGACCGCGCCGATGATGCCCGCCCTTTCCGGACCGTCCCGCCCACCCGCTTCGGGCGGCGAGCCGAGCCGCCTTGTTATCCTGCTGCATGGGTTGGGGGCCGACGGGAACGACCTGATCGGGCTGGCGCCCTATTGGGCGCGCCTGTTGCCGACCGCCGAGTTTTTGTCGCCGAACGCGCCGTTTTCATGCGACATGGCACCCTACGGCTATCAATGGTACAGCTCGCAGGATCGCAGCCCAGAAGCCTCTCTCGCCGGGGTCCGCGCGGCGGCGCCGATCCTCGATGCCTTCATCGACGAGGCACTGGCAAAGCGAGGGCTCGACGACCGTGATTTGGCGCTGGTCGGGTTTTCTCAGGGAACGGTGATGTCGCTCTATGTTGGGTTTCGTCGGGATAAGCCGGTGGCCGGCATCGTCGGCTTCTCGGGCAGGCTCCTCGCTCCCGAGCTCTTGGCGAGCGAGTTGCGGTCGCGGCCAAATACTCTTCTCGTTCACGGCACCGAAGACCCCCTTGTTCCCTACACCGCCCTTGCCGAAGCAGAAACTGCGCTCAGAGCCGCCGGGGTTCCGGTCGAGACGGTAACTTCGGTCGGCATTGGGCACTCGATCGACGAGGAGGGTTTGCGCCGCGGCGGGCTTTTCCTCAGCGATGTGCTCAATGGGACGAAGTCTTAACGACACCATCACCGGAAAGGAAAGCTTCGAGGACCCCGAGGATCTTCGGTGACTCCCATTCCGCCGCGCCTTCGACCTTACCGAGCACCTTGCCGTCGCGATCGATCAGAAAACTTGTCGGCAGGCCCCGTACTTCGAAGGCCTGTCCGACGGCGCTTTTCGGATCAAGATAGGTTTTGACCGATTTGAGCCCGAGCTTAGCGATAAACGGCTCGACGGCCTTGTTGCCGCCCCGATCCTCGGATACTGCAAGGACGGCAATTCGATCGCCGAGGCGCGACTGGAGGCGCTCGAGCGAGGGCATTTCCCGCAGGCACGGCTCGCACCAAGTGGCCCAGAGATTGATCAGCACTAGCTTCCCCCGGAGATCGGAGAGGTCGACGGTAACGCCCGAGGGGTCTGCGAGCGAGATCGCCGGTGCGGGAGCTGGCTCAGAGGCCGGGACGAACTCGCCGAGTTTGGTGTGTTCAGCGGCTCCCGCATCGCATTCCGCGGCGGAGCTGCCACCTGGTGCGACGAGGAGGAACAGCAGCGCAGCGACCACGGTACATTTCATGATCATTTCACTCCGGGGTGCTCGGAGCGGCTGGCCATGACCGCCGCAAAAAAGAATTCGCTGTGGGGCGGCCGTTTTGCCGGCGGCTCGGCGGAGATCATGCGTCGCATCAATGCCTCGATCGATTTCGATAAGCGCCTCTATGCCGAGGATATTGCTGGCTCGAAGGCGCATTGCGCGATGCTCGTCGCGCAGAACATCCTGTCACCGCAAGATGGCGCCGAGATCAGCGCCGGTCTAGACCAAATCAGATCGGAGATCGACAGCGGCAGCTTTGTCTTTAGTGACGTGCACGAAGACGTGCATATGAATATCGAGGCGCGGCTCGCAGAGCTGATCGGGCCGGTGGCGGGACGCCTGCATACCGCGCGCTCGCGCAACGACCAGGTCGCGACGGATTTTCGCCTATGGCTGCGCGGCGCGATCGATCGCCTCGACGTCGCGATGCGTGAGTTGCAGAAGGCGCTGATCGAGCGCGCCGAGGTGGAAGCCGGTACCGTCATGCCCGGCTACACCCATCTCCAGATCGCTCAACCGGTGACCCTCGGCCACCACCTTCTAGCCTATGTCGAGATGCTCGGCCGCGATCGCGGCCGGCTTGCCGATTGTCGTCGCCGGCTCAACGAGTCGCCGCTTGGCGCCGCGGCGCTCGCCGGTACCTCCTTTGCGATCGACCGACGGGCGACGGCCGCCGCGCTCGGTTTCGACCGTCCTGCGGCGAACTCGCTCGACGCCGTGTCGGACCGGGATTTCGCGATCGAATTCCTCGCGGCGGCTGCGCTTGCTGGCATGCATCTCTCGCGTTTCGCCGATGAGATCATCATTTGGACCAGTAGCGAGTTCAGCTTCATCGCATTGAGCGACGCGTTCACGACCGGCAGCTCGATCATGCCGCAAAAGCGCAATCCCGATGCCGCCGAGCTGGTCCGCGCAAAGACGGGCCGGCTGAACGGCTCTCTGATTGCGCTGCTGACGGTCATGAAAGGCCTGCCGCTCGCCTATGGCAAGGATCTGCAGGAGGACAAGGTTCCGGTGTTCGAAGCCGTCGACGCAGTCGAGCTCTGCCTTGCTGCGACGGCCGGTATGGTGCGCGACATGCGGCCCGATCGCGAGCGCTTGCGCGCCGCCGCGGAGGCTGGCTTTGCGACGGCAACCGATCTTGCCGATTGGCTCGTGCGCGTCGCGGGCCTGCCGTTCCGCCGCGCCCATCACGCCACAGGCATGATCGTCCAACGGGCCGAAGCCCGCGGTTGTACTCTCGCGGCATTGCCGCTTGCCGAACTGCAGGCTGTCGAGCCTGCGATCACCTCTGCCGTCTATGAGGTGCTGGATGCCGACCATTCCGTCGCCAGCCGAACCAGCTTTGGCGGCACCGCCCCGGAATGCGTCCGGGCAGCCGCCCGAGAGGCGCGGAAGAGGTTTCTCGGATGAGTCAGTTGCCCCTCACCCCGAACCTCTCCCCGAAGGCGGGGCGAGGGAGCGTGGCGTGCGGTTCCCTTCCCCCGCGCGAGCGAGGAGAGGGAGGGGCCCGGGTCAGCGGGAGGGTGAGGGGCCTTCTCTGGCGCGGCGGAGTCAACGGCGCCACCCTCTGCGCGATCATCCTTTCGTTGGCGCTGGGGGGCTGCGCCAAGAAGAACGCGCCGCAGCCACCGCCGGACGTGCCCAACACCTATCCACGGGCTTACCCGAGTGAGTGACTTCTTTCCCTATCGCAGCGGGGAGCTGCATGTTGAGACGCTTCCCGTCTCGCGGATCGCGACGGCGGTAGGTACTCCGTTCTACCTCTATTCTGCCGCCGGCTTCACCTCGCTGTATCGCCGCTTTGCCGAGGCTTTCATCCCGGAACACCCGCTCATCTGCTACGCGGTGAAAGCCAACTCCAACCTCGCTGTCCTCCGGCATTTTGCCAAGCTCGGCGCAGGAGCAGACGTCGTCTCCGAAGGCGAGCTGCGTCGTGCGCTCGTTGCCGGCATCCCGCCCGAGCGGATCGTCTTCTCCGGGGTTGGCAAAACGCCGGCCGAGCTGGCGGCGGCACTTTCAGCCGGCATCCATCAAATCAATGTCGAGTCGGTACCGGAACTCCATCGGTTGAGTGAGGTCGCCGGTACAATGGGCCGGACCGCGCGGATCGCGATCCGGGTCAACCCCGATGTCGATCCACACACCCATGCCAAGATCGCTACAGGCCGGGGAGAAAACAAATTCGGTATCGAACTGGCCGAAGTGGTTGCAGCCTACCGCATCGCCGGTAAGCTCCCCGGAATCGAGCCGCTCGGGCTTGCGGTCCATATCGGCTCGCAGCTGACCGATCTCGAACCGTACCGGCGTGCCTTCGATCGAGTCGCCGAGCTCATTTTCGATTTGCGTGGGAGCGGCCTACCCGTTACCCGAATGGACCTCGGCGGTGGCATCGGGATCCGCTACCGCAACGAGCGCGTGTTGGAGCCAACAAGTTACGCCCGTCTCGTACGGGAAATTTTCGGTTCGCTTGGCCTCAGCCTTGCGTTTGAGCCGGGACGAGTGCTCTCGGCGGCGGCCGGCCTGCTGGTTTCCCAAGTCGTTTACGTCAAAGCGAGCACCACGAAGCGCTTTGTGATCGTCGACGCGGCGATGAACGATTTGATCCGCCCGACGCTTTACGATGCGTGGCACGACATCGTCCCGGTTCGCCTTCCTGCGGCAGGCGCTTCGCTTGCGCCAGCGGACGTCGTCGGGCCGGTTTGTGAGACCGGGGATACCTTTGCGGTCGACCGTGACTTGCCGCCGCTCACTGAAGGCGACCTCGTGGCCCTCACCGCGGCAGGAGCTTATGGGGCGGTCATGAGTACCACCTACAACAGCCGACTGTTAGTGCCCGAAGTGCTGGTCTCCGGCGACCGTTTTGCGGTCATTCGGGCGCGACCGGGCTATGATGCGCTGCTGTCCTTGGATAGCATTCCCGAATGGCTCTCCGATCTTCCCGAAGAGCCGGCGCGGAAGCGAGGTGCCGCATGACCAACCGCTCGACAACCCATGGAGCCTTGTTCGCTATGCGGCTGCGCCTCGCGCGCGCAGCGCTGTTGTGGGAGCGGGTCTGGCCCGGCTGCTGGCCGGCGCTCGCCGTGCTCGGCAGCTTCCTCGCGGTCGCGTTGTTCGATTTCCTACCTAATTTGCCGGGCTTGCTGCACGCGTCTGTGCTGCTGGTGTTCGGCGCTGCCTTTGTGGTCACTCTGGCTGCGGCATTCCGCAAGCTCTTCGTCCCGGATTTTTTCGCTGCCCGCCGTCGCATCGAGCAAGCGAGCGGCTTGCAACATCGGCCGCTGCAGACGCTCGCCGATCGGCCGAGCGGGCCGCTCGACCCACAGGCGGCAGGGCTGTGGCAGGTGCATCTCCGGCGCATGGAGGCGGCAACCCGCCGGCTGCGGATCGGGATTCCACATGCTGGGCTTGCGGCACACGATCCGTGGGGGCTGCGGGCGTTGCTGGCGATGCTGCTGTTAATTGGCGCTGTCGACGCTGGGACCGATTGGCGCGATCGCCTCATCCGAGCCGTGGCGCCGACTGTCGCGAGAGGACCAGCCGCGATCGCCGCGAGCCTCGACATCTGGGTGACGCCGCCGGAATACACCGGACTGGCGCCGCAGTTTCTCCGGCCGGAGATGGCGGAAACAATTCGCATCCCGACCGGCAGCACGCTTCTCGCCCAGGTACATGGTGGGCAATCCGTCCCGAACCTCATGGTCGATGGCGACAGCCGCGATTTCGAAGTCGTCGACAAACAGAATTACCGTGCCTCCGCGACCGTGACGGGCGGCACGCAGCTGAAGGTGACCCAAGCAGGCACCACGCTCGGCGGTTGGCCGATCGAAATCATCCCCGACCATCCGCCCAAAATCGCCTTTGCCAAACCCCCCGAGGGTACGACGCATGCGGCGCTGCGGATCGATTATCAGGCGAGCGACGATTATGGCGTCGAAGCCGTCAAGGCGGTGGTCCGGCGCGAGGGCGGTGAGCCGGACGAGACGATCGAGCTGGAAGCGCCTCTGCCGGGGCTGCATCTCAAGGAGGCACAAGCCACCAGCTATCACGATCTTTCGCCGCATCCCTGGGCCGGCCTGCCGGTCGAAATCCGCCTCGTTGCCACCGACGCGCTGGGCCAGACCGGCGAAAGCGAGCCGATCCGGATGAAGCTTCCGGAACGGAAATTCGAGCATCCGGTTGCCCGCGCGATCATCGACCAGCGCAAGGAGCTGGTAACGGAACCTGGGTCGCGGTTGGCAGTGGCCGATACTCTCGGCGATCTGCGCGAGCGGCCGCAGCTTTATCGCGACGACACGGTAGCCTTCCTCGGGATGCGGCTTGCCGAAGAGCGTCTGCGGATCAACGACGATGCGAAATCGATCGGCGAGGTCGAGCAGCTGCTGTGGGACACCGCGCTGCGTATCGAAGACGGACGCATGTCTTTGGCCGAACGCGAAATGCGGCGGCTACAGCAGGAGCTTCAGGACGCGCTCGCAAAAAATGCCCCGGACGAGGAGATCGACCGTTTGATGAACGAGCTGCAGCAGGCTCTCGATCGCTATCTGCAGTCCCTCGCGGAAAACATGGCGCGCAACCCGGACCAGTTCCAACAGCCCATCGATCCGTCGAAGGTGATCACCAGCCGCAATCTGCAGCGGATGCTCAATCAGGCGCGCGACCTCGCCCGTAACGGTGCTCGCGACCAGGCGCGCGAGCTGTTGTCGCAACTTCAGAACATGCTCGAAAACCTGCGCATAGCCCGGCCGGGGCAAATGCCGCAACAAGGATCGAGCGAGGCGCAGCAGATGATGCGCGGGATGCGCGATCTGATGCAGCGCCAGCAGCAGTTGCTCGACCGCAGCTTCCGCGCGCAACAGCAACAACAAGGCCAGCAGGGCCAGCAAGGCCGGATGGGACAGCGCGGGCAACAGCAAGGGGGTGATCAGCAGGACCCCAACGCCCAGCTCGGCGACGCCGCCGGCCAGCAGGAGGGGCTTCGGCGCTTGCTGGGAGAGATGATGCGCCGGCTCGGCGACGGCCTCGGGGATATTCCCGAACCGTTGGGTCGCGCCGAACGGGCAATGCGCGACGCCACCGGCGCCCTGCAGCGCCGGCAACCCGGCGAGGCGATCGGCCCGCAGACCGAAGCGCTCGATCAGCTGCAGCAGGCGGCGCGCGATTTCGCGCAGCAGATGCAGCGGCGCATGCAGGGCCAGTGGGGCAACCCGAACGAGGACGAGGTCGGTGCGACCGACGGACAGCAGCGTGACCAAGTCGAGCGCGATCCGCTCGGCCGCCCGGTGTCGAACAACGGCACTTATGATCAGGGCGACGTTAAAATCCCCGATCAGAACACTTTGCAAAAAGCCCGTGATATCTTGGATGAATTGCGCCGCCGCGCTGGTGAGCGCTTCCGTCCCGAAATCGAGCTCGATTATATCGATAGATTGTTGAAGAGATTTTAAGCTTGACCGAAGGCGACTCTCCGCCTTCAATCTGCCGACCCTCCTTCTCCATATGCCCGGGCGCCCTCGGGCATCCCGCAGAGTTCCCGAAGACGGAATCGCCGGATCGCTACCGGTAGCGCCGTTTTTAGGTGTTCGCGAGATCTGAGAGGACTATGGATAGGCGTCTATTTCTATCATTGATCGCTGGATGTGCCGCGTGGCCGTTGATGGCGCGAGCCGTCGTCCGCCCACCCACTGCCCTGCGCCGGCTGCGTCTCGTCAACGCTCATACGGGCGAGACCTTCGACGGAGCCTACCGAAACGACAACGGCCCGATCCCGAGGGTGCTCGACGAACTCTGCATTTTCTTTCGTGATCATCACTCCGGCGAGAAGACGCAGATCGACGTCGGGGTGATTGATTTCCTGGCCGACGTCCTCGACGCGGTCGGCGAAATCAGAGCGACGGTGCTTTCCGCTTATCGAACGGCCGAAACCAATGCGATGCTCGCGCGCACGACCTTTGGCGTTGCCGAGCACAGCCAGCATATCATCGGCCGCGCGCTTGACGTGCGTCTCGAGTCGAAGCTCTCCGATGCGATGAGCAAAGCCCGGGCGATGCAGCGGGGCGGCGTCGGCTGGTATCCGCACTCAGGCTTTATCCACATCGATACCGGGCCCGTGCGGAACTGGACGCTCGACGAGCGCGGCCTCGACGGCCTCTTGGTATTCGACGGTCATCGCTTCAAGTTCGACGGGAGCAGTAAGGTGCTGCTTGGTGGACCTTGGCGGCCGCTTACCGTTGCGGAGCGGCTCACTCTCCAGCACGAGTTCGCACGGGCGGAGTTTCTTGCCCGCACCACCGGTTTGGGGATCAACCCGTGACGGTGACGCCGATCAGCCTGCCGACCCCATAGGTCACGCCGGCGGCGGCGAAGCCGATCAGCAGCTGCCGCATTCCGGAAAACCACACGCCTATGCCAGTGAAAAGGGTCGTGCCAGCGCCGATCAAAAACAGTGCCACGCCGCTTGCCGCAAGGCTGGCGATAGCCGCCGGGAGGCCCGCCAATACAAAATAAGGCGCGACCGGGAAAATCGCTCCGACCGCAAATAGCAGAAAGGAGGTTCCTGCGGCAGCCCAAGCCGAGCCACCCAGTTCTTCGGGATCGATCCCCAACTCTTCGCGAACCAAGGTATCTAGGGCGGTCTCCTTGTTGGCGATCAGCCGCTGCGCCAGCACTTTCGCCTGCTCTTCGGGCAGGCCTTTGGCTTGATAGATGAGGGCGAGCTCTTCCTGCTCTTCTTCCGGCACCTGCTCGAGCTCGTCGGCCTCGGTTTTGATCTGCCGCTGATAGGACTCGCGGGTCGTGCTGACCGACAGCCATTCCCCCAACGCCATCGAGCAGGATCCGGCCAAAAGGCCGGCGAGGCCGGTAACAAGGATTGCGTGTGGTGCGAGATCGGCGCCAGCCACACCCATCACGAGACTCAGATTGGAGCAAAGCCCGTCATTGGCGCCGAGCACTGCGGCGCGCAGCGCATTGCCGCCCAGCCCGCGATGCCGACCTTCCAGCCGTGCAATCGTCGGCCCGCTGAAGGCCCGCGGGGAGGGGCTGGCCAGCGCCTCGATGACCCGGGCATGCGATCGCTCAGCCGCCGGCAACCCGCCGGCGACCGCTTCCGGCTGGGCATCGTAAGTGCCGCTGTCCATCTGCTCGAGCGTATTGATGGTCGGCAACACAAATGCCGGGCCGAAGCGGCGGGCGAGCCAGGCGAGCGCCCGCGTGCGAAAACTCGGCTGCAGCCGCGGCACCCGCTGATCGGCTGCTGCGATCTTGCGCTTCCAGAACTCGGCATGGGCCTCCTCGACCGCTCCGAGCCGGGCGTAGACCTGCGCCAAATTCGGGTTTTTCTCGGTCTCTGACAGGGTCCGGTAGAGCGCAGCGCTATCGACCTCGCCCTGGAGGTTGGCGGTGTAACGTTGCCGCGGGTCTGCCTCGGCCATCCGATCGCCGTTCGCGTCGCCTAGCTCAGTTCGTTCTTGTAGATCACCCCATCTTTCATGATTAGCTTCAGATTGTTTCGGGGATCGAGCATGACCCGCAGGTCAGTGAGCGGATCGCCGTCCACGACCAGCAGATCGGCATAGGCACCGGGGGCGATCGTGCCGAGTTCGCCTTTTTGCATGAGCAGCTCGGCGTTGGTGGTCGTCGCCGATCGGATAATATTCGTAGGCGAATCCAAATTCATTCGCATCTCAAACTCTCTAACTTGCGATTTTTGTGCCTCGGGTCCCCAGAGGTCGGTGCCAAAGGCAATCGGGACGTCGTATTTCTTCGCCCATCTATAAACTTGCTGCCCGCATGATATCGTGTGCGTGAGATTGTCTACGATCGACGATGAAAGCCGTGTCTCGCTGGCGGATTCGATCCGTTGGGCGAGGGAGATGAAGGTCGGATCGAAAAATGCGCCGGCTTCGGCTATCATAGCCACCGTCTCTTCGCGTGCAAAATTAGCGTGCTCGATAGAGCGCACGCCGGCCTTCAAGCATCGTCGAATGCCGGCATCAGTGTAGACATGGGCCATCACATAGGTGCTGCGCGATGCTGCTTCCTCTACGGCAGCGCTTAATTCTGCCTCGGAGTACTCGTACAAAGTCGCGTGCGCTTCGGACGGAAACACGACGCCGCCGGAGGCAAACAGCTTTATCTGGGATGCTCCTCGCCGCAGCTCCTCCCGCGCCGCCCTCCTCAGTTCGTCGACCCCGTCGGCAATTACCGACATGACCGAGAACGGACTGATATGGCCGCATGGATCGGTCAGCTCATAAGGAGTTCGAAAATCTGCGCCGCCGCCCGTCTGCGTAAGTGCCCTACCCGAATAGAAAAGTCTCGGGCCAACAATTTCGCCCTGCGCCAACAGCCGAGCGATCGAATAATCTGCGCCGCCCGCCTCTCGGATCGTCGTGAACCCGTCCATCAGGCTATTCCGCAAGTAATTCGCGGCAGCTACTGCAATATTTGATGCAGGATAAGAAACGTTTTTCGGGCTCAACGAAAGTCCGGTGATATGGGCATGCGCGTCAATGAGGCCCGGCATAAGCGTTCTGCCGCCCACATCAATGACCGTCGCATCTCGACAATTTATCGGGGTTGAGGAAACAGAATGTATGTGATTATCTTTGACGAGCACATCAAAAGATGGCTGCAGTTCCGCGAACCCCTCGAGAACGAGATTGGCGTTAGTAAAAAGAAAATTGGACATCGCTCACCTCGCGAGGGCTTGGATACGCCTCAGCTCCAATTAGAGCGGATAAACGCCCCTACCTCGGCCAGCGCACGACGTCCCGCTGCGACCTGCGGATAGAACAGCTGCCAGACATGGATCATGTCCGGCCAGACCTCCAGCCTCACCTGGACATCAGCCGCCCCCGCCCTACCGGCGAGCCGTACCGCATCGTCGAGCAATGTCTCGGCAGAGCCGACCTGGATCAGCATGGGCGGCAGTCCCCTCAAATCCGCATAGAGCGGTGCTGCGAGAGGCGTGCGAGGATCAGCGCCGTGCAGGTATGCCGCGGCAAGCTCAATTAGATAAGGCTGCTGCACCATCGGGTCGACCATTGCTTTCGCGGCCATGCTGCCGCCGATACCCTCGAGGTCGACCCATGGCGAGCTGCACCAGGCACAGGCAGGCAACGGCAAACCGGCATCACGCAACGACACCAGCAAGGCAACCGTCAGGCCGCCGCCAGCGCTGTCCCCGGCGACAGCGATATGGTTCGCCGTAAAACCGCGCGACAGCAGGAAGCGATATCCGGCGACCGCGTCTTGCACCGCGGCCGGAAAGGGATGCTCTGGCGCGAGCCGATAATCGAGCGCGATCGTCCGAGCCCGAGCCTCTCGACCCACCTGCGCCACCATATGCCGGTGACTCTTGAGCGATCCGGCGGTGTAGCCGCCGCCGTGCAGATACAGAATGACCATTGCCGGGTCGGCCTCGGGCGGTTGCGTCCATTCTGCGGCCACCCCGTCCGCATTCACTGCCTCGACGCGCACGTCGGCCGGCAGCGGATATTGGCCGCCCAGGGAATCCAAGCGCATTCGCCGCTCGCTCAACTCTGCCGGTCGCGGATTTGCCGAGAGAATTTCACGGACTAAGTCGATCTCGGCATCTGGCATTAGTCCTCTCCCTGCCGCGACGCCTCGACCGTCTGAATAATTTCGAACCCCTCGAACTCGGGGTGCCCGAGATAGAGCGGCCTGTTCTGGCCGGCGCTTTGATGGGCTAGGCGGAAGGCTTCCGACCGCGTCCACGCTTCGAAATCCGCTCGGCTTCGCCAGATGGAATGGGAAGCATAGAGCGCGTGATCCTCCCGTTCGGGTCCGCGCAACAGGTGGAACTCCTGAAAGCCGGGCACATCGCGCAAATGCGTGTCGCGCGTCGTCCATACGCGCTCGAACTCCGTTTGCGATGAGGGGGTGACTTTGAAGCGGTTCATCGCGATAAACATCCATTCAACCTTTCACGTCATCGATTACTAATTCGGCTTGAGCCCAGCCCCGAGTGGCTCGACCGGCAGCCCCGCTAAGGCGAAAAGGCGTGCCATCGACGGCCATATGCTCACAACCGCTCCGCGGGCAAGGATAGCGCCGGCAAGGATGGCGAGCACAACAAGCATGACCAGCAAGAGCCATCGTAGCGCAGCCCAGCGGCTGCGTCTGGGAGGCGCGGGCGGCTCCGATGTGGCGCCTGGGCGCGGCAGAACTCCGAGGTTTTCCCCGGCCACGACTTTCGGTCGCGGCGGCACCTCCAGCGCCGGTTCGATCCGCGAGCCTACGTCGACTGTGAGCAACTCGGGCGGAGCGGCTTGATGCCAAGTATGACCGCAAGTGGCGCACCGGACGGTACGACCGGCACGGCCGCCCAATGCCTGTTCGTCGACGAGGTAGCGGGTATGGCAGCCTGGGCAGCCGATGATCATTGGCCAGCACCAAGCGTCGCCGATCCCTACGCCCGGGCGGGCGATGCACCAAGGCGAGCGAGCGCGCGGAGGTGGTGATCGGCATCGCCGAACATTGTGTCGATCATCGTGACACGCTTGAAGTAATGGCCCACCTTATACTCCATCGTCATGCCGATCCCGCCGTGCAACTGGACCGCTTGCTGCCCGATAAACTTGCCGGAGCGGCCGACCTGCACTTTGGCGGCGGAGAGCGCGTTGCGCCGCTCCGCGGCGGTTTCCTCGGCCGCCATCATCGTCGCAAACATCGCCATGCTGCGCGCCTGCTCCAACGCGATCAGCATGTCGACGGCGCGGTGCTGGAGGATTTGAAAGCTGCCGATTTCCCGACCGAATTGCCGTCGCGTCTTGAGATAGTCGACGGTCAATTCGTGCATCGCTGCCATTGCGCCGACCGCCTCGGCGCACAGTGCCGCGATCGCCTCGTCGACAACCGATTCGACAAGCGGAAGCGCTGCCCCTGGTTCGCCGATCAGTCCTTCGGGGCCGACGCGCACACCTGCAAGCGAGATTTCGGCAGCACGAAGACTATCCTGGGTTGGGTAGCCGCGGTGGGATACACCGTCGGCCTTGGCGTCAACAACAAAGACGCCCACCCCATCGCGGTCACGCCTGCCGCCGCCCACTCGCGCGGTGACGATCAGCTTGTCGGCGGTGTCACCGTGCAGAACGACCCCCTTTTCGCCGTCCAGCACCCAGGCAGACCCGTCGCGCACCGCACTCGTCTCGATATCCGCGAGGTCGTAACGCGAGTGCCTCTCGGTATGGGCGAAGGCCAAGGTCAAACTGCCATCGGCGATCTTCGGGACGAGATCGACGCATTGTTCGGCACTGCCGCCATGGCGAAGAAACCCTCCTCCTAAGACTACGGTAGCGAGGTAAGGCTCGAGCGCTAGCGCGCGGCCGAAGGCTTCCATTGCAATCATCGTTTCGACCGGGCCCCCACCTGAGCCGCCGTAACGCTCGGGAAATGGTAGCCCGAGCAGCCCGAGCTCTGCGTATTGAGACCACAGCTCGCGGCTCCAGCCTTCGGGGTTCTGCCCGTAGGTCTTGCGCTGCTCGAACGCATAGCGGTCGCTGATCAGGCGATCGAGGCTTTCCTTGAGTAGCCGCTGCTCTTCGGAGAGATCGAAGTCCATCCCTAAGCCTCCCTTCGTCCCGTCGCTTGCCGCCCCTCACCCTAGCCCTCTCCCCGCCACCAGGGAGGGGGGACCAGTTAGAGCCCTAGGATCGCCTTCGCGATGATGTTCTTTTGGATCTCGTTGGTGCCGCCATAAATCGTCGTTTTGCGCCAGTTGAAATAGGTCGGCGCGATCGGGCCGGCCCATTCGGGACCGATCGGCGGCTCGTTCCAGCGTTCGTCATCATCGCGTTCGGGCTGGTACGGCATCGCGTAAGGGCCGACGACTTCGAGCAACAGCTCGGTCGTCGCCTGCTGTATCTCTGAACCTTTGATCTTGAGGATCGAGGAGGCTGGGTCGGGCTTGTTGTCGGTTCGCTGGCGTTCGGCGGCGACGACGCGCAACTGTGTCATCTCCAGCGCTTTCAGCTCGACCTCGACGGCGGCGAGCTTCTCGCAAAAGCGCTCGTCCTCGATCAACGGCTGGTCGCCAGCGCGCTCCATCGCGGCGAGCTCCTTGATCCGCCGGAGGCGTTCCTTCGATAGGCCGACCCGCGCGATCCCTGTGCGTTCGCGGCCGAGCAAGTATTTGGCGTAATCCCAGCCTTTGTTTTCCTGGCCGACCAGGTTGTCAGCCGGGACTTTGACGTCGTCGAAGAACACCTCGTTGACCTCGTGGCCGCCCTCGATCGTGATGATCGGGCGGACCGTGATGCCCGGCGTTTTCATATCGATCAGCAGAAAGGAGATCCCTTCTTGCTTTTTGGCCTGCGGGTCAGTGCGTACCAGGCAGAAGATCCAGTCGGCGTGCTGTGCCAGAGTCGTCCAGGTCTTCTGGCCGTTGACGATGTAGTAATCGCCGTCGCGCTTTGCCGCGGTCCGCAAGGAGGCGAGATCCGAGCCTGCGCCCGGCTCGGAAAAACCCTGGCACCACCACACGTCGAGATTGGCGATCGCCGGCAAATGGTGCTTCTTCTGTGCTTCGGAGCCAAAGGCGATGATGACCGGTCCGACCATCGTCACGCCAAAGCCGAGCGGCTGCGGCGCCGGGGCGAGCTGAAGCTCCTCCTGAAACATGTATTGCTGAACCGGGGACCAGCCGGTGCCGCCCCATTCGGCCGGCCAGTTTGCGACTGCCCAGCCTTTCTTATTCAGAATGCGCTGCCAGGTGACAATGTCCTCCTTAGCGAGCTTTCTTCCTTCGGCCAGCTTGGTGCGAATGCGCTCAGGCAGGTTGGCGCGGAAAAACGCGCGCACCTCGTCGCGGAAGGCGAGCTCTTCGGGGGTGAAGCGTAAATCCATCGGTTGAACTCCCTAATGCGTCGCCCCGCGAAAAGTGGGGGCTCAGAGCGGCTGTTGGGTGCTGGGGCCCTGGGTTCCTGCTTTCGCGGGAATGACAGGTGTAATCACGACGCGAAACCGCGGCCTTCGGCAGCCAGCCGCTGAAGCAACGGCGCGGGCTGCATGGTCTGATCACGGGACCGGTCGGCGTAAAAGGTCAGCTGGTCATGCAAATGTGCGAGCCCCAGCCGATTGGCATAATGCATCGGCCCGCCGCGCCAGACCGGCCAGCCATAGCCGTAGACCCATATCACGTCGATATCGCCGGGTCGGGTGGCAATCCCTTCCTCGAGAATACGCGCACCTTCGTTGATCATCGGGAAGATCAAGCGTTCGACGATCTCCTTCTCAGCGATCTGTCGCCGGTTGATACCCAGCCGGGACGAAGTGTCGAGGATGATCTTCTCAACTTCGGGGTCGGGAACCGGCGTGCGCGACCCCGCATCATAGCGAAAATAGCCCCTTCCGGTCTTCTGACCATAGCACCCGGCTTCGCACAGCGCATCCTCGATCAGGGCGCGCTCGCCTCGCCCTTGGCGGATCCGCCAGCCGACATCGAGCCCGGCGAGATCCATCATCGCACAGGGCCCCATCGGGAAGCCGAACCCTACGACCGCGGCGTCAATTTCCTGGGGCGATGCCCCTTCCAGCAATAGCCGCTCGGTCTCGACCGAGCGGCGCGCGAGCATCCGGTTGCCGACAAAGCCATAGCAAACGCCAACGGTGACCGGCACCTTGCCGAGCCGTCGGCCAAGCGCGACAGCGGTCGCAAGCGCGTCAAAGGAAGTTTGCGCGCCGCGCACGATCTCCAAAAGCCGCATGACATTCGCCGGGCTGAAAAAATGCATGCCCAGCACATCCTGTGGCCGTGCGGTCGCGCGCGCGATCTCGTTGACGTCGAGGGTCGAGGTGTTGGTGGCGAGCAGCGCATTCCCCTTCGCCAGCCGATCGAGGTCGGCGAAGACCTGCTTCTTGACACCCATCTCCTCGAACACGGCCTCAACCACAACATCCGCCTCACCGATCGCCTCGAGTTCGGTGACGCCGGTGATGAGTCCCACGCGCCGTTCCATCTCGTTTGCGTCCAGTCCACCGCGCGAGACGGTAGTGCGGTAATTGGCTACGACCCGATCGAGGCCCTTTTGCAGGAGATTGCGGCCGGTTTCGACGACCGTGACCGGAATGCCGGCATTGGCGAAACACATCGCGATGCCGCCACCCATCGTGCCGGCGCCGATCACTGCGGCGCGGGCAATCGGGTGGGGTTTTGTCGCCTCCGGCATGTTCGGAATCTTCGCCGCTTCGCGCTCCGCGAAGAAGACATGACGCTGAGCCTTCGACTGATCGCCGGCTACCAATTTGCGGAACAGTTCGCCTTCGCGCTTCAGCCCCTCCTCAAACGGCACGACGATCGCGTTACGTACCGCCTCGACGCAGGCGGCCGGCGCTTCCCGGCCCCGCAGCCGCCGCGTGAGCGTCTCGGCGGCATCGGCGAACCCCTCGCCAACGAGCTTTTCGTCGCGGTCGCGGACGAGCCTTAGCGGCCGTCCCTCCGCTACCATTCGGCGCGCAAATGCGGCTGCTGCTGCCGTGAGGTCGCCCCCGACAATCTCATCGACGACCCCGTCGGCCAAAGCTTCAGAAGCCGTTATCGGGTCGCCGGTGACGATCATCTTGAGCGCCTTCTCGGGCCCGACGAGGCGCGGCAGCCGCTGCGTGCCGCCGGCGCCCGGCAAGAGGCCGAGCTTGACCTCGGGCAGCCCGACGCGCGCGCCGCCGACGGCGACCCGGAAATGGCAAGCGAGCGCCAACTCGAAGCCGCCTCCGAAGGCAGTGCCGTGTAGTGCGGCGATAACTGGCTTCGGCATCGCCTCGATCGCGGCAATGACCTCGTGCAGGCTCGGTGCCTGGGGCGGCTTGCCGAATTCGGTGATGTCGGCGCCGGCAAAAAAGGTCCGTCCGGCACAGGCAATGACTAGCGCCTTGGCGCCCTCGTCGTCGCGAGCCCGTCGCAGGGACTCGGCAAGCCCGGTACGCACTTCGTGCTTCAGCGCGTTTACCGGGGGATTGTCGACCGTGACGATCGCAATCTCGCCGTCCGTGCTGAAATCGACGCTTCGATTAACGTTGCCCATGATGTTTCCCGGCCATGACGCCCTCTCAGCCCAGACTAGTCCTGCGAGCTCGCGCAATGAAGGCCTGAATCGGCATCGCGTCGGCTTGACTCGAATAGTGGAGGCCGGCAGGCGTTGGTGGTCGGCGGCGTCGGATCGATCCCGGGAAGCTTGATCGGAGGGGTGTTCGTGCTTTTTGTGCCGAACATCGCCGAGCGTGTATCGACCGGGCTCTCCGGGGCGATCTATGGCATCATCCTGCTGCTGGTGATCTTTGTGATGCCGTCGGGTGCCGCGGGTTTTGCGCGGTTCGTCACGGCGAGGTTGGCGTCAGCGCGACCCACGTTCGCAAATGACAGGCCGAGATGAAGCGGATTACCGGTCGCTCGATTCTTGCCGCGACACCGGGCGCCATCGCCCTCGCGGCCCTGCCGGCACGAGCGGAAAAGCAATATGGCCCGGGTGTCACCGAGACCGAGATCAAGATCGGGAATATCGGTCCTTACAGCGGACCGGCCTCGTCCCACGGCACGATCCCCAAATCAATGGCCGCGTATTACAGGATGATAAACGACCAGGGGAGCGTAAACGGCCGTAAGATCAATTTCATCTCCTATGACGATGGCTATACGCCACCGAAGACCGTCGAGCAGGTGCGCAAGCTGGTCGAGGAAGACAGCGTGCTGTTGATCGCTGCCCCGCTCGGCACCCCGACCAATTCCGCAATCCACCGTTACCTCAACCAGAAGAAAGTGCCGCAGCTGTTTGTCTCCGCAGCTGCGACCAAATGGAACGACCCCCAACACTTCCATGGACGATCGGTTGGCAGCCCAATTGCCAGATAGAGGGGCACATCTATGCGGCCTACACGCTGCAGCATAGACCGGACGGCAAAATCGGGGTGCTTTATCAGAACGATGATTTCGGCAAGGACTATCTCAATGGAGTAACCGACGGGTTGGGCGACAAGGCGAAATCGATGATTCGTCTCGGCTGCGCCCTACGAGACGACCGATCCGACGGTCGATTCCCAGATCCTCGCGATGAAATCCGCGCGGGCGGATGTCTTGGTCAACACCGGCACCCCGAAATTTGCGGCGCAGGCGATCCGCAAGGCGGCGGAGATCGAGTGGAAGCCCCTGCACATCCTCAGCAGCGTCGGCAACTCGGTGGGTGCTGCCCTAAAGCCCGCTGGTCTCGAAAATGCGAAGGACATCGTCACCGACTTTTACATAGAAGACCCGATTGACCCGCAATGGAAGGACGACAGCGGCTATCAGCAATGGGTCGCCTTTATGGACAAGCACTATCCCGAGGGCGATAAGACCGATGCCGGGAATGCGTATGGCCCATCGAATGCCGCGACCGTTGTGCAGGTACTGTAAAGCAATGCAGCGATGATCCGACTCGCGAGAACGTCATGAAGCAGGCCGTCAACCTACATGATTTCACCGTGCCGATGCTTTTGCCGGGGATCAAGATCAACACGAGCCCGACGGACTTCGCTCCGGTCAAGCAGATCCAAATGACGCGCTTTGACGGCGCGCGCTGGAACTTGTTCGGCCCGGTGATTAGCGGCGAAGTCAACGGCTGAAGGCGAGTGGGGGCGCTGCCGCCTGTCCGGCGCTTTAAAGGTTGGCGATGACGCCGCTGTGGGGTGTCCTGCGCCGGGTGACAATGGTAGCCTTGAGCTGTGGCGCACTATGGCTCGCCGGTCTCCTGTGGTTCGTAACCCCGCCTGCCGCCGACTCGCGGGCGGCGCCCACCGATGCGATCGTCGTGCTGACCGGTGGCAGCCTGCGGTTGCAGAGCGGCTTCGAGCTGTTGCGTGAAGGAAAAGGCCGCGTGCTGTTTGTCTCCGGCGTCAATCAGGAGGTTGCTCTCGATGACGTGCTGAGGATCTCGGGCAACGCCCCGGATTGGGCGCCTTGCTGCGTCATCCTCGGCCACGAAGCCGAGAATACGCTCGGGAATGCGCAAGAAACGGCGCGCTGGATCCGAAGCCAAGACTTCCGCAGCCTGCGTCTCGTCACCGCCTGGTACCACATGCCGCGCAGCCGTCTGGAATTCAGCCGGGTGATGCCCGAAATCGACATTGTGGCTCACCCGGTCTTTCCCGAGCAGGTCAAGCAGCAGTATTGGTGGCCGCGGCGCGGCACAGCAGCCTTGCTGGTCGGCGAGTACGTAAAATACTTGGGAGCCGTGTTCCGCCCTCTTTTGCGATGGCCGGAACCTGCCAAAACCGGCGAGCCCGAGGCTGCTCAGGCCGGACTGCGGCGATGAGGTGGGCGAGGGCACTGGCCTTCAATTTTGCCTTCTTTGCTTGGACCGCCTTCATCGGCACAATCGCGTTGCCGGTCCTACTCACGACGCGGCCGTTGACGATGCGCTTCGGTCGCTTCTGGGCATCGGGCGTGCTCGCCTTGCTCAAGACGATCGTCGGCCTCGGCCACGAGATCCGCGGGCTCGACCGGATTCCGCGCAGTGGCTGCATCATTGCGATGAAGCATCAATCTGCCTGGGATACTTTGATCGTTCCGGTCGTCCTCGACGACCCCGCCATCGTCCTGAAGCACGAGTTGCTGCTCGTGCCGTTTTTCGGTTGGTATGCGGCGCGCGCCGGTTCCATCGCCATCGACCGCAAGGCCAGAGCAGGCGCCCTGCGGCGGATGCTGGCGAAAGCCCGGCCGGTGGCTGCGGCTGGGCGGCCGATCGTGATCTTTCCAGAAGGAACTCGCGTCGCTTCCGGAGAACGCCGTTCTTATCACCCCGGGGTTGCGGCCCTCTATCAGGCACTGGCTCTGCCACTCGTTCCGGCGGCGGTCAACTCCGGCCTCTATTGGGGCCGGCGGAGCTTTCTTAAGCACCCAGGCCGGATCGTGCTCGAATTCCTCGATCCGATCCCGCCTGGGTGGCCTCGGGACCGGCTGATGGCCGAACTCGAACAGCGCATCGAGACCGCGACCGCAGCGCTGCTGCGAGAAGGCACGAGCAGAAGCAATACCCGAGCGGTCCCCCAAAGGTCATTCCGAGATGCTCCAGAGGAGCAGGCCCGGAACCCATGAACACCGACCTCGACTGCTTCTGCAGTTCAGTGTTCATGGGTTTCGGGTTTGCAGGCCATGCCCGCGCCCCGGAATGACATCGTCGGAAGGGCTCGGAAACCAGTCCTCGTCACCGCTGCTAAGGATCTGCTCGAGAGTGTACGGGCACTGGACGGGTAGGCGACTTGCCAGTCCGGGGGTGTTGCGTTCGAGCCGGCGAGCGAGCCTCACCGCCGCCCGATACTGGGCGGGCAGATCGAGCTTCGCCGCTATGCTGCGAGTCAAGATCTGCTCTAGCTGGAGGCGCCATTCAACGATTTCGTCGCGCCAGTGATTAGCGGGCTCCGTCAGCCCAGAATATTCAAGCTTGAGGAGATGCTCGATGATGTGCTGACAAAGCGACCGCGCCGAGCGGAGGTCGCCGCGTCCCAAGTCTTCTATCTCCTCGGCTATGTGTTCAAGGTCGAGCTTGTTATCGACTACGTGCAGGCGCCGAAGCAGTTCTGCTTGCTGTTGTGTCCAAGCATAAAAATCTGCCTCATAGAGCGAGTCGGTGATTACGGTCATATCGCAACTATAGCACAACACGCCGATCGCCGCGACAGACCTCCCGTGGAAGTGTATCATAGTTCCTCATTCGTTCATGAGCCCGGGCATCAGCTGCCGCAGCAGGAGGACTCCGTATCCATGGCTCTCGTCAGCTCGATATCGCAGCAGATCTGGGACATGAAATATCGCCTGAGGGGCCCCTCAGGCGAGGTGGTCGACAAGACGATCGAAGACACCTGGCGGCGGGTAGCGACGGCGCTCGCCACGTCCGAGCGCGACCCCGCGCTGTGGGCCCCGAAATTTTATGCGGCGATGAGCGATTTCAAATTCCTCCCGGCGGGGCGCGTCGTCGCAGGCGCAGGCAGCCGCCGGTCGGGGGTGACGCTGTTCAACTGCTTTGTGATGGGGGCGATCCCGGACGATATGGGCGGGATCTTTGCCCATTTGCGCGAAGCAGCGCTGACGATGCAGCAGGGCGGAGGGATCGGCTATGACTTCTCGACCCTCAGGCCGCACGGTGCGCCGGTCAAGGGCGTTGGTGCCGATGCATCCGGGCCTTTGAGCTTTATGGATGTCTGGGACGCGATGTGCCGGACGATCATGAGCGCCGGCTATCGGCGCGGTGCAATGATGGCCACGTTGCGGTGCGACCATCCCGATATCGAGGCCTTTATCAAGGCGAAGCAAGAGCCCGGCAGGTTGCGCATGTTCAACCTCTCGGTTCTGGTCACCGACTCCCTGATGAAGGCGGTCGAGGAAAACGCACCGTGGGAGCTCTCGTTCGAGGGTACGGTGTGGAAGGTGCTGCCGGCGCGCGAGCTGTGGGACAAGATCATGCGCGCGACCTATGCCTATGCCGAGCCCGGCGTGATCTTCATCGACCGCATCAATCGGCGCAACAACCTCTACTATTGCGAGACGATCACCGCCACCAACCCCTGCGGCGAGCAGCCGCTGCCGCCCTATGGCGCTTGCCTGCTGGGCTCGATCAACCTCGCTAGCCTCGTCGAGCATCCGTTTACCTCCGAGGCGCGGCTCGATCTCGACCGGCTGCGCCGCCTGGTACCGGATTGTGTCCGGATGATGGACAATGTCGTCGACATCTCTCAGTTTCCGTTGCCCCAGCAACGGGAGGAGGCTCAGCAGAAGCGCCGTATTGGCCTCGGCGTCACCGGGCTCGCCGATGCCCTGATCCTCTGCGGGCTGCGCTACGGCTCGGCGCCAGCGGTTGCCGCGACCGAGAGCTGGCTTGGCACGATCCAGCGCGAAGCCTATCTCGCCTCGACGGCGCTGGCGGCGGAAAAGGGGGCGTTTCCGCTCTTCGACCGCGATCGCTATCTCGCCGGCGAGACGGTCATGGATTTGGACGAGGATATGCGTGCAAGCATCGCCCAGGATGGCATCCGTAACGCGCTTTTGACGTCGGTTGCTCCGACCGGCACGATTTCGCTGTTCGCCGACAACGTCTCGTCGGGGATCGAGCCGGTGTTCAGCTTCCGCCACACGCGCAATGTGCTGATGCCGGACGGCACGCGCCGCGAAGAGGAGGTGACCGACTACGCCTATCGCTTGTTCCGGCGCCTCAAGGGAGAGTTGGCGCCACTGCCGGACTATTTCACCGATGCGCAGGTCCTCAGCCCGGAGGATCACGTCGTGACGCAGGCAGCGGTGCAGAAGCACATCGACAGCTCAATCTCGAAGACGATCAATGTGCCGGCCGAGATCTCCTTTGACCGCTTCAAGGATGTCTATCTGCAAGCCTATGCGCTCGGCTGCAAGGGGTGTACGACCTACCGCCCAAACGAGGTGACCGGAGCCGTGCTCGAGGCCAGAGAGCCGGAGACCGCGCCCGTAGTCGTGCGAGGCGCCGCGCAACAGCCCGAACTGCCGCTTCCGCCACCGGCGCCCGCCGCCTCACCCAAGCCGGCCGATATCTTCGAGGCGGGCGGTGTGGTCTATATGACGCAGCCGTTGAGCCGGCCCGAGGCGCTGCCCGGGCAGACCTACAAGATCCGCTGGCCCGAAAGCGAGCACGCGCTCTACATCACCCTGAACGACATCATCCAAGACGGCAGGCGGCGGCCGTTTGAGGTCTTCATCAATTCGAAGAATATGGAGCATTACGCCTGGACCGTCGCACTGACGCGCATGATCAGTGCCGTCTTCCGCCGAGGCGGCGACGTCTCGTTCGTCGTCGAGGAGATGAAGGCGGTCTTCGACCCGCGAGGCGGTGCCTGGATGGGGGGCAAATACGTACCCTCGCTGCTCGCCGCGATCGGCGACGTCATCGAGCGCCACATGATCGAAATCGGCTTTCTGCCGGCACCGGGTCAGAGAACCGCAATCAGCGATCAGCAGCACGCCCTCGGCGACGGCCATGGGGTTGCCGCTGCAGGCACATTGATCTCCGATCAACAACGGTTGAGCCGTATGGCGCAATGCCCGAAGTGCGGCGAGGCCGCCCTTATCCGCATCGAGGGCTGCGATCAATGCACGAGCTGCGATTACTCGAAATGTTGGTAGACGCAGACCGGAGACGCGTCAATTGGGGTTGGAGGCCGGCTTTTCGTTGACGCAGCGCAACAGCTTCCAATAACCGAACAGATTGCTTGGCCGTACTTCGTGGATCGACAGCCGGCTGTCGCGGCGGAAGGTGTCAAACGGGAAGTCGGCATGCCAGCCGATGTGGCGGGCAATGCGCGCCAGTCGCTTCTCCATGAAGCGGAGCAGCAGATTTTCACTGGTGAAGTGATTGACCACGACGATCGTTCCGCCGGGGATGCAGACGCGGCGCATTTCCGCCGCAAACCGCGCCGGGTTGGGAACTACCGAGGCGACATAGAGCGCCAACACAGCGTCGAACGAATTGTCCGGGAACTCGAGGTTCTCGGCATCCATCACATGCAAGCCTTCAACGTGCACGAGCCGCCGGCGGGCGGCCCGGTCTCGCGCTTTGGCTAGCATCTCCTCCGAGACATCGATGCCGGTAACCCGAGAGTCCGCTCGAAAATGCGGAAGTGATAAGCCCGTCCCGACACCTACTTCGAGAATTCTCTGACCCGGCCGGTCGTTGGCAATGCGCACTGCCTCTTTTCGTCCGGGATGGAACACGGGGCCGAAAACAATATCGTAGGAGCCGGAGACTAGGCGGTAGGTTCGGATCGTATCCTGCAGGTCCATCGTCTCGCTCGTTTTCATCATTAACAGGACCGCCGCTCCGCTCCCGAACGGGGCGCCCGGGTCGTTCGCTTTTAACCTAATGGTAACATTGCAGGAGCTTTAGGTCATCCTCGTGGTGCGCCTGGCAGATTTGTCGAGAAAACGTATTGATCTAATAACGCCGAAATCGATCAAAAAGTCGGTGATGCGACAATGCGGGCAGACCGAGTTCTGGACCGAAGGGCGGGTCTACCTGCCCTTTTCCCACTCCGATCCCCCGAAACCCTCAGATGAGGGTGATGCGATCGGCCTCGAGGCCTTTCTTGCCGTCGACCACCTCGACCCGCACCCGCTGCCCGGGGCCGAGGGCTGTGACACCGCTTCTGCGCAATGCGGTGATGTGGATGAACACATCTTTGCCACCGCCGTCTGGCGAAATAAATCCGTAGCCTTTTTCGGGCTCGAACCATTTCACCGCACCCTCCATTGTCTGGGAGGGCCGTGGACCGTGGCGGTCGATGCCGCCAGCGTTTTGCGGCGAAACCGCGGTGCTGCTGTCGACATTCAAAACAGTAGTCACCAGCGGGCCTTTCGCTCCGGCGCTGACCTCGCAGATAATCGAGGCGCCTTCGCGTACGTCCTCATAGCCGGCGCGCCGCAGGATAGCCATCGGCAGAAAAGCATCCTGCGAGCCATCGGACAGAGTGACGAAACCAAATCCCTTGCTGGCGTTGAACCACTTGACTTTGGCTTCGACACGACGACCGGGGGGAAGGTCCTCGCGGAAGAAGCCGGGGCGGCGATCGTACATAGATCCTCTAAACGACCAATTGAAATGCGCGAGCGCGTGGAACACTAAATCATAGCGTAAATCCGTCGCATTGCGCTAGCACTCACGTCGCGCTAGCGCCGCTCATTCCGATCGGACGTACCCCTCCCGAAGGGAGCCGCCGAGGTTACCCGGGAAAGGCTATGAGCCGTTGATTCTGCTCACCTAAACCTTCGACCGACAACCGCATCCGATCCCCGGGCTTGAGGAATTGCGGGGGCTTCATACCCAGACCGACACCCGAGGGAGTCCCGGTCGGGATGATGTCGCCCGGCAGCAAGGTCATGAACTGACTGACATAACTGACGATCTCGTCGATCCCAAAAATCAGGTCTGAGGTATTGCTGTTCTGCACTCGCTTGCCATTGACCTCGGTCCATAGTCCGAGCTTGCCCGGATCGGGCACCTCGTCGGCGGTGACAACCCAGGGACCGATCGGGGCAAAAGTGTCGGCACTCTTGCCCTTGGTCCATTGCCCGCCCCGCTCGATCTGAAATTCGCGCTCTGATACGTCGTTCACGACGCAATAGCCGGCGATGTGCCGGCGCGCATCGTGAACGGGGACATAACGTGCGAGGCTGCCGATCACGATGCCGAGCTCAACCTCCCAATCGGTCTTTTGCGAACCCTTCGGAATGATCACGTCATCATCGGACCCGCAGATCGAGGTAGTGGCCTTCATGAAGAAAATCGGCTCTTTGGGGATCGCTGCTCCGGTCTCTGCCGCGTGCGCGCGGTAGTTGAGGCCGATCGCGACGAGCTTTGATACACGGCCGACGCACGGGCCGAGCCGCGGCGTGCCAGGCACCAGCGGCAGGGTGCTCGGATCGAGCCGCCGCAGCCTGTCGAGCGAGGCGGGGGCGAGCGCATCGCCGTCGATATCGCGCACTGCCCCGGAGAGGTCGCGGACCTTACCGTCGCGATCGAGCAGACCCGGCCTTTCCTGACCTGGGGATCCATAGCGAAGCAGTTTCATCGGATATCTCCTGTTGCGTCAGAGCGTGAAGCCGCCGTCGATCACGTGGATCGCGCCAGTCGTGAACGCCGATTCATTGGAAGCGAGATAGACCGCGAGCGCTGCGACTTCTTCCGCCGTGCCGAGCCGACCCAAGGGCTGGCGCTCGACAAACGCGCGACGCGCGGCTTCGCTGCCGCCGACCATTTGCGCTCCCCGAGCCGCGATGCGATCGGCCAGCGATGGCGTCTCGATCGTGCCAGGACAGATCGCGTTGCAACGTATACCCGACACGATGAAATCGGTCGCGATGGATTTGGTCAATCCGATCACCGCGGCCTTTGTCGCCGCATAAACGCAACGGCTCGGCGCCCCTTTGATCGAGGATACCGTCGACGACATGTTGATGATCGAGGCGCCACTCCCGCGGTCGACCATCTTCGGCAGAAATGCTCGGATCATCAGATACATCGAGCGCACATTGAGGACAAAAGACGCGTCCCACTCGACCGGCGCAACGTCGAGGATCGTCCCGTGATGGACAAAACCGGCGCAGTTGAAGAGTACGTCGATTGCACCGAGCTCATCCGCGAGCGCGGCGACCTCCGCCTCATCGGTCACATCGAGATGGCGCGTCGCGATCAGCGCGTCGGCGAGCGCGAAAAGCTTGTCCTCGGCAATGTCGGTCGCCAGCACGCTCGCTCCCTCGGCGGCAAAGGCCAGCGCCGTCGCGCGGCCGATCCCTTGCCCGGCTGCCGTCACCAGAGCGCGTTTACCTGCAAGCCGTCCTGTCATTGAATGAAATTGCCACGGGCCGAACGTGGCTGTACAGGGTTCTTCGATCTTCCGGCCAAGCATGCGTCATTGGACAAATCCGAACTGACACTATTTTTTGCTCTAGACTGTCCAGTGGAGGATCTGATGATCAAAGGTCTGCACCATAACGCGTATCGTTGTAGGGACTCAGGGGAAACCCGGACTTTCTACGAGGATTTCCTCGGTCTTCGGCTGGTCAGCGCGTTCGAGATCGACCCGGTGGTGGCAGGCCAGGGCGCCCGCGCGCTGCACACTTTCTTTCAAATGGACGACGGCTCCTGCCTCGCCTTCTTCGAGGTCCCGGGCGTGCCCTTCGACTTCAAGAACCAGAACCCGCTGGATCTGCACATCGCGCTCGGTGTCGAACCCGATACCTTCGAGAAGATGCTGCAGAAGGCCCAGAGAGAAGGCCGCGAGGTGCGCGGGCCGGTCGACCACGGTTTTGTTCGCTCGATCTATTTCCGCGACCCCAACGGTTACGTCATTGAATTGACGGCCAGCACTGGAAAACACGGTGAGATGCTGGACCCTGCCATCTCCAAGCCGCACGAGGCGCTTGAGCGCTGGCAGGCGGAGAAAGCCCAATAATCCCCTACCTAGCTGGGAGTCGCTTCTGCATCTCGAGGTCGTCCTCGATAAATGCTTCGACCACCTCGTCGATGCCGCTATCGGCGGTAAAGCCGAGGGCCTCGGCGCGGGGGGTGCGCAGCGTCTGTGGCCAGCCAGATATGATCTGTTGGACCTGCGGGTCGGGCTCCCAGCGAATGCGGGCATAGGCCTCTGCGCCGCCGGCGCGGTGAACTGCTGCGGCCATCTCGCCGACTGAGACCGAAAAGCCCGGCAGTTGCAATGATCGGCTCGTGCCAAGGGCGTCGCCCGGCAAATCATGGGCATGCAGGAGGCCCGCGACGATGCGGCGTGGTGAAGCGAGCGCCATCACGGTGTCGGGCGAGACTGGACAGACCGCCTCGCGGCCGCTAAGCGGCTCGCGAATCATCGAAGACGCAAAGGTCGAGGCGGCGCGGTTTGGCCGGCCCGGCCGCACGACGACGGTCGGCAGGCGCACCGCGCGGCCGTCGATAAACTCCGTGCGGCTGTAATCATTAACCAAAAGCTCGCCGATCGCCTTCTGCGTGCCGTACGAGGTCTGCGGCGTCAGCGGCGTCTCGTCGCCAACCGCCGGCGGCAGCTCGCCGCCATAGACCGCCAGTGAGCTGGCGAAAATTACGCGCGGGCAGGTGCCGAGTGCCCGGCACGCGTCGAGCACCGCGCGCGTCCCGTCGAGGTTGACGCGATACCCGTGATCGGTGTCGGCTTCGGCCTGGCCGCTGACCACCGCGGCGAGGTGGAACACCGAATCTGTCCCCGGAGCGATCACAGCGTGCACCGTCTCGCGCTCGGCGATGTCGCCGGTTACGAGCCTGAGCCTGTTGTCTTCGGGCAACGGCAGGGCCGAGGGGGCATTGTCGAACAATACCAGTTCCTCGACCTCGCTGCGCTCGAGCAGCTGCGACGCCACTCTCCGGCCTAGAAACCCGCAACCGCCGGTGACGACGACACGCATATTTCGATCTCCTCCTCGGCTGATCGGATATGAGGATCCCACGCCCCGCTTGCGGAGAGAGGGACGGGGTGAGGGGCAAATCTCGCCTTAGCCTCCGATACCGTAACGCTTCGCCCAGCCGAGCCCGGCTCTTGTTTCTCCTTTGGGCCGATACTCGCAGCCGATCCAGCCCGAATAGCCGAGTTCGTCGAACAGATCGAACAGGAAGGGGTAGTTGATCTCGCCGACATCGGGCTCGTTGCGGCCAGGGTTGCCGGCGATCTGGACATGCGGGTAGTGGCCGTCGAGCGTCCGGATACGGTGGGCGAGATCGCCCTCCATGATCTGCACATGATAGAGGTCGAGCTGCAGTTTGAGATTGGGATGCCCGACCTGTTCGATCACTGACATTGCCTGGGTCGTCGTGTTGAGGAAGTAGCCAGGGATGTCGCGGTTGTTGATCGGCTCGATGATGACGGTGACGCCTTCGCGCGCCAGCAGCTCGGCCGCGTGCCGCAAATTCCCAACATAGACGCGCTCGGCCTCGGCCGGGTCGCGCCCGGCCGGCAGCACCCCGGCCATGGCATGCACGAGCCGGCAGTTCGTCGCCTTGGCGTAAAGGAGTGCCTTTTCGACCCCTTTGCGGAATTCCTGCTCTCGCCCGACTAAGGCGGCCGTTCCGCGCTCGCCCGCCGCCCAATCGCCGGGCGGCATGTTGAAGAGCGCTTGCATGAGACCATACCGGTTCAGCTGTTCGGCGATGATTTCGGGTGGATGCTCGTAAGGGGAAAGGTACTCAACGGCCCTGAAACCACACTCGGCGGCTGCACTGAAGCGATCGAGAAACCCGACTTCCTGGAAGATGAAACTGAGATTGGCGGCGAATTTCGGCACGGGGAGGCTCCGTTGCGGGCGTCTGGCGGGACCGCTACTCTTCCGCCGCGGACGGATTAACGCAATACCCTCCAGGAGGGCGCGATGAGTGTGCTGTTGGGAGCGATCGCCGACGATTTCACCGGCGCCACCGATCTGTGCAACACATTGGTTCGGCGCGGGATGCGCACGGTGCAGCTAATCGACGTTCCGGCGCCCGGCACCGAGGTCGGCGATGCCGAGGCGGTCGTCATCGCGCTAAAGAGCCGGACGATCCCGGCCGCTGAGGCGACCGAGAAGAGCCTCGCTGCTTTCGCCTGGCTGCAGAAAGCCGGGGCGCACCAGATCCTCTTCAAGTACTGCTCGACCTTCGACTCGACGGATGCCGGCAATATCGGTCCAGTCGCCGAGGCGCTGATTGACGCCCTCGGCACAGACTTCACGTTGTTCTGCCCGGCCTTTCCCGAAACCGGGCGGACGATCTACCGCGGCTATCTGTTCGTCGGCGACGTGCTGTTGTCGGAATCGGGGATGCGCGACCATCCGCTGACCCCGATGCGTGACCCGAGCCTCGTACGCGTTCTACAGCGGCAAGCCCGAGGCCGGGTCGGGCTGGTGCCGATTGCGACCGTTGTCCGCGGTGCCGCGGCTATCCGCGCGGCCTTCGCTGAGCTGCGCTGGCAGGGGTTTCGCCATACCATCGTCGATGCCATCGAGGACCGCCATCTCGAGGCGATCGGTGCCGCGGCCGCGAACTTCAAGCTGATCACCGGCGGCTCCGGGATCGCGCTGGGCCTGCCCGAGAATTTCCGCCGCCAGGGCCTCCTCGGCGACAGCCGCAGCGCCGATACCCTCCCTGCAATCCCCGGCGCCGCAGTGGTGCTATCAGGATCCTGCTCACCTGCGACGATCGCCCAAGTGACGTATATGCGCGATCGGGCGCCGATCTTTGCGATCGACCCGATCGCTGTCGCCGAAGGCCGCCGAGTGGCCGAGGAAGCGCTCGATTGGGCGAAGCCACTACTCAGCGACAGCCCTATTCTGATCTCGGCGACCGCATCGCCTGACGCCGTGTCCGAAGTGCAGCGACGCCTCGGCCGGGAGCGGGCCGGGGTATTGGTTGAGGAGACGCTCGCTACCATTGCCCGCGGTCTTGCGGCAAAGGGGGCGCGGCGGTTCGTCATCGCCGGCGGCGAGACCGCGGGGGCAATCGTCCAAGCGCTGGGCGTTACCGGGCTGCGGATCGGCCGGCAGATCGATCCTGGTGTGCCATGGACGATGAGCCTCAGCGAGCCGGCGCTCGCCCTCGCGCTCAAATCCGGCAATTTCGGTGCGCTCGACTTTTTCGAGCGCGCCTTTTCCGTGTTGGCCGAAGGAGAGATGAGATGAGCGAGGCATCAGAGCGAGAGACGATCTGCACGATCAGCCAATCGATCTTCGCGCGCGGCCTGACCGCCGGCTCCTCCGGCAATATCAGCGTGCGGACCGGCGAAGGCTGGCTGATGACGCCGACCAACGCTTCGCTCGGCCGCCTCGACCCGGCGCGCCTTTCGAAGCTCGATCTCGACGGAAGGCTTGTTTCCGGCGACCCGCCGACCAAGGAGAGCTTTCTGCACCGTGTCATGTATGAGGAGCGCCCCGCCACTGGCGCCGTTGTGCATCTGCATTCGACGCATTCGGTCGCAGTCTCCTGCCTTACCGAAATCGATCCGGAAGACGTGTTGCCGCCGATCACCGCCTATTACGTGATGCGGGTCGGTAGGCTGCCGCTCATCCCCTATTTCCGTCCCGGCGATCTGGCGCTCGCCGAAGCGGTGCGCGGCTTCGCTGGCAAGCACCACGCTGTATTGCTGGCCAATCACGGCCCGGTCGTCGCCGGCTCCGATCTCGACGCCGCGGTCAACGCGATCGAGGAGCTCGAAGAGACTGCAAAACTCTACCTGCTGCTGCGAGGCGCCAAGACCCGCTATTTGACCCCCGCCCAGATGAACGAGCTCATCTCGTGACTGCCGACTACTGATCAGGTCAGCTTCTTATCTCTTGCAGCCTTTGAAGAAACCGCGCGAAACTCGTTAGCTGTTGTAAGTGCTCGGGCTCAAGTGGATCGGGATCAAAATGCATAACGTCATTTCGGATTGTCCTGATATCATCAAGCGTCGCCGCAAATTCCGCCCTGCTTAGACCCTCCAATCCGAGTTTTTGCCAAAGATCAGGATTTTGAAATATCCGTACGTAGTTGCCCAAAGTTAGATCATTCACGCTACGTACTTCATTCTGCTCTGAAGGGTCTTGCGAAAACTTTAAGTCGTCAATTGTGAGTTTGGAACTTATCAACTTTCTTACATGTTGCTCAATTTCCCTCAAAAGCAAAAATGGCCCAGATAGCTGCTGAAATTGAAGGCTGAGATCGCTTGCAGTTACTATCCCAGTAATCTTGTTATCACTCGCTTTAATGAGGACATAATCGTGTTCAACGATTATCGGAATCACAGAAAAAAGGGATGCGGATGCGTCAACCATTTGCACATGAGTATCCATACAATCTCGTACCCATTTGCACCGTTGTTTTAGAGCCATGCGCGAGCCGATCGATGCCCAGCTAATTATTCCCTTCAAGTCGCGTTCCGTCCTCATAACAGGTAATTGAGAATAGTCGTTATTAAGCATCCGGGTGACGGCGGTCGTTAGGTCGTCGTCCGGAGGCACGCTCACAATGCGCTGATTTGCAGCCGCTAGGAGGCCAATCCTGTAGGTTGGATCGTAGCCGTCACTGGCCGGCTCCACTGTCTCTTCCGAGGCAATAGAATCTTTCTGCTTTGTTCCCGAGGTTCCGGATGACGGATGTTCCTCCGTTTTCTTGGGTACGAACGAAATCTCCGCGTCGATCCAGACCTCAAGGAAAGGAGGATCAGTCGCTATGCCAACTGCATCAAGTGCCTCTTGGACGGTGAAGGCTTTTATAAAGCCTCGTCTCTGAAAACCGAAATACTGGAGAAGCTGCCTTACTGTGATTTTTGGCGGCACTTCGTTCCGCTTCACCTGGTCAGCAGCGACTCTCAGCTCGTCGGGTACCCAAGGCTCCGTCGATTTTTGATCGTCTGGCACGACAGACCTCAATTTCAACGTTCCGGTGGGCCGGTTGACACGCGCCTCCGATTGTCATCGCGCGCTGTTAGGAAGCCGATTGGCATTTTAGCGGACGCCGCGCATAAATCGGAGGATGAATCAGCGGACCACCGGAGGCACAGCGATGAAGGCGAAAAAGGTTGCGACTCTGTGTGCTGTGTTAGCTGGGCTGGCCTTCGCTTTAGCTCCGGCCGCGCGCGCTGTGGAACCGATCAAGATCGGCTTCAGCATGGAATTGACCGGCCCGTTTGCCGTCGTTGGCAAGACTGGGCTGCTCGCTTTCAAGATCTGGGAAGACGAGGTCAATGCCGAGGGCGGCCTGCTCGGCCGGCCGGTCAGGCTCGTCTATTACGACGACCAGAGCAACCCCGCTCTGGTGCCCGGCATCTACACGAAGCTGATCGACATCGACAAGGTCGACCTATTGATTTCGAGCTACGGCACCAATCTTGTCGTACCGGCAATGCCGGTCGCGATCTCGCACAACCGGCTGTTCTTCGGCCTGTTCGCGCTGGCGGCCAACGACAACTTCCACTATCCGAAATACTTCTCGATGTTGCCCTTCGGCCCCGAACCGGTGAAGACCTTCGCCGAGGGCTGGTTCGAGTTGGCGGCGGCGCAGAACCCGAAGCCCAAGACGGTTGCGATCGCCGCCACCGACGCCGAATTCCAGCACAAGGCGGCGGAAAGCGCGCGCGAGCACGCCAAGGCCAAAGGGATCGACATCATCTACGACCGGGCCTATCCGCCGACCACGGTCGACTTCACGCCGATCATTCGCGCCGTGCAGGCGGCTCACCCGGATTTGGTCTACATCTCCTCGTATCCGTCGGACACGGTCGGCATCCTCCGTTCGGTCGGCGAACTCGGCCTCGACACCAAAATGCTCGGCGGCGGCCTTGCCGGACTCCAGGCGGCAGCGATCAAGATGCAGCTCGGCGAGGCCGCCAACGGCATCGTCAATGTCGACCTGTGGGAGCCGGTCCCGACAATGCAATTCCCCGGAGTCATGGATTTCATCAAGAAATACCAGGCGAAGGCGCCGGCCGAAGGGGTCGATCTGCTCGGCTATTTCCTGCCGCCCTTCGCCTACAGCGAATTGCAGATCCTCGGCGACGCGATCGCCGCGACGAAGACCCTCGACGACGACAAACTCGCCGAATACATGCACTCGCACCCGTTCCGCACAATCGAGGGCGACATCGCCTTCGGGCCGGAAGGTGAGTGGACCGAGGCGCGGCCGATCTGGGCGCAGTACCACGACATCAAGGGGCACGATGTCGAGCAGTTTCGCGAGCCGAAGACCGTCACAATCCTCGCACCGCCGCAATACAAGACCGGCGATCTGGTCTATCCCTACACGGAAACCAGAAAATAGCTCCGACAATTCATACATTGTGAGGCGGTCCCAGCGAGTATAAGCAGCGCCGAACACGGGAGGGGTGGGCATGCCTGAAACACCGCTCGCGGGTTTGGCGCAATTCGACCCGCTCGTCGCCGAAGTGATGGCGGAATGGCGTATCCCAGGCCTGGCAATGGCTGTTGTCCGCAGAGGCGAGCCGGCACTGTTCCGCTGCTGGGGCATGCGTGACATCGAGAGCGGTGCGCCCGTGACGTCAGACACAATCTTTCCGATCTGTTCGGTTACGAAATCTTTCACCGCGACCGCGCTCGCATTGCTGGTTGACGACGACCGGCTCGACTGGGACACGTCGGTGCGTGCGGTATTGCCGGAGTTCCAGCTGCGCGATGCTGTCGCGACAGAGCAGGCGAGTTTGCGCGATCTGCTGACCCATCGTACGGGGCTGCCGCGGCACGACTGGGTGCATATGGGTGGCGCTCTCGACTATGCCGGCATGCTCGCCGCGCTGCAGCATCTCGAACCCAGCAAGCCGTTCCGCAGCGCCTGGCAGTACAATAATCTGGCGTATGTCGTAGCTGGCCTGGTCCTCGAACGCGTGAGCGGAGAGCGTTGGGACGATTTCGTCCGAACCCGTCTCCTGCTGCCGCTCCGCATGAGGAAGGCGACGACCTCGCTAGAGGACATGCTCGCGCGGCATCCCGACTGCGCAATGCCCTACGCGTTTCTCGACGGCAAGCAGCGACGCGTCCCGGTCCTCCCGATCAAGGCGCGGCCGGCCGGCGCCATATGCGCCTCAATCACCGAAATGGCGAGCTGGATGCGCTTCCATCTCGACCCGGCATCGGGCCGGGACGATCTGCGCCTATCGCCCGAAGCGGCCGCCGAGTTGACGGCTCCGCAAATCTACATCGGCGAAGCGGATTTCGCTGAGATCGGCCCGATGCACTACGGCTTCGGCTTCTTCGTCGTTCGTTTTCGCGGCGCCCGCTGCGTCGCGCACGGCGGCGGCCCTTGGTCCGGATATAATTGCGATCTCAGTCTACTGCCTGACAACGGTAGCGGCGTGATGGTACTGACGAATGGCCACGATCGCGGTTGCGCGCCGTTGATTTACAGAGTTTTGGACCATCTTTTGGGGCTGCAGCCGCTGCCCTGGCTCGACCGGTTGCGCAGCATCCGTACGATGTCCGGCACCGCTACGCCTGAGCGCCGGTCAACACCGGCGAGAATGCACCATCGAAAGACGAGGCCGAGGCGCGGGCTTCGCGACTACGCCCATGAGTACACTCATCCCGCCGGCGGGACAGTGCGGATCACCACTTATGGCAATGGCTTGCGCTGGAGAGGCATCGGCCTGGACCTGCCTCTGGTGCACCGCCATGGCGATGTCTTCGAGATCATCGCTGAGCCGGCTTCGTGGTTCGCAAACAAGCCCGTGCAATTCGCCCGTACGGTGGAAGGCGGCGTCAAGAGCCTAACAGTTCCCCTGGAGCCAGAAGTGGCGCCGATTGTATTTCGGCGCATACCCAAGCTGGAGATCCGCGGATCTCCGAACGTCACTTGAGCGGGTTGCCGGCGGGCGTGGCCTGCCGCATGATGGCGCTGAAAATCAAGACGAGCGTTTCGGGGCGGGAAATGAGCGCCAAGAGCAAGATCTGTTCGAGCTTCGACGAAGCAGTCCGCGACATCCCGGATGGTGCGACGCTGGGCTTCGGCGGGTTCGCCGTCGTCGGGATGCCGATCAACCTCTATCAGGCAGTCGCCAAGCAAGGCGCCAAAGGCCTGACCTGCGTCTCGAACTCGACGCGTGGCGGCGCGACCTTACCCACCGATGCACCGGACATGGGCCAGATCATCAAGAACGGGCAGGTCAAAAAGGTGATCTGCGCCTTTACGGCGCCGACGCGGGCGTCGCAACGGTTGGTCCTATCCGAATATGTCGAGAAGGGGCTGATCGAGGCGGAGCTCGTGCCGCAAGGCACGCTCGCCGAGCGGATGCGGGCGGCTGGCGCTGGAATTCCGGCCTTCTATTCGCCGGCCGCGGTCGGCACCGAGCTCGCCGAGGGCAGAGAGACGCGCGTCTTCAATGGCCGCGAATACCTATTGGAAGAGGCACTGCCGCTCGATTATGCCTTCATTCGGGCTTATCAGGCAGACGCCTTCGGCAATCTCCGCTTCCGCCGGTCGCAGCGCAACTTCAACCCGATCATGGCGATGGCGGCGCGGGTCACGGTGGTCGAGGTCGAGGAGGACATCCTGCCGGTGGGCACCATCGATCCCGACGATGTGCACACACCGGGAATATTCGTCCACCGGATTGTCAAGATCCCGCCGCCTCCCGAAGGGTGGTGGCCGCAGCGTCCAGGGAGTAAC
>Ga0306926_10000200_pt1 | contig 50881 bp, 46 predicted proteins | sample flu12Cox44000178_FD_203759 | JGI IMG/M metagenome (GOLD analysis project Ga0306926, IMG submission 203759) | Lab enrichment of tropical soil microbial communities from Luquillo Experimental Forest, Puerto Rico - flux8day.12C.oxic.44.000.178 (v2)... | ecosystem: Environmental > Terrestrial >... | reverse complement strand
GTCGACATATCCGTCGCCAAACAGATGACCTTCACCGGCACGCACGAGGAGTTGCGCGAACGTCTCGCCCAGCTCGAGGCCCGCGGCGCCACTGGCATCATCTTCGGGACCAGCGGTTACGATGTGGAACGGGAGCTGAGGGCCTACGCGGAGGTTGCTGGATTGAGGTGATGCAGGCGCGTCGCTTATTTGTGACCGCCCGCCGCCCCTCGTGCTGAGCAAGGACCGCAACGGGGCACCACCGGCCATTTGTCCGCGGGTGCACAACGACCCCTCAGGTGCTTGGAACCGGAAATAAGCGTCAGATTTTCACCCCTAGACCAAGACCGATTTCGCGGATCCACCCCAAAAAAGGCTAAGTCTCAGGGTACGATCGCGGTCAGCTAGATCTTTATTTTATCAAATTTTGATGGGGTGAAGGGTTTGTTTGGGGTTCTGCTTTGGTGCACAGCTGTCGCGCCGGACGTTCTTCGGTATGATTCCCGGTTCTGCGGGTTTAATTCCCGATTAGGCCCGAAAAAATTCCCGTTTAGCCCGCTACCGGAATTCGCCGGCAAGTGCTTGATTTGCCTTGCCGTTCTCAGTGGCGAAACGGCACTTTTCGCGAACAATCGAGAAAATTTCCGGCTCCACGGGAATATACGGGAACTTCAGTCCGCCCTAGCCCGGCGTCTCGATCAGCACATTGATGCCGCGGGCGGCGACGGTGAGCTCGCGCCAGGTCTCGTCGTCGATCGGCACGCCGTTGGCGAGGCGCTCGGCGCGGGTCAAGCGCTCCGGGTCGCCGGGGATCAGCACCGGCTCGTCGGGATGCCGTGGCGGCGAGGCGGTGATGTATTCGGTCATCGCCGCGATCTCCGCCCGCAGCCACTCGCGGTCGATCAGCCGCGACGGGTCGATGACGATCGTCAGCATGCCGTTCGTTGCCGTGCCAGCGCCCTGCCGCTCGGGCCGCATCGTGCCGCTGCCGCACAGCGCGCCGGCCAGCATCTCGCAGACAAAAGCGAGCGCATAGCCCTTGTGCTCGCCGAAGGTCAGCACTGCGCCGCGCGGCTGGCGGTACATAGCGTCAGGGTCGGTCGTCGGCTTGCCCTCGCCGTCGAGCAGGATCCCAGGCTTGAGCTGCTCGCCCTTGTTGCGGGCGACCCGCACTTTGCCCATCGCGACGACACTTGTGGCCATGTCGAGGATGATTGGCCGTTGGGGCTCGGGGCCCGGGATCGCGATGCAGACGGGGTTGGTACTGAAACGCGCATCGCTGCCGCGCCACGGTGCCACGGCCGGCCGCGCATCGGTGACATTGACGAAATGGAACGAGACGAGGCCCGCCTCGGCACACATCTCGCCATAGGTGCCGACCCGCCCGATGTGGTGCGGATTGCGCAACGCGACGACGGCGACCCCAGCCTCGCGCGCCTTCGCGATGCCGATCATCGTCGCTTCGCGCGCAGCGATCTGGCCCCAGGCGCGCTCGCCGTCATAGACGATCAAGGACCCGTTTTCGCTGACGACGCGCCCCTTGCGATTGGCGACGGCGGTGCCGCCCGCGAGATGCTGCAGATAGTTCGGGATCAAGCCGACGCCATGGCTGTCGTGGCCGCGCAGATTGGCCTCGATCAAGTGGTCGGCCATAATCCGCGCCTCCTCGGGCTCGCTCCCAGCGGCCTCAAAGACGCGCAGCGCAATGCCGCGCAATTCGGCGTGTTCGATCACCACCATAACGATAGATCCTTCTCTCAGTCGGTCTCGCGCGCCGAGGCGGCGAGGCGCAACGGGTGGGCAGGATAGACGCCGAGGATCTTGACCTCGCGGGAGAAGAAGGCGAGTTCCTCGAGCGCCAGAGCGAGGGGGCGGTCCTCGGGATGCGCCTCGACATCGGCATAGAACTGGGTCGCCGCGAAGGCGCCGCCGACCATGTAGCTTTCGAGCTTGGTCATATTGACGCCGTTGGTGGCAAAGCCGCCCAGCGCCTTGTAGAGCGCCGCCGGCACATTGCGGACGCGGAACAGAAACGTCGTCACCGTCGGCGTGCCGCGCGGCGGCCATTTGGGCTCGCGCGACATGATCAAGAAGCGGGTGGTGTTGTGCTCGGCGTCCTCGATGTTCTCTTTGAGCGAGGCGAGACCATAGATCTGCCCCGCGAGCTCCGATGCGATCGCCGCGACCGTCAGGTCGCCGCGGGCGGCGATTTCGGCGGCGGCACCGGCGGTGTCGGCCGCGACGACCGGCTCGATCGCGAGCGAGCGAATCAGCTTGCGGCACTGCGAGAGCGCGTGGACGTGGCTCTTGACCGTGCGGATCGTCGCCAATGTTGCGCCCGGGAGGGCCAGCAGGTGATGGTTCACCCGCTCGAAATGCTCACCGATGATGCGGAGTTCGGAATCCGGCATCAGGTGATGGATGTCGGCGACGCGGCCGGCGACCGAGTTCTCGATCGGGATCATCGCCAGCGCCGCGCGATCCTCACGCACCGCGGCAAACGCATCCTCGAATTGGTTGCACGGCAAGGTGGTCATGCCAGGAAATACTCGGCGACAGGCTAGGTCGGAATAGGCTCCAAACGCGCCCTGAAATGAGATCGTTTTCATCGGATCGGAACCAGATGCCATATCTGCTTACGCTTGTTGCAGCAATTGACGAGCGCGGGCGAGATCGGCTGGGGTGTCGACCTGCACGCCGAGGCGGGCAGCCTCGATCAAGCTTACCGAAATTCGCATCCCGGCTTCGAGCGCGCGCAGCTGCTCGAGATGCTCGCGCTCTTCCAATACGCCGCGCGGCAGGCTGACAAATTTTTCCAATGCTGCGCGCCGGTAGGCATAAAGGCCGATATGCTCGTAATGCGGCCCCTGTCCCCATGGCACAATCGCCTTGCTGAAATAGAGTGCGCGGGCCGGCCGGGTCGGCTCGGCAAAGCCGGCCACGACTTTGTTGACGCTGGTGTCGCGGAGGGCTGCTTCGTCTGCGATTTCGGCTGCGAGCGTCGCAATATCGGTCTCAGGGTCGCCAAGCCCGGCGAGGGCGATGCGGATTGCCCCCGGATCCAATGTCGGAAGATCACCTTGCACATTGATCACCGCATCGTGGGCGCGGCCTGGGTCGAGGCGCGTAATCGCCTCGTGGATGCGGTCGGAACCGGTTGGCTGGTGCGGGTCGGTGATCACCGCCCTGCCGCCGGCCCGCTCGACTACATCGGCGATCGCATGATCGCCGCACGCGACGATGACAGGCCCGATCTCGGCGGCGACCGCGCGGCGCCAGACATGGACGATCATCGGGGTTCCGGCGATGTCGGCGAGCGGTTTGCCCGGCAATCGCGTCGCCGCGAGCCGGGCGGGAATGATAACGATCGGGTTCCTCGGGATCACAATAGTTCTTCGACGACGGTCCGACAGCGACAAGATGCCCGGTTCGTCGAGTTGTCGGAAGCGTGATAATTCAGTTGAGCTGTCGGAGGAGATTTCGATTTTCTGCCGATCGGCAGGGTCGGAGTGGCATCGATGTCGTCTTTCGAGTGGAACAAGATCATTGCCTCAATCCTGACGGCGATGATCGTCGCGATGGTCTCTGGGATCCTCGCCAGCAAGCTCGTCAGCCCAAAGGAGCCCGCCAAGCCCGTGTATCTTCCAGTTGCGGCCGAAGCTCCGGCGAGCGCGGGTGGGGGGCAGGCGGGAGCCGCTGCCGGGCCGGAACCGATCGGGCCGCTTCTCGCCACCGCCGATCCGAAGAAGGGCCAGCAGATCGCCAAGGTCTGCGTCCAGTGTCATACCTTCGACAAAGGCGGGCCGAACAAGATCGGGCCAAATTTGTGGGACGTCACCGAAGAGCCGATGGCCAGCGTCTCCGGTTATCAGTTTTCCGCCGCCATGGCAGCGCATAAGGGTGACAAATGGGATCCGGAAAAGCTCAACGAGTGGCTGTGGAAGCCGCAAGCTTTCATTAAGGGTACGAAGATGACCTTCGCCGGTATCCCTAAAACACAGGACCGTGCCGATGTCATCGCTTATCTGGAGTCGCTAAAGTAGGCATGTGCCGGCGATCGAGCTCGACGACTTCCTCGCCCTTGCCCTCAGCCTCGCCGATGCGGCGGGGGAGGCGATCCGTCCTTATTTCCGCGAGCCGCTCGCCGTCGACGACAAGGCCGATCTGACGCCGGTGACGGCGGCCGACCGAGCGGCAGAGCTGGCGATGCGCTCGCTGATCGAGGAGCGCTTCCCGGGTCACGGCATTCTCGGCGAAGAATTCGGCCGGGTGCGCGAGGATGCCGAGTTGGTCTGGACCTTGGACCCGATCGACGGGACGAAATCCTTTATCAGCGGCGTTCCGCTGTTTGGGACACTGATTGCGCTGACCCGGGCCAAGCGCCCGATCCTCGGTATCATCGACCAACCGATCTCCCGCGAGCGCTGGGTCGGCGTTGCCGGGCGTGCGACGACGCTAAACAGTGCCGTGGTCTACTGCCGGGCATGTCCTGCGCTCGCCGGCGCCACCCTCTTTGCGACGACCCCCGACATGTTCGGGAATACCGACGCCATGGCCTTTGCCCGAGTGTCGAGCGCGGTCAAGCTGACGCGCTTTGGCGCCGACTGCTACGCCTACGGCCTTCTCGCCGCCGGCTTCATCGACCTCGTCCTTGAAGCCAACCTCAAGCCCTACGATTTTTGCGCGATGGTCCCGATCGTCGAAGGAGCCGGCGGTATCGCCACGGATTGGCAAGGCGCCCCGCTCGACCTCGATTCGGACGGTCGCATTCTCGTTGCCGGTGATCGCCACGCTCATCAGGCGGCAATGGCTCTCCTCGGAGTGAAGTAATGCGCAGAGTACCAGCAATCGGCCTCGCCTCATTCCTGGCGATCGGTTTGGGCGTTGCAGCATCCGCTGCCACGACGCCCGGGATGTCGCTGTTCGGCGACCTGAGATACGGTCCGGAGTTCGAGCATTTCGACTACACGAACCCCGACGCGCCAAAGGGCGGCACGATGCGGATGTCCGCAATCGGTACGTTCGACACCCTCAACCCGTTCGTCGTCAAAGGCGTGCCGGCAGCTGGGATTGGCGCAATTTTCGATACTCTGACGGTGCGTTCCGAGGATGAGCCCGAGAGCTCATACGGGCTTGTTGCCGAAAAGATCGAGCTCGCGCCCGATAAGCTCTCCGTACTTTACACGATCCGCAAGGAGGCGCGGTTTCACGACGGCACTCCGATGACGCCGGAGGATGTCGTGTGGACCTTCGAGACATTACGGGCGAAGGGGCTCCCAATGTACCGCTCGTATTACGGCGACGTCACAAAAGTCGAAAAGGAGGGTGAGCGCGGTGTTCGGTTCTCGTTCAAATCGACCGAAAACCGCGAATTGCCGGTCATTCTCGGCGAGATGCCGGTGCTCTCCAAGGCCTATTGGTCGGGGCGCGACTTTGGCAAGACAACGCTCGACCCGCCGCTCGGCAGCGGCCCCTACAAAATCGAGTCGGTCGATCCCGGCCGGGCGATTACCTATCGCCGAGTCGCCGATTACTGGGCGGCCGATCTCCCCGTCAATAAAGGGCGCCATAATGTCGAGGTGATCCGTTACGACTACTATCGTGACGGCACGATCGCACTCGAGGCGTTCAAGGCCGGCCAATATGACGTCCGGCGCGAGAATTCCTCGAAATCCTGGGCGACCGGCTACGACAGCCCCGCGCTGCGTGAGGGGCTCATAAAGAAAGAGCATATCGCCAATCAAATGCCGAGCGGCATGCAAGGGCTCGGCTACAATCTACGCCGCCCGCTGTTCCAGGATCCGCGGGTCCGTCAGGCGCTGGCCTACGCCTTCGATTTCGAATGGTCGAACAAAAACTTGTTCTATGGCCTCTATGCGCGGACTCGAAGCTATTTCGATAATTCCGAGCTGGCCGCGACCGGCCTGCCACAGGGCGAAGAGCTGAAAATCCTCGAGCCGTTCCGCGGCAAGGTCCCTGACGAAGTCTTTACCAAAGAATATGATCCGCCCAAATACGACGGTTCCGGCAATATCCGCGATGGGCTGCGCGTTGCTCTTAAATTATTAAAGGAGGCCGGCTGGACCTTTAAAGGTGAGAAGCTCGTCAATGACGAAACGGGTCAGCCCTTCGAATTCGAGCTCCTCCTCGACGACCCCATATACGAGCGCATTGCATTGCCTTTCACCAAAAACCTCGAGCGTATGGGGATCACTGCGCACGTGCGTACGGTCGATGTCGCGCAATACGAAAAGCGGATGGAGACCTTTGATTTCGACATGGCGGTGGCGCTGTTCCCGCAGTCGTTGTCGCCCGGCAACGAGCAGCGCGAATTCTTTGGCTCGCAAGCCGCCGACGAGCAGGGGAGCCGCAATATTCTCGGCATCAAGAGCCCGGTTATCGACGAATTGATCGAGGAGCTGATCAAAGCGCCGGATCGGGCGAGCCTCATTGCCCATACGCGCGCACTCGACCGGGTCCTGCAATACGGCTATTACGTCGTTCCGCAATTCCATCTCGGCGCGTTCTGGGTCGCGTATTGGGACAAGTTCCACCGCCCAGCGATCACGCCGAAATACGGTCTGGGCATCGACACTTGGTGGATCGATCCAAAGGCTGAGCAATCGGTCGAAGCAAAGAAAGGCGAAGTGACAAAGCAGTAACTGTGCTCACGATGGGCTCTGGATGAACGTAAGCCCTTTCTCGTCTTCCCGGCGGAGGCCGGGATTCATTGGTGCCATGGGTACCGGCCTTCGCCGGTGTGACGGGAACGTCGCCAGTGTGACGAGAATAGGTCCGTTTGACCCATGATCGCCTACGCGACACGCCGCATACTCCTGATGATCCCGACCTTGTTCGCGATCATGGTCGTAAATTTTTTTATTGTGCAGGCGGCACCCGGCGGGCCGGTCCAGCAGATGATTTCAAAGCTCAAAGGCAATGAAATCGCGGCGACCGAGCGGGTCAGTGGTGCCGGCGGCGAGGTGAAGTCGACAGGAGGTGGGGAGAGCCGCTATCGCGGCGCCCGCGGTCTCGATCCGGCGCTGATCAAAGAGCTCGAAAAGCAATACGGCTTCGACAAACCGCCGGTCGAGCGCTTCTTTCTTATGATGCGCAACTATCTGACCTTTGATTTCGGCACGAGCTTTTTTCGCGATCGCAGCGTCGTCGATCTGATCCGGGACAAATTGCCAGTATCGATCTCGATCGGGTTGTGGACGACTCTGATCACGTACCTCGTCTCGATCCCGCTCGGCATCAGAAAGGCGGTGCGCGATGGCAGTCGGTTCGATGTGTGGACGAGTGCAGTCATCATCGTCGGCTACGCGGTGCCGAGTTTTCTATTCGCAGTGCTGCTGATCGTGCTGTTCGCCGGCGGCAGCTACCTGTCGATTTTCCCGTTGCGCGGTCTTGTCAGCGACAATTGGGCGTTGCTGTCTTGGCCGATGCGAATTGCCGATTATTTCTGGCACATCGCACTGCCGATTACAGCACTGGTGATATCGGGGTTTGCAACCCTGACGATGCTGACCAAGAACTGCTTCTTGGAGGAGATCAACAAGCAATACGTCTTGACCGCCCGCTCCAAAGGCCTCACCGAGCGCCGGGTGCTGTATGGTCATGTCTTTCGCAATGCAATGTTGCTGGTCGTCGCCGGATTTCCGGCGGCGCTGATCGGGATTCTCTTCACCGGATCCTTGTTGATCGAAGTGATCTTTTCACTCGACGGCCTCGGCCTCCTCGGCTTCGAGGCGGCGATTAATCGCGATTATCCGATCATGTTCGGCACGCTTTACGTCTTCACATTGATCGGGCTGCTGCTGAAATTGATCAGCGACCTGACCTACATGGTGATCGACCCAAGGATAGATTTCGGCACCCGCAGCGCTTGAGGTCACTCGTCTCGTGCGCCTATGTGTTAACCTTATTCGTGGAAAAACGATATGCGAGCCGACTGCTCGATCGGCATCGATTTCGGCACGACCAATACCGTCGTCGCGCTGGCCAGACCGGGTGAGAGGGTGCGGGCGGTCGCGTTCCGCGACGACCGCGAGCTGTCGGACCTTTACCGCTCGGTGCTGTGTTTTGAGCGTCTGTCGGCGAGCCGGCATGACATCCAGGCCGAGGCCGGGAGCAAGGCAATCCGCGCCTATTTGACGTCGATCTACGAGACACGCTTTATCCAATCGTTAAAAAGCCATGTCGCAAGCCCGCTTTTTGACGAGACCCGCATCTTTGGCCGCGGCTACAAATTCGAAGATCTGCTGTCGGTGTTTTTCCGGCATGCGATCGCCGATGCCGACGGCCAGTTCGCCGAACCCGGCGGCCGCGTGGTTTCGGGGCGGCCGGTCGCGTTTGTCGGCGCGGCGCCGGACGAGGCGCTAGCAATCCAGCGCTACGGCGAGGCCTATCGCCGGATCGGCATCCTTGATCCGGCCTATGTCTACGAGCCGGTCGGCGCCGCCTATTACTACGCCCAGCGTCTGACCGCCGATGCGCTAGTTCTGGTCTGCGATTTCGGCGATGGCACCAGCGATTTCTCGCTGATCCGCTTCGAGCGACGCGGCAACCGGTATGCCGCGACCCCGATCGGCCATGCCGGGCTCGCGGTTGCCGGCGATAATTTCGACTCTCGGATCATCGACGAGGTCGTGTCCCCGCGGCTCGGCAAGGGAACGTTGTACAAGTCGATCGATAAGATCCTTCCGATCCCGCAGCACTATCACGCGAGCTTTGCGCGCTGGCATCAGCTGGCGATGCTCAAGACACCCGAGCACATCCGCGAACTCGAGCGCCTACAGCGCGCCTCGCTGTCGCCCGACAAGATCGCAAAATTCCTCGAGGTCATCCGCAACGACTGGGGGTTCAACATCTATCGCGCGGTGTCCGATACCAAGGTGAAGCTGTCAGCGGCGGCGCGCGCCGATTTTGCGCTCGGTCTCGGTGATATCGATATCGAGCAGGAGATTTCGCGCGCGGATTTCGAGAGTTGGATCGCCGACGACATTGACCGCATCACACAGACCGTCGACCGGCTGCTCGACACCCAGGGCGTGCGGGTCGACGAGATCGACAGCGTGTTTCTGACCGGGGGTAGCTCGTTCATCCCCGCGGTCCGCCGCGTCTTCGAGGAACGGTTCGGCGCATACCGGCTCGCCGACGGCGAAAACTTCCAGTCGGTCGCGTTTGGCTTTGCGCTGATCGGGCTTGAGGACGATCTGGAACCCTGGCTCGCCCACGCACCTGGCGGTTAAGGATTGCAGCAGCGCGTCTCCGGTCGTCTTCCACGAAGGCCTACGGAAAGCGGGACGGGAGAGCTAGCTGGTCGCGTTGCTGGCAACGACGATCGCGCGAGGATGATCCTGCCAAGGGCACTCGACGCGATCGAAGCCGGCCTCACTGAGTGCGGCCAGATGCGGCTCGACGCCTTCGACAAAGCGGTCGCAGTTCAAAAAATAGCCGCCGGGCTTGACGAGACCGTGGATCGCCCGATAGCAGGCGAAGATCTTTTCAGGGTCTCGCAAATTGTGCAGAGCGATCGCGGAGACGGCGAGGTCGAAGGGTCCGCCGACCTCTTGGCGCCATGACGGGTCGACGAGGTCGCAGAGCACGTGCCGGAGCCGGCCGGAATGATCGGCGAGGCGCTGCCGGGCGCGGTCGAGCATCGGCTGGGAATAGTCCTGCAGGGTGATTCGGGCGGCCGGGAAGGCCTGCAGCACCTCTTCGCTGACAACGCCATAGCCTGCGCCGACATCCAACACTTCCAGGACAGCCTCGGGCGGGAACGGCGCAAACGACAGCATCTGCTGCAGCAGAGGTCGGCGCTCCCGATCCCGGGTGGTATCCCGCGTTATCCATTCCGAAACGTAATCGCTCGAGTGCCAATCGTGCGGGACCAGCGTGAAAGCTTTTGTGTCGGTAGGCATCGGGGAAAACCTCGCTGAGCAAACGAATCAGCCGATCGACCTGCCTCCAGCCTTTAAACCGACCAACGGCACGAAACCGGCCCAAAGCCCGGCGTAACCGCCGGTTAATTCGGTTTACCACAGAATTGCTGGACAGGGATCGGGTGGGTGGTTTAAGTTCGCCGCATGTTCTCTCTATGTTCACGTCGCGACCAGTGTGACGCTGCGCGGACTGCTGCGCGACTAAGCTCGCGACCCAGTCGCGAGCCAGCCGGGTCCAGGCGGGGTCGCCGATGTCAATAGCGACACTCTCAGTGGTTACTCTCGCCGTCGCGATCTTGGGCGTCGCGCTCGCGGCTGCGATCTTACTTCGCTTGGTCCGCTCCGCTCCTGCATCTCAGCAGGAGAGCTTTGAAAAATCTATCGGCAGACTGGAGCAGGATCTGCGTGACGAGTTCGCGCGCGGGCGCCACGAGAGCGCCACGGGCTCCAAGCTGCTGCGGGAGGAGGTGATCGGGAATTTCGGCGCGCTGGCCGACAGTGTCCGTCACGCTGTGGCAGATTTGGCTTCGGGACAGCAGCGACAGTTGGAGGGTTTTTCGAACTGCCTCACTGAATCGCGATCGGAGGCCAGCACGAACGCCCGAGCGCTGCGCGAAGAGCTGCAGCTGACATTCAAACAAATCGGAGAGCAGCTCGGCGCGGCAGTGATCGAGTTGCGCCGCGCGGTTGAGGGACGTTTGGACGTGCTGCGCGTCGAGAATGCGGAAAAACTGGAGCAGATGCGCCAGACGGTCGATGAAAAGCTCCAGGGGACACTCGAGCAGCGGCTCGGTGCGTCCTTCAAGATGGTCAATGACTCCCTGACACGAGTACACGAGAGCGTTGGCGAAATGCAGGCTCTGGCGACCGGCGTCGGGGATCTAAAGCGCATCCTCACCAACGTCAAATCGAGAGGTACCTGGGGCGAAGTGGCTTTGGGCAATATCCTCGAGGAGATCCTGTCCGCCGACCAGTACGCGCGCAATGTCGAGGTGCGGCCGCGAAGCAATCAGCGGGTGGAGTACGCCATCAGGCTGCCGGGAGACGGGCAGATGCCGCTGTGGTTGCCGGTCGACGCGAAATACCCGACGGAGGATTACGACCGGCTGGTGGCGGCGACCGAGGGAGGCGATCTGGAAGCCGCCGAAGCCGCGTTACGCGGGATCGAGACGCGGGTCCGCAACGCCGCCAAGGACATTTGCGCGAAATATGTGGCGCCGCCGCACAGCACCGATTTCGCCGTCATGTTTCTGCCGACCGAGGGACTCTTTGCCGAGGTCATCAGGCGGCCAGGTCTGGTCGATTGGCTGCAGCGGGAATGTCATGTCATGGTGGCCGGCCCGACGACGCTCGTCTCGCTGCTGACCTCCCTGCGCATGGGCTTCCGAACGCTCGCAATCCAGCAACGTTCGAGCGAAGTCTGGAACGTCCTCTCCGCCGTCAAGACGGAGTTTGGAAAATTTGGCGGCGTCCTCGACAAGGTCCAGAAAAAGCTCGAAGAGGCCCAGAAGGTCGTCGAAGAAGCCGGTGTGCGCCGCAAGGCGATGGACCGAAAACTGCGTGGCGTCGAGGCGTTGCCACAGGTCGAGCCCAGCGCATTGCTCGAAGTCGCCGTCGCTCCCGCGGCTCTGATCGAAGAGGCGCGCGAAGCCGCCGAGTGAGCCCCTCGCGCTACCCCTCTTCCCGCTTGCGCGGAGAGGGGCTCCGTCATGTACTCCCTCACCCGGCTTGCGGGAGAGGGCAGGGGTGAGGGGCCTTTCAGCCCGACATCGCGATGCGGCGGCCAACCCAATCCGGGCGGGGAAGATGGGCGTGCGCCGCTCCCGCTGCAGCCACTCGCTCCCGCACATCGTCGGGGAAAGGCTCAACGCGGCGGGTCGAGAGGTCGACATGCAGGTACATCAATTCCTGGGTCGCGGTACGCTGCCCGTTCGCGGTCATGAACATTTCATGCGCAAGGTGCAGGCGCTTATCGTCTAGGGCAAGGATCAGCGTGCTGATCCGCACCCGCTCGCCGACCAGCAGCTCACGCTCGTACAAGTTATGCGTTTCGACGGCAAAGGTCCCCTTGTTGGTGCTGTCCTTGTATTGACGGCCGATGCCGATCGCGTCGAACAGTGCGTCCGTCGCATAGTCGAACAGCACGGTGTAGTAGGCGAGGTTCATGTGCTCGTTGGCGTCGATCCACTCGGGCAGAACCTCGCCTCGATATCGATCGAAGGGCGCCGGAATGCTCATAAGTTAGGGCGCTGGACCGAGAGGATCGCCACTGGGTAGGCGTATTGGATCTTGTCCGCCTCCAGACGCACCGGGATCCCGAGCCGGTCATCGGCGGCGGAGGCTTTGAACAGCTCGACGATTTTATCATCGTCCCCGGGCTCCGGGAACGAGCGGGCAAGCAGGTTCTGCACGTTGTCCCGCAGCTCGTAGAATGTCGCGTCGGGATCCGGAAGCCCAGCCTCCCTGAAGAGCGCCCTTAGCTCGCTCAAAGACAGAGAGCGCATATGAGAGGGGTCGCGCAGCCTTTCCAGTCGGTTGAACTGGGCAGCTTTCGCTGAGTTCTCCGACACGTACATGTCGACGACGACGATGCGCCCACCGGGGGAGCAGACGCGGGTCATCTCGCACAATACCGCCACCGGGTCCGAGAAGTGGTGCACCGAAAAGCGCGTGACCACTATCGTAAAGCTGGCGTCGGCAAAGGGTAGCGAATTCCCATCGCCCTGGCGCCAGCCGACGTTCGTCAGCCCTTTTTCAGCCGCCAGGTTATGCGCGCGTTCGAGCATCGCCGGGGTCACGTCGATGCCGGTTGCCCGCCTCACATGCGGCGCGAAGGCGCAAACGACGATGCCGCCGCCGCAGGCAACATCGAGAACCGTATCGCCCGGCTGCGGCCGCGCGGCTTCCACGATCATCCTGAGCGCGCTCTCATTGGTGATCGCGGCGGCAGTGCTGAACAGCGTCGCCTGGCGCGTGAATTGGTCGAGAATCAGTTCCTGATGGTTCGCGTCAGCCATGCCTCTTCCACCTACCGTCAAAGTGGTCCATTCGGCAGGACCAGCACCTTGCCATTGCGGCCGCCCTGTTGCGCCCGGATTAGCGCCGATCGGATCTCCTCGATTGGGTAGAAGGCGTCGATCGGCGCCTTGAGGGTGCCGTCGCGCAGCTTCTCGGCCAGCTCTGCATAGATCGTCCGCACCTGCTCGTGGCTGCGCTTGGAAAGGCCGCGCCCGAGATTGAAGCCGGTTAGATGGACCCCGCGCATATTGACGGCCGCTCGGCTCATCGTCGGGTCCTCGCCCGACATCGAGCCGTAGCTCACGACGATCCCTCCCTCGGCGATGCAATCGCCGATCCGCTTGCAGGCATCACCCGAAACGGCGTCGATGCCGAGCCGGATCGGCACACCACCGGTGGCTGCCCGGGCTCGCTCTGCCAAATCGGGGCCGTCTTTGAGGACGACGTCCGCACCAAGGTCCCGAAGCTCCCCCGCTACATCGTCGCGGCGCACGACATTGACCGTGCGCACGCCACGCGCCTTCGCCAGAACGATCACATGCCGCCCGACCGCGGAATTGGCGACGGTCTGTATCACCCAATCTCCTGACACCAGCGCGACGTGATCTTCCAACAACAGCATCGCGGTCGGCGGGTTGATGCGCAGCATCGCCGCCTGCGCCAGATCGAGACCGGGCGGGATCGGTATCGCATCTTCGGCCCTGACACGCCGCCGCTGCGCCCAGTTCTCGCGCTGCATGTTGATCACAAGATCGCCCGGCTTGACTTGGGTGACATCCGCGCCGACCGCGGTGACGCGGCCCACGCCTTCGGCGCCGGGCGTTGCCGGCAGAGGCGGCCGCAGGCGATAACTGCCGCGGCAGAACGAGATGTCGGCCGGGTTGATCGGGAATGCTAGGATATCAAAGACGACCTCACCAGGCCCGGCTTCGCCAACGTCCGGCACCTCGACGCAGCTCGCGACCTCTTCCGGCGCGCCATAAGCGGTAATGTCGATCCTCTTCATCTCACCAACCCCCATCGATGCCGATCGCTTGGCCAGTGACGAAGGCAGCTTGGTCCGACGCAAGGAATGCGATCATCGCCGCCACCTCATCCGGGCTGCCAAAGCGGCCGACCGGAATCGCCTTGGCGCGCTCCGCGAACCCAATTTCGAGGTCGTCGCCGTATTCCCGCCGGTTGGTGCTGATCGCCCGCGAGGTGCGGATCGGGCCTGGGCAGACCGCGTTGACGGTGATCCCGCACGGTGCCAAGTCGAAGGCCAACGATTTGGTGAAACCGACAATCGCGGCCTTTGAGGCGGCGTAGGTCGCGCGATGCTTGCTGGGCCGGAACGCCGCCTTCGAGGACACGCTGACGATGCGGCCCCAGCGGGCCTTGCGCATCGTCGGCACAGCGGCGCGCGACATGAAAAAGGCGCCGCGGGCGTTGACCCCCATCGTGCGCTCCCAGGCTTCGACCGGCACATCCTCGATCTCGTTGCGGTCGGCACCCTGCGGCGCGCCGGCATTGTTGACGAGAATGTCGAGCCGGCCATAGCGCCCCAAGACCTCCTCGACCATACGTCCGGCATCCGCCTCGACGCTGACATCGCCAAGAGTGGAAGAGGCGGTCCGGCCGCTGCGCACCAGTTCCTCGACGAGGCTGTCGACGCCGCCCCACGAACGGTTCATATCGCCTTCGACATTGTGCTCGTTGGCGACCCCGGCCGGCACGACATCGGAAACGACAACGGTTACCCCCGTCGCTGCGAGCGCTCGTGCCGTCGAATTACCGATGCCAATCGGTTTGCCGCAGCCGGTAATCAAAGCGACGCGGGCGGAGCTCGGCATAAGATCCCTCCCAGGAATCCGGGGTGTTTAAAGCTTACCGCACCAACATCTCACACAATCGACATATTCGCATCCACCAGTCTGCCGCGAACTCGCCAGATTGCGGGCTTGGCACAAATTCGGGGCGTGCAATGCCAAAAACAATTGCGGCCGTTTACCTTTTGCTGGTCCTCCTCGGGCTGGGCGGTGCGCGGGCCGAGGAAGCCACGAATGGCGAGCTTCCCACGCGGGTCGCGACACATCATACGATGGCGCTTGACAACCGCCAGATCGGCTATGAGGCGGTTGCTGAGACACTGCCCGTAACGGACGCCAAGGGCTCCATTACCGCCTCGATCTTCACCGTAGGTTACATCGCAGATGGCGAAAACCGAGGTGATCGGCCGGTCAGCTTTGTCTTCAATGGTGGGCCTGGTGCCGCCTCGGTTTTCTTGCATCTCGGCGCGCTGGGGCCGCAAATCCTGGAGACGCCGCAAAACGGGGCGGTGCCGAGCCCGCCCCTCCGCATTGTCGATAATCAGGCCACTTGGCTTGGCTTCACCGATCTCGTCTTTATCGATCCGGTCGGCACCGGCTTCAGCCGCGGCAAGGGCAAGGAGGACAATCCCGACAGGCCGTTCTGGGACGTGCACGCAGACATTGCCTCGCTCGGTTCGGTGATCCGGCTGTGGCTAACCCGGCATCAGCGCTGGACCGCGCCTATATACCTTGTCGGCGAGAGCTATGGCGGGTTCCGGGCAGCCGCGATGGCGCACAGCCTGCCCCACGATGTCGGCGTGATCGTCAAGGGCCTCGCGCTAGTCTCGCCTGCGCTCGACCTCTCGGCGCTGCATCAGACCGAGCGCGATCTTCTGGCTGCCGCGTTTATCCTGCCGTCCTACGCAGCGACTGCCGCGGCTTTTGAAGTACTGCCATCCGTCCGCGACGCGGCAGAGGCCGAGCGCTTCGCCCTCGCGGACTATCTCGTCGGTCTTGCCGGAATCAAAGGGCAACCCTCTGCCGGCGACCCGTTCATTACCCGGGTTGCTCAAATCTCTGGGGTTCCTGCGGACATTGTGCGCCGGTACCGCGGCCGTATCCCACGCCACATCTTCGCCCGCGAGATCCGGCGCAAAGAGGGCGAGGTAGTGAGCCTCTATGACAGCATGGTTGCCCGGCCGGCCGGCCCCGAAGGTGGGGAGAACGCCGCCGACCCCGTACTCCAGCCGGCCGTCGCCGCTTATGGAACAGCCTTCAACGCCTATCTGGCAGAGACGCTCGGGGTTCACACCGATCTGTCGTATCGCGTGCTGCCTCGGGACATCTCGCAACAGTGGAACTGGGAAGGCGAACGTCAGCACGGCACCGATGGGCTGGCGATGTCCTCGTTCGAGAAGGCGCTGCTCGAGCATCCGGATACTAAGGTGCTGATCGTCAACGGACGTTATGATTTGGTGACGCCCTACTTTGCTTCACTTTGGCTTGTCGACCAGCTGGAGGTCCCCGCCGCCGTGCGCGCGGGGATCCGCCTTCGCGTCTACGAGGGCGGGCACATGGTGTATATGCGTCCGGAGGCGCGTTCTCTCCTCGCCCGCGATGCAGCCGAACTCTACGGTGCGGTGGGCAATGCGCCCTCGCAATGAGTCTCAGTCGCCGCATGAGCGGCAGCTCGTGCGGATCTGCGGCCTTGCCGCCGTCCGCGCGTTGTTCGAGCGCGATCCCGGCAGGGTTGAACGCCTCTTCTTCGAGGACAGCATGAAACGCGAGGTCGGCCGCTTCTGTCAGCATCTCGCTCGGGATCGCAAGCCCTATCGTCAAACCGACAAAGCCGAACTCTCGCGCGTCGCTGGCACTATCCTGCACGGCGGTATCGTCGCGATCGCGCGGCCGCAGCCGCTCGCCGATTTTGCCCCAGAGGCGGCCGGGGAGTGGGCGGACGGCAAGCCTCTCTTGCTCCTAGGCGGCATCGGCAACCCGCATAATCTGGGCGCGATCGTCCGCAGCGCGGCTTTCTTTGGTCTCGAGCGCATCGTGCTGGCGGACCGTCCCGACCAGGCGGTCCCATCCGACGCGAGCTACAGGGTTGCGGAAGGCGGGTTCGAGCATTTGAGATTATACCGAGGACCGATCCCGGCCACCCTCGACGCGTTGCGGCAGCACTACCGGGTGGTCGGCACCGCCCTCAGCAAGCACACAATGCCGGCCAAGTGGTCCGGCGCCCAGCCAGTCGCACTGGTCCTCGGCAATGAGGAGACCGGTCTCGACGCAGAAACGATCGTTGCATGCGACGAAGTGGTGACGATCCCCGGCAGCGGCCGCGTCCAGTCGCTCAACGTCGCCGCGGCGGCAGCGATCCTGCTTTATACGCTGACCCGCTCCTGATTCCGGCCGGCAGAGTGGGCTTCTGCGAGCAGGCGATCGAGCGTGCCGAGCAGTCGCGCCTCGATTTCGGGTGCTGCCTCGAGATGCTTCAACAGCAATGCCGCGGCCTCGATCGTCGACAGCGCTTCGCGCCGAGGCTCGCGGCGAAGCCGTCCGAAGCGGGATCTGTGCTGCGGATTGAGGACAATGCGGCGAAGCTTCAACAACCAGGGATTGCGCCACCACAGGGTCTTGACCTCGCTCCAGCTGCCGTCGAGCAACACCACACCCTCGAGCCCGCGCAGCGCTGCGTGCTGATCCGCCGCGGGCTCACCGTGGCGATTGAGAGCGATGACTTCCTTGTCTGTGCCGAACAAGGCTGGCCGTGCCGAGCCGAGGTAGAGCACCGCCCAGCGCTTCGGATCCGCCAGGCGGCCCAGCGCTCGGCTCAGATTTGGCCAGGACAGCCCGATGACGAGCGCGGCGTGGCGCAGCGCGGTGCACGTCGCCGCCGCGGTCGCCAGCGCCTCTTTCTTTTCCTGCGGGTGCTGGAGGATGAGGGTAAAGAGTCGATTTTCGATTGGTGGGGCAACGGACATTTCGGCTCCTCCTGTCCAAGACGGACTCACTCATCCCCAGGGAATGCTTCGGTCGGGCTGCCGTTTAACCCCGGATAGCGACTATATAGCCGTTCGGCTTGCTTGCCGGTCGACGAGATGTTGTGGCAGATAAATCGCCCCTTAGCTGCGGGGCGTGCAATTGAGGGTTTCATGCACAAACCTGTCCGCAAAGCCGTCTTTCCGGTCGCTGGATTGGGAACCCGCTTTCTTCCGGCGACCAAGGCGATGCCGAAAGAAATGCTGCCAATCGTTGACAAGCCGCTCATTCATTACGCGGTCGAGGAGGCCAAGGCGGCGGGGATCGAGGAATTTTTTTTCGTCACGAGCCGAGGAAAGAGTGCGATCGACGATCACTTCGATCGCGCCTTCGAGCTCGAAGCCACGTTGCGCGAGCGCGGCAAGACGGATCTGCTCGATGAGCTCGAAGCGCGGCTCCCCGAGCCTGGGCAAATGGCATATACGCGGCAGCAGACTCCGCTCGGTCTCGGTCACGCGGTGTGGTGCGCCCGCACTCTGGTTGGCGACGAACCTTTCGCGGTGCTGCTTGCCGACGATTTGATGGTTTGTGATACGCCGTGTCTGGAGCAGATGGTCGAGGCTTATGACGAAACAGGCGGCAACCTCGTGGCGATAGTCGAGGTACCGCGCGCCCACACCTCGCGATACGGAGTGCTCGACGTCGTTTCTGATGACGGTCGGCTGGTACGGGCGAAAGGGGTGGTGGAGAAACCTGATCCCGCCAACGCCCCTTCGACGTTGACGATCATCGGCCGCTACATCATCCAGCCGGAGGTGTTCTATCATCTCTCCGGCGCCAAGCCGGGCGCCGGCGGCGAGATCCAGTTGACCGATGCCCTGGGCAAGCTGATCTGCGAGGGCCAGGCCTTTCATGGACTGCGCTTTACAGGCCGGCGCTTCGATTGCGGCGACAAGCTCGGCTTCCTCGAGGCGACGGTGGCCCTCGGCCTGCAGCACCCGGAACTCGGGCCAAGGCTGCGCGAGATCTTAACCTCCTACCTTTAAATGGGTGAAAGAGGGGCTTCCCCGTAAAGGAGGGACGATCCAGATGGGACACCGCTTCGACCCGACGATCCTGCGCGAGTACGACATCCGCGGGATCGTCGGACAGACTTTGTCAGCTGCCGATGCGCGGGCGATTGGGCGTGCTTATGCGACCACGCTGATCGAGGCCGGCGGCAACCGCGTTGCCGTCGGTTATGACGGTCGGCTTACCTCACCAGAGTTGGAAGCTTCACTGGTAGATGGTCTCGCGGAAGAGGGAGCCGACGTCGTGCGGATAGGCCGCGGACCGACGCCGATGCTCTATTACGCCTCCGCAACGCTCGGCGTCGATGGCGGGATAATGGTCACCGGATCACACAACCCGCCGGATCACAACGGCTTCAAGTTCGTCTTCCAAGGCAAGTCGTTTTATGGAACCGCCATACAGAAGCTCGGCGAAACGGCGCAGGCGCTGGCAAGAGCTTCCGAGAGCACCCGAGGCCAAATTTCGCACCGTGCCATTCGCGAAGAGTACGTCGCAAGATTGGCGCGCGATTACCTCGGCGATCGCCCGCTGACGGTTGCCTGGGATGCCGGAAATGGCGCCACCGGCGAGGTGGTTCAGGAGTTGACCGTGCGCCTTCCGGGTCGGCACGTTCTGCTGAACGAAGCCATCGACGGCACATTTCCCGCCCACCACCCCGATCCGACGATCCCGGAAAACCTCGTCCAGCTGCAGGAGGCGGTAGCGTGCGAGCGCTGTGATCTCGGCATCGCCTTTGACGGTGACGGCGACCGGATCGGCGTCGTCGACTCGCTGGGGCGGATCCTGTGGGGCGACCAGCTGATGGTCGTGCTGGCGCGCGAAGTGTTGGCTCGCCATCCGGGTGCGCCGATCCTCGCCGATGTAAAGGCGAGCCAAGTGCTGTTCGACGAAATCGCGAGAATGGGAGGGCGCCCGGTCATGGCGGCCACCGGCCATTCTCTGATCAAGGCGAAACTCGCCGAGCTCAGCGCGCCGCTCGCCGGCGAAATGAGCGGGCACATCTTCTTTGCCGACGGCTATTACGGCTTCGACGACGCGACCTATGTCGCGGTGCGGCTACTCGGCATCCTGTCTCGCAGCCGACACAGCCTTGTTGAACTGCGCGATCAGCTGCCGGTTGTTGTCAACACGCCGGAGCTGCGGTTTGCCTGCGCGGAGAGCCGCAAATTCGAGGTCGTGAACGAGGTCCGGGAACGCTTGCGGCGGGTCAGGGCTGAGATGACGGATATCGACGGCGTGAGGGTGCGCACACCGGACGGCTGGTGGCTGTTGCGGGCATCGAATACGCAAGCTGTTCTCGTCGCGCGCGCCGAATCCGAGAGTGAAGAAGGTCTCGTGCGCCTCAAGAGAGAAATCGCGGCCGAACTCGCCGCCAGCGGTGTAGAGTTCCCCGATCAGTGACCGTTGTTGTAGGCCGGATCGTCGCCTTCTTGCCCATTTTCACGATACTACCGGATCGCTACCTTCACTGGTGCCGGTGGGACGACCGAGCACTCGATTCCCTTCCGACGGAGCGCGGTACAGGCGCTTTGCGCTTCTTGCTGGGTGAAGTTTAGCAACCGGGCGTGGTAGAGATGATCCTTAGCCTTTGAGGGCTGCATGATCTGCAGAGGCTTGCCTTTGGCGACGGGCAGGTTGGCAGCCATCCGTGCGGCTTGTTCGGTGGTGGTCTCGGCCCGGAACGCCCCAAGCTGGACACTCCAGCGCTCGGCGGCAGACTCGGGATGCAGCTGGTGAGCAATCGGAGCAGCTTCGGCTTTCGCCACCGGCGACAGGTGAGCGGCGAACTTGCCCGCTGCTTTTGTTAGCTGCCCCAACTTCTCCCTCGGGCGAGCGGGCGTGGGCTGGTCGGTCTCAGCAACGACCTGCGACGATGACGGCGCGGGCTCCTCACGGTGGGCGACCACGGTCGTGCTGACGCCGACTTCCGCGAAGCCTTGGTCGAGCAGCGCCGCCATCTCACGGTCGCGAGAACCGGCCGATCGGCCGCCCATGACTACACCGATCAGCCGATGGCCGTCGCGCAAGGCGGATGCGGCGAGATTGAACCCGGAGGCGCCGATATACCCGGTTTTGATGCCGTCGGCGCCTTCGTACCACTCGAGCAGGTGATTATGAGTGGCGATCAACCTGCCGCGAAAATAGAATTGCCGCGTTGAAAAATAACGATATTCGCGGGGAAAATCGTGGTACAGCGCGAGAGACAGCTGTGCCTCGTCCCGCGCCGTCGTCCGCTGGTCGGGATCCGGCAGGCCGGAAGCGTTACGGTATACGGTGTTGCTCATCCCGAGCTGACGTGCCTTTTGGGTCATGCGCTCAGCAAAGGCCGCTTCGCTGCCCGCCATCCCCTCGGCGAGCACTGCCGCCGCGTCATTGGCGGATTTGGTGACGATGCCAAGGATCAGGTCCTGCACTTGCACCGAATCACCTGGCATGAGATGCAGCTTAGTCGGGCTCTTGCTCGCCGCGTCGGTGGAGACCGGCAGAGGCTGGTCGAGACGGAGCTTGCCCGCATTCAGCGCCTCGAACGTCAAATACAAGGTCATCATTTTTGTCAGCGAGGCGGGGTAGGTGATGGCGTCCGCGTTCATCTCGCTGAGCACCCGGCCGGTATCGGCGTCGACCACGATCGATTCGCTCTCCCGACCCGGGTCCAACCCGACCGCCCCGTGCCGAATATGCGTATGATAGCGGGGGTGTTGCCGCGCCTCGGCTGACCCCATGCCGTATAACAGCAGGGCGGCAACGGCGCCTGCAAGAATTGGCAACGAGTATGGCTCGGCAACACGGAAGCGCCCGCGTGCCGTGTTCCTGGGCACGATCAATTCAACCCCCTATTCCCCCCAACGGACTGCACGTTGGCGACAACGTACAATCATCGCCGAGTAGAATAGGGAAAAGTTGCATCGCTGTCTACGTTCTCGCCTGATCTTAAGATATTATTGCGGAGCACGCGCGGTTCGCAGAGCACAAAGCTTACAACCGACGGACGGGAATTGGACGGTCTGCTGTGCTAACGCAGTGACAACAAAAGGGGGGTAAGGTGATAGCCAGTACCTACTGGTGGAACGATCATGCTCAGCGCCTTCTCCGTCTTTGTGCTCCTTGTCGTGTTGTTTGCGCTCATTTTTGTCGTTCTTGCGGTCCAGAGAGTTCCCCAGGGGAATGAATGGACCGTCGAGCGATTCGGTCGTTATACACGGACCCTCGATCCCGGTCTCGCGTTGATCGTCCCCGTTGTCGATCGCATCGGGGCGAAGATGAACATGATGGAGACTGTCCTCGAAGTTCCCTCACAGAGCGTTATTACCCGCGACAATGCAGTTGTGACCGTGGACGCCATCGTCTTTTACCAGGTTCTCGACGCGGCGAAAGCCGCTTACGAGGTCACCAATTTAGAGCTCGCAATTCTCAATTTGGCGATGACCAATATTCGCACCGTGATGGGCTCGATGAACCTCGACGAGCTGCTCTCCGAGCGAGACCGCATCAATACCCAACTGCTCGCAGTAGTCGATGCCGCGACCACGCCTTGGGGTGTCAAGGTGCAACGTGTCGAGATTAAAGACATCACCCCGCCTCAGGAATTGGTCGCAGCGATGGCCCGGCAAATGAAGGCCGAACGCGAGAAACGCGCCAATGTGCTCGAGGCGGAGGGTTTTAAGCAGGCGGCGGTGCTCAAAGCCGAGGGCGAGAAGCAGGCGGTGATCCTCGCCGCCGAAGCTCGACGCGAGGCAGCCTTTCGTAGCGCGGAGGCGCGCGAGCGGCAGGCCGAAGCGGAGGCCAAGGCAACAATCTCCGTTTCCGAGGCGATTGGCCGCGGTAGCATTCAGGCGATCAACTATTTCGTGGCGCAGCGCTATATTGATGCCATTGGTCGTCTCGCCGGGACGCCCAACCAAAAGGTGATCCTGATGCCGCTCGAGAGTGCATCGATGATTGGATCATTGGCGGGTATCGCCGAGGTGGCGCGCGAAAGCTTCAGCACGCCGCGAACCGCTCCCAATACTGCGGTGTCCGCGCCGACCGAGTGACAGTGATGCCGTTCTGGTATTGGGCCGTTCTCGGGGCTGTTCTCGGCGTGATCGAGATCGCCGTACCCGCGATGGTTTGCATCTGGCTCGCCGCGGCCGCGCTTGGTGTCGCAGTGATCGCTTGGCGCTATCCCGGGCTCGCCTGGGAGCACCAGGCGCTGATCTTTGCAGCCCTCGCTGTTGCCAGCGTCGTCCTTGGGCGAACGGCCTTCGCCCATGTCGGATCAGTCGAAAGCGGTAGGCACTTGAACCGGCGGGCGGAGAGCTATATCGGCCGGATGTTCACATTAGACGGAGCGATCGTCGACGGCCGTGGCCGGCTGAAGGTCGACGATACGGTCTGGCTCGTGGTAGGGCCAGATCTTCCGGCCGGAACTCGTGTGCGGGTAACCGGCGCCGACAACACGCTGCTACGCATCGAGCCCGTCTGACCATCTTGTGCGGCGCACAATTTTGCTTGAGGTCCGGCATCGATTGGGCTAAATACTGGATTGTGCGTCGCAAAAGCGACGGCGGCAAACACGAGGGGTCACATCATGGAAACCAGGGGCAGACGCGGCTCGCGGGCTTCCGGGCCAATCGCCACCCCGGCGGAGCCACCTAAGCCGATCGATCTTCCAGCTGTGGCGGAGAGTGCGGCGGTGAGCTCGGATGAGCCATGGACATCAGCCGAAACTTTGGCCGAAGTGGCCGAGCCGTCGGAAACATTGTTCGAGCCTGTGGGCACCGTCGCGACCTCCGTACCCTCACCTAGCGTCGGCACGCCTACGAAAACGGCGAAGAGCGCATCAGCCGACGAACTCGCCTGTTTCGGTCGCGATGCCTTTGGGGCGCTGGCCCAATCGCAAGCTGCGCTAGCGCGAGGCCTGGAGGCGCTGAGTGTCGAGATGGCGGGGCTGGCGCTTTCCGGCATCGACACTGCAGCGCGTGCTGCCACCAAAATGCTCGGCGTCAAGACCCTTTCGGATGCGATCGACGTCAATACCGGCTTTGCGTGCAGCAGCCTGGATGCGCTGGTCGGCGGATCTGCCAAGCTCTCCGAACTCGGCGTGAAGCTCGCCACCGAGACGTCTCAGCCCTTCCTTACGCAGTTCGGAAAGGACTGGATCAAGGCGAGCCGCGTCGGCTCCTGAACGCGCGGATTGTGGCAGACCCGCTATTCGACCTTTGCCAGGAACGCTCGGACCTGGCGGTCAATTAAGTCCCCCTCGGGAGTCCCCGGGGCTGGGCGCGCGGCGCGATGGCCGAGATCGGTTGGGATTTCGGTGTAAGTCGCCTGCTTGATCCCGTCGCGGATCCGGCGGGCGCCATCGAGCCCGAACAGCCGGTCGCTGACGCTCGCCAGCACGAGGGTCGGTGCGGTAATCTGGGATAATGCCATCGTCATGTTGCCGCCAAATGGGGCGGCGATATCGTGTGCACGGCTGGCCGCATAGCGAAGAACCAGCGAGTTTGCGTCCCAATTGCCAAAGGAGCGTGCGTTCGCCTCGAGCTCTTTGGCGAGCCGCTTCGCCGGGAGCCGGTCGAGATAGGCCGCTGATACCACCCACGGATAATAAACCGTACCGGCGAGCCGCAGCCCCTCGACTGGGTTGTGGGTGTAGCGACCGCCTTCCCACTCGGGATCGAGCGCAATGACCGACGTCATCAAATCGATTACGAGCTGAAAATTTGTCTCGGCCTTGGGGCTCGGGATCAGGAGAAGCAAGCTGCGCACCATCTCAGGGTGGTGGATCCCCCATTCTAGACTGACGAACGACCCCATCGCGACGCCGCCGACCGCGCGTAAGGTCGCAAGTTCGAGCCCGCGGGTGACCAGCGCGTGCTGCGCCGTCACCATGTCGCGGATCGTGTAGCGCGGAAAATCCTGTCCCAGGCCGTCTTTCGGTGAGGACGAGTCGCCGCCGCCGATAGCGTCGACGGTAATCACGAAATTCTTGTCCGTATCGAAGGTTTTACCCGGTCCGATGATCGGATCAAAGGCGTGCCGGTCGCCGCTCGTGCCATGTACCAATAGGATCGCATTGTCCCGCCCGGCATTGAGCTTGCCTTTTGTTTCGTAGGCGACCCGCAGTTCGGGCAACACGGAGCCGTTTTCGAACTGGAAATCGTAAATCATGAAAGTCTGCGGTTCGGCGTGCACCCGGGCGGCAACGCAAACGATTAGTATTAAAGCAAAAAATGTCCTCATTTCCTCTCCCCGTTTGCACTCAACGGATTCGGCTCGACATCTTCTACAAGCGAGGGCTAAAGTTAAACGCGTAAGATGGTAGAGGAGCGTCGCGATGCGTATGCTTCGATCAGCCGATCTCTATGGAATGGTGCCCAGTTCGGCCCGGGCGCAGACCATCCTCGCTCTTCTGCTGTGGGGCGGGGTCACGGCTTTCATCTTTGGTATTGTCATCGATCTATTTCACTGATCCCCTTGTTTGGCTCCCTGCTGCAACCATAGCTCGACACGAGAAAAAAGCATGTCGGTGAGGATCGCGAGTAGGGCGACGAGAACGGCTCCTTCAAGGACAAAGGGTAGCTTGTTGGCCACGAGGCCATTAAAGATCGGGGTGCCGAGGGTCAACGCGCCGACGGTCGATCCGATTGTCGCAGTGCCGATAGCGATCGTCACCGAGACGCGGACGCCCGAAAGGATTACCGGCGCGGCGAGGGGCAGATCGACATCCCGCAGCTGCTGCCAGGGCGAAAGGCCCAGCCCTGTGGCCGCTTCGCGCACCCCACGCGGCACCCCTTCCAGACCAGCGATTGCGTTTTCGATTATTGGCAAGAGGCCGTAAAGGAACAGCGCAATCATCGTCGGGCGAGCGCCGAAACCGACGATCGGGACCGTAATCGCGAGAACCGCCGCAGGCGGAAAAGTCTGTCCCACGGTGGCTAGCGCGTTGACCATTGCACGGAAGTCCCTCCCGGCCGGACGCGTCACGAACACGGCGAGCCCAACGCCAACGATTATTGCCGCCCCACTCGCTCCCGCAACCAGACCCAAATGAGACAGGAACAGCACGAAAAAGCTGCTCCGCTGGTAGACGACCGGCTCGACACCAGGAAATGCCCAGTGCAACACCGGTCGCAGTTCATCCATGCGCAGCAAGAGAGCTGCGAACAACAGCCCGACCCACAGTACTGGGTTTCCCAGAATCCGGCGGGCGCGCATTGCTCTTAGTCCCTCTCCGCCATATCGCGGGGGAGAGGGAGCGGCCCGCGCCGAAGGCGTGAGAGGGTGAGGTCGCTAGATGGCACCTCCGCTGCTGTGGCGCGAGCCCCCCTCACCCTGCCCTCTCCCCCCGCAAGCGGGTGGAGAGGGGAAAATTTACGCGGCATCACGAGCATGGACATGCGTCCGGCGGTCAACGGACGAGGTCGGCGAGTGCGATGACCCCTAAGTTGTGGCCCTCGACGTCGCAAACCGGCAAGCGTTCGGCGCGCCGCGTGATCATTACGGAGAGAGCGTCGCGCAAAGAGGTGTCGACGGAGAGAGGTTCACCTTCGGCCGTCTCACCCGCGCGCACGTGGTCGCCGATCCTGCGCACCGACAACAGTTTGAGACCGAGACCCTGTCGGCTGACGAAATCAGAAACGAAATCGCTCGCCGGGTGCTCGAGGATTTCCAGCGGCGGCCCGAACTGGGCGATCTGTCCTTCATGCAGGATCGCGATCTGGGTCGCGAGGCGCAACGCCTCCTCGATGTCGTGAGTGACGAACACGATCGTCTTTGTCGTGGCGCGGTGAATGCGCGCCAGTTCGGCCTGCAAGGCGTCCCTGGTGATCGGATCGACCGCGCCAAACGGCTCGTCCATTAGCAGCAGCTCGGGGTCGGCCGCGAGCGCGCGCGCAACTCCAACGCGCTGCTGCTCCCCGCCCGAGAGCTGGTGGGGATATTTTCGGCGATAGATTTCAGGCTCCAGCCGGAAAAGTTCGAGCAGCTCGGTAACCCGGTCTCGCATCCGCGATTGCTGCCATTTGAGCAGCCGAGGAACGGTCGCGATGTTGTCCTCGACCGTCCAGTGCGGAAAGAGGCCGATCGACTGGATCGCATAGCCGATCCGCCGCCGCAGAACTTCGGCCGGCACAATTCTGACATCCTCCCCGCCTACCCGGATCGACCCGGAATCGATCGCGATCAACCGGTTGATCATTCGCAAGGTCGTCGATTTGCCGGAGCCGGAAGAGCCGAGCAGCACACAGAGACCTCCGGTCGGAACGCTCAGCGAGAGATGATCGACTACCAGGCGGTCGCCATAGCGTTTCGTCACACTATCGATTTCGATCATTGTGCAAAGCGCCGGCGCAGCGGGGTTGCGATAGCCTGCAGTATGAAGTCCGCGCTGAGCGCAAGAAAGATCGCCGGCAACGCTCCGAGCAGCACAAGATCGACGGCATATTGGCCGAGTCCTTCGAAGACGAAAGTGCCGAGCCCGCCTGCGCCAATAAGGGCTGCGACGACCGTAAGCCCGATTGCCTGCACGAAAACGATGCGAAGTCCCGCGAGCAGGACCGGGAGTGCCAGCGGCAGCTCGAGTTGCCAGAAGATTTGTCGCCCGCTCAGCCCCATCCCGCGCCCTGCCTCGACGGCGGCGCGATCGACACCGGTTAAACCTGCCGACGTATTTCGCACTATCGGCAGCAATGCGTAGAGCACCAGCGCGATGATCGCAGGCGCCACGCCGATGCCGGCGATACCGAGCGCAGCGAGCCTCGGCACGGCCGCCACCAATGCCGAAAGCGGCACGATCAGCAATGCGAAAAGGGCGATCGAGGGGATCGTCTGCAGGATATTCAAGATTGCGAACATCGGGCCCTGCAAGCGCGGATTCCTCGCCGCCGCCACGCCGAGCGGAAAGCCGATCACCAGGGCGGCGGCGACCGATGCTCCAACCAGCGCTATGTGCTGCATCAGCGCGTCAGCGAATACCTGGCGGTGGCTCTCGTACTCGCGGGCGATCGACAGCGCATCGAAGGTGCCGGTCGCGGCCAGCACCACCATTCCCGCCCCGATCGCGATCACGGTAATCAGCTGAACGCCGATGCTTGCGGAGAGGCGCTGCAGCGCATCCGCCACGGCGAGCATGGCGCAGCCGACAAGAACCCAGGAGGCTGCACCCAAAGATATGCGCGCGGAGGGTTTCGTACTCGCGGCGAGAATGCTCGCGGCCTGGCCCACCTCCGCGAGCACGAGCAGCAGCAGCAACCCCGCCGCCACCGCCACGGCGCAGTGAAGCGGCCTATTCGGGGCGATCGCGCATGTGGCCAGCAGTATTGCGCCGAGTCCCGCGATGGCGACGGTGGGAAGGCCGCCGGCGGCAACCCATAGCGGGATGGGAGTTCCCGAAACTAGGCGGTTCGGTGCATAACTGATGAAACCCGATGAAGCGACCGCCCCAATCCCGACCATCACCAAAGTGAAGAGCACCTGATTGCGAATGGCGATTGGAAGTGCGAAGGCAGGCCGCCGAGTGGTCAGGTCAAGCCGGTCGCTCACGGCAGGAAATGCTTCGATTTTAGATAGGACGCCGCCACCGCTGCGGCATCCACCCCTTCGACGGCGATGTCGCCATTGAGGGTCTGTAGCGTTTCGAGCGTCAAGCTGGCAAAGACCGGATCGAGCCAAGCCCCGATCTCGGGATGTCGCTGGAGCACCGCTTCCCGCACTACCGGCGCGGGGGCATAGACGATTTGCGCACCCTTGTCGTCCTTCAGTGCGACGAGGCCAAGCGCTGCTATTGCGCCGTCGGTACCATAAGCCATCGCCGCGTTGACCCCAGACATTCCCTCTGCGGCCGCGCGCAGGGTGGCGGATGTGTTGCCGCCCGACAGGGTGAGCAGTTGCTCGTCCGAGAGCTGGAAGCCATAGGTCGCCTCAAAAGCCGGCAGGGCCGACGGGCTCTCGACGAATTCGGCCGAGGCGGCGAGCTTGATCCTGCTGCCGCCCGCCACGAATTTCGCGAAATCTTCCATCGAGGTAAGCCGCTGTAGCCCGGCCAGATCCTTGCGTAAGGCGATGACCCAAGTGTTGTTCGCCGGCGCCGGAGTGAGCCAGGCTAGGTGGTCTTTTTCCCGGGACAGCTTTGCGACGAGGGCGTACCCAGCCGCCCAGTTCTTCCACGCCGGATCTTGCTCCATGTGAAAGAACAGCGCTCCGTTGCCGGTGTATTCGGGGTAGATGTCGATCTGGCCGGAGAGAATGGCGGCGCGCACGATATTGGTCGGCCCCAGCTGAAGCTTGTTCTCGACCGGAAGCCCGTGAGCCTGGAGCGCCGCCAGGATAATATTGCCGAGTAAAGCACCTTCGGTGTCGATCTTGGACGCGACGACAATCTTGTCCGCAGCCGCTGCCACGCCCCAGCAGATCGGAACCAGGAGGAAGAGGAGCGCAACGGCAGTGCGTGTCGAAAACCGCAGGGCCTTTGACGCGACTAACACGAGCATCAGCTCAATGAGTCCTTTGCTAGGGCCGCCGCGCGGCCTTTTACTCAGTTCAGCGGGGATGTTCTCGCGTATCGGAGATCCACTGCAAGTTCTTCGCATTCTGATAAACTAGGCTTTCGCTATCCAGTTCGTGGATCAGCGGGATAATGAGATACGGTGCCAACATGGAAACGTCTTCTCACCATCAGCGCCTCGATGAGCGGCGCGCGATTGGCGTCGGGTGGCGGCACGAGGTGCCGCTCGATGCGCATGCGGAATGGACACCGCCAGCGCACCGAAGTGATCCGATAGGCATTCTGATCGCCCAGGGCGAAACGCGGATTCCCGAGCTGCTGCCCGAGCGCTATGCGCGGATGAAGGTCGACCCATTTGCCTTCCTCCGCGGTGCCGCGGCGATCATGGCCGCCGATCTCGCTTCCGGCCCGAGTACCGGGCTTCGGGTGCAAGCATGCGGGGATTGCCATTTGGCGAATTTCGGTTCCTATGCGACCCCGGAAGGCACGCCGGTCTTCGACGTCAACGATTTCGACGAGACGATACCGGCCCCTTTCGAGTGGGATGTCAAACGCCTCGCCGCGAGTCTCGTCGTGGCCGGACGGGTCGCGGAGCTGCCGGATGGTGATTGCCGGCGCCTCGCCCGCATGGCCGCCAGGAGCTATCGCGAACATTTGGCTCATTTGGCCGGGCTGGCGCCGCTCGACGCATGGGGTATGCACATCGACCTCGGCGCCGCTCTCGCCGACATCGACGCCCCGAAGATCCGCCGCAAACTGAAGAAGCGTCTGGCGGCTGTACTGGCGGCCGGGAAAGAGCATTTTGGTCTCGTGGAATCGGCAAGCGGCCACTGGCGCATCAAGGACAAGCCTCCGCTGGTGCGCCATTTGAGCCGGCACGAGCTTCATGCCCGCAAGGCCTTTGCGTCTTATGCCGAAACATTGCAGGAGGACCGGCGGGTGTTGCTGCAGCGATATCACCTGCGCGACATCGCCTTCAAAGTCGTCGGAGTGGGCAGCGTCGGCACATTTTGTGCCATTGGCCTATTCATCTCCGACGATGATGCGCCGCTGCTGCTGCAAATCAAGGAAGCGCAGCAATCGGTCCTCGCCGCGTTCGCCGGACCCTCGGATTACCCCGATCACGGCCAGCGGGTCGTGGTCGGGCAGCGCATGCTGCAGGCGGCGACGGACATCTTTCTCGGCTGGACGCAGGAGCCACTGGACGGGCGGTATTTCTATGTCCGGCGGCTGAAAGACCATGGGTTAGCCAATATCGGAGCCCGGCTCGAAGCGTCACTGCCGTTCTATGCCGGTCTCTGCGGCCGCACCTTGGCTCGCGCTCATGCGCGCGCCGGCGATGCCGTGGCGCTGTCGGCTTATTTGGGCAAGGACACCGAATTCGACAACGCGATCGCGAAATTCGCGATAGCCTATGCCGATCAGACGAAGAGTGATTGGCACGCCCTCCTTGCGGCCATTGAGGAGGGACGGGTCAGCGCCGGAGAATGAATAATGTCCTGTGGGACACCGCGAACTACGGTACGCTGAGGTGATTTCAGGGGAAGTCTCGGCGAGCTGATGGCCGCCCGCTGTATTCCACACTAACGGGACAGTGCCCGCGCACCAGCTTCGCGCCCGCCAGGCAAGCATGCCGCACCGCCAATAAACGGGAGCACTTCATGACGGTCAAGGTCCAGGTCGGCCCACCGCAGATCGCCATCCACCAAGGCCAGACAGTGCTGATCAGCGAGGAGGACGGCCAGATCGATTGGCCGAGCGAAAAGGGCCTCTATTTCTTCGATACTCGGGTCGTCAGCAGCTGGGCCATTTATGCCAATGGCGAACCCTGGGAACTGCTGAACGGCGGCGCCATAAGCTACTACGCATCCCGCATTTTTCTCACCAATCGCGCTTTGCTCACCGAAGACGGCACGATCCCGCCGCGCACCTTGGGCTTCACCCTCAGCCGGTCGATCAGCGGCGGCGTGCACGAGGACCTCGACATCATCAACCACGGCATGAAGCCGGTGGTCTTCCAGCTGGAGATCGCGCTCCGCTGTGATTTTGCTGACGTTTTTGAGGTGAAGGCCGGCCGCATTGTCCGCCGTGGCCGGATTACCACGGAGTGGTCAGCATCGCACCAACATCTGCGCACCACATACCGCAACGGCGATTTTACCCGCGCGGTGACAATCTCTCCAGCGCGATCGTCAACAAAGGCGGTATACGCCAACGGACGACTCAGTTTCGAGGTGGCCCTCAAACCGGGGGAACCGTGGCATTGCTGTCTTCGCTATACACTGACCGACGGCGACCGGCACTTTGCTTCGCCGACTGACTGCGCCGGCCACAGCCACAAGTCGCGCCACGCCGAGACGATGGCAGACTGGCTAACAAAGGTTGTCAAGATCCAGACCAGCAACGAGGAATTCTATCGCCTGTTTCGCCAGGCGCTCGAGGACACGGCTGCCCTTCGCTTGCCGATCGCGGGTCCGGATCATATGGTTTTCTTGCCGGCGGCCGGGCTCCCCTGGTTCGTCGCGCCCTTCGGGCGCGACAGCCTGATCGTTTCGCTGCAGAACACCCTCGTCTATCCGGAGTTTGCGCGCGGAACATTGGAGGTTCTCGGCTCATTGCAGGCAAAGCAGGAGGACGACTACCGCGATGCCGAGCCGGGCAAAATACTGCACGAAATGCGCTATGGCGAACTCGCGCATTTCAAGCTGATCCCGCACACCCCCTATTACGGCACCGCAGACGCTACGCCGCTTTATCTGATTGCTTTGCATGCCGCTTGGCGCGCCATTGGCGACCGGGGGCTCTTGGAGCGCCATCTCGAGACTGCCGAAGGTTGCCTTTCCTGGATTGACGAGTATGGCGATCGCGACGGCGACGGTTTCCAGGAGTATCAGACGCGCTCTTCGGTCGGTTACGAGAATATGGGCTGGAAGGATTCGGGTGATTCCATTGTCTATGCCGACGGCTCACTGGTCAAAGGCCCAAAGGCACTCTGCGAGCTGCAAGGCTATGTCCACAGTGCCTGGGTGCGCATGGCCGAGGTGTTCGATGCGCTCGGCAAGCCGGACCGCGCGCAGGCGTTGCGCGCCAAAGCAGCTGCACTGTTCGAGCACTTCAACGCAGCCTTCTGGGACGAAGAGCTCGGCTTCTATGCCTATGCGCTCGATGGTGAGAAGAAGAAGGTGCTGACCATCGCGTCCAACGCCGGACACTGTCTGTGGTCCGGCATAGTGCCTCCCGAGCGCGCCAAGAACGTCGTGGAACGGTTGATGGCGCCGGACATGTTCACCGGCTGGGGCATTCGTACGCTGTCGACCACCAATCCGGCGTTCAATCCGTACAATTATCAGACGGGTTCGGTCTGGCCGCACGACAACGCCATCATTGCGATGGGCTTCAAATACTATGGTTTCGGCGCGGAGGCGGCGCGCATCGCGCACGACATCAGCGTTGCAGCGAGCTATTTCCGGCTCAACCAGGTGCCGGAGCTGTACACCGCGTTCGAGCGCGACGAAACCAACTTCCCGGTGCAATACATCGGCGCCAACGTCCCGCAAGCCTGGGCAGCCGGCTCCGCCTTCATGCTGACGCAGGCCCTACTGGGCTTTCTGCCGGACGCGCCGCGCAACAAGCTTTATGTCGACCCGTCGCTCCCGCAATGGCTCCCCGACCTCGCCGTTTACGACCTTCACCTCGGCAAGCACAAGCTCGACATCCGCTTCTGGCGCGAAGGGGAGGATACCGCGTTCGAGGTGATCAAGGGCGATCCCAAGCTGGTCGAGCGCTGCGATATGGCGTCCAAAATTGCGCAGCTGAGAACTACCTCCGACCCGCTCTAGGGGTGAAAATCTGACGCTTAGGTTCGTGGCTCCGAGTACCTAAGGGCTTATTGCGCACCTGCGCACAAATCGGCCGGTTATGCCCCACAGCAGCCATCTCGGGCAAGACCGAATAGGCAAAAGAGGGGTGCCACGCCATGGCGCAGACGGGCGAAGCAACCTTACCGGCCGGCAATCGCAGCTGCATCTTACTACCACGCGAGATTCTACATCGTTGGAGAGAAAATTGAATAGAATTTGACTAACAACGCGTTGCAGTGTAGGGCTAAATACTCACTCTTCCAAATAATTAGTCCGAATGCTGTCATCGATGAGATTCTATCGGCCGCGGCCACCTCTTGCCAGTTTGGTGGACTTTTTTTGGCAGTCGGGGCGCTACCTTCGGCCGCACCGGGCCGAGCGCGTCCTGCCGACCGGCGCAATGGATTTGGTGATCGATCTCACGACCGACAGCCACGATTGCGGCACCCTCTCGGGCGCGCGCTCTGCGTTCTTCAAGATTGATACGTCGAGTCCGCGCGAGTTCGTCGGAGCACGCTTTAAGATAGGCGGTGGTCCCGTCTTCTTTAAATGGGCAGGTGGGTTGCGTGATCTGAGCATTTCTCTCGAGACGTTATGGGGGAGCGCGGCGGTGGAACTGCGCGACCGCCTCGCAGAGGCGACGCCCGGCGCTTCGCGCTTCGCACTCCTCGAGCAGTCTTTATTGGACCACCTCGACCCGAAGCGGCGGCCCAATCCCGCCATCCGGCATACGGTTCTTCGCCTGCGGCGCTCGCACGGTTTGGTCTCCATCGGCTCGCTCGCCGACGAGTGCGGGTTAAGCCGGCGCCGGTTTATCGAAATCTTCCGTGACCAAGTCGGCTTAACTCCTAAACTCTATGGACGACTTCGGCGCTTTCGTCGCGCTATCGTCGCGACCCGGTCGATCCATGAGGTTGACTGGGCGGATCTTGCCGCTGCGTGCGGCTACTCGGATCAGCCGCACTTGGTCCACGAGTTCCGAGCGTTCACGGGCCTAACCCCGTCGGTCTACCTCCGCCACAGGACGTCGCACCTGAACCACTTGCGTGACCCGGACTGAGTCGGAGGTCAAATTCTTACAAGACTTCGGCGCTCAGCCCGCCCAAGACTGGCTCATCACGGCTCCCAAAGGATCATGAGATGAGCAAGAATCCAATGCCACGTGTCGCCCCCTACCTCTTTTACGAGGATGTCCCCGGCGCCCTCGCTTGGCTCAGCGAAGCTTTCGGGTTTCGTGCGCGCATGCGGCTGCCGGGACCCGACGGTCGTATTCGTCACGCCGAAATGGATGTGGGCGCGGATGGAGTGATTCTGCTGGGGTGTCCGGGGCCGCAATACCGCAACCCGAAGCGGCTCGGCGCGATGACGCAGACGCTCTACATCCAAGTCGACGATGTTGACGCCCATTGCGCTCGCGCACAAGCCGCGGCGGCGCTCATTGTAGAGCACCCGGCTGACCAGGAATACGGCGATCACCGCTATGCCGCGGAGGATCCGGAAGGCCATCGATGGTACTTCGCACAACCGATACGCAGGACCGGATAGCTGCGAGACCTGCACCGGATCAACGCAACGTCCGTCCAGGGTCGATTGCTTGGGGTCGAACCGCGGCCCCCAATGGGCCGGTTTCGGCGCAGAGGAGACTCTGGACGCCCTTAGCCCGAATGTTCGTTGAGTAATCGTAAAGGCGAGGGTGTTCGGGTCAACGGACGCCAGGTCTCTGTTGAAGAATTGGCGGCTTCGTCTCGGGCATGAACACCCAGAGGATTGCGACGGCCAGCAGACCCACGGTCATCACGCTCAAGAAACCGGCCGTCTGGCCGGATCTCTCGACGACGAGCCCCGATATTGACGTGCTGAGCGAAGCGCCGACCCCGGAAAGAGTACCGACGAGCCCCAGGGAGAGGTTAAACCGGCCGGTTCCTTTGGTGAGGTCGGCGACGACCAGCGTCGTCAGCACGCCTAGCGCCGCTCCGGTTAAGCCGTCCAGCACCTGGACGGCGACGAGCAGCACCGGGTCCGCGGTAAACGCAAAAAACCCAGCGCGGATCGGTACGACACCAAGCCCGAGGAGGAGAAGTGGTCGACGTCCCCAGGTATCGGCGGTCCGTCCTGCCCATGGCGCCAGCAGGGCAACTATGATCTGCGGTGGCACAATCAGCGCTGACATGATGAGCGAGGACCAACGCCCTTCGACGTGCGCCAACGTTTCTCCGATCAGCGGCAGGATAGAGGCATTCGCGGCTTGGAACAGAAAAAGGCAGATGGCAAAGGTAACGAGGCGACGATCTTTGAGGAGATCGGCGCGGCTGGCCCGCTCAGGGTCCGTACCGTGGTGATCTGGAGCGCCACAGGACCGGCCGAAGTGAATGTCGGCAGGGCGTATCCTGAAAAGCGCCAAAAGCACCGGAAACCCTAATGCGGCGGCCACGAGAAGGATATTTCGGGTGGACAGGACGTAGCCGACAACACCCATGATCGCAGCCGCCGTAAGGCCGCCGATAGAGGCGAAGCGCTGATTGCGACCGAGCCGTTCGGCGAGCGCCTCGTGCCCGACGAGCCCCAGGCTGATAGCGGCGACCCCCGGCCCGATGACGCTTCCCGTTGTGCCCAGGATGACCGCCGCGGCGAAGACAGACGCGAAATCCGGCCACAGCCGGTAAGTCAACACCACCAATATGACAGCGGTAGTTGCCGTTCCTACCAGCGCCCGCTTTGATTTGACCCTGTCGATGAGTTCGCCGGCGGGAACCTGGGTTAATAAGCCAGCGAGGCCGCTTGCAGTCAGGACAAGTCCAATGTCTTCGGGCGCCCACCCACGATCCGCCAGATAGACCGTAACAAATGGTCCAAAGCCGGTCATCAGGGCCGCCAGACAGAAGTTCAGCCAATCGAGCGCCTGCCGGCTTTCGGTGGGCAGCAGAGCGTCTCGACGGTTGGGCGATCTGATGACCATCACATGGCCTGCCGTCCGTTATGAATCTCAGCAGTTCCTACAGCCGGGAATCGATATTGACACGATCTTTCCGTGGCGATGCGGGCGGCGGGCGCGCATCTCGTGGGCAAGCGGAGCGAGCCTTAGCGGGCCGGCACGTTCGCGAAGAGCCCGCCGAGGCCTTCGGCCATTGTCGGGTGGGCGAGGATCGCGTCGCGCAGGCCAGTATAGGGCATGCCGGCCAGCATCGCGGTCTGCACGACGGCCATGACCTCGCCGGCGTCAGCGCCGAACATCGTGAAACCAAGAATGCGATCGCCGTCGGCCTCGACCAGCGCCTTCATAAAGCCGCGCGTCTCCGAGGTTGTCCGTGATCGCAATACGGCGAGGATCGGTAGTTTCGCGACACGGACCACAATGCCCTGGCGCTGGGCATCGGCTCCGCTCAAGCCGACCCGCGCCAGCGGAGGGTCAGTGAACATGCAGTAGGGGACGAGCCGGTTGCGCGTGGTTCGATCGCCCCCAGCCAGATTGTCCCAGATGATACGGAAATCGTTCTCTGACACATGCGTGAATTGTGGGCTGCCCGCGCACTCGCCAATCGCCCAGACATCCGGCGCGCTCGTCTCGAGCCGGTCATTGACCGCGATATAGCCATGGGCATCGAGCGCGACACCGGCCAGCTCCAGGCCAATCCCGGCGGTATTGGGGGTGCGTCCGGCTGCCACCAGGATATCGCTGGCTTCGATGGTCTGCTCGCCCAGCGGCGCGTGCAGCTGGAGGCTGACAGCTTGCCCGGACCGGCCGTGGACACCGAGAAGCTTGGCGCCGAGATGTACCGCGATGCCTTCGTCGCGCAACATCTCCAGCAGCGCGGCTGCGACATCGGGATCTTCCCGGCTGGCGAGCTGTGGTCCCGTCTCGATGATCGTCACGTGGCTGCCAAACCGGCGATAGGCTTGCGCCAGTTCCAATCCGACATAGCCGCCGCCGATGACGACCAGGTGGTCGGGCAGCCGATCGAGCTCGAGCGCCTCGACATTGGTGAGCGGCTTTGCTGCGGCTAGGCCTGGAACATCCGGGATCGTGGCACGCGTCCCGATATTGATGGCCACCCGATCGCCGGTGAGCACGCGCGTGCCGCCGTCGTTCAAGCTCACCTCGATGGTCTTGGGTGCAGTGAACCGACCCGTGCCCATGATCAGCTCGGCGCCGCTGGCTTTGTATTGGTCGAGATGCAAGGCGATCAGGCCGTCGACCATGTCGCGCTTGCGCGCCAGCACTTTCTTCATGTCGGTGGCGACGGGACCCGTCACCATACCAAACCGATGCGCGTGGTGAACCAGATCGGCGACTTTTGCGCTCCAGATCTCGTTCTTGCTCGGTAGGCAGTTGGTGTTCGGGCACGACCCGCCGATCAATTTGCGCTCGACGACAGCGGTGCGACGCCCCGACTTGGCCGTCTGCCAAGCCAATAACTTGCCGCCCGCTCCGCTGCCGAGGACGAGCATTTCATAGCGGTCCGATTGGGACATCATCACCTCCCTGGGATGGCTCTTCAGCCGCTAGGGGCGCTAACCCCAAAGCTTACTGCAAGCCCACTCGTGGGCTCCTTCACATCAGACTGACGGCTTTCCGGATGACCGTCGTTTAGATCGCACCAGGACGTAGCGTCTCGCCGCCGATCTAATCATCTTTCTAGAGGCGGGTGGTGTTAAATCCGGTAAATCCTAATCCCGAGGAGATAGAACATAATCCTAATCCCAAGGAGATAGAACATCATGCATTATGAGCGAACCGTGGCACCAGACAGCACGGCGGTGCGGGTCAGCGCGGGGCGGGCTTAGTCGAGATCGCCGGGGGGTTCATCCCTCCGGCACTCCGGCCTTACGCAGACCGGCGAGATAGGTAGTTTCGAACCACCACCGGACCTTGGGCACTCCGAGATAGCCGATGACGGCCTTCAACCGGCGGATGCTCGAATAGCGATCGTCAGGGGCCAGCTCGCGGGTTCTGGCGATTTCGGCGGCGGCGCGGTCGGTCTCGCCTTCGAGGGCATAGGCGGAGGCGAGGTGGGCGTGAATATTGGGTGATCTCGGACTGACGTTTTGTGCTTTTTCAAGCCAGACGATCGCCTCCTCGATCCGTGACTGCAAGAGATGCATCAGCCCAATCCGGTCATGCCAATGACCGATATTGGGATCGCGGGGGCTCAGCCGAAAGATGTGCTCGAGAGTCGGGGGGATTTGCTCTACCGCCCCGGTGTAGAGGTCGCACCAGGTGAGAGCAGCTAACGCGTTCACGGAATTGCGGTTAAGGGCGATCATGGCCTCGTATTCGGAACTTGCCTCCTCGGGTCGGCCCCGCCAACGCAGTATCTGGCCTCTAGCGAAATGGGCTTGCTGCAGACTGGGTGATGCGGCCAGGGCTCGCTTGATCAGCTTACCTGCGCGCGCAAGATCGCTAGCCGCCGAACCCGTCATATTCACGATCACGCGGTCCGCGAGCGCCGTCGCCAACCAACTCTGTGCGACAGCGGAACCCGGCTCGAGCGTCAATGCGCGTTCGAAATGGGCGATTGCTTCTGCATAATTCTCGCGCGCGGGCAGCTTGGACAAGGCAGCGCGCCCCCGAAAAATATAGTCCGTAGCGTCCGGATGATCGGCTTGACGGGTGGCGTCCGCCTTAACCAACTCAGCGCTCACCGCGACTGCGACCCGGCCCGTGATCTCGTCTTGCAGGGCGAACGTGTCGCTCCTGTCTCCATCGAATCGCTCGGCCCACAGATGCCCGTCGGTCTCGGCATCGATAAGCTCGGTCGTTACGCGGATTTGCTCGCCCGATCGACGGACGCTTCCGTCGAGAATGTAACGCACACCCAGTTCGCGGCCGATCTGCTTCGTATCGGTCGATCTGCCGCGATAGGTCAATGCGGTATTACGAGAGATTACGAACATGTCCGGGATCCGTGACAAGTCCGTCGTCAGATCATCGGTGATCCCGTCTGCGAAATATTGTTGCTCCCGGTTGTGGCTTAGACCGCTGAACGGCAGGACCACGATTGACAGGCGCGGCATCGCATTGGGTAGCGAGATTAGCCGCCCAGGCGGCTCACTTCTGATGCAAGGGCCGGTCAGGCGAGTGGGGGCGGCACCCGGCCTTACGTTGGCACAGCCACCCTGTATTGACGGAAGTACAGACGAACCTTGAGGCTCGAGCCGCGTCACCGGCGCGATAAAACGATACCCGCGCCTGGCAACGGTTTGGATGAAGCTGTCTCCTGTCCCACCTGAGTCGAGGATACGGCGAAGCGTTGCGATCTGTACCGTTAAATTCGCCGCTTCGACGATGGCTCCCTGCCAGACCGTTTCTATGATCTCTGCTTTGTGGACCAATCTGTTCTGGTGCTCGACCAACAGGCCGAGCAAGGCGCTGGCGCGTGAGCCAATCGCTACAGGTGTGCCAGTACCGGCGTTGTCCATCCTCGACAATTCGCCGCGACCACGATCGAAGCGAAAACCTTTGAACAGAAAAACGCCGGGCGAACTCGCCCCCCTCTGATTCACGCATTGCTCCGGAAATTGTAACTCGAATGTAACACGCCTTAACGGAGAGTAATCTCCACTGCGGTCGAGCGCCAAGCCAATTTTGGAATTTTATTGGAAATTTTTTAGTTTGGCTTTGTTGCACCTCTCGGACAGCCGTCGTATTAGGTCGTGCTCGGTAAGCTGCTGTGGAGAACCGGCAATCATACCATAACTCTCTAAGTCGCGCAGACCAACGGTAGTTCGAACGTCTACAACTCTCGGAATATAAATCGCCAAAGATATGACATTAACCCTGACCAGACAGCCAATAAAAGAGGGATGGAAACGCGAACATTACATAAGTTAATTTGGTCTAGCTGCACCGTACTCTCGATTCTTTCGAGTGCCGCGTTCGCTCAGGGCAATTGGCCAATGTTCGGCCAAAACCAACAGAACACAGCGAGCAATGACGCAGATAACAAAATCTCGACTTCGAACGTCGCGACGCTCGCCCCGAAGTGGGTTGCCACTACTGGCGGTGACGTATCGGCTCGTCCCGCCGTAGTCGGCGGGGTTGTTTTTTTCCCAGACTGGGGCGGAAATTTATGGGCTCTGGACGGCGGTCGCGGCACCACGATCTGGCAGCACCAGCTTTCGGATTATGGACTTCCCGCCGGGACTGTGTCTCGGACCAGCCCAGCGGTCCAAGGTAACACCGTTTACATAGGAACGCAGCAAGGCGCCTATCTCCTCGCCATCGATGCGAACACTGGCGTCCTCCGTTGGAAGACGCCGCTCGACACTCATCCACTCGCCATCGTGACGTCCTCTTCTGCGATCTTCGCGAATGTCTTGTACACCGGTGTGGCCTCCACCGAAGAGGGGGTGGCAGCGGATCCCAGCTATCCTTGCTGCTCGTTTCGCGGCAGCGCCGTCGCGGTAAACGCGCAGACCGGCGCCATCCTTTGGAAGACCTACATGGCACCGCAGGGATATACCGGGGCAAGTGTCTGGGGCAGCAATCCGGTCGTCGACTCGCAACGTAAGACAGTATTCGTCGGCACCGGCAATAATTACAGCACTTCGACAGATCCGGCCTATGCCAACTGCATCTTGGCAGGCGGGACCCGCAAGGCCTGCCTTTCGCCCGACGATCATGTGGATTCGATCGTCGCCCTGGATATGAATTCGGGAAAGATCAAGTGGTCGCAGCGGTTGGCAGACAGTGACGATTGGAACGTTGCATGTATCTTCGCCGGGCCAAATTGTCCAACGGGGTCAGGGCCGGATTACGATTTTGGCTCCGCACCCAATGAGTTTTCTGCCCGTCTCCCAGGGACGCATGGAAACCAGGACATCATCGGAGCCGGACAGAAGAGCGGCGTCTACTCGGCTTTCGATCCTGACACCGGCAGTTTTGTGTGGGGCACCCAGGTCGGACCCGGCTCGTCATTAGGCGGAATCGAGTGGGGCTCAGCGACCGATGGAGATCGAATCTATGTCGCCATTGCCAATCTTTACGGCATTCCGTACGGACCCGGCAACAGCATCACAGCGGGTTCGTGGAGCGCTCTCGATCCAGCCACGGGGCAGATCCTGTGGCAGACCCCCGACCCAAACGGCGCGATCGACATTGGGCCGATGACGGTGGCGAACGGCATCGTCTACGCCCCCTCGATGGGCGCCGCTACCGCCACCACCCCCAACATGTTCGCTCTCGATGCGAAGACCGGCAAGGTATTGTGGAGCTACCCATCGGGCGGGTCAGTGAACGCCGGAGCGGTCGTTATTAACGGGATGGTGTATTGGGGCTCCGGCTACGCGCACTTACCGGTCCAGGGATTCGTGGGCAACAACAAGTTCTACGCCTTCTCGGTCGGCGGTAAGTAGGACCAGACACTAGACGCGAACTCCCGGGTCGGCACGAGAGATCGGCCCGACCCGGGCCCTCCTGCCAGGAGGCGCCCATACTCGGCGGAGTCGGCGAATTTAGATGGGAATAGCCAAGAGCGTGTCGATCTGGCGGCTATCGAGAAGAACCGTCTTGCGGGCGAACTTCCAGAGGCTGTCCTGGCACTTGACCTGGTCGAGATAGTGACCGGCGGCAAAAATCGTCATGTCGCCTTCCTGCATTGTGCGCACGACAAGGAAATTCGCCATCAGATCGAGTGTATCCTCGTGGTCTTCGACGATCTTGATCGAGGAGACGAGGTGCCGGTAGCGCTGTGGCTCGTAGATGTTGGCCTCCCGCAGGGCGCTGACCCGGTCTTTCAGCATATCGCGCGAGGTCGCATGGATCAGGCCGAGCGGCATGCCGGCCTCGTAATTCTCGGCCGAGGTGATCCGGTAAAAGCAGTCCGGGGTGAAGAAGTCGGGCCAGCGCTCGAGCTCGTCGGCATCGAGGCAGTGGACATAATCGGTGTAGAGCCCTTCCAGCTCAAACCGGCGGACCGCCGCCTCGAGACTCATCATTTCAGAGCCCCATCATCTGCCGATAGGCGTTCCAGAAGCCGCGGACCGACGCCTCGCTGGTCCTGGTGTCCGCCGAAACGTGGTCGAACCCGCCCATTTCGAGGATCGAGCAGTCTTCCTCGGAGCCATGAATGGCGCGTTGGATGAAATTTCCGACCGCGCCATCCTCCATCGACACATAGCCGGCCGGTCCGACGAGATTGCCCTGCGCGAGGCGCAGCGCGGTCATCTCGGCATCGTCTTCCTCAAAGCCGATATAGGTCCACAGGAGCTCGGTCTTGTCCGGCCCCTTTGGGACGACGAGGCGCAGCGCCAGCGAGTTGTGGATTTGCTGCAAAACGAAATTCGGGAAGACGGCAAGGATCTGAGTGGTGATCCCGTCGCCGAATTCGTCCTTGAACTCGAGCATGCCGGGATCCGCCAGCTGGAAGTTGCCGCGCTGTGACGGGATGCCCGCATAGAGTTTGTCGGCGCCCGCGTGATCGGTCTTGTTGCGGGCATAAGTCGCGTGATTGCCGCCGCCTTCCCCGATATGGACCCCTCCCTCGGAGGTCAGGCGCGAGATGCGGAAGGTCGTGAAGAAGGTATGCAATAGGCTGGCGTGATAGGTGTCCTTGACGTTCTCGTAATAGAGCTTCCAGTTGTTGTGCAGGATCTGTGAGGTCGTGCCCAAGACCTTTGGCGTGCCGTGCATTACCCGGTGAATCTTCGACCCGATCAGATTTCCGATGTAACTGCCGAGCGGCGGAGCCTCCGGCGACAACGTCCCGAAGACGAGCTCTCCAAACTGATCGACCCGCAGTTTCCTCAGCCCATGATCCTCGATCCGAAAGCTCGCCGGCATCCCACCGCGCCCGGCGACGCCGCGGCGAAAGGCGACACTTTCGAGGTTGCCAGCGAGATCATAGCGCCAGGCGTGATAGACACATGTCAGGTTCTCGGCATGCCCGCGCCGCTTCAGGCAGACGAGATTGCCGCGATGGGCGCAGCGGTTGACCATTGCGTGGATCTGGCCGTCCTGGCCTCGCGTGACGACGACCGGAGTCTCGCCGAGGAAAGTTGTCAGGTAGTCACCCGCCTTCGGCAACTCGCCTGCGAGGGTGAGAAACTGCCAGGTCGGCCCGAGGAAAATCCGGGCAAGCTCTTCACCGTAAATGTCGGGATCCGAAAATACCCGGTACGGAACGCGCGCATTACCTTCGGCCGGCCATTCGAGGGCGGGGTATTCGGTCTGTTGCTGCATCGGTATTCCCTTTTGCTGAAGAAGGGTCGTGCTAGTAGTCGGAACGAAGACGGTGACTCCCGCTATTGAGCCTCACGTCGAGATTGCTTCGTCGCTGCGCTCCTCGCAATGACGGCCATTGCGGATGTCATTGCGAGCGAAGCGAAGCAATCTCGGCGATTGCGGGCCCGATGCCAACTGTCGGCTTCGTACCCTCTGCGCCCCTGGGGTGCACAGGGACCGCGGGCTCAGTGAAACGGTCGCCTCAGCCGCCATAAAAGACGTTGTCGCCGAGATCTTTCATCTCGAGGATTGCAACGTCCGGCCGCCCGGTGATCGGTTTGGGCAGATGGGCCTCGACGACTTCGCCGACGACGATGTGATGATCGCCCTGCTCGACGATGCTGGTGACACGGCATTCGACGGCAGCGAGTGCCGCATCGAGGATCGGGGCTCCGGTCGTGCCCTTGTGAACAGCCTGGCCGCTCAGCTTGCCGCCCTCGAGGGTGGTCGGCTTGAAGAAGGTGAAGGCGGCTCCCTTCTGGTCCTTGCCGAGCATGTTCAGGGCAAACGCCTTGGTGTTCTTGACGATTTGATAGGCGCCGGAATCGGTCTTTACTCCGACCACCACCAGGGGCGGCGCAAAGGCGGTCTGCGTTACCCAATTGACCGTGGCGGCAGCGACATTGCCTTTCCCGTCATCGGCGGTCAGCACATAGATCCCATAAGGGATCATGCGCAGCGCGGTCTTCTTGGCATCTTGGTCCATCTCGGTTCTCCTCCTGAAGTGTTCGCCCCGGGGAGATCATGGAACGCCGGCGCTTAGCCGGCAAGCGGGTCCCGAATGCCGTCTCTTCACACTCGCCGCACCCCATAGAACTGAGGCCAGCCATCGCGTACATCCTGCAAAGACGAACGGAAAGCGGCCGGCTGGTCATACATGCCGAGCGGCACATACAGCGGGTTCTGCCAGAATTCCTCCTGCATCTCGCCGCAGATCTTCTGCTGCGCCTCGAGGTCGGGCGCATCGAACCAAGCCGTCCGCAGCGCCTCCATCTTTGGGTCGCTGGGCCAGCCGAACCAGGCATCGGCGCCGCTCGCGCGGATCGCAATGTCGGGGCCCGGCGAGATGTTCCCCATCCCGCCGAGATAAGTATAGAAGATGCTCCAGCCGCCCTTGTCGACCGGCTCGCGGCTGGCTCGCCGCGCTACGACGCTGCCCCATTCCATGGTCTGCAGATCGATGTTCATGCCGATGCGCTGCAGCACGTCGGTCGCGACCTGCGCCTCGGCAAAGATCGTCGGAATGGTCGAAGCGGCGAGAACGACGACGCGCTCGCCCTTGTATCCCGCGCTGACCAGATCCTTCTTGATCTTGTCGAGGTCCTTGGGCCCGCGCGTGATCTCGACGCCGACGGTGCTCGCCATCGGCGTCCCCGGCACAAAGAGCCCGACATCGGTCTTGATCAGGCTCGGCTCGGCTCCGGCGACCGCGGTCATCACTTCCTTCTGGTCCATTGCCGACAACACGACGCGGCGGATTGCTGCGTTGTCGAAAGGCGGGAACAGGTGGTTGAACCGCAGGCAACCGATCTCGCCGGTGCGGTCCTTGACCGTTATCACCAAATCCTTGTTGCGTTTGAGCTGCGGGACGAGATCGATCGTCGGGTTCTCCCACCAATCGACCTCACCCTGCATCAGCGCTGCCGAGGCCGTCGATGGATCCTGCACAAAGTTCCAGATGACGCGGTCGACATAGACCACCTTGGGACCGGCGCTGAAGCTGGGTTTGCCGCTTGTGCGCGGGATGTAATCGGCGTTCTTGTCGAAAACGATCCGCTGACCAGGGATGCGTTCGGCCGCAACGAATTTGAACGGCCCGGAGCCCATCGCTTCCTTGACCTGCTCGAAGGCGTCGGTCTTGGCGAGCCGTTCGGGCATGATCGAGCAATAGGGCTCCGCCAGGGCCTCCGGGAGCAGGGGAAACGGCCGTTTCAAGCGAAAGCGGATGGTGTTGTCGGAAGCTGCGGTGAGCTCGTCCGTGCGGGCCATCAGTGCTTGGCCCAGTGGGTAGCGTTTAGCCCAACGGGTTATCGTCGCGATGCAGTCGCGCGCGAGAACCGGGGCGCCGTCGTGAAACTTCAGCCCGTCCCGTAGTGACAGGTCCCACTGCTTGCCGTCGTTTTCGATTGTGTGGCCCTCGACCATTTGCGGTTGGGCTTTGAACTCGGCGTCGTAACCGTAAAGCGTATCGTAGACCGCCAGCGAAAAATTGCGGGTGACGTCGGCGGTCGTCCACACCGGGTCGAGCGAGGCAAGATCGGCGTGCGGCACAAAGGTGATCGTCTTCTGAGCCTCCGCCCGCAGGATGCGCGGGGCGGCAAGCACGGTTGCTCCGGCGAGGGTCGATTTCAGAAAATCCCGTCGCTTCATGTCTGGATCTTTCGCTCGCGCCTGATAGCATTCTCGTGCTCGAAATCTTAATCACCGTTACCGATTTCCCGTTAAACCTATTTTTCGACGCCTTGACAGCCTCACCGAAAGCCGTCCGTGATGCGGCCGATGGCGAGGGCGGAGGGCCAGCATGAAATTCGGCAATTTTCTGTTTCCGGACAGCCGCGACCCCGAGCGGGACGGCGCTGTCATCCACGAGACATTGAGTGAAGCCTGGCTGTCCGACGAGCTCGGCGTCGATGTGATTTGGCTCGCCGAGCACCATTTCGACGGGATCTGCGCCTATGTCGACCCGATCACTTTCGCCGGTGCGCTCGCTACCTCGACCCGGCGCAGCAAGATCGGGTTTGCCGTCGTGCAGACCGCGCTGCATCATCCGATCCGCCTCGCCGAGCAGCTGGCGGTTCTCGACAATATCACGAAGGGGCGTCTCATCGTCGGTCTCGGCCGCGGCTCCTCATACAATATTTACGACCACCAGGGCTTCGGCATAGATCACCGTGAGGCGCAAGAGCGCTTGGATGAGAGCGAAAGGATCCTGGTCGAGGCGTGGACCCGTGGTGGATTCACTCACCGCGGCAAGTATTGGAGCCTCGATGTCCCGGTGCTGCGGCCGCGGCCTTATACAAAGCCGCACCCGCTTATCATCCGTGCCGCTTCGGGCGAGGCCTCGATGCTCGAGCTGGCGCGGCAAGGCCGTCCCTTCCTGATGAACGTCCAGTCAATGACTGTAACCCGCGCGCGCATGGAACTCTATCGCAAAGCAATGCGCGAAGCTGGCTACGGCGACGACAGGATCGGCGAGAACCTCAGTAATTGCTGGGTGTGGCGCAATGTCTTTGTCGCCGAGACCGATGCCGAAGCGGAACGCGCCGGAGTCCCTGCATTCCAGGCGATGGTGGAATCCCGGGCGGCCCTGCGCAACCGGATTTATCGGGAGACCGGCATGCGGATCGCGGTGCCTGAGAGCGATCTGCCGTCCGCCCGTGCGAGCGTCGAACACGGCTTTATTCACGGGTCTCCGACGCGGGTGGCCGAGGCGATCGCCGAAATCGACGAACTGGGTGTCGGCGGCGTGATCGCGAGCTTCCGCCTCGGCCCGCTGCCGCACGAGGCGGCGACGAACAGTCTCAGACTGTTTATGCAAAAGGTGGCGCCGGAATTCCGTGGCGAGCGATAGCCGCTGCGCCGAGAGTTCTTCGCTAGAGGCATATTTCTCGTCGTCCCGGCGAAAGCCGGGACCCAGCGCCGAATGGACACCGGCCTTCGCCAGTGTCAGAGAAAAGCAACGATGTTTGAAGCGATGCAGCGACGCGATGGAGTTCACGTGCCATGACCACAACCGTCATCAGGAACGCCGATTGGGTCATTGCCTGGGACGAGGCAGCGGAGCGGCACGTCTATCGCCGCGGGGTCGATGTCGTGTTCGCCGACGATAGGATCACCTTCGTTGGGCGAGATTGGCCGGGGGCGGCGGCTGACCGAGTGATCGACGGTAAGGATCGGCTGGTATTGCCCGGACTGATCGACATTCATTCGCACCCCGAGCATGAGCCTCTCTACCGTGGAATTCGCGAAGAGCACGGGGTGCGCAACATGCACATGACCGGGCTCTACGAACGCTCGCAGGCGTTTTCGGCGCCGGACGACGAGGCGCGCGCGGCGAGCGCCGAGTTTGCCTATTGCGAGCTGCTGCTGAGCGGCGTCACGTCGCTCGTCGACATCTCACCGCCCTGGGAGGGCTGGGTCGAGCTCTTTGCCAAAAGCGGATTGCGCGGCTTTCTCGCGCCTGGCTATGCCTCGGCGCGCTGGTATCTCGAAAATGATTTCGAGTTGAAATTCGCCTGGGACGAAGCGCGTGGCCGCGACGGCTTCGCCGCAGCGCTGGCGCTGATCGACGAGGCGGCGCGGCATCCGAGCGCGCGTCTGTCCGGCGTCGTCTCCCCGATGCAAATCGAAAATTGTACTGCCGAGCTACTGCGTGACAGCCGCGAGGCGGCGCGTCAGCGCGGCATTCCCTTCACAGTGCATATTGCCCAGAGCGTCAACGAAGTGCAGGAAATGATCCGGCGACACGGCAAGACACCAGTCCAATGGGCGCGCGAGATCGGCATACTGGGCCCGGACACCATTCTCGGCCACGCGCTTTTCCTCGATACCCATTCCTGGATCCGGTGGTGGACCAAGACCGACCTCGCGCTGATCGCCGACAGCGGCTCTTCGGTTGCGCATTGCCCGACGCCATTCGCCCGCTATGGCCAGATTTTGGAAAATTTCGGCGATTATCTGCGCGCCGGGGTCAATATGGGACTAGGAACCGACACGACTCCGCATAATCTGGTCGAGGAGATGCGCAAGGCGGCAGTGCTCGCTCGCATAGCGGCGCGGGATATCAAGGCGGTCACGACATCAGATCTCTTGCGCGCCGCGACAGTCGGTGGTGCCAAGGCATTGATGCGGGATGATCTCGGTCGGATCGCGCCAAATAAAAAGGCAGACCTCGTTCTTGTCGATCTGACGGTGCCGCAGATGAGGCCGGCCCGCGACCCGCTGCGCTCGTTTGTCTATCACGCGGGTGATCGCGCCGTGCGCGACGTCTATGTCGACGGGCAGCAAGTCGTGGCTGACGGCAAAGTACTGACGCTCGATCAGAATAACGCCGCTGACCGCCTCGCCGTTGCGCAGCGCCGCATGATGGAAAGGGTGCCGGGGCGGGATTATCGCGGCCGCAGTGCCGAAGAAATATCGCCTCTCAGCTTGCCGATAGCTGACTAGAGACCCTTGCCCACTAGGCCTTGGCGCGGCGGGTTCTGCCGCGCGGGCGGCTGCGTTTGCGACCGAGCCCAAGCTCTTTCGCCATCGTCGACCGCTGTTCGGAGTAGGCGGGGGCAGTGAGCGGATGATCGCGGGGCAATTCCCACCGTCGCAAATATTCGGCGATCTCCAGTCCGTGTCGCGTGCCGAGATGTCTTCGCAAGGTTTTCCCGGTGAAGCCGCATTCAAGGCATACGACGCGGTCGCGCTGCACCGAGCGTCTGATCGGCACTGCCGGGGTTCGTGGCACCGGCGGCGCCACCGGTTTTCCGAGATCGCGAAGCGCCTGTTGCACCGAGGCAATCAGCGCCGGCAGCTGATCCGGTGTCAGCGTATGATTGCCGACATAACTCGCAATGATCTTGGTTACCGGCCGCAGATCGATGTTCTTTGGCTCACTTTCAGCGTCCATGACTGCTTCTCTTTTTGCCGCTTACTGCCTGTCTTTCCTTCCATACAGCAAACCGGAAGCGAGTGAAACAAATTTTACTGCCCGACTCGTGGACGGCAAGTTTCGGTCACCAGCACAAATCATCGCTCGAAGCGAACGGCAGCAAGTGCCGATGATCACTGCTTTCCGAATATCGATCGATCGGGCATGATCGCCTGTCGCAATCAATGATCAGAGGGGATCATGCAGCTGTTTGATTTGTCCGGGAAAGTCGCGATCGTGACGGGATCGAGCCGCGGCATCGGCCGGGCGATTGCCGAGGCGTTTGCCGAAGCCGGCGCGCGGGTTGTGATCTCGGCCCGAAACCTCGCGCCTTGCGAGGAAGTGGCGGCGGCGATCCGCGAGAAGGGCGGCGAGGCGATGGCGGTGACGGCGCGTATTTCCGACAAGGCGCAGCTCGAGAACCTGGTCACCAAGACCCGCGAGACGTGGGGCCCCATCGACATCCTCGTCTGCAATGCGGCGATCAACCCGCATTACGGTTCGCTCGAAAAGCTGACCGACGAAGTATTCGAACGAATGATGGTCAATAACGTATTGAGCAACCTGTGGCTGTCGCGCATGGTGGCCCCCGAAATGCGCGAGCGGCGCGACGGCTCGATCATCTACATCATTTCTGTGGCGGCGGTGCGGGCGACCACGGTCCTCGGGATGTATGGCGTGACCAAAGCAGCCGATTATGCGCTCTGCCGCAACCTCGCCGCCGAATGGGGCCACGACAACGTGCGGGTCAATTGCATCGCCCCGGGTCTCGTCAAAACCGAGTTCGCTCGCGTGCTCTACGAGGATCCGCAGCGCCGCGCCGCCCGCGAGGCCGCAACGCCACTGCGGCGTCTCGGCGAGCCCGAAGACATCGCCGGCGTCGCGCTGATGCTCGCGTCGCGCGCCGGCGCCTTCATCACCGGCCAAACCATCATCGTTGACGGCGGCACGACCATCGCGCCGTGACGCTTGCCCCAGCCGTATTGACGCGGGAAGATGGGCCGACAAAAGGGGGGACGCGGGATGTATCGGATAGCTCTGATCATTGGATTTATCGGCTTCATCGCTGCGCCGGCGCTGGCTCAGGACAAGGCAACAATCGAAAAGCTCAACGATGCCTGGACGGCGGCTTTCAACAAAGGCGACGCCGCGGCAGTCGCGGCAATGTATACAGAGGACGCCTATGTGCTTCCGCCGGGCGCCGACATGGTCAAGGGGCGCTCCGCAATCGAAGCCTTTTGGCGGCAAGCGGCGCAGCAGATGGGGGACGCGAAGCTGACGACGCTCGACGTGCTGCCGCTAAGCCGCACAGCGGCGCGCGAAATCGGCACCGTCACCCTCAAAACAAAAAGCCAGCCTGCGCAAGAAATCACCGGCAAATACGCCGTCCTCTGGCGTAAAGTCGGCGACAAGTGGAAGCTCGCGACCGACATTTGGAACACGAACAAGTGAGATCGAAATTTCCGGCACCGCGTAGCTAAGCTGTGTATTCATTAATCTAGAACGCGGGCGTCGGACGTCCCGTGACGCCCCAGGAGCGGCAGTGAAGCGGACATTGCGAGATATCGCATGAGTGCCACGAGCTGACGTTGACGGGACCTTCCAAACTGCCGTAATCAACTAAAGTAGTTGCAAGTCGTCGCTCAAGGTGACGGCAGGGTCGTAATACTTGGTGGTACTGCGGCTTACGATAGATTCGATGATGGCGTTGGTCATGGTGTTCCGTTGGTCGTGGTGATTCCTGTGGGTGAAGGGATAGGTTGAGGTACAAGAGTGTTTTCGCTCTCTTTGCTGGAAATGCTGCAGGGATGGAGCCCGTTCGACATCTAATGCCAGGGGCCATGGGTAGTTTCCCAGGTTGCCCCGGCGGGTCTGATAGGACGCAGCCGGCCGA
>Ga0306926_10000199_pt1 | contig 50893 bp, 68 predicted proteins | sample flu12Cox44000178_FD_203759 | JGI IMG/M metagenome (GOLD analysis project Ga0306926, IMG submission 203759) | Lab enrichment of tropical soil microbial communities from Luquillo Experimental Forest, Puerto Rico - flux8day.12C.oxic.44.000.178 (v2)... | ecosystem: Environmental > Terrestrial >... | reverse complement strand
CCTTCTCCGAACCGCTGGCTCTCCGGGAGGAACCTTGCATTCAGCACATGCAGCTTCTTCCCTTCCTCCTTCATCGCCCGCCAGATCCGCTTAAAAATCGAGCGGTAGATCTGCATCCCATTCTCTACCATCCCTTGGTAGGTGGAGGCAGGAGTATTCTGTCCAGGATTCTCACCCACCAAGGTCTCAGTGGCACCAGCCAGACGATCTGCATACTGGATAACCAGGCTGAGAACCTGAAACAGCACATTAGATATTGGTATTTCAGGCCACGATACAAGTGCCTTACGTATGTCATCGGAGGTCCCCTTGATGATCTTGTACTCCCCAGGAGTACGTGTGTAGACCCCCGCTTTCATCTTCGCGCCGGTCGCGGCGAACCCGCCCCCCAGCATGTTCGAGGTGCCGGCATCGAAGATCTGATTTATTGCTGTATCCACTGTGTCGTTCAACGGTCCCAGAAGGACACCGAACCCTATATCGTACACCCCTCCATCCGGCGCCGGGATGAAGCCATATTTGGTGTAAGACTCGAAGGGGCGAATTGTAATTATCTCCCCTCTGTCATTCGTCTCCACGTCCTCCATCCGGTACACTCTCGCCACGATTCGCAGGATCGCTCGCGAAGCGCTCTCCTGCAGAACGATATAGGGCTCGGCGTACCCGTCTCCATCCAGGTCTAAGTTGCGATGCTGTTCCAGGCAAGTAAAAGGAGTATCTTGATCTCCCTGGGGAGCATCCAGACCAACCCGCTTGTCATGCTCAGTATTGTTAAGAGACTCCACGATTCCAATGCGAGCATTCTCATTGAACCAACCCTCCTCCGTCACATCTCTATAGATCCCCCTTTTGCAGCGTTCCCAGATTTCATTCCTGTATATCTTTATGACTTCCGTCTTGCGCGCGCAGCTTTCAACGCTGCGTGCAGAATAATCCAGTACGAGATCGCGAGCCGGGACCAGCGTGGAGGTGTTGTGCTGCTCCGCCGGCGAGAACCGGGTTTTGATGAAAGCAGTTCCCACAATCGAAACATTGATGAAGAGCCGATCATGTTGCTCCTCCCACGCTTGGTCTTCCTCCAGACATTGCCAGCTCATGTGCTTGCCGATTAGCTGCGCCATCTGCAACAGCTTGGGGTCAGTCGCCCCCACCGCCCGATACTTGTAGATCTCCGTCCCCCTGATGAGGTTCGCGTAGCTGCGAGTGGAGAACTGGAGCGCCGCGATGCTTACCAGGGGGAAGATGATATTGCTGCAATTCGGCCAGGGGAAGTTCTTAGCCTGCTGCACCTGCATCGCCAGGTCCATCGCGGCGCTGTTCCTCCTCTCCCACTCCCGCCGGCTGGCCACATCCTTGGTGAATCCCTCCCAGACCCACATGCTGATCTTCCCCAGATCCTCCGGACTGAGCTTCCCACAGAGATTGGGATCGTCGATCAGCGCCTGATCGAACTTCAGCCTTGCTTCTAATTCAACCATCTTCAGTACCCGGTGTGCTGATTCCGTCCTCCGGAACCTCGAGCAGCGTTAGCCATCTCTCTCCATTCCAGAATCTCGTCGGAGACGAGGTCATCGAGTTCGACGTCGTAGAACTCCTCAAATCCCCTGCAGAGCAGGGAGTCCGCATCGAACTGGTCATCCAGCGTAGCTTCTGTGACGCCAGTAAATCTGAGGATTTCGTTCTCCCACTGGGCGTACCAGGATGATTCCTTCTCAACCTTAAATCCCCCTGCGCGGGTTCTCTTTTGAAAGCTCCGCCCTCTCGCGGCCTTATCTTGGGTCGAAGGGATCGGCTTGAAGTTAATCCAGACATCTCTCTTCCTCATCTCCGCTTTGAGCATGGGCCACAAGGTCTTCCATATTACGCCATCTTCGACCCAGAATACTTCCGGCTTCCACCTCAGTTGGACACTGAACAGCTCCTCTATCAGCTGCAGGGCATCCCACCTTCCCACTCGGTTATCCACCTTATGCAGGAGATTATCCATATCCTTGCCGCCGACTGTGAGGGCGCTGCGGTTAGCTTTATCCTGCGTAGAGACGGCAAAGTCGGCAGCGGCACAATACTTCTTAAGCTTCGCCCTATCCTTATCATCCATTCCAAGCAGATCCTCCCTCCTAATATAGCATTCGTCCGAATCAAAGGGATCATTCAGGTACTCCCCCGAGTATCCAGAGGAGTCCATCCGGTCAATGAATTCCTGCCTGATCGCTCTAAGGCGCGTTTCAGGGAACTTCTCTTCCCAAAGAATGTCCTCGAACTCATCGAAGCTGCGGTGCGCCTTATATAGCTTTCCCTTCCACTGCTTGATGAGGTTGGCCAGGAGAGAGTCCTCATGCAGGATAGTTCCGTGGACTCGTATTCTCCCTCCATCTCTGAGGGCCTGCTTCGCAGCCCGGAAAAACCAATGGGAGAACTTTCTCCTTCGATCCTTCGACTCCACTTGCTCATCATCTTCGAGATCATCACAGACAATAAGGCCTGGGCGCTTTCCCCTCCACTTCCTTCCGCGAATCTTTTGCTCCGCGCCGCGTGCCAGAACCCTGAACTGGTAGCCATCAGTGCACTCCACGATGATATCGGTCTTCTGCTCTTGGATGAATCCCTGGATGCGGAAGTCCCTTCTCAGCGGCTCGTTCTCCCTCAACTCCAAGGCAATATCCCCTAGCCTCTCCACCGCCATCTCTTCCGAAGCTCCCATCACAATGATGTACTCTTCGACTCTGAAACAGACGTTGGCGAGGATGTAGTCGTCTGTGAGAGCAGTCGTCTTTGCATGATTGCGTGGTGCTGCCAGAGCACACGCCGGACGGTCTGTGCAATAGTAAGACCACGCTTCTCTGTGGAAGTCGGGGGTGGGCTGGGCTTGGTCATAGCGAGGACTCAGGTATGCTCCTGCGAAGGCTTCAATCATCTCCGGGGTGAGGGTGTTAGAGTCCATCTGGGAGTACCGCGATCAGGCTATCCAGTTCAGGGGTGCCGGTCAGACTTGCCGTCACCGTCACCTTCACTCGGTAGATGGCGCCGGCGACCCCTCCACGTAGCGTCACATAAACCACCGTCCCATTCACCAAATACCCTCCAAACATCGCCTGCGGATTCGGGTCCACTCCCGAGTACACCGTGATGGTGACTTGCGGGTTGCTGAGCACATCCCCTGCAATCGTAAAGACACTGAAGTCGAACGGCGGAGATAGTGTTTCACTTACCCTCTTCGGCCCATTCACGACTCGAGTAGAGGTGGTCAAGAGGAGCCCCGCCCTACCTGGGCTGAGGATGTTGAAGTTAGCATCGAAGCCGGTGTAGGAAAAGATGCCGGCGTCGATGATGATAGGAATAGTGTGGCCGATCGAGAAGTTGATGTCTTCGCCGGTATAGGCGAAGGTGCCAATATCTGCACTAATCCCTCGGTCGGCGGTCCCGACACCCAGCTCATAATCATAGCTCGTTGCATCCAGCAACAGGAAGTAGATGTGGGGGAAGGAGAGAAACGCGTCTTGGCCGGTGTAGGCGAACACGCCAGTGGATAGGTTCGCTCCAAGACGCTGGATCGGGGTGAATGTGCTGTCGAAGAACCATTTGTTCCAAACTATCGGCCCCAGGCTGGAGATCGAATTGCCCCGGCTGATCGGGGGCAGCAGGGCGGTCTCGTGCGCCCTGACATTCCCGTTGTAGGTCCAACCCAGGAACGCCGTCCGATCGACCTGCGCCTGGCTGTTGCCTATCCCAGCCGATTGTCCTATCCACCACTGTGTCCAGACTCGGGCGCCGGCGGGCGGCTGCGTAGACCCGCGCACGATGCGCGAGTACATCATCTGAGTTTGCCAGCCAAACCTCGGGTTGCGCAGCCATGCGCTTGTGGAGCCGCTCGGGTAGGCTTGCGCGATTCCGGACATTATCCCTGGCACTCAACATAGGTACCGTTCACAGAGCCCGCGAAATTGCCATTCAGCACCAGGAAATAGGGCACTGACCCGTTGTACAGCCGCCCGAACCCACCTGTAATTGGATCTGCTCCCGCGCCATTCAGTACGATTCCTACAGGAGTGATCCAGCGGAACGCGACCAGGTTGATCGTACCAGAGGTCCAGCTGCCCGACAGCTGCAGACTCTGCACACTTCGCACCCCCACGTCCCCGGCCTGGAGGCCGATCAGGAACCCCTGGCTGGCGGTGGTGGTGGCAGTAGAGGTGATATTAGCGCCGGTGCGAGAGGCGGTACCAGCGCTGTTCGTATAGGTGACTGTTATAGAGGGTGATCCTGAGCCAGTGGTCGCCGACACCTCCAACATCAGCATCACGCCGCGGCCGTTCGTAGAGCCGTCCATATCTCGCGCTGGCCAAGTAGGCGAAGTGATGCTCTGCACGCCGGTGTTAGTGACATCGAAGCCGCCATTGTCCCAGAGCCGATCTACCAACCACACCTGCATGCTGACGCCAGTCGCCGAACTACCCACCTGCACGCGCCCCGCGTAGCTCGAAATGCCACCGGCGGGATCGGCATGGAAGATCTGACCTGCCACCGGCGAGCTGGTCGAAGAATAAACGCCGCCATTCAGGGTGGTGTTATACGAGCCTGCACCAGGTATCCCCGCAATACCCCAGGTTGAGACCATACGAGAGCCAGTCGCTACAAAGGGTTTGCAGAACGCCTGCACCGGCTGCCAGCCGGCAACCACTCCATCCAGGTTAGCGATAGCCATACATTACCCCTGGGTGGTGATGATAGAGCTGAAGACGCCGCTTGCCGTCACAGCGCTCGGATACATGATGCAGAAGGGGGTCGTGCCGTTGAACAGCTGCGGCATGCCGCCCGTCACCGCGTCAATAGCATTCACGCTGAACTGCGAGGGGCACTCGATAGAACCCAGCGTCCGATACGCCACCAGATTCATCGTGCCCGAAACCCAGCTCACGCTCAGCGTAACGCTCTGCACACTCTGCACACCATAGTCGCCGGCTTGCAGACCAATGCGGAAGAAAGAGCCGATGGCGGGGCTGTTACTCGTAGGATCGACGTTCGTCCCTGTACGTCCCGCCGTCCCGGCGCTGTTCGTATAGCTCACCGTGATGGTAGGGGAAGCAGCGCCGGCGGCCGCGCTGATCTCCATCGCCAGCAGCACTCCCGCTCCATTCGTGGTGCCCGCTGAGTCGCGCGCCGGCCAGGTCGGCGATGTGATCGACTGTGCGCCGGTCGAGGTGATGGTGAAGCCGCCGTTGTGCCACAGCCTATCCAGCAACATCAGCTGCCCTGAGCCGCCCTGAACGGAGCCTTGGAAGCGGGCCAGGTATTGATTCTGGCCCCCGGGCGGATCGTAGAAGGGGATGGCACCAGAGACCAGTGCGCTCGTCTGACTCAGCACCACGCCGTTCAGGGTGGTATCGAAGGAGCCAGCTCCCGGCGTACCCGCCAGCGACCACCAGCTATGCGGCTTGCCCACCACCATCGTAGCGCCGGTTGCCTTGTTATAAACCTGCATGGGCTGCATACCGGACAGGACTTGATTCAGTGTAGTGATCGCCATCGCATAGCTCCTAATACTTGAGAAAGCGCCCGTCCCTCGCCTGGAGTGTGACGCTCGAGACAGGGTTGCCGGTGTTGATGCCAGTGTCGCCGAATCCGTTCGAAGCGCAGGCGGACAGGCCACTCAGCCCCAAGTCGGCGCTCAGATTGATCGTCTGCACTCCAGTTCCAGCTGGATTCATAATCACCACGCCGCCGGTGAAGTTGCGCACCCAACAGCCCTTCACCACAGCCGCAGACTGCGGCGGGTCGGTAGGTCGTCCCAGCCAGCCATATCGGCCGTTCTGCTGCAGCACTTCATCCATGAAGTAGGCATTGGTGGTGCCTGAGTCGGCGGCGTTCAGACAGAAGAACTGATCCCTCAGGCAGGCGATCGCCAGCCCGAATCTCGCCGCCTGCCAGTCCGCCGACGTCCAGCTCCCTTGATTGGTGCTCGTAAACGCTGTCCCTCGAGCTCGCCCTCTCTGCTCCAGCACCGCCGCGCCGCCAGGCGCAATCTGCACCTCGGCATTGATGAGATTCTGGATGAACTGCGCGGTGGTCGTGCCGCCCTGGCCTTCGAGGGAAGTCGGCGCGCCGATCGCTTGCTCGTGGAAGATCAGGTCCCACAGGCCCTTCTGGGTCGGATCTAAGGTCACCAAGGTGCTGAAAACGTTGGTGGAGTGGACGTAGTAATCGGTGTTGCCCATTATCACCAGGCCAGGGAAGACCTTCTTGATATCCGCCACCTGAATGGCCTGGCCTTGCTGAAGCCAGGCGGCGGCGGTCGCATTGCCGGCGGCGTAGCTGGTGGTGTTCCAATCCCAGGCTCCGGTCTGCCTCGTCAGGCAGAAAGTATTGTCCATGTGATAGCCGTCAAGGAACTGGTTGGCGGCAATCGCCACTCCCGAACTATAGCCCTGGGAGACGGCATTCCCCAGCCGAATCACCCCATCATAATGATCCCAGAATGCCCGCGACCAGGTCTTCCCCCCGGAGGTGGGAATGTTCGCTGAGGACGCAGTGGAGAATACTCCGCTGTTCGCATCTGGGCCGATCACAATGCTCCCAGAGGGATAGCTGGTGCGCAGCCACCAGTTCGCCGAGTTGATCGTACTTGACCAGACTGTGTAGGTAGAGGCATTCCCTCCGCCCCCTACCGTTGACTGCTCACTCGACATCACGTACATCAGGGTGCGGACGTAGAGTCCGTTCTGCATCCCTTTATTCTTGATATCCTGCCCGATCGTAGCGAAGCTGGTGTTGCCCATCGTCTGTTCGATGCCCATGTAAGCATTGAAGTTGACGATGTTGAATTTCGCGGCGTTCGATCTGAAGGTCGGGTTGGCGTAGGCGTAGTTAGTACCTGAGCCCGAGCCGGGGTCGATGCAGTGCCAATAGGTGCGTGGGAAAGGATCTTGGTTGAGCATCACCGAAGCGGTGCTGGCGCCGATCGGTCCGCCGGAGGTCGAGGCGACGGCGCAGCTTGCTCCGTTGCAGCCGGTCCCGCCGACGACATTCCAGTCCTGCGGGGAGAGCGGCGGCATGGTGTTGTCTATCCAGTTCTTAAACCCGATGGTCCCATATGGGACCTGCTTGTAGGTGGTGGCTGGATAGGTAGTGCCTGGGTCGAGGATGGTTAGGTTAGAACTCCAGGTCAGGTTAGCCCAGGCAGCGTTCGATGGGAACGCCGGCACCGGCGCTAGGACATCCACCGCCTTCGGACAATCAATAATACAGTTGGTGATCGTCAGCCTATCATGGAAGTTCGGCGGGAAGCCCTTCTGGTAGCTCTGACTATTAATTACAGTGTCCGTCCCGCTCCCTCCACTCAACAGATAAATCCCTATGTTCGGTCCCTTCCCCGACCAGGTTGTGTTGCTGTTGATAATGAAGGTGCAACGGTCGAAGGTCAGATCCGCGATGCAGCCCTGGGGAGCTACGCCGGAGAGATTTGTCTGGTTGAACCAGGTGTCGGCGTAGATGAGGTTATTCTGGTATAGCAACCTGGCGGTGTAGCAGCCAGGGTCGCTCGACTGACTGAAAGCATACATGCCGGTTCCACAGTTGAACAAGCAGTTATCATGGACGAAGAGATCGACGATCTTCATCCAAGGGTTGCTGGAGGTGAAGATCGAGGGAGTAGCGAATGCCCCCGAACCTCCCCCATGGCCCGCCAGCGGACCGAAGGAAGTCTCCGACGCCCGATAGCCCTGGATGCCGTCCTGCCAGCAGAAGTGATGCAGCCCTCCATAAACCTCCACTCGCACGCCTTCCTTCAGCTCGAAATGATTCTTGATGAAGTTGAAGCACCGGCGGAACTGCTGCGCCGTCCCTCCCGTTATGGCGCCGGTGAATCCTGTCCCGTTGACGGGGATGGTAAAGTTCTGATTGTCGATGACAGTGATCTGGAAAGACTTCCCGTTCAGCTGGGTCCAGCTGCCGGTGGTGAAGCCGGCGATCCGGACCGGATTCAGATCGCTGTTGTTCTGGAAGTTCTGCGCCACACTGGTGGTGATCTTGATGGGGTTGGCGGCAGTTATCGCGGAGATCGCAAGTCCCCCGCCCGTCGCTGCGCCGGGGCTCTGATACTGGCTGGGGACGTAGTAGCGCCGCCACATCAGCTGCTTGTGCGAATAATTGTAGCGGAACGTCACATCATGAACCAACTGGTTCTCTGCTGTATAGAGACCTCCCGATAGCCAGCTCTCTGTCTCCGACTCGAAATAGCAGTTCTGGAAGCAACTGGGACCGCCGGCAGCCGCATTATAGACATTCGCGTCCGCGCCCGCACCATTGCTGAATCCCCACTGCCAGCACTGCGTCGCCAGGAAATAATCCCCTCCCGCCGCCGAGTACGCCCGCGTCCACCTCCAGACCATCGAGTCAATGTTCGACGGCTGGCCCATCAGGCACCTGTCCACCACTATGTTGTTGGTGAGAGGGACATCCGGAGGAGGATAGACAGGAGTGGGAACGGGTGTGCCCTGTGGGACGATGGTGTGGGGGAAGCTGAAGATGGCGGTAGTTATCAGGAACCCTGATCCGTTCGAGGTGTACTTGGCGAGCGCTGGGTCGGGGACAAAGTTCAGGCCGATGAATCGCACCTTAGTGCAGCTGGAAGAGAAACCGAAGCCGCCGCCCGACTGAGGCATGTTGATCGTCGGCATGGAGGAGGAGTCGGCCGGCGTCACGCTGTTCACGTAGATGACGCGAAGACTCGAGGTCGCACTCGTCAGCAGCGCGTTGGTCGACTGCTTCAACATGAAGTTGTTCGGGTCGTAGACGATATTATACTGACTCCAATCTATCGTGGTGGAGCCATTTGTGAAGAGGACCAGCCTCTCCTCGCCGTTCGAGAACACCACCCAATAGTGGCCGGTCTTTTTCGTCCAAGGGAGGGTAAGGGTTGCTGTCACCTGGCCTGTGCCGCTGGCGATCGAGCCGGTGGCAGTATAGGGCTGCATTCGCACCGGGGTGGGATCGTAGGTGGATGGGAGGAGGGCGCCGCCGGGCTTATAAAGTGGATGCTCGCTGGAGATCACATAGGTCCAGCCCGAAGCGCCGGTGTGAGCGCGGACGCTCCATCCGCTGGTGCTCATCGTATAGGTGGCGCCGGCGGTCAGCACCAAGATATCTCCCCCCGCCAGGGCACAGTTCGCCAGCGCGTACGCCACGCTACATCCGCTATTCTTCTTCCCATTCCCAGGAGGATTATCCACTCCCGCTACTGATCCCGCGGTAGTATTCGTACAGGTCCACACTAGCCCGCTCGGGAGGACATCGGGCTGAATCCAAGTGTCTGGGCTGACAACCAGCGCCGGCAGGGTCGGCCCGCTCCCTCCGTTCCCTGCGGAGAGATCCAGCGAGGTCGCCACCAGTGGATCGCTCAGTGGCCCCTCAATCCCCGCCGTGCTGACGCCCGACACCTGATAGCTGTAGGTGGTGTTGGGGGAGACAGTGTTGTCGCAGAAGAAGGGGAGAGGAGGCTGGGTGCCGTACCAGCCGTGGGTGGTGTCGTCGAAGCGGAAATCGCGGACGCCGGCCTGGGGGTTGTTGACCTTGTCGTAGAGGGAGAGGTTGCCGAATATCAGAACGCCGTCCCGGTATACCTTGTAGTGATCGGGGGCGCCGTTCGGCCCTGCGACCGACGGCGTGGTCCAATTACAGGGGACGTTGTAATAGGAGATCTGCTCCGGCGGCCCCCACCAGCCGAACAGGATGCTGGAGGCATTGGTGGAGCCCTGCCACATCCGTCCTGGCTTGCCGGGGGCTCCCCCTCCCGCAGGGGTGTTCTGGAATAGCTGGGCTATCCCTGCCAGCCCAAACCCGCCCCTTGCCGCCGCTAGGGTGTAGGTGTTGTGAACAGGACCGCCGCCGGCGAGCTTATACCGTTGCTGGCCGCCGGCAAGGAAATACTTCCCCGCCCGCGCCCTCAGCGTATAGGGCTTGTTGCTAAACCCTATGTTGATAGCGTTGTCGGTCATGACATCTGCAGCACACCGTTAACCGCATCCAGCTGCACCGTGAAGGTATCTCCGCTCGACAGGGTGATCGAGCTGCCATAATCCCACCAGCCGATCAGCGGCTTGAGGGGAGTGGTAGCGGTGTTGTCGTACATCACCACATAGCGGAATGGGCCCATGCTGCCTGAGGCCGTCCAAGTGGGTGAGGCGCAACTCGCTATATATTTGTAGAGGCCGCCGGTCTGGCTGCTGGAGGTGAGGGTAACAGTCGCGCCGCCCGTTGCATACCCTGCGCCCGTGCCTAGCTCCGTCCCACTGATATCCCCATAGAGGGAATTGGTGGCGACCGGCGCTGTGTTGGTGAGCATCACCTTGGTGCTGTCCGATTGCAGGTTCACTCCTGCCTCGAACACATATTCGCAGAACTGATTAAATTTATTAAAGCTAGCCACGGGTGGTCTCCTCTACGGGTTCTGGATCCTGGCGATCAGGCGGTTGGTCGGGTTCTTTGATAGGCTCGGGCGGCTTCTCCGTCTTGGGGAAGAAGGCTCCGTGCTGGCAGGGAAGCGAATAGTCGGTCATTTCCCTTTCCTCCTCTTCACATGTCCGGCGTGCGACTTGCCGCCCTTGAAGCAGATGTGCAGGTACTTACCGCCGGGGAGAGTCTTTGTCCGGACCCTCCCTCCGCTCTTCACACAGCTGGTGAAGGCCTTGGGCATCGCTAGCCTGGGCCTGCGCCCTGCACTACCACGCCGACCAGGCTGCCGGCAGTCCGAGCCGTCGCCTTGAGGGCGAGACCTGTAGCAGGGCCGGTGGTGGAGTGGGCGAGGGCGGCGCTAGCCCGGGTAGTGGCGGCGGTTATCCCAGCCGGCGCAGCGAACAGCCTCCATCTCGCATAATAGCCCGGCGTCGCCGCCACGGTCTGGCTGGTGGCGGAGGTCGAGACGAAGGTGGTGGTGGTGCCGGCGGTAGCTATCGTATACCACCCATCCACCGTCGAGTTGCCTGTCCCCCAGATCCTCGCTATATCTCCTACAGCGACGGCGCCGTTCGTCTGCAGGTTCGCATCCGTCACCGTCACGTTGGTGGTGCTCTGACTCACTGAGCACGAATAGGCATTATCTGGCCCGCAGTCATCCAGGGTGAACAGATACGAATAGGTGATAGCGCTCGCATCCTGAGAGAGGATGCCCCCGCAGGTCACTCCAAAGGCGAGCTGGATGTAATCCAGGGGAAGGATCAGGCTGCCCTGGGCATCCCACTTCGCCGTCCCCACCACCGCCAGTGGCTGACTATAGATCGGGCTTCTCATCGCTAGCTCCTGGCGAACTTCTTATGCTGCCGAATCGGGTCCCCTTCCGTAGGTGGCCTCTGGGCCACTTCAGGAACCGGCCGAGGGTACTTCCGTGCGCCCTGCGGGCTGAAGTTCCCCGTGGGAGGCAGGCAATTGTCCTTGCTCCGATTCGCCAGCGCCGGAGAGGGCGGCCGGCTGGCTCCCATTGGAACCTGGTGGCAGTCCAGTTTCTGATTGCCCTTCGTATACTTGACCATCTACAACCTCCGACCTACGCCTTCTCAGCAGGCTGACTAGATTGTTACCAAGCTCTTCTAGATGAATATGGGTCTCCTGAACCGAAGTGCGCGCTTCCCTCACGCCCATCCCTAGCGACTGCCCGGATATCTTAGCGACCTGAACGGCAAGTTGGTCTGGAACCTTATCCGGGTGCTGGTCGAGTTTATGACGGAGGATCTCCATAGAGCGGCTCAGGAGGCCCTCAAACTGCGTCTTCAGATTGCTGCGCAGCTCTGGATCTACCAGCTCATCTCGTCTCTGGGCGAGGCGGGACTGGAAGATGTCTGAGCAGATGATCGTGCTGATCCAGCTGGCGCTCATCCCAAACCGATCGGCCAGCTCGTTCTGACTGATCCAGGGATCACCGATGATGATATCTATCATCGCCTCGTGGGAATACCGCAGCTTCTGAATGGGCTGCGGCCTGGGGGCGAGGGGAGAATAGGAGGGCGGCGGGGGCACTCTCTCCCCCGGCTTTGCATCCACCAGTGCCTGCAGCAGTGGATTCACCGCCGCCTGCCCCCTTCCCTCATCTTCTATCGCTTCTTATGTGCGTGGAGGGTAGCCCTGTGGGGCTTGGCTTCAGGCTCTGGCTCTTCCTCTGGAGAGGGGATGGGAGGAGAGTTGCTGATCGCCGGGTGGCAATTGGCCTGCCACGCCGCCAGCGCCTCCTCATCCGTCCCTCCATAGATCTGCCGGGCCAGCACCCTCTCAAGCGCCGCGACCCGGTCTTCCAAGCTAGGCACGCATCTCAGTCCTTGTTGGTTGGTTTCTGCCCAGTCCGCTGGCGAATGTACCACGGTCGGCGGCGAGTGTCAACCCAGAACTCGAAATCCTTGCCAGCTATCCCGATCCTCCGGGATTATGTGATCGGATTATGCCTCCCATAATAGGAGCATATAATGCAGGTTCGCGAGTTCGCAGAAAGGCATTCAGCGCGCGCGCGGGCGCAGGGGAATTTTTCCCCCCTCCCGGCTGTTGCAGCGCAACATTTCAGGGGCCCCCGACAGCCGCTCAACCGCTCGCCGGCCGCCCAGCCATTGACGTGGTGTCAGCCGGCTGACGTAGTGTTGCCGATCGACGGCGCTGCGCTGCACCATACCGTTGCCCAAGCAATCATGGCCACGGCAATGGTTGCCAGCGCAACGGCAGCCGCCGGTGTTGCATTGCACAATGCCCAGCCGGACGTTTACAATTGCTTACAATTGATTTGGCGAAATCGCTTGCGCGGTTGCCGCCGTTTGTGGTCTACTCGGGGTCCGCCCATGGTGGGCGTAGGAGACTCGCATGATGACACCGAAATTCCGTGGCAATTCTGTCACGGCCATTGATGTTACCGACTCCGCCATTACGGTATGGTTCCGGGAGGTGAAATTGATCCGCAAGCCGGATTCGGATCCCGTGGCCGAGACGGTTCGCGTTCTTGATCCCATCGAGCTGCGATTCGACACGCTGTCCGAAAAGGTGCGGCTCGCGGCGATGCAAAAGGCGCTCGCCAATCGGCTGATCGACAAAGCGGCGTTCCCGATGAAGGACGGGAAAACCGCTCCCGTTGCCGATAAGTGGGCGGCGTGCAAAGCCGTAGCCGACCACTACCGATCGGGCACTGAGTCGTGGGACTTGCCCGCAGCGGGCCGGACGAGCCTCTCAGCCGATACCCTCATCTTGATCCGGGCTCTGCAGCGCATCTACGGCGGCACGGCCGAGGATACGGAGGAGTACGTACGGGATATGTCGGCTGATGACCGCAACACCCTGCGCGTGGACCCGGATGTCAAGCCGGTGATTGACGCGATTGTGGCGGAGAATGCGGCGGCAGCAGCGGCCCGGGGCGGCAAATCGGCAGCGGATCTCAAAGCCGGGCTGATGGCGAAGTTCCCGCGCGGCTGAGCCCGCGCCCTGCGAATTGGAGGCCCCTTCGGGGGCCTCTTTTTTTAGCCTCAGTTCGAGCCAGGTTCCTGAGCCGGCTCGTCTGACCAGCTCTTCAGGTGCGGGCGAGGCGCAGCGACCTAGCAAACAACAATACACAACAACAACATGGGGGCCCCGGCAAGGATGCCCATGAAACTCTCAGTAAATCCCCTCAGCCGCTCCAGATTATATGCTCCTGGGAGGCGCTAAGGTTAATTATGTGCCCATGAAACTCCTAGTTTCTTTCTCATATATTTTTTTATCTAAAAGACCAGAGGCCCGCAGGTCCGGAGACTCGGACCTGAGACCGCATTTCATGGGCACGGGAAAAGGCCACCCCATGTTGTTGTTGTTGGTTGTTGGTTGCTACGGTGCTGAGCACAAGTCATTCAAATGCTGTGTTGCAAGCTTGCCGCCGATCGTGATACCATACACGATCACCCGGAGGTCACGAATGCGACAGCACAAAGGAAATGCCAAGCTCCTCCCAGTCCAGGCGATTGAGATATGTCGCCTCTATTCGACTGGGCAATGGACGCAGAGCAAGCTCGCCCGCAAGTTCGGGATCTCCTCGGTTCAAGTCGGAAGGATTGTGCGGGGGGAAGTCTGGGCGGATGTCACAGGGATGGGGGAGGAGGTGGAATGGGAAGATGCGCAGGCTGAGACGCCGCCGCCCATCATCCAGAAATACACGCCCGCCGAACCAATCACGCCTGATATGCAGGCGGCGGCTGATGCCAGCATGGCACGGTTCGCCGCCAAGCAGAACAGCCCGACCGCCAATGAGATCCTGCGATGCAAATGCAAGATGATTATGGTCAGGAGGACAGCGTTCCCCTTCACAGACAGCGGCGTGATACATCACTTTGATAAGGAATGTGAGAAGGTATGAACTACCCAGACAAAATGCTGGAAGACATGTACCGAAGGGATGTTGAAACGCGTATCCTGCGTGCGCTACGATTCAACAGAACGACCGACGGGAAGAAATATGGAACAGACAGGAAGCGCATCATAGAGCTGATGGTGAAGCAGAAAGGCAATTGCGGGATCTGCGAACAGTCTCTGGAGGACAGGCCCTGGGAGGTGGACCACGAGAACACCAAGACAGGGCCTGTTGTGCGGGGATTGCTCTGCAAGCGTTGCAATGGCGCACTGCTTGGACAATGGGAGCAGCTAATCCCAGCAGCAGCATGGTATCTATTGAAGACTTCGCCAAGGTTAATGACCTTTCAACAGGAGACTCGCTCGGATGAAAGCAATTCTTGATCTGATGATAGGCCTCTGTGCCATCGGCCTGGCCCTCTACCTCTTAATCAGGAGCATTCCATGACAACTCCCTCCGCTCAGGATATCCTGGACGTCCGCAAGATCAGGATAACGGAGCTGTTCGCCGACTGGCAGACGATCGTAGATACTCACTCTCATATGTTCACTGAACTGCAGGAGGTAGAGATCGAGCCCTCCTTCGACTTCAACGATCGCAGCATCGCCATCCGATTCGCCGGCGACCAGGTCCGACTCCAGAAGGTGTGGAACATCCTTCGCCGGGCAGGCTTCAAGCCTGACAAGTACGTGGAGGCACCTACCACTGAGTTCTACACTTGGTTCGACAAGGTTGTGCCAGGCTCGGAGATGACTATCTCCATCTGGTTCAGCTTCACCTCTTCCGTCTGCAAGAGGGTTAAGGTCGGCACTCGCACCATCACCGAAGAGCAGGACATCTATGAAGTCCGCTGTGGGGAGGAGTCATGAGCGGCGGCATCGGGCAGATTCTCTACCGGCTCACCGACTCTGAGGGGCGGCTCATAATGGATGGGCCCTCAGACACGGTTATGATCGTGCTGGGGATTCACCCCGCCCTCTTGGAGGCCTGCACGCAGATGGGACAGACTCACCATGAGCACTATGACGATAGATGGGGGGTTATCACCATCAAGATGCTCCCCGTGGAGGTGCCCTAATGTACGATTGGACCGTCTCCGAGTTCTGGGCAACGCCGTCGTCCCGCAAATCCCGGAAATCATCGGCCGCGCAATCATGAGGGCTGAGTATGGCGAATGAGTCGAAGACTGCAGAAACGAGCAACGGAGAGTAACGAAATGTGTGTCACTTCTACGGTGATTGACGGTTGGCATCATCCGACATGGCCGCCTCTCCAGCCGCACAATCCGCCATTCCTTCCGGGGCCGGTGCCAAATCCAAACTCTATCCCGTGGCCACTGATCCAGTCGGATCCGTCTTTGGCGGCCCAGATGCTTGAGCTTCTCAAGAAGCTCGAGGCGCTCGATAAGCGGCTGGACAAGATGGAGCAATGCGCAGTGACGGCGCGCGAGAAGAAGAATCTGAAGGCGCGTCTGCGCCGTATCGCCAAGAAGGCACAGCCGTGACTGCACAGCTGACAAACAAAACGCTCGTCTACCGACTACGGTCGGCTGGAAAACGGATGCCTGAGGCAGAGATTGATGGTGGGGCGCTGATGAATGAGGCCGCCGATGAAATCGAGCGTCTCGAGCGCCTTTACATTCAGGCCGTCCAGGGTCGTCGGGAATTTCGGCAGGCTCTGCGAGACGAACGCGAGGAGAAGCGCGGCATAGCCACCGAGCAGTACTGGAAGGATAAGCAAGGGGACGAATATGGCTCCTACTGATGCTCACCGTCCATCGAAACCCCGCGTCGTACACCTCAAGCGCGAGTCGTACGACGTGCGCATAGACCGGCAGACGCACTGGGGTAATCCTTTCGTGATCGGCAAGGACGGCACGCGGGAGCAGGTGATCGCCAAATACCGGGCGTGGCTGATGAGTGAACCCAGCATTGTTGCCATGGCCCGCCGAGACTTGCGTGGCAAGACACTGGGCTGCTGGTGTGCGCCCAAGGCGTGCCACGGAGATGTACTACTGGAGATCGCCAATGACTGAATATCGGACCGAGAACCCCCTGCTCCGCTTTACTGCCGCTTACAACTCTAGTGGCGACGGATCGACACCGCAGCTGGTGCTGTTCTTCTCCACGCCGGAAGAAGCGCAGGCGGCGCACGAGTGGGTTGCCAATGCGCAAATGCGGCTCGCCGGTTCACTTCCGGAGATGGCTACACCATCACAGTAACTCGCTACGAAGAGAGCGGAACCATCATCGAAGACCCGCAAACCTGGGCTAACGGCAGAGACTGAACTCAGCTCCCAGCCCTTCGGAGGAAGGGCTGTGGGATGCGTTCAGCATCGAAGGAGACTCGCATGAATCTGTTGACTGAGAATATCGAGGCCACCCAGCCGCCGGCTCGGGCCTGGTCCCCTCTCCAGGAGGCTGTCTTCACAGCCATCCGGGAGACTTCCGATCCGATCCTGATTGAGGCCGTGGCAGGAGGGGCCAAAACTACCACCATCATCGCAGGCACAGAGTTCGCCGCCGGTCCCTGCCTCTTCCTGGCCTTCAACAAGTCCATCGCAGAGGACATCCGAGGGAAGCTGCCCAAGGGGGAGGCCAAAACCCTCAACGCCCTGGGCCACCGCCTCTGGATGGTCAACTCCCCTTCTTCCCGTCTGGACGCGAGGAAGACCGAGAAGCTCGTAGAGCAGGTCATGCCGGCCGAAGCTCGCCGGCAGTTCGGCTACATCGTCCAGCGTATAATCAGCACCGCCAAAGCCTCTGGGCTGGGCATCGAATCTGAGGTAAACGACAGTGATCTCGAACACCTTATCACCGGCGGCGAGTGGGACATCGACGATAGCGATGTGCTGGCAGCAGCGCATTACGCAGCCAAGGTTTTCAATCTCTCTCGCTCCGACCTGGCTACATTCGATTTCGACGATCAGCTTTATGGGCCCATCTATAATGGTTGGGATTTCCCCAGCTTCGGCACGGTCTTGGTGGACGAAGCTCAGGATCTCAACCGCATCCAGCATCTGATTCTGGAGAAGCTGAGGGATGCTGGGGCTCGCCCCATCGCAGTCGGCGACCGCCACCAGGCCATCTATGGCTTCAGGGGCGCCCTCCATAATTCCCTCGATCTCTTGAAGGCACACTTCCGGATGAGGGAGCTTCCCCTCTCCATCAGCTACCGCTGTCCCGAGTCTGTCATTCGGGAGGCCCAGGCCTTGGTGCCGCATATCCAGCCCCGTCCGGGGGCACCTGCCGGCGAGGTCCACTCCCGGCACGCCGAGGACGGCGATCCCGAGTTCTGGACAGGTGATGACAAGCTCATAGTCTGCAGGAACAACGCACCCCTCTTCGCCGCCGTTATGCGCCAGGTTCGAGCCCGCCAGCCCTGCAGGGTGCTGAGCAACGCTCTGGATGGGTTGGCGAGCTTCATCCGCAAGTTCCGCACCCAGGAGACTCAGCAAATGCTTATCCGCCTGGACAGGTGGCTGGCAAAGGAGACCGATGCCGCCGAGTCCAAGGGCATGCCCTGGAAGGTCGCCGCCCTTGAGGACAAGGCCGCGACCGTCCGCTCCCTCGCCCAGGACACCAAAACAACAGAGGAGGTCTTAAATGTCATTCGCCAGCTATCCGAGGGCCGTTCAGGACCCTTGTTCAGCACCATCCACAAGGCAAAGGGGCTGGAGGCCGACCACGTATACTTCTTGCGTCCGGACCTCGTACCGGGGTGGTGGATTAAGGAAGAGGCAGCCCTGCAACAGGAATATAACCTGCGATATGTTGCTATCACTCGCGCTCGCAGCACTCTCACGTATGGAGTGAAGGGATGAAAATTCTACACTGGATGGCTCTGGCATACAGCCTAGCCTGGGTAACTATGCTGAAGCTCAGCTTGGGATTCACTACTTACCTGGTAATAAGGATATTCTTCAGAATCATCTGGAAAGGACTCTTGCACTTTGGAGATGAAGAATGAAAAGACCCTACGGACTGAGGACACGGGAGGCAACCGCCTCTCTCATCCGGCGCAACGCCGAGGCTTGTGAGGGGGCCCGCTGGCCCGCCTGCCAGTGCCACTGCGGCGGCGCCCTTCACGGGAAGAAGCACTCGGAGAAATGGATCTCTGAGACCGCTGACCAGATCTACGACCAAACCTTCGCGATACTCATGCCTGAGTATCGGAAGTTCTACGAGGAGAAATAAAGATGAGCGCTTCCATCATCCCCAACTGCTTCCACCCCGACGGCACTCCCTGTATTGCCTATGGCATCCAGGCCGACAGCGCCGCCTACTACTACCAAGGACCGCCGCCCGCCTCTCTCTCCCAGGCCGTCAGCGTTGCAGAGCCAGCCACCTGGGCTCTTCTCCTGATCGCCCTCATCGCTTGGAGAATCCAATGCGCATTAACTCGGAGAACATCTTCACGCTCTTAACTCTCTTCGCCCTTATAACCGTTTTCATCTCTATCATCATCCTGCTATGGATAAGATATCTCTCATAGACTGGATCTGGGAAGAGCCAGGAGCAGACGACGACGAGTCTGCTCCCGTCCTGTTCAATGAGGACTTCGAATCGGACTCCTATGAGGAGGGGGACGAGGATTAGCCAAGGATTTCAAATCCTGAATTGACATCCCGTCGGGGGTGTGCGATCATGCCACTGCAATGCGGAGTTACCGCCGGCGCGCCGCTAGAAAGACGCCGGCATCCAGAAACGGAGACAGAAGATGAGCGAGACAGCAGAGAAGGTAGAAGAGGCAACCGCGGAGAAGGCGAAGAAAGGCCAGCGGCCTGTGGAGAAAGTCACCATGTCCGACGGCAGGGTGGTGAGCTTCCTCGGAGCCCAAGGGGATAAGAAGGCTCAGCGGTTCAGCAAGGACGCGCTGATCCGAGTCAACGGCGACTATAAGCTGTTCGACGACGCCTCACCCGAGGAGCTGGCGAAGGCCACCCCCGGCGATATCGCCTTTCGGTTCGACTTCTACAACGGCACTACCCGCACCTATCCAGTCAACCCCGCGCTTGGTCTTTTCTACGTCAAGCATGGTGGGCTGCAGAAGTACGGGGATGAGCTGGCAGGGGAGAAGGCCGAGGACCTCGACGACTGGGCAATGACCACGGATGAGCTGGACGCCCGCGTCCAGGCAGGCGATTGGACGAAGACCCGCGTCGGCGGCGACCTCGCCGGCAAGAGCATCCTGGTGAAGGCCCTCATGGCCTACACCGGCCGCTCGGCGCAGGAGATGCAGGAGCACATCAAGGGGTGGGACAAGAACGCCCGCGACCAGCTCTCCGCTGACCCGGACATCAAGGTTCACATCGACCGCATCCGGCAGGAGATGGCGGATCGGGGACCGAAGGTGGACGTGGCTGGGTTGAAGGCGGGGCTGAAGAAGCTCGCAGCCTGATTCGAGAGCCCAGGCAGCTCGCTTCCCCTGTGAGCCAGCCAAGTCTCTGAAAGCGAGTCCAGAGGCGGAAGAGAGGCCCCCCGACGGTGGGGCCTTTCTTTTTTGTGCCCAGGATTCCAAATGCTGGATTGCAAGGATTGAAATATGGGCGTATTATGGCCGACATAATGAGCCCCCAAAATAAACTGGACGAGATCCTTCGCCGCGCCCTCTACCGGGCTGATCTTGTCCGGCGGGCCAAGGCCGTTGTCAGGAAGAAAACCGAGGCCGAGCTGGCGGCAGAGCATCACATCAATGGGCTGGAGAAGAGACGCCGACTCCGCGCCCTCCTAGCGGACGACGGCATGGACGCTATGCGGTTCCGCTGGTACTTCACTAGAATCAAGAAGGACACGCCGCTCGATGAGCTGCGCGCCTGGATCGACGCCAAAATCGCCAAGGGGGAAGAATTATGAAGCTGAGGAAAACCTATTACTACCGCATCAACTGGTGGCATCACGCCAGCGTCCCGATGCGCAACCTTTACCTGCATATCTTTGCAAGGAGCTGGCCGATATGATCGCTCGCCTTTTGCAGTGGCACTATTGGTGGAGGGCTCGCCGGCATCAGCGCTGGCTCCGCTCTCGCCACGTCCTCTTCATCCCCGGCTCGAAGGGTCCCGACCCTCGCTGCCAGCGCAACAGCACGGAGTGCGCGGGGAAGGTCTAATGCCTCGCCCTCCCAACATCATTCGCCCTGTCCACCTCAAGACCTCCCTCCCGGAGGATCTCCGAACTTGGCTCGACCTCCATCTCTGGTCGGACGCAGAGCTGCGAGTCCCCCACGGCGCCTATCAGCGTCTAATCGTCCAGCTATTGCGTGAATACAGGGATCGGATCGAAGGAGCTAAACGTGTTACAGTCCCCTGAAACTCTCCAGAAGATTTCTCAATGGCGCGCCAAGCAGGAAGCGGGTACGATGACTCCTGAGGATTGGCGGGATGCCATGCTGGACCTCCGAGAGGCCCGGCGAGGCGCCGCCCAAGCTTCAGCCCGTGCGAAGCGCGCTCCCGTTGACGTGAACGCCATGAAGGAGTCACTCAAGGCACTCAGAAAGGCACCATGAACAAGAACGGTAGCAGCCACTACGGCGCGTGTCTGATTGAGCATTGCCCGAATGAGCGTCGAAAGCTCTCCCCCGTCTGCCGATCATGCGCAGCATGCTTCGGATACTGGGAGCGCCGAGGCGCCGGCGCGATCCTCGCTCGACAGAACCAGCTCGAAAAGTGGCAAGATAGAATCCAGTACCTCTCCCAAGAAAGACCCAACCCGAGGAGTATCCGAAATGCCTCCCGCTTCATCTCCCGCCGCCGGTCGTAACCGCAAGTGGACTGATGCCCAGAAACTCCGCGTCCTCAAGTTCTACCAGAAGCAAGGCCACGGCGCTACTCTCCAGAAGTACCAGATCAACTCCAGCATGTTACACAACTGGAAGCACAAGTTCCTGAACGGAGCCTCCCCCTCACCCAAGAGGGTCTCCGGAGCCCAGTACGTCCTCGCCAAGAAGCTCTCCGCCGCTATCCGAGCCCAGCTCGCCGGCGACAAGGATCTCACCGACGTGGAGATCTACGGCAGCCTCCTCTGCAGGGAGATCCTTGGCAAATGACCTACGAAGCCATCTATCAGGTAGAGTGCGCCGTCTGCGGCGCCTCTCCCGTGGTTGGGCTCCGCGCGCCCTCAGGCATCATCGCCTCGACTGGGCTGTGCGGCTCCCACTTCTTCGGCGATCGGCTGATGCTAGATCCGGAGGAGTGGAACTCTAGGCAGGAGGCAACAGAATGAATCCACAGATCAAGACACTGCTCACTGCAGCATGTCGCAAAGCGATTGAAGACGTGATAGCCAAGGAACTTTGGAACGCTGAGGTAAGTGAGCCCCAGAAGAACACTCTCCTCTTGCACCTCCGTCGATTCTCTGGAGGACCATTATTCTTCGAAGTGAAGGTAAAGGAGAACTGGGCATGACAGATCCGTTCACCACCTTCCCTGAAGTTCTCGACAGCAGCATGATGGCGGCGTTCAAATCCTGCCCGCAGCTCTTTTTCAAGGTCTACATCGCTCAGTGGAAGAGCAGAACCGAAAAGGTTGACCTGCACGCCGGCAAGGCCTTCGCCCGCGGTCTCGAGATCGCCCGCCGCGGGTTCTTCGAGCAGGGCCTCAACGCGGAGGCTGCCGAAGCCAAAGGACTAGCGGCCCTCTTCGAAGCTTACGGGAATTACGAGTGCCCATCCGACAATCCCAAGAGCGCGGAGAGGGTCGCCGGCGCCTACGCCTTCTACATGGACAGCTACCCGTTCACCATGAACACCGGCTTCCCGATACTCCTCCCTGGAGAGAAGAGAGCCATTGAAATCTCCTTCACCAACCCCCTGGCGATCGACCACCCAGAAACCGGCCACCCCATCCTCTACACCGGCAGGGGCGACATGATCTGTTCTTACGCTGGTGCTAATTATATCGAAGACGACAAAACCACCAAGAGTCTCGGCTCAACCTGGAGTCAGCAATGGGATCTTCGAGGGCAGTTCCTCGGCTACACCTGGGGGTTCCGCAATTCTGGCTTCACGGTCGCCGGCTGCCTCGTCAGGGGTGTGTCTATATTGAAGACAAAATACGAGACCCAGGAAGCCATCTGCAATTTCAGCGATTTCGAAATAGATCGCTGGTATGGAGAGCTGTTAGAGTGGATCGAAGATATGAAGACCGCCTGGCGTACAAAGCGGTGGAGGTACAACCTCGATCGCGCCTGTACGGAGTATGGCGGATGTGGCTTCAAAACCGTCTGCAAGGCCCAAGATGAGGGTCCCTGGCTGGAGCAATACTTCGAGCGCCGGCATTGGGATCCAGTTACCCGGATCGAAACTAAAATCTGAAAGGTCTGTTATGAAAACTGCAATCGCCGTCGCCTTGGTTCTCGGCTCCCCCGCCGCCCTAGCCGACACCACCACCCAGGCCATGAACCACTGGCAGTGCCTCGGAGTGGCGATCCTCGCCTGGATCATAGTAGACCTGTTACTAGCTCGGCCGATAAAGCGAATCATCAAATGGTGGAGGGAAGAATGACTCCATTCTGGACAGGCTTCTGGATCGGCCTCGGCATCACGGGAGGCGTTGCACTAGGCCTTTTCGTCTGGCAGGCGCTGCAGATGGCGCTCGATAAATGGGGGAAGCATGAGTGACCTAGTGCAGCGGCTGCGCGAAGCAAGAGAGCCCGGCGGTACTAACTTGTCTCTATGGGAGTTAGCTGGCGAGGCCGCCGACGAGATCGAACGCACCAAGCTCTACGACACAATCGCGCATGCGAATAAGGTTCAGGCTGAGGAGATCGAGCGCCTGACGCACCACCTGACAGCGGAGTCGAACGCGGTCATTGCGCTGACGCGGGAACTGGCTGATTGGCGCACATGGGGCACCATCGAGGTGGCGATACGCAATCCTAACGTCGCGTCATACATGGAGCATTGGGAAGGCCGCGCTACGAAAGCCGAGGCAGAAGTCGACCGCCTGCGCGCGGCGCTGAAGTTCTACGCTGATCGAAATCACTACGGGCACTTTGGCCTTTTGAAAGATGACGGCAAGGTCGCCCGCGAAGCCCTCGCAGGAGAGGCCGATAAAACTAAGGAGACTTCATGAGCCTGCTGCGCTGGTTTATCGCCCTCGCCGCCATCTTCGTCCTCGCCATCCTAGCCTCGGGCTGGGTGTTCTAGCTGTGAATTTCACGATCATATTATCCAGCGTCGGCGCGCCGGGCTGGACCATTTCTCGCCCAGACATCGACAGTCGCGGGTTTCGTCCCTTCTCCCGCGCAAAGGTATGCCCACTTTGCTTGGATGTCTGGGCGATTCTACGCCGCGAGGGAGTCGAGGAAGGGTTCGCCGTCGAGGGCCATCTCTGCGCCAACTGCAGCCACGCCCCCCACGGCGACCTCATCCCCGGCTCCCTCCTCGACGACCGCTCATCTCAGACCCTCGACCTCGACCTCATCAATTACCTACCATTAGAGCTAAAGCAACGCGAATTCAACCTGATCGCCAACCTTATAGAGAAAGAACATGTCAACAGTATCACCGCTGCCAACCTCAGAGCCGAGCTTACTGCCGGGGGTGAACGTACTCCTGGAGGGCCCAGCTGGGACAGGCAAGACCCACTCCCTCGGAACCCTGGTGGAGACGGGAGTCCAGACCTTCTACACCGGGCTGGAGTCGGGGATGGAGAGCCTCCTCGCCTATTGGACCGACCAGGGGAAGCCGATCCCGGAGAACCTCCACTGGCACAACCTTGAGTTGGCCCAGAAGGGCGGGTTCGGAGCGATGGCTCAGACCGCCAGCATCATCTCCCAGATGGACCAGTCCGGCCTAGCCAAGATGAAGGACTTCAACCGTGCACAGAACAATCCCTTTGAGCGTCTGCTTAAAGTTCTCAACTCCTTTGACGACCAGCGCTATGGAAAGAATTATGGCGCAGCCGATTCCTGGGGGCCTGACAGGGCCCTGGTACTGGATGGTGCCACCGGACTGGGTAACTTCCTGTGGGCCATGCAAGTTGGCTCCAAGCCTGTTCGCGACAAACCCGACTATGGTGTGGTGCAAGAGCAGATGGAGCGCTTCATCCGCTATTGCTGCGACGGCTGCAAGTGCCACTTCATCCTGATCGCCCACGTCGAACGGGAAGTGGATGAGGTCCTCGGCGGCGTCAAGCTCATGACCAGTGTCCCAGGCCAGAAGCTCTCTCCTAAGCTACCGAGTATGTTCTCCGACACCATACTCGCCACGAGAAGTGGAGCGACCTGGACCTGGGACACCGGCAGCCCGTTGGCTGACCTGAAGACGCGCAACTTGCCCGTATCTCAAAAGCTCACCCCCAGTTTCAAGTTGATAATGGATAAGTGGCTCTCTAGGGGCGGCCGCTTCTCCAGTTCCGTAAAGGTATAGCCCCCCTAACACACAACACAAGGTAACCAGTATGAACTCCGAAGCAATTGGTTTTGACCCGAACGTATTCCTTGGCGCAACCATCACCGAAGCATCCGTACGCCGCCCGCCCATCCCAGGAGGCCTATCCTTCCCCGGCACCCTCGGCACTCCCATCACCCGCCAGACAGAAGGGAAGAAAGAGTCCAATATGGGGCAGATGTATCTCTGGTGCGACATCCCTGTCGAGGTGGACATCACCGGCAACCCGCAGGTGAAGGATCACGTCGGCCTGGACAAGGTCAACCTCCGCTATTCCTTCCGGCTGGACACCAAGCCCAGCGGCGGGTTGGACATGGCGCCTGGGAAGAATAACGGGCTGAGGATCCTGCGTGACGCTGTAGGGATGAATGTCGAGGGCCAGCCCTTTAACATCCTCATGGTCGCCGGCAGGCAGGTGCTCTGCAAGATCGGCAACCGCCCCTACCAGGGGGAAATCTACGATGAGATCGACGCGATTGCCAAGCTCGGCTAATCAAAAAGAGGGAGAACTCGCATGCCTACAGCAGATTGGACGATGCATCATCGAGGACTCGTCGAGCGCCTGACAGTCGCTCGGGGCGACCTCGAAGACATCTCCCCTGGCTCACCGCTGGATGAGATAGAGGAGAGTGTCGAGGATCTTGAGCGGGTGATCAGCACCGCCGAGTTGCCTGGTGAAGAGGAAGATGAAGAGGAAGAGGAAGACTCAGAGGAAGAGGAGGAAGAGGAAGAAGAATAACTGACCCAGGGCTGGGGAGGGGGCTCGGCCCCCTCCTCTTTTCTTCCAACTAAAAATGGAGGGGACAGGCATGCAGCTGCATGTTATTCCTGCTGAAGACATTGTGGTCAAGAGCAACCGGCAGCGCCGGGACCTCGACCAAGCTAAGATCCTCGAACTCGCCGGCAGCATAGCGCAGAACGGCTTAATCCACCCTATCGTAATAAGGATGGCAGACGATGAGTACACCCTGGTCGTTGGTGAGCGACGGCTCAAAGCCCTGGAGCACCTTTGGTTTCTGGGACAAGAAGTTATCTGCGGCGAACGAATCATTCCTGAAGGGCACGTACCCTGTCTATTCCTCGGGGAAATTGACCCTGTGGACGCAGAAGAAATTGAACTTGAGGAAAATATACGTCGCGAGGATCTCTCTTGGAAAGAACGGGCGGACGCTGTTTCGCGACTTGCAGATCTACGAGCTCGCCAGGCGCAAGCTCGCGGCGAACCAATGCCAGCGGTCGCAGCCATCGCTGAGGAAGTCACGGGGTCCAGCGAAGGTGCCGCGCAGGACAACGTCCGCCAAGATATCCTCCTCGGCCGTGCGCTCGCCAACCCGAAAACGGAAGAGGTAATCCGCAATGCCACATCCCGCAAAGAAGCTTTCAAGCTCCTCAAGCGCCACGAAGAATCCCAGCGGCACGCCGCCCTTGGCGCGGCGATCGGTCCAACCTTCACTTCATCTCTGCACGTTCTGCAGAGAGCGGACTGCCTTCTGGCTATGCCTGACATGCCAGCGGCGTCTTTCGACGTTATTCTCACAGACCCGCCCTATGGGATTGGTGCGGACGATTTCCAGGATTCGGGCGGGAAGGCTGCAGGTGGTCATTTCTACGACGATTCCTATGAGAGCTGGACTAAGCTCATCCCACCTCTTGCAACCCATTCTTTCCGTCTTGCGAAAGCACAAGCTCACGCCTATGTCTTCTGCGACATCGACAGATTCCACGAACTCAGAGGACTCTTCCGAGACGCCGGCTGGCGATGCTTCCGCACCCCTCTCATCTGGGTCAACCCAGGGGCGATACGCGCCCCGTGGCCAGAGCAAGGACCCATCCGAAAGTACCAGTGCATCCTATTCGCTATCAAAGGAGGCAGGCCGGTAACCCGCCTGTATGGAGATGTTCTCACTTTCCCTTCAGATCCAAACCTTGGGCACCCAGCACAAAAGCCAGTCGCGCTTTACGACGACCTGCTACGGAGATCTATCGCACCTGGTGACACTGTACTCGATCCGTTTTGCGGGAGTGGAACTGTGTTTCTGGCGGCTCACGGTCTCAAATGTCGCGCTACCGGAATTGAAATGGACGAAGCTGCCTACGGTGTCGCCGCCAAGCGATTGAAGAGTCTCGAGCCTCCGCCCAAGCCTCTCAAGTATCCCGACCCCTATCCCTCTCCAAGCGTGAGTGCCCAGTAATGGGCGCTCTAGAAATCTTGGAACGGTGCGAGCCCGTTCCGGAATCAGGTTGTTTCATTTGGCCAGGAGCCAACAGCAGAGGACATGGTATGCTGTCCGGAGGGAGGTACACACACAGAGTAGTCTACGAACACTTCTACGGTCCTATACCCAAAGGATACGAAATAGGACATAAGTGTGATGTGGCTTCATGCTGCCGACCCGAGCATCTAGAGGCAATAACTAGGTCTCAGAACGTGAGAGATGCCCTCGCTCGGAAAAGATATAAGCGAGGCAGATACTCCACAGAGGATGTTATCGCTCTACGTGCTGGTACAATGTCCCAGAGAGAATTCGCACGTAAGTACGGACTCAGCCGAAAGACAGCCTACAATATTCTACTGGGATGGAACGCTGCATGGCGATCATAGTACCTCCAGAGGGTCCACCGAACGCCAGGATATTTATTGTAGGGGAAGCACCAGGATTTGAGGAGGAACAGCAGGGCCGTCCCTTCGTCGGCGCTTCAGGAAACGAGCTAAATCGGATGCTCCACGAAGCAGGGATTTCTCGTACGGAATGCTTTGTTAGTAATCTCTGCAAGGAACGTCCCCCGAGGAACGACATCAGCCTCTGGCTGCGCAGCAGCCTGAAGTTCTCCACCAAGCCGACCAAAGAGGATGAGCGCCGTCGGGCTGCCGGCGTTGAGCCCAGGAACTTCGTCCGCCTCCGCGACAACCTCGTAGACCCCCGCGTTCAGTCCGGCTTCAATCTACTAAAAAAGGAGATCTCCCTTGTCAATCCTGCGATCATTATCACAGTGGGTAACACGAGCATGTGGGCGCTCACCGGCCGATGGGGAATCACCAAGTGGCGCGGCTCCATGCTTCACACCGACTTTGATTCTTCCACCTCTCCCACTAAGTGCATCCCCACCTACCATCCAGCAGCAGTTCTCCGCCAATGGAGTTGGAGAGCTATTACGGTCAACGACCTTCGCCGTGCCGCAAGGTTCCGAAACGGAGTTCCTTATCCGACCCCAGAACGCCGATTCATCCTCCGGCCTAATTTCAGTCAAGTTGAAAATATCCTTCGGCTCTTGGTTAGCAGAGCCGACCTTCAGCCTGAGGGTCTTAGACTCTCCTTCGATCTCGAAACTCGTGCAGGACATATTGCTTGCGCAGGAATCAGCTGGACTTATTTTGATGCAATCTGCATCCCTTTCATGTGCAGGGAGCGAGGGGACGGATATTGGAACCTGGACGAAGAAGTCAGTATTATCCGACTCCTCCATTCCCTCCTCACCCACCCTCGAGTCAGGGTTGTAGGGCAAAATCTGCTGTATGATTGCCAGTACACCTGGCGGTGGTGGCACTTCGTCCCTCGAGTCGAGCAAGATACAATGATCTCCCAGCACGCGATCTTCTCTGACATGCCCAAGGCTCTCGCCTTCCAGGCTTCCATGTACTGTAACCATTACGTGTTCTGGAAGGATGAGGGGAAGGATTGGGAGAAGAATATGAGGGAGGATGAGCTGTGGCATTACAATTGCCTGGACTGTGTATATACAGATGAGGTGGGTCAGGTTGAGCTGGAGACGGTGGAGAAGATGAAGCTCCAGAACGTCCACAGCTTCCAACAGTCGATGTTCTGGCCCGTGCTGCAGGCGATGCAGAGGGGAGTGCGGATCGACACTCGCCGGCGGGACGACTTGATCCTCGAGGTCCAGATGGAGATCGACCGAAGGATGGACTTCATCCGCTTCCTCCTCGGCCACGACCTCAACCCTGATTCCCCCAAGCAGATGCACGCCCTCTTCTACGGCGACTTCCAGATGCCTGTCCAGAAGAAGCGGGGGAAGCCCGGCGAACCCCCTCGACCCACCTGCGACGACACTGCCCTCAACAAGCTAGCCCGAGTCGAGCCCCTTCTCAAGCCCCTCATCAACTCCATCCTCGACATCCGCACCCTCAGCAAGTTCCTCAGCAATTTCCTGTGTCGCGCCCTGGACAACGACGGCAGGATGCGCTGTTCGTTCAACATCGGCGGATCAGAGGGCGGCAAGTCAGCCCCGAAGACCTACCGCCTCTCCAGCTCGGAGAGTGCCTTCGGCACTGGCAGCAATCTCCAGAACATTCCCTCGGAGAAATCCAAGAGCGTGGGCAAGGCCGCTGCGCGAGGCAAGATCGAGGGCATCGGCGATCCCTACCAGTTCCCCAACATCCGGGAGATCTTCATCCCCGATCCTGGCTTCACCTGGTTCGACCTCGACCTCGAGCGAGCCGATCTCTACATCGTCGTATGGGAGGCGAATGATGAACAGCTCAAATCAGCCCTCAGAATGGGTGTTGACGTACACCTGCTTAACGCCTTCGTTATCAGCGGAAGGGAACCTCCTCCCTGGGAAGAGCTTGTCGAATCCCACCCCCGCTACCCCGACCACCGAGGCCGCAACAAGCACCTCAGAGAGTTCGCCAAAGTCTTCTGCCACGGAACCAATTACGGAGGATCTGCTCACACGATGGCTGCTCATATTGGAAGGTCTGTGCACGAGACTGAAAGAGCCCAGGGACTGTGGTTCGGTGCGCACCCTGGAATCAAGCGGTGGCATGCTGAGGTTAACCGTCAGGTTCAGACCCGGCGCTACGTTGAAAACCGATTTGGATACAGATGGATTATCTTCGATCGACCTGATAGCATTCTGCCTGAAGCTATAGCTTGGATACCCCAATCCACTGTTTCAGTCATCATCAACCGCATCTGGGAACGCATCTACCGTGAACTCCCTGAGGTCCAGATTCTTCTCCAGGTCCACGACTCCCTCCCTGGCCAAATCCCCACAAGACAAGTAAATACTCTCTTGCCAGCAATCCGCGAATGTGCTAAGATCCCGGTTCCATACGACGACTCGCTCATCATCCCTGTATCAATCAAAACCTCTGAGAGATCCTGGGGGCACTGCTAAACCCTAGGGGAGGGTGTGATGCTAAATGGAAGCGGAAGGAGAAACTTCGATGACTGGCTCACCGCGTACATCAAGTATGCTGGCTTTTCTGAGGCGCCACGAAGGATGCATTACTGGAGTGGAGTCTCTGCTATCGCTGGCGCACTTCGACGCCATGTCTGGCTTGACATGGGATACTTTAGATGGTTCCCCAATTTTTATATTATCTTGGTCGCTCCCCCCGGCGTCGTCTCCAAGTCCACCACAGCTAATATTGCTATGTCACTCCTGCGGCGCGTCCCTGGTGTTAACTTTGGACCCGAAGCCGTCACCTGGCAAGCCCTAGTGGATTCGTTCGAAGCCTCTACCGAGTCTTTTCAAATCGAAGACACCCACTACATCCAGTCCGCGATGACTATCGAATCTGCCGAGTTCGGCAACCTCATCGACCCCTCTAACCGTGAACAAATAGACTTCCTGGTGAGCCTTTGGGATTCCAAGATCGGCTCTTTCCAGAAGGTAACGAAAGGATCTGGGACGAACAATGTGGAGAACCCCTTTATCAATCTTATTGCTTGCACTACTCCTGCTTGGATTGCTGGTAATTTTCCTGAGTACGTCATTGGTGGAGGCTTTACTTCGCGCTGCCTCTTCGTGTATGCGGATCAGAAGGAGAAATACATAGCCTATCCTTCTCGCCACATGCCGAAGGAGATGGCAGAGGTCCAGCTCTCCCTCATCCAGGACCTCGAGAGGATCGCCACCCAGCTCGTTGGTCCCTATGCACTCGACCAATCAGCAGTTGAATGGGGAGAGCTCTGGTACGCCACCCACTGGCAGAACAAGCCAGACGAGCTGGACGATGACAGATTCTCCGGATACCTCGCTCGCAAGCAGACTCACATCCATAAGACCGCCATGTGCATTGCTGCTTCAGTTCACGATGATATGGTTATCAGCCAGGGAGATCTGGAGAAAGCGAACGAGGCCGTCTCCGATCTTGAGCGCGACATGGTGAAGGTCTTCGCCCGGATCGGCCGCACTCAAACCTCCGTCCAAGCCGAGCGCCTCATCCGATTCATCCAAAAGAGAGGCCGCGTCCCCTACTCCGCGGCCTATCAATTCATCCACTCGGCCTTCCCTTCCGCTCGCAATTTTGAAGATGTCGTAGCGGGGGCGAGAAACGCTGGCTACATTCAAGTCGTAGCTAGCGAGAATGGCTTTGATTTGGTTGCTGTTAGAACTTCATGATCGCATTATACGTGACGTAATGTGGGCATATTATTCGGCCGTCAGGCGCCGCTGAGAGCCAAGTCATATCCGAAGTTCCTCGGTCCCAGCAACAGAACCCGCGGCGTACCCACTGCCCCTGGCCCTTCCATCGCCATGTTAAGGTTGAAAGACCGCGGTAAGGCTAGGAGCAGAAGGCGGAGCGAGCTGGCTGGGCGGAACCGACACCGAAGCAGTCCCCACCGGGCTCACGTTGCCGTGAGTATCAGTGACGATCGCGCTGTAATTGTCAGTAGAGCCCATATCCGGGCTGGTGTCGGTGAACGTCAGCGGCCCAGTGATGGGCGCGTTGAAGGTCTGGATCACCGAACTAGCCCCTGCATCGACAGCCTTCGAGAGAGTGATGCTCTGAATATCGCTGAGCGCCAGAGCAGTGTTGTCCGTCCGAGTGGACGGCGGCGTGATTGTTACCAGATTGCTTGCCACTTTACCCTCCAATATAAAAAGAGCCTTGAGTTTAGGTGCTGACGGGTCCGCCAGCATCTCTGTGACATCCAACTTACCTTCGAATCGTATCTTGAATCTAGCCATATTACTTCAGAACCAGCGACGTGCCGCCGACCATATCCAGCAGCCACAGCAACAGAATAACCCCCACCACCACGTACGCTATTGTCTTAACCACAGGGGGGATACCGGGAATCTGCCCGACACCCCAAAGTATCAAACCAACTATCGCAACCAGAATCAAAAACACAAGCAGCGTGTGAACCATAACCTACCTCCTCCCGACCATGAAACCAGTGCGGAACGCTAGGTCTATTCTCATCCGCCTTATTGTAATCTATAATCGAGCAACAACTTATCAGCAAAAGAGTGCATGTTATTGTATAGAATTTCTTCATGCTCCAAATATTCCCAAGCCCTTGAGCGCAACGATGATAGAGGCTACCGCCTTGTTGGTGTTGCTGTTTGCGCCGCCGGCATCAGTGATGTTGTAGCTGGCTATAACAGCATTGCCGACCGGCGTCCCCCAGCCAGTTGTCAGCGCCGGCAGTCCTGCGAAGGGCGTAGTACAGGTATTGTAGTTCGGGCCAACCTGAATGGTGCTCGCAGTATTCACCACCATATAAAGGCCTCTGTCGGCAACATGGGTGTCGAGGCCAGGGTTCACCAGAGTAACCGAGACTCCACTCACTACTCCTGTGTTATACCCAGCGTCGAACCTCACACAGGCGCAGACATTCGTAGGATCATGCGGATCTACAATGTTGCCACCAGCCAGGGTCAGCCCGTAGTTATCATGATAGAAGACAACTCCATTAGAATAGCAATCGAGCGCCGTAGGCGCTATCACCTGCAGCCCGTTGGTGTAATAGAATACGAATCCACCAGAGGTACTTGCACCGGGAACGCCACACTGGATAACTGTATCTCCGATCGACGAGCATCCTGCCGCCGCTTCGATCGGCGTTCCAGTTACTGTACCCGCCCCCACAACACTCACCCCATAGCCGCCTCCACCCGCCGAGCCGGTGATCTGATTCCCCACCGACTTGCAATTCTGCGGCGCCCAAACATAGTTCCCGGCGATGTTCTTCGACGGCCCCATCGCTACGCCATACTTACAGTTTTCAATTATGTTCGCTTCAAAAAGGAGTTCCTCTCCAGCATGCGTGCCGAGCGCATCCCAGATGGTGTTGTTCTTCACCGTCATTCCTACGACTTTACAGTTCTTTGTTCGGGGTACCACCGCCAGGTTGTCCGATATATCTGTCCGCCTGGTGAGGCTCACTCCGTAGGTGTTGCCGCTCGTGCCTGGACTTACAGTATCAATGATACCTCCGATAATCTCACAGTCGAGACCAGAGGCAAGCAGGATGGCGGCGTAGCCGATATTCAGAAACTTGCAGTTGATGATATGGAAGCGCTGTCCCCACTCACTGTAGAGCCCGTAGGAACCGACATCATGCAGGTAACAATCAACCAGATACAGATCACTCACCCTCGCCCCCACAGCCGTCCCACTCGCAGTGATGAGTGTCTCTCCTCCCACATAGCTCGAGTTGCCCCTGCCATATATCTCCACTCCGCGTAGCTCACAACCAGTTCCAGTGATAGTCAGAAAGCTCGTTCCATTAACAGCAGTCCTCAGGATGACACCATAGAGCAGGGCTGCGACGTTAGCATTGGCGATAGTGATAGTTGTCGTGCCACAATAATAGGTGGCGTTGGAGATGCCTGTAACGAGGGCTCCTGAGTTGAAGGCTTTCTGAATCGCCGCGCTATCATCCGCTACATTATCGCCCACCGCTCCGTAGCGATTGAAGTGTCCCGGCGGATAGGCATAATTCGAAGGAGTTATGCCTGCTGCCAACTCCGCCGGCGTCTGCGGCATGGTTATGGAGGTGATCCCAGCCTGAGTGAATTGCGTAGAGAGAAACGAATTAAATGTGCTAGTCGGCAACCCTCCTAGATTGGAGAGTGCAGTACTTGCGTTCCGTGCATCTGTTCCTCCATTGGAGATTTCCAGCGGCGCATCCGAGGTAAGCGCCGTTCGCGCCGCCGGCTTGGTCGTCACGCTATCAAACACATTATTCGCCAGCGCATCCAGCTGATTCAGCCACGCCGCCGGCATCGCTGGCCCCACCTTATCCACATAGTTCTTCGGTACATAGCTCACGGCAGGGTCTCCATAAGTTGTGTCTTCCCCGGAATCGAGCACCCCGGCATCGCATAGCCAGGAATCGCCGACGTCCCATTCAGATCACAGATTTCAACATAGGTCTCCCCCGGATATTGCGGATAGGGAATAGCCATCTCCGGCGCCCGGAGGCTGTGCACGAAGTCCTGCGGATGCCTCTCCTCATCACACCGAGGATGTCTCCAGAGGCCTTGCCAATTCCTGACCGCCTCACTGAACTTCAGCTTCGTACCACATATAGAGCAGATGATATTCCAGTCGCCAGGCGACCAGCGGTCTGCCGGCCCGGGACTAGGCGGCGCGCCCATACTTCATTCCCCTGCAATACCCATGCCTCTGCAGCATCGGCAGTTCGGCCTCGAGTGCCTCTCCTATATCCGTGCGGAACATCAGATTCGAAGGTATATGCAGTCCCCAGGCCACCGCATAGGCTGCCTGGGCTGCCTCTTGAACAGTATCTCCTGTCCCAGTCACCACTAGAGGGTAGTTGCCGGCGGTACAAACGTGCTTAACCTCTTCCACCTGATCTCCAACCAGCATAGATACTTTCCCCTCCATCGCTTCCTGCCAATGCAGATTCCTCTCCACCCTGCTCGTAACACCGTAGATGGGGTAGCCTGCCCAAGTCCCGAGCGCATCCTTGGCCCTCGCGTCCCCTCCCCTTGGGAAGTCCCCATGTACCAGGCAGACTCCCACCGCAATCTGAGTGGAAGGCCTAAACGTATCCTTCCCTGCGAGGAGATCCGCCATCCACTCAATCGGCTCCTCGATAAGCGCCTGGCGGATACAGAAATCTGGCCATCCAAGCCGCAGGGTGAACTCCAGCGGCCAGGTTCGCCCCTTCTTATCCACAATGCAGTTGATATTACAGTCGCCCACATAGTTGACCTGATGGAGATAGTCGGTTAAGGGATCGAGCACCATGTCGAATAGCTTGCTGCGAGGAACGTGCCGGATAACCGTCCCCATCTCCCCAGTATTCTCACCGAGGTCGTCGTTGAGGAACTTCTTGAATTCAAAGCTCTCCTCCACCATCTCACACCACCCTCCAGGACCGAACATCCCAGAGATCCCTACTTCTACTCCTTCCACCTTCTGCTGCATCATCAGCTGTCCCTTAAACCTCCCCTCCTTCTCCCAGCGGGAGATGGTGAAGATTGCATCATCCACGTCCCGAGAGACGTAGGTCATAGCCTTGTCGCACTCCCCTCCCCAGGGCTTCATCACCCAGGCTGTGCCGCTGTCCTTCACCACCTTCAGCGCTTCCTTCGCACTGGAGACAACCTGGTAGGGGATCGTCTCTATTCCACACTCTTCCAGCACCTCCTGCCCCTTGGCGCGGTCGCACTCAAGCTGGGCCGCCTTCGGGTTGCAGCCAAATATCGGATAGCCCTTCCCAAACCAATCGCCCAGCTCATCCATAGAGTCGGCATTTCCTGTAAGCACCACAAGGTCGGCCCAGTCCATTGATCGTTTCCACTCCTGTACCTTATCCACCATGCCGTCGCCATAGGGACGGACGCCGCCCAGGCCTTTGAAAGGAGGAAGCCAATAGCGAACTTCATGATCCGCGTCAAGAGCACGAACCGCAAGATCAAGGCCACTGGCTTCCCCCGCATTATCCAGCACCAGTACCTTCATTTTTGTGGCTCTCTTTCTTCTGGCGGAATATAGGAACGCTGGACCTTCTTCGCGGCGTGCGGCAGATACAGATCTCTCTCTTCGGGACTCATTCTATCCAGCAGGGCTCGCTGCTCCTCCGGCTCCCTTCCCAGGCTGATGAACTTCCTCACCGAGGGTGGCAGGGTCGAGTTGAGCGACTTAATCATCCTCACCTGATCCTTCGAGGTCAGGTCAAACTTCTCGCTCATCTGATCCAGCAGCTCCACATACTTATCATCCCCCGCCTGGTAGAGCTGCCGCAGCCTGGAGTACTCCTTGGAGTATTCAGCTTTTTCAAAGGAGGTCTCTTTAGGAGCTACCAGGCTGCGGTAGGATTCGTTGATCGCTGCTTCGGTTTTCGATTCACTCATATACTTGGGCTGGGGAGTAAAGCCGAGGGTGTTGAGGGCGGCGGCCTTCTCCTTCTTGCCGGTAAGGTTCTCCTGCGTTGCACGCATGGAGATGGGCTCTAGCTCGCTCAACGAATAGGCCAGTTGCTGTTCAACCTGAGTGACGAGATCAGCATTCTTATCTCGAACATGCTCCCCGAAGCTATTCATGCCGGTGGCCCACTCTCCCATCAGTCCCATCACTCCGGAGCCTTTGTTGAGAACCATCTTCGAGACGCCGGGGACCAGTCCCTCGTTCTGAACATGCTTGTACAGGGCGGCGAACTCTCGAGAGTAGAACATGGTGGTGACACGCTGAGGAGTGCCGTCCGGATTCGTCTCTCCCGTTCTGGGATTGATGTAGTCCATTCCGTGGGGCATCTCCCCCGTCATGGCCCAGGTCATGAGGCCTGCCATGCCGGCACCCAGACTCGTATACGAGCTTACGAAAAGCACCTTATCCAGATCACCCTTCCGTACCATCCCCAGCCGATCGCTGTTCCGAATGAACTGCCCCAGCTGCATCGCTCCCCCTCCATACTCCCGGAGGAAGCCCATCTGCCATCCCAGGGAGAGAGTGTTGAGGACGGCGATATCTTTAATCCAGCGCTGCCAGAATAGCTTGTTATAGGCCATCTCGCCATAGCGGTTCTCCACCGATTTGCCCAGCCGGCGCATCTGCACCAGTCTAGCGGCCTCATTCTCCGCCAGCTCGGGGTTGCGCTTCAGCAGACTCTCCGCATCCCGCAGGGCGGAGGCGGCCTTCAGCGCGGGTATCCACTGTTCGAAGATTGGATAGCTCATAGCGCTGAGCGTCGCCCAGGGCAGGTGCCAGGTGGCGCGGGTGAGGTCGCCGGCGACCCCGAGCGGTTTCATCTGCCTCGCATCCGCCATTGCATCTATCAGCGCATTCGAAAAATTCTTCCTCGCGTTCGTTCGGTAGATCGCTGACATCTCCGGCGTTATCCCCATCTCCATCAGCGTCTTGAGAGCTTGAGCGTCGGCATCCGACAGCGCTTCCTTCGGTATCTTTCCTGTGAACGCCTTCACCACTCGCCAGCCTCCTCTACCCAGTGGGATATTGATCGTCTCCATAATCGGGTTGAACCCCGAGGCCAGCATCTTCCCTGCCCAGCGCACCGGGTCGATCTCCCCCGAGAGCATCTCCGCCGACGCCCTCGTCATCCCTGTAGCCATGTCGATCCCTGCCACGTGGAGGGGATGGAACAGGCTGAGTGCCAGCCGTACCGGCACCATGGCGTTCTTCAGCGCCATTGCCCCGCGGAACCCTCTCCCCGTCAGTCCTTTCATCTCCCAGAGGCTCTTAGAGAACAGGGCGTTGCTCAGCACCTGATGCACATCATTATTCACCCAGAACATGTCGCCGGTGGGCGCTCTCACCTGGGTAGTTCCCGGCGGCTGGGTCGTCCCCTCCGTCCTCTTCACCTCCCAGTGAACCTTCCCCTCTGCGTCGGTCACCGGGATGAATTCCTCCTTCGCAGCGATCTTCCTCGTCGCCAGCCCGTGGCTCGCCAGATCATTCAGTATCCCCATCCTCATCTCAGCCGCCGCCGTGGCCTGATCCCTAACCAGCATGATCTCTTCCGGGTTATCGTACTTAGGCACGAACCCGGCATCTACAGCTTCCTTATACAGATCAAAAGTCCTCTCCTTGGTGAAGTCCGGGTCCAGCCACTTACTCCCATATTTCTTGGTAAAGTGCGCCGCCACCCCCTCTTGATCCTCAAAGGCGTGATAGATATAATGATCCCTCGGCTCGTAGTCGAACCCCTGCGCCTTATCCCTCTTCGCCAGATCCTTCACCCAGCTCTCGTATCTGTCAGAGATCGCCTGCATGAAGCGCTCTTTAAAGCTCCCACCCGTCTCATGCGTCTCCAGGAACTCTGCCACCTTATCCGGCCTCGCCCTCCAGAACCTCAACCGCTTGCGGGAGCCATAGGCAGCCTGAGCGAGCTTCTGCTCGTACTCAGTCAGCCGACTCGCAATCACCGCTCCCCCTAGCTTCGCCTCCCCGCTCAACGCCTCCGGATTCACCGCCCGGATCAGCTGCTGGATGGATATCTGCAAATCCGTCTTCGCCCTCTTCACCTCTCCCGGCTTGATCAGCCTCGTCGCCTCCAGCTCTCTCGAGGTAACCACCCCCTCCGCATCCTTCGCTACGATCGTCGCCCCGATCCAGTGCGGGGGAGGCTTCTCCGCTGAGTGCAGGGCCATCAACTGACTCCCCACCCGCATCGACTGATTCAGCAGCTGCAGCTCCTGCGGCTTGGCCAGACCCAGATGCTTCCCAATCATCAGTCCTAGCTGATTCAGCATGTTCTTAAACTTATAGGTCTTCGACGCGTACTTCTCCGAGTTCGCTAGGAACTCCTGGAACTGCGGGTTGGTGAACACCTCAGCTATAAACTCATAACGGAAGCCCATCCGATGGAAGGCCCTCTCTCCTACAGTGGGGGAGATTCGTCCTGCTTGATAAGATTTAGCTGTCTTTCCATACGCACGCAGGGCGTAAAAGTCATTCTCCCTTCCTGCCTTCTGTGCTCTAACATTCGCCTCGGCAATGATCTGATCTAGTTCCCTCAGCACCGGCCCCTGAGGATTCTTGATCGTATCCAGCACTTCCGTATCGAGCAAAGGCCTTCCCAGTCTAGCTTTCGCAGCGTCCAGTTCATTCCCTATCAACTTGTTCAGCATCCCTACTGTAACCGAGTGCACCGTTTCGTGGAGGAAGGTGGAGACCATATCGGACAAACCAGCTCGCATGCTAACCTTATTCTCTTCTATAGAGAAGCTCCCTGACGCATTCTTCATGTCCTTCTCGCCCTTGAAGACAACCGAAGTATTCCTATCAACATGCTTCGCCAGGGTGTCCATGAAGCTCTTCGCATAGCCCTCCGTCTTCGGAGCTAGGGTATCCATCAGCTGTCCAACAGTACTCACCTCTCCCGGCTTGACCTTGCTGAGGTCCTCTCCAAACTGCTGCGCATTCTTGAACCCGAGCGTCTTATCCACAGCCATCGACACAGGCCGCGGGTCAACAGGCTTCGGCTCTGGTCCTCCATGAACGGCTGCCTTCATATCCCGCTGCGCACCCCTGACCGCCGCCGCCTCCCTCGAGACCCTCGCCGCCGCCTCCCCTCCTGGACCCAGCGGCACAAACATCGTTCCCAGATCGTAGGCAAAGTCCAGCGCCTTGTTGGTACTGTCCAGAGCCTGCTTCACATCTCGCTTGTGGATGGCCCAGTCGATCCCCTTCTTCTTCGCCTCGTCCGGCGTGGCAGCCTGAGCCACGAGGTCGGCGGCGCGTTCGAGGTTCTGTTGCAGCGGCCTCACCAGCGCCGCCCTCCCTCCTTCCACGATCGGCGCAACCGCAATATTCAGCAGCGCCAGCGCCGTCTTCGGTCCGTGCAGGAGATCCGCCTCTGCCTCCGGATCAGTGAACTTCTCATTATAATCTTCTACCGCCTGTTTGAAGGCAGCCCTCGCCGCGTCCACTGTCGGCTGGGTCTCTCCCTTCAGCAGCGGCGACTCTGCAATCGCCCCAATCCTCCCCACTTCCCTCTCCAGCGTCATCCTCGCTGCCTGCTTCGCCAGATCCCCAACCGGCGCTAGCCTCTTGGCGAGGCTCGACCCCACCTCTTCCACCTTCTCCAGCAGACCCTTCTGCTCAGGCGGCTTCGGAAGCGCCGCCTGCATATCCGCCATGCTGATCCCCCTCTTCGCCGCCGGCTTCGCCGCGGGCGCAGGAGGCTTCCCTTCCGGGGGTGGAGGCGTCCCCAATGCCTCCTGCATATTCTCCATGCTAATCGGCATCAGTCCTCCTCACCGCCGCCGCCCTCACTCCCAAAGGTCGCATTCTCATCCGTCACATTCTCCAGCTCCTCCTTCGTATACCAGGTATCTCCAATCAGCACCATATCCGCCTTTGGTCCATTTGGATCCTTGGTGAGGGGCATATCCTTATAGATCATCCCCGGCTGGAACTTCCCACTCCCGGGGATCGGCTTTGGCTTATCCCAGGTGGTCCCCGGCAGCACCGGCGAGGCCTTCATCCCCGCATATACCCCTCCCTTCTCCGCATGCTGATAAGCCCGAGCCATCGCCTCATTCTTGGTGAGAGTAGGGTTCGCTCGCATGATAGCATAGCCATCATCCAGCACCCCTCTCGACCTAGCCCGGATATCAGCCTCATTCGCCCCCTCGTGATCCCTATCTGCCAGGTCGGTGATGATCTTCAGATCCCCCGCCTTCGCCGTCGTCACGCCCTCCTTCTTCAGTTTATCTAGCCGGGCCTCTTCCACCTTCATCCGTTCCCTCTCCAGAGGGATACGGGCGGTGTTCAGCCCCACGAGGGCTTGCTGGTTCTTCGCCGCCTGCTCTCTATAGTTGATCTCCGCCGCATCCTTCTGACTCAGCGCGGAGGACTTCAGCTGAGCGAACAGGCTCGGCGTCCACTGCTTCTGACTTATCTCAGCGAACTTCGGGTTCCTCGCCATCGCAGGATCTTCCGACATCATCATCGTCAGCGCTTGTCTCCACCCCTCCGGGGTATTCGGCACCGCATCCAGGGTGTTGACGAAGCGATCGATCTGCTGGGTCTGAATCCGATAGGCGCGGGAGTCAACCTGCGACTGCGTGCCCATCATCCGAGTGGCGGCGTTGAAGCCCTTAATGGCCTCATCATAATGGCCAGTAGCCTGGTCTATCTGAGCCAAGCGGATTAGATCGTTGGTGACGCTCGGCGTGTCTGTGCCAGTGGGCTGGAAGTTCTGCATCATGGCCAGCCGGCGCATGTCCATATTCAGGGAGATTCTATCCCTCTGCAGCTGCATCTTCTCCTCTTCCAGCTTGAGAGGTGCCTCCTGCAGCTGGAACTTCCCCATCTCGACCCTCTGCTGGCCGAGCTGAATCGCCTGGAGATCGAGCTGTTGTTGTGCAGCGCCTTCCGCAAATGAACCGAAGCCCGGCATACTAACCTCCGTAGATCGGCAAGCCGCCGACCGTCTGGCCCTTTATTCCCAGAGGGCTCGTCGAGCTGAACATCCCCGACTGCCACTGGCCGATCAGGTTGGTGAGCAGCGCCGAGATCGCTCCCTTGGTCGGCGCACCCTCACTCGTCCTGGCCTCCTGCCAGCCCCTGCTCCCACCCATCTGATTAATCCAGGGGGAGACAACCTTGTTGAAGAGCACATCCGGGGTAGCGTTGGCGGGGACGGTGCCCTGGCGAAGGGCGGAATTGATCTGCCCCATCATAGCATCCATGAAGCGAGTCTCTCCCATCCGGCCGAACTTCTGGTAGAAGGGCAGGCTCGATCCTCTGGCGTCGAAGATCCCTGCCAGCGTCTGGAAGTTCTGACTCGGCGTAGCCCCGAGTATCGCCGAGGGATTCTTGTTGTACGCGGCGGCATAGTTGTTCCAATAGGCATTCTCTGGATCCATCCTTCCCGGCCCGAAGGCGCTACTCAGTGCACCGACCGCCGCTCCAACACCAGCTCCAATGAGCGTTCCAACTCCGGGGATGACACTCCCGATTGCTGCGCCAGTAGACGCACCGCTGAGAGCATCAGCTCCAGTAGATCCTGATTGCCAGGTCTTGGCAAAGTTGTAGAGAGCGAGGGGGACGGCGGCGTAGCCAAGTGCGCCGGTGAGTTCTTTGGCAGCTGCTCCGGAAACAAGTCCCCCTGCATTGGCTCCGAGCACCCCCAGTTTCGCTGCGTTAACCCCTGCTTGTCCATAACCTGATACCCCTCCCGCCTTCAGCCCTTGGATGATTCCTAGAACATCTCCACCGACTTGCCCGCCTAGGCCTAGATTCTTAGCAACCGTCGGGTCGAGACCGGGGATCTTTGATGCTAGTCCGAGAGCGCTCGGCACTGCTGCCCCCGGTCTGCCCTGTGCTAGATCCAGTCCCACCCCCGCCAATGCACTTCCCGTCTGGAGCGCCGATCCGGTATTGAACCCTCCGGGGGTGGCGGCTTGCCCGCCAGCGCCTTTAAAACTAAACAACCCAGCGGTTAGATCGGCACCTCCCGCACCGCCCATGTCGGTGCTGACGAAATCGCCGCCTGGCTGACCTCCCCCTCCTCCCCAGCCGAGCCAATCGGGCTGGCCAGCTTGGATGCCGGTGTCGGGGATTCCTCCCCAGTTCGCATCTAGGTAAGGGGGAGGGGCGGGAGGCTGCCAGACCATCTGGGTAGGGTCGCCGATCGGAGGGATGCCGCCGTAGTCGGTGGGAGGGGCTCCAGGAGCACCCCCCGGCGCACCGCCTCCTCCCGAGCCAGGGAACATCTTGGAGAGCAGATTCAGGGTAGGGTTGAGGAACCCCATTGTGGAGGCTCCAACATCGTGCGCCGCGCCTCCCAGCGCCCCGCCGATCGCCCTCGGGTCCATCGGGCTTATATTAGCTCCTGCCAGACCCGACAGCATATTGAGTTCTTGCATCCTGTATTGGTCCGCAAGTCCTATCCCGTACTTCTCCAGCTCCATCATCTCCGCGCCCGATCCATAGCCTGGACCGCCCGGCGCTGCCGCCCCACGCTTAATTGCTTCCGTCCCCTGGCCCAGCATGAACTGATAACCAGGCAGCTGTGCGATTGAGCTAGGATCTTGCATCAGCCCCAACAGCTGCTGCCCATACCCTGGCCGGTACTGGGCGAAGGGATTGGTCTGCCCAACGTAGTTGCGGATGGTGCCCTGGTTCTGGATGCTATTAATCATCCCGTACAGGCCGCCCGCCGCGCCCAGGCCTGCTTGGATATCGCCCCAGATTCCAGGCGTCTGCCCCGTGGGCTGCTGCATGTATTGTGGAGGTACTGACATTTCTCTCCCCTAGGTCGCCGGCGTCTGGCTAACCAGCACCCCATTTACAAAGATCATCGACCCGCTGGTTCCACCGCCGGTCAGCGGCGCAGTGGTGATCGTTCCGCTAAACCGCGTAGGAGCCCACAGCTCGTTAAACCAGCTCCACCACCGCGTCGTAACTATTCCCTGTTTATCGGTTAGCGGCTCGCGGATGTTCGGCACTATGCTCATATCGTCCCTATATCCATCTGCAAATCCACCGTCTTGATCCGAAGGGCCGTCGGCGAAACGTGCCTGTAACGGTAAGCACGGCGAGTGAAGGTGCCCTCGTTCCGCATCTGTGGATTCTTCTTCCCCAGGTCAACCCGCCGGGGCTCGCTCCAGGAAGTGTAGTCGTCATCCGACCTACTCACATACAGCACACTGCCGGGGGTCTGGTCGGAGTGGAAGTACTTTCGGTGGAGAGTCTTTCGCCGGCGCGTACCAAAGTCAGCGTTCGGCGTGATTATCTCCACCGGCGCTACCACTCCATTATCAGTGGGGAACTCGTAGTCTCCTTCAAAGATATAAACCGTCGAGTCCATCTCCCCCTGGAGAACGTGCCTGAATTGATTATCATAAGCCATCGCCACTACCGGCCAGTGGTTGCCGGCGGAGTCTGTCCACTGATACCAGAGATTCTGGTCGATATCGTAGACAATAGTGAACCCACCGTTAAAGACCTTAAACGCCAGCCCGTAGAACCTGTGTCCACCATGCTTGAAGGTCCAGCTCGAAGTGACATTCGGGGTTGCCTGGATGGCATCCAGCAGGCGCTCGATCGCCGGCGTGGAGATGATATTCGTCTGCAGATTATCCACCCTCACCATCTGGGGCGAGACGGTATTATCTGAGGTAGCATAGATCAGAATATCATCAATAACCTGCGGCGTCCCATCTACCGCTCCGTAGGGGGAGATGGCCCCCGGCAGGGGAGAGAGCGGCGAACTGGGCGGAGGGTTGGTACCCGGGTCGTAGAACACCTCCATACTATTCGTCTTCAGCGCGATCACGTAGTTGAGCTGCTGGACGAGCTGCACCCCCACCCCATACCTCGCATTGGCGATCACTACGTTCAGGGCATTCCAGCTCGCAGGATTATTAAAGGCGCTGCCGAATATCTGCCCCTTCTCATCCATGAAGTAGATGGTCTGGTCGAGATAGGCCAGTCCCCTCACCGAACTCCCATGCGGCGGCAGACTCGCCTGTGTCCAACCTCCCGTTCCGGTCGTATAGTAAATGTTAGTGAGGCTGGCGAACACTAGGTGGTTTGGGGAAGCTTGATCTTCCACAAACGCATACATCCCTCCATTCGTACCTACCGCATCCAGCCCTCCATCCACTCCAAACAGCGTCCCATTCTTATACATGCTCGCGACAGGAGTAGGGAATCCCCCGCTGAATATCGAATAGGTATCCTTCCCTGCCGACGATCCGAAGGGATACATGCCGCGGCCCGTTCCCCTCGCCACACTATAGGACGAGGTATAGCCAATCCTCTTCTGCACCCACCACTCCTGCGTGTTCGGGTCCTTCTCCGCAAATGCATTCACCAGCCGGGCATCCTTCAGCCAGCTCTCCGAGCGGTTCGCCGGCTGCTGTACCAGCGGCCACCTCAGCGGCCGATCAACTGTGCTCCCGCCAGGACTCACCCTCTGTATCTCCTCCGATTAAACATCCTCTGATCCGGCTGCGGAATGATACTCGTCTCATGCTCCGCATCCCACTCCTCGAGCGCCTGGAGGAAGAACGCCGCCATGCTATCACACCGGCTGATAACCGCCTGGGGCTGCCCCTGAGCAATCTGCGCCGCCAGCCTCCATTCCAGACACATCGCCCACTCTATTGGAAAGTTCATCTCATCCGTCAGACTTACAAAATTCTGTACCTGATTCCTAAACACACAATGCAGCGTCCCCGTCGCCTCATTCACATCTGGGATCAGCCAGGTGTTCACATTCAGGGTATGCTGCTGGGGATCGACGAACACTTGGGTGATGGGTCCCTGCTGATTGGTGACGGAGAGCATATCCCACTGCTGACGGGAGATACGGAACACCGGCCGTCTGGTCCCGCCATTCGCAGTAGAGTACTGATAGTATTGGTCCTCTATCTGAATCGGCTTAACCATCACCACCGTTCCTGCAGGACCGAACGTATACAGATTCTGCCCTGCCACCAACGTCACTGGCACATCCTGTAGCAGCCACAGCCTAATTCCTCTAGTCTGGAGGAAATTAACCTCCTGGTTGAGGGTCCTCAGGTACTTCGCCGTCTCTTCACTCGTCGGATCATCTCCCTCCGGGATGAGACAGGCGCGCCACATAGCTCCGCAAATAATCGAATATGCAGTGTTTTCGGTTGTTGGAGTGGTCATTACTGCTTATCGAAGTCCAGGAGTACAACGAACCCCTTCGGACCTCCCCCCTGGTGATTGAAGCTCGACAAGTACATAAGACCGTCCCAGCCCTTCTCAACCCGGGGCGAGGGGAGGCCCTCATCAAAGCGAAGCCCATTCCGACTCTCCATCACTAACGCCAGGTCTTCCTCTCCCTCTGGCTTCCTCCACCAAAGGTACAATCCCATCTTCTCCTGAACGAGCCAGAGCGCCGAATCAAGGCGGAGTCCTTTCCATCCCTGATTCGGCGCCTGGATCTTGGCTGTGTTGATGATCGGAGTGGCCTCGAAGTCTCCCCTCACCAATCCTTTGATGAGAATAGAGAAATTCTTCTGGCCGTCCTTCACAACCTGGACTATCACCTATCTCTCCTTCGCCACCATCACGAAGTCCACTGTGAGGGTGGGGCTGGAGGTGTCGCCGGCAAGGATGGCGATCATCGGGCTGAGGTTCGCCGTCGGGTAGCTCGGCGCAGCGATTCTCAGCACCTTGCCTCGAGTGGCGACGGCCGATCCCGTCCCGCTCTGCGGCTGGAATCCTACCAGGTTCGTCCCGAGGTAAGCCGATAGATCTCCATTGTCCGTGATCTCAAACCCTACATCATAGCTCGTCGCTGTGACCAGAGTGCTCGAGGGCACGGCTGTGGTGACGGCAGTGCTGGAGACATTGGTTACCAGGCTGAGAGTCGAAGCGCCATTCGCCTTAGTGAAGTAGACTCCATCCGTGATCGCCGGCGTGGCTGAGGCCTGATGCTGCGCCAGCCCCAGCCAGATCGTCGGATTGTTCATGGTCGTCGCTGTCACGGTAAAGCGACAGAGGAAGAACATACTGTAGTTCGACGTGACCTTGAACCCAGCCGACGGCATCTGCATGTAGGCATAGTCCGTCGCCGTCGCGGCAGGGCTGAACAGCGCCAGCCCTCCATCTCCCGCTGTGGTCGCCACAGTCCCTGTGCTACTCTTCACAATAGCCCAGATACCCGTAGCTCCTAGGCTCCCATCAAAGTCATCTGCCAGAAAGTGATACAGGAAAGGATTAACCATCCCGCAGTTCGCCAGCGGCCCATACGGAAAGTCCGTGCTGAGGCCCGACTCAAAGCGGGTCGGAGGTGCACGATTACCCATTCGATTCTCCTAAAGGTTGAAGGTGGAATTATGTGGTCGCATTACACGGAATGTAACACGACCACATTATCGCCTCCTATCACGGACCATTCGAGCCGAAGACCGCCCTCGGGTCTGTATTACCCACAGACAGTCGCATGTACGACCGCGCCTTTAGGTTCATCGTATCGAAATCGTTATCCTGGGCGAAGCCCGGCTGTTCCCTCCAGTAGTACTTCATCCCCTCCGGACAGTTGGTTCGAACGAACCAAGCATGAGCGGCGGTGAAGTAATGGTTCATCTTAATCCCACCTGGGAAGGCGTTGGTGGCTTTCAGCACATTGATGTTATTCAACGCAGTGTCGGCCTGCAGCACACTCTTCAGAATGCGGTGGGCATTGAACCACTCCTGGCGAGGGATGTGGAGACTCGTCGGCATGATGCTCACCAGCAGTCCACGATCATTCTGAACTCCCATGATGAGGATCACCATATCCTCGAGCGCCGCCTCGCTGAGATCCGCCCCCGGCGTCAGTGCATTACTGTAGGTCCCCCCTGTCGTGTTCGGGTGGGCAGTGTTGCACAGCGAAACACCGTCCCCACCAGTGTAGAACGTGCCCGAGAAGGCATCGTTATAGGGGACCACAGACACATTCTCAATAGTCTGCACCATCGAGAACGCATTAGCTTTCGCACGCCGCGAGCTAACAATCTCATAGAGATTATCCGACAACTCCTCATACGTCACCTTATAACCTAGGAAATAGGCCAGATGCGTATAACGAGTAACGGGTCCCTGGGTCTCATAGTCGAAGTACCCCGTCGCGCCCTCCGCTTTATACTGGGCGAGTCCGAAGGGCGTGATCTGCACGTCCTCCTCCCACGCCCTCGAGCTTGACTCAACATCGTACAGATCTGGATACTCGAACGGATGTTCGTCGTAGATCTGCCCCCATGTTGCCTTGATTCCTGGCCACAGCAATTTTGGATGTGCACCAGTGGTAATAACGCCGCCTGCCATTTTGGTTTCTCCTCAGTTCAATTAGACGCCGACAGGGCGAGTGATGAGGTGATGGTTCTGAAACACACACCACCACTTCTGATACGCCCCTGGTGCATTGTCGATAGCCTGCTTCAGGCCCAGCAAACGCATGTTAAAGGTAGCTGTAGCGGCTGCGGCCGTACCGTTGTCGATATACGCCTGGCTCATCCACCCCGGCGCAGCCGGCGTCCCAATCCCAAAGTTGGCATTCTTCGACGCCGCCGTCTGAACGAAGTTCGTTCCCGCGCCCCCCGAAGCCTGCTCCTGCGCCTCATAGATCACATTCGGATCGTCTGCTACCAGCGCGTACCAGTTACCTGTCGTCGCTGCTGCTGGACGGTGCACGATCGTGTTCAGAGCCGTCGGGTCCGCCCAGGGACCCAGCCCCCTCGGATTCGTGCTCAGCGCCAGTACCACTCCAATGCAAGCTGCGCCTGCTGCCCCAATATCAATACAGGGCAGATAATACGCCGTATCTCCGCCGGCGACCAATTTCACTGGATCTCCCACCGCAATCGCATTGGTCTGCGCTGCGAGGATTGCATATACCCGGCCTCGTCCATCCCAATCAGCACCGTTCAAGTATCCAACTGGGGTGAAGCCGTTGACCTTGTTAGCGTTTGCCATATCAAGCTCCACGGTTAAAGTTAAAGAACATCGTCAGTCTATGCCTTCTTGAATCGGCCTAGGGACAGATCAAGTATTGCCTCTTTCGTATATCTCATCTGCGCATCTGCCTGTTTCTCCCCCGGCTCCAAGATCGGAGCCTTCTTGTGGAAGATCTGCTGCACCACCGAGAGGTTGCGTTCAGCAATCTTCCTCTGACTATCGAAGAACCACTCTTGGCGGATCTTCATCAAGACGAGCTGCTGGGGTTTGCCTTGCTCATCCTGTCCAGAAATCACACTCAACCGCCCCCCTCCCAGATCATCGCTGGTGGCACCCTTGGTGCGACCTCCGATAGAGGTATCGAGGGTGGGCATCTCCTCTGGCGTGACGAACTCGTACCAGCCGCGCAGGGCCTCGGGTATGTTCCTCTCCAAGAACCAATGCAGGTGGTAGCCAGGGAGGGGTGGCACGTCGAGCCTCCTCGAGGGAGCATTCAGCTCCAACCGCGGCCCCCTCTCCTTCATCATCTTCGCCGCCGCCTCGTTCGCAGGATTATTCGTCTCCGTAATCTCATTCGCCTGCTTCTCCTGCTGGCTCACCGGCACTCCCTGTACCGCGCCCACATTCACAGCCGTCGCCGGCTTCGGGGGGATCGGCGGCAGCCCCTTGTTTGGATCGCTCATTCCTCAGCCCTCCGCGTGATCGCGCTTGGTCCAAAGTACTCAGCTACGTAGTGCTTCCGCCACGCCGCCTCATCCTTGAACGCTTTGCCTTTCCCGACGAACTTCTCTGCTTGCTCGCTGCACTTTTGCCTGGCTTCTTCTGGGAGGTCCGTCCAGCCCTTCCCTCCAGAAGATCCGCGACCTCCTCCTGCGGGACGGGACTCTTCGGTTTTCGACGGCGCTGTCCTCCTCGAGTTTCCCCCGAGCGTTTTTTCGACTTCATCTCTCACCTCCGTTAGCAGGGCGGTACCCTGATCAGGACCCACCCTCGAATCGCCGCCCTGCCGGCGCTCCAGCATCACCGCGTTGAAGAGCGCCACCTTCCTGCCACTTTTAAAGAACTCATCATTCCCTTCTATAAACTCTCTCACCCAGGGCTGGATAACTGGCCCCTTCGGCGCCTCCTCTCTTACTGGATCTTTAACCTCTCCATTCGGCTTCCTTGTCACTTCTCCCAGCTCATTCTGTAGCTCCGCCACCTTCACATCATCGCCCGCTTCCCGCGCATTCTTCAGTGCCTGTGCAATCTCTGTCTTCCTTCTCTCCGTTCTATCCTTAGCCATCTCCTCACTGAACGACTTCAGCCCATCTACCTGATCCTTCATCTCTCTCAGCGTCTGCTCCAGTCCCAGTCTCGCCTGCCGCTCTGCCTCTAGCTCTCCCTTTAACTTCTTCCTATCATGCTGGAGGAAGGGAATGAAGGTCTCGCCGCGCTTGACGAACTCAGCTGCGTCCACCCAGCCGTCTGGCTTGCCCTTCCAATCCTCCTTCGGCATCCAACCCATCTGCCGAGCCTGCTGCTCCATCTCCCCGTTCTCCACTTGTGTCTCTTCTTCAGTAGCCACGGCTGCTTCTCCTGCCTTTCAGTCTCGCACATACCAAATGTAAGTAGCGTATGTCATCGTTCCTGCCATTCTTATACTTGCGCATATTCTCGACAAGATCGTAAGCAATCTTCCTAGCGTACTGCCTGCTGCGTCTCTCGCTGTAATATATTTTCACTTTCTTCCTCCTCTTCTATCTTTACTGCATAGATCGCGTGATCTGGGATCATGCGGTATATAAAGCCATCCTTCCCCTTCAGCATCCCTCCACTAAACCTAGTTATCAAGACTTTGTCGCCTACTTTCGCTCTAGGAGTTTCTTTCTCGCCCTGCCAACAGTCCGGCCCTATCTCAACCACTATCCCCTGAGTATCGCAGGTCGCAACACTCATCTCCACCTCATCAGGGAGATGGATCATGTGCTTCTTCTCTGCCATCTCAAAGGCTCTAAGCAGCACGGCCTTGCCCACGGGACGAAACCCCGAGTTGTTCACTGGATTCACTCTCATTTAAGTCCTCTACCTCTATATCTATGATCTGTTTGAATGCATTCAGCTCATGTATCGCCCCAATGTTTGCAGCGGTGCAGACACTCGGGTTCTCACTGTTGAATCGCCCCTCCGCCCATTGCCCCATTAGAAGCTCCACCCTGCGGTGAAGGTAGCGCCACAGCGCCCGACCCGCCGGCGTCGCCTTTAGGTCCTCCAGCTCCTCCAGACTCACCTTCATCTTTATCTCCCATCATCGCTTCGATCCTATCATTCATAACCTGACCCAGGCTCTCGAGATGCGTCAGCAGCTTATCAAACACCTCCAGCTGATGCGCCGCCTTGTCCGCGCCAATATCCGCCACCAGCTTCGCCGCCTGCGCCCTGATAAAGTCTATCTCCGCCATGGTCTTCTTCTGCGCCGCCTGCAGCTCGGTAATCGTCTTCCACTTCTCGAAGTCGTACTTCATCTTGTGCGCCTGCATCTTCATCTGCTCTGCCTGAGCTTTCGGATTCGGCAGAGGATGCTGGGCGTACCATTGCGAGTAGGCACCAGGATACACTTGCGGGATGTTGTCAACTCCCAACGTCTGCAGCCAGTCTTTCTCGACCGCCTCCAGATTATATCCGGGTACCGAGTGGGCACCTTGGCGTATGAGAGAGGCTCGCTGGAGCCGCATCTGATCGCTAACCATGTTCGGATCTGCCGTCGGCACAAGCAGATTAGGGTTCGTCTTGTAAGATTCTCTGGTGATGCGCTCATCCCCTTCTCCGAACCGCTGGCTCTCCGGGAGGAACCTTGCATTCAGCACATGCAGCTTCTTCCCTTCCTCCTTCATCGCCCGCCAGATCCGCTTAAAAATCGAGCGGTAGATCTGCATCCCATTCTCTATCATCCCTTGGTAGGTGGAGGCAGGAGTATTCTGTCCAGGATTCTCACCCACCAAGGTCTCAGTGGCACCAGCCAGACGATCTGCATACTGGATAACCAGGCTGAGAACCTGAAACAGCACATTAGA